>Ga0075163_10004323_pt1 | contig 19085 bp, 17 predicted proteins | sample JI1023141ADNA_FD_71478 | JGI IMG/M metagenome (GOLD analysis project Ga0075163, IMG submission 71478) | Wastewater effluent complex algal communities from Wisconsin, to seasonally profile nutrient transformation and Carbon sequestration -... | ecosystem: Engineered > WWTP > Effluent > Algae...
GGTGTCGACCGCGACGTGTCGGTGTTCGCGAAGGCACCGAAGGGCACGCTACTCGAGCGCTGGACCGGGCCGAGCGAGCCGGCGGAGCTGCACGCGGCACTCGTCCGCGGTGACTCGTTCACACCACCGCCGATCCCGAAGGGGGCGAAGAAGCCGCCGACCAGCGCCGCGCTCGCGAAGCTGTCGATCGCGGAGGTCCTCACCGTCGCGGGCTTCACGAAGATGATGTTCGAGGGCGAGAAGGTGAACCCGAACTGGTTCGTCAAGGGTACGCCCGGCTGTACGCTCGAGAGCCTCACGATCGGCGCGGCCCACATCCCCGGCTTCCCCGCCGAGCTCGGCTCGTTGAAGGAGCTCGTCCTCCTCCACATCGACAACGAGGCGCGGCTCGCCGCGATGTTGCGCACGCTCCCCGTGTTGCGCTCGCTCACGCGTCTGCGGATCGCGAACTGTGCGCTCGCGGAGCTCCCCGCCGAGGTGGGCGCGCTGGCGAACCTCGAGGTGCTCGAGCTCAGCCACAACAAGGGCCTGAAGACGCTGCCCGCGGACGCGATCGGCAAGCTCCGCACGCTCCGCACGCTCGTCGTGGAGGGCAACGCGATCGCGAAGCTGCCGAAGGGCCTCGACCTCGACCGCATCCCCGAGGTTCGCTTCGACGAGAAGGCGCTCCAGCGACGTCCGTGATGCGATAGGTCAGCGGTTCAGCGGCCGCGTCACGAGGTTCGTGAGCTTTGCGAGCTTCTTGACGAGCGCATCGCTCACGAGGAACACGGGACGGTGGGTCAACGCGAAGATCGGGGGCGCACCCGGTAGCTTCGCGGGATCGAGCACGGGCTGCATGCTCGATCGCACCGTGCCGTCGGATTCGTAGAACAGCACGGAGGTGGGCCCGGCGAAGGCATCGAGGCGGGGTGGATGCACGGTCACGTAGCCGTTCACGAGCTTGCCCGTGCGGTCGACGATCGTGACGTCGCGGTACTCGAGCTCGCCGAGCAACTTCGTCACGCGCTTCGCGACGACCCACACGCCGAGGTCGTTCCCGACGACGTCGGGCCACGTCGTTCCACCGAGCCGCGTGCTCGCGAACAGCTGCGCACCCTCGCGACGCTCGAGCCAGACCCACTTCTTGGTCTTGCGATCACCCGCCGTGTCGACGGCCGAGTACGCCGCGGTCGGGCCCGAGGGAGGCTTCGCGGGCGGCCGAGACAGCGGACGCAACCGCAGGTTGCCGACACCGGCTGCCACCAACGCGTCGACGAGCGCGCTGCTCAGGATCACCATCGTGGGCTTCTGCTTCAGGCGGAACAGGTGCGGCGCGGTCTGCAGCTTGACCGGATCGAGGATCACCGTGCTGATCGACAGGACCCGGCCATCATCCGCGCGCGCGATCGTCGAGAACGTGTCATCCAGGGCGTCGAAGCCGCCGAGGGGATTGAGGATGCTGTAGTCGCTGCTCAGCACCTTGCCTTCCTTCGAGTGCAGGGCGCAGCGGAAGTACTCGATCTTCTGCTTCGCACACCACGTCTCGATCACGGCGCGCGCCTTCGCCGAGACCACGAGCCCGCCACAGCTCCCGCCCGCGAACCCCGTCAGCGTGGTCGCACCACGACGGTGCGACACCAGCACCGGATGCTTCGGCATGTGCTTTGTGACCCGCGAGCCGACCCACAGGTTGGACATGTGCCGGACGGCGTTGAACGGATCTTCGAAGTAGAACAGCGAGCGGTCGTTGAGGTCGCCCGTGGGCTCCAGCTCGAAGTAGTCCATCCGTCGAGTCATCGTAGCTCTGGGTCGGCGTCGGTTGGGCGTGGCGTGATCGGCAAGTCGCTCGTCGTGTTCGGCGAGTGTCGTGGCGCCGATGGCTCCTTACCTTCGAGCCATGACGAAAACGATCCTGATCACGGGTTCCTCGAGTGGCATTGGCAAGGCGACGGCGAAGCACTTCGCGGCGCGAGGGTGGAATGTCATCGCGACGATGCGGCAGCCGGAGCACGCGGGCGATCTCGCGGCGCCGAATGTCCTCGTCACGCGACTCGACGTGCAGGACGCGGCCTCGATCGCCGCCGCGGTGAGGGCCGGCATCGATCGATTCGGTGCGATCGACGCGCTGCTCAACAACGCGGGCTACGGCGCGTACGGCCTCCTCGAGGCGACGCCGATGGAGAAGATCGAGCGCCAGTTCGCGACGAACGTGCTCGGGCTGCTCGCCGTGACCAAGGCCGTGGTGCCGCACCTCCGTCAGCGCAAGAGCGGCGTGATCGTCAACATCTCGTCGATCGGCGGCAAGATGACGTTCCCGCTCGGCACGCTCTATCACGGCACCAAGTTCGCGGTCGAAGGGCTCAGCGAGGCGCTGCACTTCGAGCTCGCGCAGGTGGGCGTCAAGGTGAAGATCGTCGAGCCGGGCATGGTCAAGACGGACTTCTCGGGGCGGTCGTTCGACTTCACCAACGACGCATCGCTCGTCGAGTACCAGCCGTTCGTGCAACGCTTCATGACGGCGATGGGTGCGATGCAGGGCGGCTCGGAGCCGGAGGTGATCGCCGAGGTGATCTGGGGCGCGGTGACGGATGGGACGGATCAGCTGCGCTACGTGGCGGGCCCGGACGCCGTGGAGCTGTTGCAGAATCGCAAGGTCCTCGACGACGCGACGTTCATCGGTGGACTCACGAAGCAGCTCGGGCTGTAGTAGGAGGCACGATGTCGAGCAAGGGTTGGCCCGTCGGACCGGGGTGGCGCGTGATGCTCACCGACGCCGGGATCAACCCGACGGACGTGCTGCGGCGGGCGGGTCTCCCCGACGATCTCCTCGCGCGACAGACGTTACTCGGCTCGGCGGACTACTTCCGGTTCTGGGAATGCATCGAGCACCTCGGTGGGCCGGCGATCGGCCTGACACTGGGTGCCAAGGTGTCGGCGGAGTCGTTCGATGCGCCGGTGTTCGCGGCGCTGTGCAGTCGCACGTTCGACGAGGCGGTGGGACGCATCGCGATGTACAAGCGGTTGATCGCGCCGGCGAGGCTACACGTCGAGGTCGGACGACGAGGCACCGCGCTCGAGCTGGAGTGGCTCGATGCCACGGACCAGCCGCCCGCGTCGTTGATCGACGGCGAGCTCGCCTTCGCCGTGCAGCTCGCGCGGCTCGGGACGCGGACGCGCGTGTCGCCGCTGGAGATCAGGTCACCGGTCATCGCGGCGTCCAGGGAGGCGTACCTCGAGCACTTCGGGGTGGCGGCGACCACCGGCCCGCGGCCGCGCATCGTGTTTCGCACCAGCGACGCGACGATGCCGTTCCTGACGGCGAACGCGAAGATGTGGGAGGTCTTCGAGCCCGAGCTGCGCCGGCGCCTGTCGGAGATCGACGAGACCGCGACGCTCGGTGATCGCGTACGTGCGGCGCTCCTCGAGCTCCTGCCTGCGGGCACCGTGTCGATGGACGCGGTGGCGCGCAAGCTCGGCGCGAGCGCGCGAACGATGCAGCGGCGCCTCAAGGACGAGGGCGTCACGTTTCAGGACGTGCTCGATGGCACCCGCGAGGATCTGGCGCGTCACTACTTGAAGACGTCGCGGATGAGCGGCGCGGAGATCAGCTTCCTGCTCGGGTTCGAGGATCCGAACTCGTTCTTCCGCGCGTTCCACAAGTGGACGGGCCAGACGCCCGATCAGCTCCGTCCCTGATCCGCGCGCGGTCATACCGTCGAAGGATGTTGGTCTCATCAAGGCTGGCTGATCGCGTCGAGCCGGGTGACCAGCTCCGGCGCGAGCGCGATGTCCTTGCTCGCGACGTTCTCGTAGAGGTGCGTCACCGACGAGGTGCCCGGGATGAGGAGGATGTTGGGAGACCGCTGGAGCAGCCAGGCGAGCGCCACCTGCATCGGCGTCTTGCCGAGCTCGGCCGCGACGCCGTTCAGGACGTCTGACTGCAATGGCGAGAACCCACCGAGCGGGAAGTACGGCACGTACGCGATCCCCCGCGCTGCCAGGTCGCCGATCAACGCGTCGTCCTTGCGGTTCGCGAGGTTGTAGAGGTTCTGGACGCAGACGACCGGCGCGATCTTCTGCGCCTCGGTGACCTGCACGAGGTTGACGGTGCTGAGTCCGAGATGCCGGATCAGCCCCTCGCGCTGGAGCTCCGCGAGGACCGAGAACGGCTCGGCGATCGAGCCGCCTTCCGGAATCAGCGGCGGACCGACGCGCAGGTTGACGACGTCGAGAACATCGACCTGGAGGTTCCGCAGATTTGAATGGATGGCGTCGATCAGCTGTTGCTTGCCGAGCGCGGGATTCCACGAGCCATCAGGCCCACGCAAGGCCCCGACCTTCGTGACGACCGTCAGGCCGCGCGGATACGGATGGAGCGCCTTGCTGATGATCCGGTTGGTGACGAACGGTCCGTAGAAGTCACTCGTGTCGAGATGGTTGACGCCGAGCTCGACGGCCGCGCGCAGCACGGCGATCGCCGCCGCTTCGTCCTTCGGTGGTCCGAACACGTGCGGACCGGCGAGCTGCATCGCTCCGTAGCCCATGCGGTTCAGCGGCAGCGACGTCCCGGGGAGGTTGAATGTCGTCATGTTTCAAAATCTATAATCTGTAACTTACAAATCGTCAAGCACGTAAGTTTGCGGGCGGCTACACTGCACGAACCGATGCCGCGAACGGGACTGAGCGCCCTCGAGATCAAGAACAAGGCCATCGACGCGACCTCGGCCATGATGCGTGAGGTCGGCTTCGACAAGGTGCGGCTGACCGATGTCGCGAAGAAGCTCGGCGTCAGCCACGCAGCGCTGTACGCCCACTTCGAGGACAAGTCGGCGCTGTTCGACGCCGTCTCGGAGCGCTGGCTCGTGCAGATCAGCGACAGCCTCGCCGCGATCTGCCGCAAGCGCGGCAAGGAACCGGCGGACAAGATCGTCGAGTGGATGCTGACGCTGCACCGCGCGAAGCTCGCGAAGATCGAGCACGACCCGGAGCTCTACAAGTCGTTCGATCTGACGGCGAGCATGAAGAAGGCGTACGTCCGCCGGCACATGGCGTCAGTGCACACCCAGCTCGTGGAGCTGGCAACGGAGGCGATCGCGAAGCGACGGTTGCGCGGGGCGGACCCCGAGATGATCGCGACCGTGCTCCACGAATCGATGCTGGCGTTCCATCACCCGAAGCTGGTCGCCCAGCATGCGCACGAGGCGCGCGAGCCCCTGTTGCGCGTGGTCCTCGACAGCGTGCTCAAGGGCTTGAGCCTCAAGAGCTGACGCCCGGGGCAGACGATCGGGCAGACGCGAAACCTCTCGGTCCCAGTGCAACGAGGACGCGTTAGGCTGCAGCGATTCGCACCCACCTACACACCCTCTACGGCCTCGACTTTCCCGAGGAGCTCTTCGAGTTCTGGGACTGGCATCAGGGCTTGTCGAAGTCCGCCGCGGAAGGCTGGGCCGTGCTCGCGATGCGGCCACACGGCGTCCTCGACGCGCTCGCCGGCAAGCTGGACGGCGTCCTCCGATATCCCGCCGTCCTGCACTGGCGCTATCAGTACGATCTGCCCGAGCTGTTCACGCTGTTCGTCGGCGACACCGACGGCCTCCACTGGGGCTACTGGTTCGACGACCCGGGTCGGATGCCACCCGTGATCGCCAGTTACTACGCGCGTGATGCGGTCGACTACGTCGCCTCGCCGTCGCTGTGGCACGCGATCGCGGCGCGCTCGGAAGCGATGCGCGAGTCGATCATCGAGAATCGGACGCACGACTCGAAGCACGCGGCGAGCTACACGAAGCAGCTCGCCGGGCTCGACGAGCTCGAGGCCGTGCTGCGCGCGCCAGCCGCCGTGCCCCCGCGTAGGCCCATCGCGAAGACGCCCGAAGGCATGGGCATCGTCGTGGAGCCGGCCCAGCTCGGCCGCTGGATCGCGCCCCCGAAGATCGTCGGGGAAGACATCTTGCGCTTCGTCGATGCCGAGATCGCGGCGGGGCGCCCTGGCACGGCGCTCCTCGTCGGGCGCGAGCTCTGGGACGGCCACAAGGCGCTGTCGCAGGAGATCTTCGTGCGCGCGTATCCCGCGCTGGGTCGCGAGGCGCTGCACGCGGTGGCGCTCGCGCATCAGCGGCACCCCGCGATTCCGAGTCTCGACCTCACCAGCTACAAGCCGGGCGACTACTCGGATGTCCCCGATGCCCTCGCCCATCCACTCGACGTGATCCGCTTGACCTTGCGATCCGGCCTCGCTGCTGAGGCGGATCTCTCCGCGCTCGCGAACCTGCGCGAGCTCGATGTGGCGGCGGCTCGGATGACCGAGCTGCCTACCTCGCTCGCAGCGTGTACGAAGCTCGAGCGCGCCCACCTGTACAACAACCAGTTCACGGCGTTCCCACCCGCGCTGTCCGGACTGCCTGCACTTCACACCGTCTCGCTCGGCCGCAACCCGAAGTTGACGAGCCTCGCCGGCCTCGAGCGATGCACCGCCCTCGAGCATCTGGATCTCGGAAGCTGTCCGCTCGTGAGACTCCCCGACGATCTCTCCGGCTGGTCGAAGCTCGCGACGATCGACGTCGGCGGCACCAACCTCACGCAGGTCGACCACGACCGTCTACGCGCGGCCATCCCGGGCCTCGCGATCACGGGACAGCCCGTCGGCTCCGGTTCCGTGAAGCCCTACTCTGCCAGGACGACATTCGACGTCGGCGACTCGATCGCCCATCCGACCTTCGGGACAGGCACGGTCGTCCGCGTCCGCGACGGCAAGATCGACGTCTCGTTCGTCGACGGACCGAAGACGCTCGTGCACGCGAAGCCGTCCTGATCCCGACGCTCCGCGTCGGTCAGTGCTTCGCGGAGCGCAGCTCGGCCTCGGCCGACAGCCAGTCGTTCACCGCGTGACCGTGCGTGTAGCCCCGGGCGACGAATCTCGCGAACGCGAGGCGCGCGATCTCGTCGCGAGCGACCGGCGCCGCCTCGACCACCTCGACCACCTTCGGCTGCTCCACCGGGCGCGTGACCAGCATCGGCGCCTCCGTCTTCGGGGCGGTGAGCTTGCTCGCGGCGGGAACGACCTTGTCGAGACCCTTCTTCTTTTTCGCCATGCCGCTTGCTCGCAGACGCGCGCACCGAACGCAATTTAATGGCCGTACCGTCGCGTCGTGCGAAGGTCCCGCGATGCGCGGCGGCGAGTTGGGCTGCAGCAACGGTTTCCGGACATCGTTGTCGCGATCGCGCCGCAGCGTTAACGCGTGGCTTCAGCGAACAACCTCGCGGACTTGGCGCTGGTGTTGTCGGGATTCGCGACGCGACAGTCGAGAAACACCACGCTCGCTCGTCGCGGGGTCGGCGTGGTCCGGTTCGTGACTATGGCGAGCTGCATGTCCAAGCTTCTCTCCATCCTTGTTGTCTTGTCCTCGCTCGCTTCGGTCGCTCGCGCCGAGCCGACCATCGCGATCACCACGTCGCCGCTTCACCTGATCGTGCCGATGGCCGAGGTCACCGCGGAGGTTCGCGTCGCCGATCGCGTCGGGATCTCGGTGATCGCGGGCGTCGGCTCGTTTCGCGATGAACCCACCGACGAGAAGATCTCGCTGCTCGAGGGCGGCGCGAGCGTCCGCTACTACGTGACGGGCTCGTTCCGCGGCGGGCTGCAGCTCGGCGCGGAGGCCGTGTACGTGCATGCGAGCGGCGACGCGATGGACGTCGAGGTCAAGGCGGCCGGCCTCGGGCTGTCACCGTTCCTCGGCTACAAGTGGACGCACCGCTCGGGCATCACGCTCGAGGGTCAGCTCGGTGTGATGGTGATGACCGCACGCGCCGAGAGCGAGACGGCGACGGCCTCCGACAGCGCCGTCGGGCCGATGCTGAATCTGCAGATCGGCTACTCGTTCTGAGAGATGCTGCAGGCACGTGAGGATCGAACGGCGTGACGACACGTACGTGGCGCGCGATGACACGGGCGAGATCCTGTGGAGCATCGAGCTCGCCCTCGACCTGCGGGGTACGCCGTTCCGCGAGGAGGCTGTCTGGCCGGCGGCCTCCGTCGTCGTGATCGCCGGTGGTCCGTGCGTCCACTTCCTCGCTGCCGCCTCGGGCGCGGTCGTCAAGACGCTGTCGCTCGCCGGGGACCTGTTCGGGCATCTCGGACCCACGGACGAGGACGTGCTCTACCTCCTCGGCTGGCGACACGTGGTCGCCGTCGACTCGGCGTTGGCCGTGCGGTGGGTGAGTCGCGACGTGGCAGTCGACGGGATCACCTGGAAGAGCGGAGATCGCACCCGCATCGCGCTCTCCGCGGAGCTGGATCCGCCGGGTGGATGGGTCGAGGTCGAGTTGGACGCCACGACCGGCGAGATCCTTCGGTAGCAGCGTATTGCTCGCGATGTCTCGGGTCTATCCTCCGCGCAATGACTCCCGACTTCGCCGCGCGGCTCACCGCGACCTTGCCTCGCATCCTCGGCGCCCTGCCCGACGACTGGGATCATCGCGCGACCACCTACGATCTGTTTCGCTTCGATTCGGACACCGCGTTCGCCGTGCGCTTCGAGAGCGCGCTCGAGGACATCGCGACGCTCGAGGAACCGCGCCACATCCGCGAGCGCCTCGCCTCCGTCGGGTTGCCGTTCGACTACGCGCGGCTCGGCCAGCCGCTGTCGACGGTGCTCGAGATGTACGTGCAGTCGAAGACGAATGCCGCGCGGGTGTTCTCGTTCGCGTCGGCCACCAAGCCGTGGATGTCGGTGATCGAATCGCCGAAGCGCACGCTGCCCGTCCGGGTCTACGCGCGCGGTGCGTTGCGGGCCATCGAGGGTGTCGAGATCCACGAGCGCTTCGCCGGCGAGCTGCCCGCCCACCGCGACGACGTGATCACCGTGCTCGTGACCGACGCGCCGTTCACCGACGACGTCCAGGCGAGCGCCGCGGATGCGATCTGCTACGCGATTCCGAACGGCGGCATCCTGCTGATCCGCGATGCGGCCCGGGTGGATCCGTACGGCATCCAGCTGATCCGCAAGCGCACCGTCTCGGCGCTGCTCGCCGCCGATGCCCGCGCGGAGCTCGAGCGCGTCGCGGGCGTCACCCCCACGGTGTTGCCGACGGCGACCGAGGCCGAGTGCCAGGCAGCGCTGCAGGCGCTGTTTCCACAGGTTCGCGAGAGCGTCTATTACTGCACCGGGCTCGCGGCCGAGGCTGCGGTGTTCACCGCCGTGGGTGACGTGCTCGGTGAGCCCGTCACGCTGTTCTACGCGCAGAACGGGTACGGCGGCACCGGCCAGCTGATCGCCGATCTGCTGTCGCGCGCCGGCGTGATCCGGCCGCGCCCGCTCGAGGTGATCGGCAGCGACAGCGCCGGTAAGCCCGTCACCCTCGTCGACCGCGTGGTCGCCTCGCTCGAGGCGCTCGACGGCGCGGCGTGCGTGTTCCTCGAGACCCCGACCAACCCGGAGCTCCAGGTCCACGACTTTCCCGCGCTGATGGCGGGCGTGCGGGCGTTCCAGAAGCGCACGGGCAAGCAGGTGCCGATCATCGTCGATACGACGCTCGCCCCGCTCTACCCGATCTTCGCGAAGGAGTTCTCGCACGACTGGCCGTTCGTCCTCGTCAAGAGCGGGTCGAAGTACCTCACGAAGGGCAAGACCACGCTCGGCGTGGTGGCGTGCGCCGCCGACCCGATCGCGCACCAGATCGTCGCACGCGCACGCGCGCTCGGGGCCGACGCGGACTCGTTCGCACGCCCGGCGCAGCTCGCCGAGCTCCGCGCGGGGCTCGACGACCTGGTGCCACGGATGGCGACGATCAGCGCGAACACGATCAAGCTCGCCGCCGGGCTCAAGGCGGCGCTGCGGGCCCGCGGGCACGAGATCACGCTGTACGCGATCTCCGAGGATCACGTCGCCGACGGGCTCGCGAGCGGCATGCTGTCGTTCTATCTGCCGCCCGCACCGACCAGCCACGCGGATCTCGTCGACGAGTTCGTCGCGTACCTGCTCGCGCGCGCGCCGAAGCTGGTCAAGAGCCGCGTCAGCTACGGCCAATCGACGGGCGGTGGCAAGCCCGACTACTTCTACGTGATCAACCCCGAGGAATCGACGCAGGGCGCGCTGTCCGCCGAGGTCAAGAACGCGCAGAAGCAGGACAACGTGCAGATCTGCCGGATCTCGGTGCCCGAGCATGCCGACATCGACGGCCTGCTCGCCGCGATGGCCGGGTTCTTCGCGATCAAGTACGACCGCAAGTAGGCACGCGACGCGCACCCGGGTGCATGCATGACATGCGCGTGCATTGCCACCTCGGGGTTCGCGCTAGACATGCGCCGCCTCGTGCGTGAGGCGCGAGAACTGCGCGCCACGTGATCGACGAGGAGTTGAATGGGGTCGGGCTAACGAGCGCCGTCGCACAGCAGCGGCTCGCCGCCGAGGGGTACAACGAGCTTCCGTCGAGTCGCCCGCGGCGGTTCTGGCACATCGCGCTCGACGTGCTCCGCGAGCCGATGTTCCTGCTCCTGGTCGCATGCGGTGCGATCTACCTGTTGCTGGGCGATCGCCAGGAAGCCCTGATCCTCCTCGGCTTCGTGTTCATCGTCGCGGTGATCACGCTGTATCAGGAGCACAAGACCGAGCGTGCCCTCGAGGCGCTGCGCGATCTGACCAGCCCGCGGGCGCTGGTGATCCGAGATGGCAAGCAGCTCCGGATCGCGGGGCGCGAGGTCGTGCGAGGTGATCTGATGGTGCTGGCGGAAGGCGATCGCGTCCCCGCCGACGCCGCGCTGCGCACGTGCATCAACCTGTCGACCGACGAATCGTTGGTGTCGGGCGAATCCGTGCCGGTTCGCAAGACGACCTGGGATGGCGTGCGGCCGATCTGCCGACCCGGCGGCGACGATCTGCCGTTCGTGTTCGCGGGCACGCTGGTCACCCATGGCCGCAGCGTCGCCGAGGTGCTCGCGGTAGGCGTGGCGACGGAGATCGGGCGGATCGGCAAGGCGCTGCAAACGGTCGCGCCCGAGCGGAGCCTGCTCCAGAAGGAGACCAGCCGGCTGGTCCGTCGACTCGCGGTCGTGGCGATCTCGCTGTGCGTCGTCGTGATCGCGGTCTATGGCCTGACGCGAGCTGACTGGCTCGGTGGGCTGCTGTCGGGCCTCACGCTCGCGATGGCGATCCTCCCCAACGAGTTCCCGGCGGTGCTGTCGATCTTCCTCGCGCTGGGCGCCTGGCGGATCTCGCGACAGGGGGCGCTCGCGCGTCGGATCCCGGTGCTCGAGACGCTGGGCTCCGCCACGGTGTTGTGCGTCGACAAGACCGGGACGTTGACGCAGAACCAGATGTCCGTGCACTCGCTGTTCACGCACGGCGAGATGTTCGAGGTCGGCCCCGACACCGGACCGCTTCCGGAATCCGTCCACGAGATCCTCGAATACTCGATCCTTGCGAGCCAGCGCGATCCGTTCGATCCGATGGACAAGGCCTTCACCACGCTCGGCCAGCGTCGGCTCGCCGAGACCGAGCACCTGCATCCCGACTGGACCTCGGTGCGCCAATATCCGCTGTCACCCGCACTCCTCGCGCTCTCGCAGGTCTGGGTCTCCCCACAGGGGACGGAGCACGTGATCGCGGCGAAGGGCGCGTACGAGGCGATCGTCGATCTCTGCCACCTCTCGGAGGCGCAGGCCGGCGAGATCCGCGCGCGCGCCGAGGCGATGGCAGGCGATGGCCTGCGGGTCCTCGGCGTGGCGAAGGCGACGTTCCGCTCGAACCCGCTGCCCGAGCAGCAACACGACTTCGAGTTCGAGCTGGTCGGCCTCGTCGGGCTCGCCGATCCGATCCGTCCGGCCGTCCCGGGGGCGATCGCCGAGTGCTACTCGGCCGGCGTGCGCGTCGTGATGATGACCGGCGATCACCCGCGCACCGCGAGCAGCATCGGCCGTCAGATCGGTCTGCGCGCCGCCGACGAGGTGCTCACCGGTGCCGACCTCGAGCAGCTCGATGATGCCGAGCTGGCGCGACGGATCCGGCACGTCAACGTGTTCGCGCGCGTCGCACCGGAGCAGAAGCTGCGCCTCGTGCACGCCCTCCAGGCCCTCGGCGAGGTCGTCGCGATGACGGGCGACGGCGTCAACGATGCACCCGCGCTCAAGGCGGCGGATATCGGCATCGCGATGGGTGGGCGTGGCACCGATGTCGCGCGCGAGGCATCCGGTCTGGTGCTGCTCGACGACGATTTCACGACGATCGCGCGGGCGATCCGGCTCGGCCGCCGGATCTTCGACAACCTCAAGAGCGCGATGGCCTACATCCTCGCGATCCACGTCCCGATCGCCGGGATGACGATCGTGCCGGTGCTGTTCGGACTCCCGCTCGTCCTGATGCCGGTCCACGTGGCGTTCCTTCACCTCATCATCGAACCCGCGTGCTCCGTGGTGTTCGAGGTCGAGCCCGAGGATCCCGGGGTGATGCAGCGGCCACCTCGCGATCCGCGGGCACCGCTGTACGGCAGGCGCCTCGTCGGGCTCGGGATGCTGCAAGGCGCGATCGTCCTCGCGGTCCTGCTCGTGGTGTTCCTGGTCGCGCTCCATCGCGGCAAGGGCGAGGACGAGGCGCGGTCGCTCGCGTTCGCGACGCTCGTGGTGGCCAATCTCGCGCTGATCTTCGTCAATCGCTCGTGGAACCGATCGTTCCTCCAGTCCTTGCGCGCACCCAACGCGGCGCTGTGGTGGGTGATGGGTGGCGGCCTGGTGCTGCTGGTCCTCGTGCTCGAGGTCCCGGCGCTCCGCGACCTGTTCCGGTTCGCGACGCTCCACGCCGACGACTTCGCCTTGACGATCGGCGCCGGGCTCGTGAGCGTGGCCTGGTTCGAGCTCGTCAAGTCGATCGACCTCCGCCGTCGCCGACTCGCTACGCCGTGACTCTCGACGGTGGCAGCGGGCTGGCAGCATGGACGATGCGGCGGATGAGCTCGCGAACGAGCAGCTCGGTCTCCGGCTCGACCGCCAGGACCGTCTCGAGGACGTCGATCATGCGACGGTGAACGCGCGGGGGTGACACCGCGATGATCTCCGCGAAGGCCAGCTCGAGATAGCGCTCGAAGCGCTGGTGCTCGTGCTGGCCAGGTCCAGCCCCCAGCGACGAGCCACTCGTCGAGATAGGTCGAGAGCAAGCTGACGACGACGCCCATCGCGAGCATCACCAGCGGAGCCAGAACCCGCCGCGGATGTCGAGGAGCAGCTTGGCGATCCGCGTCTCCCTTCATCGTGCGGATCACGGCTCTAGGGAGCGAGCTTCGTCTCGATCGATCGCCCGACCGAATAGTCGAGCACGAGGGTTCCCACCTGCCGCTCGTACGACATCACCGGAACGACGATGCGAAGGTCATCTCCGGCTCGGTCGACGCGTGGCGTGGTGGCCTTCATGTCGACTCCGGGCAACACGGTCGCTGCGGGCTGGTCCTTCAGCTTGGTGTTGGTCGACGACACGATCGTGCCGGCCCCGTCGACGAACACGATGCGCTTGACGTACTTCTCCTGGACGAGCTTGTCCATGTACGTGTCGATGTCGCGGAGGTCGCCGGCCACCACCCCTGCGCGGATCGCCCATGCAAGCGGAATCGCCGTGAGCTGGAGCAATTCGCCAGCCTGAACGGTCATCGCATCTCGGGCCTGCGTTCGGGTCGCGGCGACCTCGTCCTCGAGTCCGTGGATCGAGATCGATCGCCAGGCTGCGAACCCGATCGTGGAGATGGCGAGCAGCACGACCAGCACGAGATGGAGCCTGGATGGTTTGAAGAGCACACTCGCGATGCGCTCTCGGGCCTTCGGATGGGTCACCTCCGGTCGAGCTGCAGCGCCGTCGAACGTGGTCGTGGACTTGGTCATCTCGAGCACTCGCTTTCGTCGTCACAGCCATGCGACGACCGGGCCACTCGAGGTCGTGACGAGGCTGGAAGCCGGCGGCTGTCTGCCCGTTGGCGCCCACGGCCGACGGGCGGCTCCGCTCGCTGAGGGACCACCCGAGGCCGCAAGCGATCGTGGCGACAGCGCTCCGTCGTGCGGACGACCGCCCACTCGGAGCGCTCGGTGCCGATCAGCTCCGTCGCGCCGCCACCGACGCGCTGGCGGTGTTGGAGTGGATCTCGATCACCTTCGGGATCGAACCGTCCGGCGCGCGCTGATACCCGCCGGCAACGTTCCACGCCACGGGGATGCCGAGCTCCGCGAGGATCGAGAACACGATCTGGATGTCAGTCGACGCGCACCAACCCCCGCTTGTCGACGAGGCGGCGCCTCCCCTCCTCGAGCTCGGTGACGACGGTGGTCAGGTAGCCTCGCAGGGTCCGGGCGACCTGATCCGGGACGCCATCCTGATCGACGAGGACGACGGGCGCCGGAGCCTCGCCGTAGTCGACGACCAGCGTGTGCGTCGCGTCCCCGGCCAGTGGAACCCAGGTGTCGGGCCACGCATCCGCGCCGAGGTCGCCATCGAGGTAGCGCTCGAGCGCGTGGTCGAGCGAGAGCCACGGCAGACCGTCGAACACGCCCGGGCGATCGGGTCGTTGACCGTTGTGGACGGCGTACAACGCGTGGAAGTCCTCGGGGAGCGTGAACCCGAGCTCGCGCTCCAACCTCGACCACGGCCCGCCCTTGTCGGGCGCCGGCTGGTTCATCGAGGCGAGCAGCTTGGGCGCGTGATCGGCGAGCCATCGGTCGAGGCGATGAACCAGGTCTTCCATCGCGCGAGACTCTAGCTCGTGCGCCGGGTGATACCGTCGGGCGTGCGGTTTTACGAGCAGACGCAAGGCGTCTACTTCGACGATCTCGATCCGTTTCACATCCTCCACAACGCGCGGTACGTGCTGCTGTTCGAGCGCACGCTCGGCGCGTTCTGGATGGAGCTCGGGTTCGGTGCGTTCCAGGACACCAAGCAGCCCGAGCAGTTTCACCTCGTCGCCCGCAACGAGATCGACTACCGCGAGCCCGTGCGCGGCGTCTGCAAGGTCCGCGTGCGCGTGTGGGTCGAGCGCATCGGGAACAGCTCGCTGACGTTCGCGTTCCGCGTGTTGCCGCACGATCGCGACATCGAGCACGCGCGCGGCAAGCGCGTCATCGTCCACGTCGATCCGACGACGCTCAAGCCCGCACGCTGGGCGGACTCGGTGCGCGAGCTCCTCGCGCCATGGACCGAGACGGTGGGGTGAACGCTAGCGCGCGAGGATCGGATCGACACCCTTGGTGTTGTCGATCAGCGCACCGGTGAACTTCGCCGACGTGATCATCTCGACATCGGTGAGATCCGCGTTCGCGAGCTGCGCCTCGCGGAAGTCCGCCCCGCCGATCTTTGCCTGACGCAGGTTGGCCTGGCGCAGATCGCAGCGACCGAGCTCCGAATCGGTCAGGTCCGCGCCGGTGAGGTCCGCGCCGGACAGATCCGCCTCGTTGAGATCGGCGCCGCGCAGGTCGGCCTTGCAGAGCTTCACGCCACGGAGCCGCGCACCGCGGAGATCGGCGCGCGTCAGGTTGATGCCCGAGAGATCGGCGGCCGAGCGCAGGTTCTGGGTGCGGGTGATGCGCACCGCCGAGAAGTCGGCGTTGACGAGGATCGCGCCGGACAGCTCGGCCTCACCGATGTTGGTCGCCTCGCGCACGATCGCGCCCGTCAGGTTCGCGTCGCGGAAGATCGCACCCGCGAAGTTCGCGCCGAACAGGTTGGTCGACGCGAGGGTCGACGACGAGAAGTCGCACTGCTCGAGGTTGGTGCGCGTCAGGATCGCGCTCGACAGGATGCACTTCGCGAAGCCTGCCGACCGCAGGTCCGCGCCCGTCATGTCGACGCCGGTGAGATCCGCGCCCTCGAACTTCGCCTCGCGCAGGTTGAGCACGTGCTTGAGATCGCAACCGGTGAGCTTGGCACCGCGGAAGTCCGCGTTGCGGAGGTTCGCGCCGCGCAGCTTCGCGCCCGACAGATCGGCGTCGCGGAGATCGGCGCCGTCGAGGTCCGCGTTCTCGAGGTTCGCACCGGCGAGCTTCGCGCCGCGCAGCTTGACGCCCTTGAGCTCGATGCTGTTCATCACGGCGTCCTCGAGCACCGCGCGCTCGAACACGGCCTCGCGCACGTTGAGCGCCCCGGTCAGCGTCACCGCGCGCATGTCGGCGGCGGTGAAGTCCGCGCCCGCGATGTTGGACTTCCACAGCGTCGCGCCGACGAGAATCGCGCGACGGAGGTTGGAGTTGCGCAGGTCGGCACCCTCGAGCATCGCGCCGCTGAAGTCGGCACCCTCGAGATCGCTGCGCGAGATCCGCGCATCGCGCGCGAGCACGCCGACGAACTTCGCGTCCCTCGCGATCACGCGCGACAGCGAGGCGCGCTCGAGGCGAGCCTCGTCGAGCGAGGCGCCGGTCAGCGTCGCGCCGTGGAAGTCGGCATCGGAGAGCTCGGCGCCCGAGAACCGCGCACCCTCGAGGTTGCAGTCGCGCAGCTCGGCGTGATGGAAGTTCGCGCGCTCCGCGTTGACGTTGACGAACGAGGTCTGGGTGAACCGCGCGCCCGTCGCCTTGGCTCCGGTCAGGTTCGCGCCGTCGAACGTGCTGCTTCCCAGCGCCGCACCACCGAGCTTCGCGCCGATCAGGTTCGCGTTCGCGAAGTGCGCCTGCTTGCCGGCGACACCCTCGAGATCCGCACCCTCGAGCACGGCACCATCGAGCTTGATCTGGTTGAAGCTCGCCTGGCGCATGCTCGCGAACGCGAGGCGCGCGCCCGAGAGATCGACGCCCGAGACGTCCGCCCCGTCGAGCCGCGCCTTGTCGAGGCCGACGGCGTCGCGCAGATCCGTCCCCGCGAGGTTCGCGCGCCACAGCTCGGCACCCTCGAAGTTCGCACCGGCGACCTTCGCGTCGTGCAGGTCGGCGTAGCGCAGCACGGTCTGCTTGAAGGTCGCGCGGCGCAGATCGGCGCCGGCGAGATCCGCCTGGTGAAGATTCGCGTCGGTGAAGTCCGTGCCCTCGAGCTTCGCGCTCGTCAGCTTGACGCCGCGCAGGGCCGCGCGCCGGAAGTCGCCATCGCGCAGCGTCGCGCCGGTGAGGTCCGCGCCGCTCAGGTTGCAGCCTCCGAGCACGAGCGACTTGCCGACCGCGACGTCGGGCGTCTTGGCAGCGACCACCGGCTTCGCCGCCGCGGTCTCGGACCACTCCTCCTCGTTCACCGTCGGCTTGCGCTTCTGCGCGACCGCCGGAACGCCGGGTGACGTTCCGGCTGCCGCGGGCGCCATCGGCACCGCCGGAACCACGGTCGTCGCGCGAACAGGAGCGATCGGAGGAACCACCGGACGTGTCTCGTTCTTCATCGACCGCCCATGTTCCACGAACCGATCGATGCTGTCGCGGCGAGTTCGGTTAACGACGAGGTTCGTGGGCCAGTGCGAGATGTGCGCCTCGGTGTGCGATCGCCGATGCTCGCGTGGAATCGTGGCGGCATCCCCTCGCGGGTCGCGTATCCTGCACGGGTGAAACGGCTCGCAGTGCTCTCGATCCTGGCGGCGTGCGGCCGGCTCGGGTTCGACGGCGAGGACCCGCTCGCCCGCCCGATCCCTCACCTGCCCGACGGGATCGCGTGGGATGACGACCGCGAGGTCGTCCTCGACGGCCCCCTCGACACCGCGAGCCTGCCGGTGTTCGACGGGATCGCCGTGCTCCAGGCCGAGACGATCACCGTTTCCGAGGGCGCCACGGTCGTTGTCACCGGCGTGCTCCCCGTCGTGTTGCTCGCGCGCAGCACGATCGCGATCGACGGCGTCCTCGACGCCGGTGCGAGCGGCACGCAGGCGGGTTCGGGCGCGCGTGCAGCGACCGCAGGGGCCGGCGAGCACCCCGCCAACAACGTCTGTGACAGCGGCGGTGGTGGCGGTGGCCACGCCACGGCAGGCGCGATCGGCGGCGGCAACACGTGCGCAGCGAACGGAGGCGGCGCCGGTCTGGTGGAAGGCGACGGCGCGATCACCATCCTCGCCGGTGGCTCGACGGGCGGCGCCGGGGTGTCGTTCGCGTGTGGGATCCCGGCCGGTGGCGGCGGCGGCGGGGCGATCCAGCTGAGCGCCGGACGCAGCATCGTCATCCGAGGTCAGGTCCTCGCCGGTGGCGGTGGCGGTGCCGGTGGCAAGGAGTGCGGCGATGGCGATGCGGGTGCCGGTGGTGGCGGAGGTGCCGGCGGTGCGATCTTCCTCGACGCGGACGAGGTGACGATCGACGGCACGGTCCTGGCGCACGGCGGTGGCGGCGGGGCGGGCGGCAACGGCCTGATCGAAAACGGACCGGTCGGCGCCGGCGGTGCGGGGAGCGATGGCCGCTCGCTCGCACCCGCGGCGGGAGGCATCGAGCCGGCGGCGAACGCGGGTCGCGGCGGCGCTGGAGGTACCGCCATCGCACCGCCGACCTCGAGTGACGTGGTCGAGCACAACGCGGGTGGCGGTGGCGGTGCGGTCGGCCGGATCGTGATCCGCACGATCACCCGCACGGGTGATGGCGTCGTTTCTCCCTAAGGATCGGGATCGTGGTCCCGCGGTCACCTGCATGACGTCGTTTCTCCTCAGGGATGGATGCCCGTCGCGCGGAGCGAGAACGCGAGGATCGGGCTGGTGATCGTGAGATCCATCAGGATCCCCGTCGACGAGTCGCGATCGTAGCTGCACAGGCCCGGCCCGATCCCGAGCGTCGAGCCGGTGAGCGTCGCGCGACGGAACAGCTTGCCGTCGGTGCCGCGCCGCATCCGAGCCGTGGAGAGATCGGCGATCTCGAGCACCACGCAGCCGCGATGGGGCTGCGGAGAGCCGTCGAGGATCGGCGTGACGATCGCGAGGATCGAGTCGTCTCTGCCGAGCGAGATGTCGATCTGCTCGACGCGGGTGCCGCCGAGCTCCTGCGCATCGGCGAAGGACAGCAGCTCGCCGACGAGGACGAGCGTGGCACCCGAGCGGCGCAGCAGCACGAGCCGCTGCGTCGATGGATTGCCCGGCTGCACGATGCAGGTGGTGGCGAGGTAGGTCGTGCCCTCGTGCGCGAACAGCGCCGGCTCGGTGAACACCACGCAGTTCTCGAGCCCCGCGATCGCGGCGCCGGTGAGCTGGGTCGGGAC
>Ga0075163_10004324_pt1 | contig 19085 bp, 16 predicted proteins | sample JI1023141ADNA_FD_71478 | JGI IMG/M metagenome (GOLD analysis project Ga0075163, IMG submission 71478) | Wastewater effluent complex algal communities from Wisconsin, to seasonally profile nutrient transformation and Carbon sequestration -... | ecosystem: Engineered > WWTP > Effluent > Algae...
GACCTCGTCCAGCTTGAAGGGCTTGATGATGGCTTCGACTTTTTTCACGAGCAGACGTCTAGCGCTTCAATGTTTCGCGAATGTTTCGGGTCTGCGAAACGTGGGCCGCGCGGTTCCGTGGTAAAATCAGCGGGTGATAGGCGAGTATCCGACCCCGGTGGAGCTCCATCGTTTGCCCGGGGGCGAGGACCTCTGGATCAAGCGCGACGATCGCACCTCGAGCCTCTATGGCGGCAACAAGGTGCGCAAGCTCGAGCGTTTGCTGGTGGCGGCGCGGGAGGTGGGCGCCACGGAGCTCCTCACGGTCGGAGCGATCGGGAGCCACCATGTTCTCGCCACCACACTCTTCGGACGCCGCGCCGGCTTTCGCGTGACGGCGGTGCTGCTGCCGCAGCCGCGCACCGAGCACGTGGTGGCCAACGTCCGCGCGGGAATCGGCGCCGGGCTCCACGCGGTCGCCGCAGGATCGTACGCCGAGGCCGCGCTTCGCATGACGATGCTTCGGCGTCGCGGCGGCCGTCGGGTGTTCGTGATTCCACCCGGCGGCTCGAACGTCGTCGGCACCCTCGGCTTCGTCGACGCCGGCGAGGAGCTCGCACGGCAGATTGGTTCGGGCGAGCTTCCGGAGCCCGCACACGTGGTGGTGCCCCTTGGTTCTGGAGGCACCGCCGCCGGGTTGGCGGTGGCCTTCGCACGGGCCGGTCTTGGCGCGCGGGTGGTGGGCGTGGCGGTGGCAAAGCCGCCGTGGCTCCTGGGCCTGGGGGCGCGTCGGCTGGCCTACCAGGTCGGGGCGCAGCTCGGGGGGCGCGCGCTCGCGAGCGCAGCCCAGCGACACCTCTCCATGGAAGGTTCTGCCGTGGGGGCCGGCTACGGCGCGGCCACCGCCGCCGGCGACCGCGCCTGCATCGTCGCGAGATCGATTCCGATTACCTTGGACGACACGTACACCGCCAAGGCATTCGCGTGCGCGATGGCCATGGCTTCTGCCGATGCGAACCCCCAGAATCGCGCCAGCGGTCCGGTCCTCTTCTGGCACACGCTGTCGGCAGCGCAGCCCTCGCTCGAGGATGCACCCGAAGAGCGCCACCTCGCGCTGCCCCTACAGCGGCTCCTACGGTAGGCGCAATCGCCCGCGTTTTCGCAGCTTTATTGGACGCTTTGTTGGCGATTGAGTAATCCCGGCTTCATGATGAACGGGATGGGCGGAGGTAAAGCAAAGCCGGGAGCGCCGGATGTACCGGAAGTACCGGACCTCGATTTGCCGCCGCTTCTCGATCCGCAAGAAGTCCCGCGCGAGAACCGGAACTCGTTCGTGCGTCCGAAGCGCGAGCATGTGAGCGAGGAGCCGCCGCCCAACCTCGACGAGGCCGACGTGTTCCGGCCCAACGTTCCGGTGCGACGACCGCCGCGTCACGATTCGACGATGCCGCCGCCGCCCCTCGCGCCCCGCCGCGCGGTGAAGCAACCCACGGAGACGCCTCCGCCCCCGGCCGGCAAGCCCAAGCCCAAGCAGATGCCGGTCAAGGAAGAGGTCGCCTACGACCGCAAGAAGGACTGGCGGAGCGAGTAGCCGCCGTTCACATCTCGTCGAAGCGAACCGCCGACGGCGCAGCGCTGGGGGCTGGCGCCGGCGCATCGGGGCTGGTGACTTCTTCCGCGGAGGGGGCCGGAGCCGCTCCGGCCGTGGGTCGAGGCCGCGCCACCGCCGGCAGACCCTTGGGCGAACGCGGGAGCGCATTGAAGTCCACTGCCGGCTGAACGCTTCGACCGCTCGCGGCCTCCGGCGGAGCCATCGACGGCGCGATGGAGGCAGCCGCGACGCACGACGGAACCTGGGGCACGTGCGCCGGCTCGTGATGGGCGGCTTCTGCGGGAGCGGCGGCGACCTTGGGGAGGGTCGTGCGACCGAGCCAGAACGTCCCTGTGGCGAGCATCAACGCGCCCAAGAGCCACGCGACGTGCGGACCTCGACCTCTCGCCTTGGCCCGGACCTTGGGTGACGTCTCCTCGCTGTCGAAGCGCGAAGAGGCGCGCGGCTGGAGACCTGGGGCGGGTGCCAGGGGCAGCGCCGGCACCGGGGCCGCAAGCATCTGTTCCGCCTCGTCCGGGGGCGACACCGCAGGCGGCACGCTCGAGCTGAGGGCGAAGGCCTCGGGGGTGGGGAGGATCGAATCGGTCAGCGCCGCGGCGCGCACCGTATCGTCGGCGCCGGAGGCGCGGCCCCGTTGCGATGCGGGCGCGAGCACGACGGTCGGTGTGGGCAGCGAGAGATTCGGGTAGAGCGCACCCAATCGCTCCAAAACCCGGGTGCCATTCCGCGGTCGCGCGTCGCGATCGTGGCTCAGCATCTCGTCGACGAACCCGGCGAGCGGGGCCGGAACCCAGGGCGCCACGGTGTGGAGCGGGGGCGCTTTGCGCAGCAAGATGTGCGAGAGCAAGCGGTCGGCGGGGACGCTCTCGGTGTCGAAGCAGGTGCGGCCCGCCAGCATCTCGAAGAGGATGGCGCCGAGCGCGAAGACGTCGGCGCGCTGGTCCACCTCGCTGGGGGCGGCCGCTTGCTCCGGCGCCATGTACATGGGGGTGCCCACCGCGAGGTCGAACTCCGTCACCGGGCCGTTGAGGTCGCGCTGGCTCTCGTGGTCCACCACCTTCGAGACGCCGAAGTCGAGCACCTTGGCCACCGTCGCGCCGTCGTCGCGGGTGCAGAGGAACACGTTGGCGGGCTTCAGGTCGCGATGCACGATGCCCCGGGAGTGCGCCTTGGAGATGCCGCGCGCGATGTGCGAGGCGAGGGTGACGGCGCTCGGGAGGTGGAGCTTCTTCTCGCGGGTGAGCCGGGCGTCGAGGTCTTCGCCTTCGAGATACTCCAGCACCATGTACACGCCGTGTCGATCGTCGGTGCCGACGTCGAACACCTGCACCACGTAGTCGCTCTCCAGGGTGCCGGCGATGCGCGCTTCGCGATAGAAGCGGGCCACCGTCGCGCCCCCGCGCACGTCGGCGAACTTCAGCGCAACGCGGCGCCCGAGCTCGAGGTGGCGTCCCTCGTAGACGGCGCCCATGGCTCCTTCGGCGAGGCGTCGCTCGACTCGATACTTTCCGCCGAGAATGACACCGCGTTCCGGGTTCAAGCGCGCAGCCTCCAGATTCTGCAAACGCGCGCCGCGGGGCGCGGATTACAGGAGCCAAGCAAAGGGCCAAGCAAAACAGGTCGGGGGGCATGCGAGTCGCGGCCCTCCCTCCGAGCCGCGGCGCGGTCTCGGTGGAACTTCATTGTCTACGCATGGTGGCCCGGAAAACTCCCCCCATTCAGATGCTTGGCGAAAAAAGGGGGGAGATCGTACGTCGGGACGGCACACACGCGCGCCTCGGGGCACACTTTCGCGCGTTCAGCGCGACACGTCGCCGCCCGCTGACACACTTTGGCTCAGCGGGAAAACGCGTGAATTATCCGAGGCTCAGGCGTCGTCGTCTTTGCGAAGATTCGCGAGGACGTTGAAATCTTCCAGGGTCGAGGTGTCGCCCTTGGTTTCGACTACGCCCGCGGCGATGTCCTTCAGGAAGCGGCGCATGATCTTCCCGCTGCGGGTCTTGGGCAGCGCCTCCGCGAAGCGAATCTGATCCGGGCGCGCGAACTTCCCGATCTCCTTGTCGACGTGCTCGGTGAGCTTGTCCTTGAGCGCGCGGTCGGCCTTGATGCCGCTCTTCACCGTGACGAAGACCACGAGCGCCTGACCCTTGAGGTCGTCCGGACGACCCACCGCCGCGGCCTCGGCCACCGAGGGATGGCTCACCAGGGCGCTCTCGATCTCGGCGGTTCCGATGCGGTGGCCCGCGACGTTGAGCACGTCGTCGATGCGGCCCACCACCCAGAAGTACCCGTCCTCGTCGCGGCGTGCGCCGTCACCCGTGACGTACGAGCCGTTCTTGGCGGCCCAGTAGGTCTCCGCGTAGCGCGCTGGGTCCTTGTAGATGGTGCGCGCCATGGACGGCCAGGGGCGCTTGATGACCAGCGTTCCGCTCTCGTTGGGCGCGCAAGGCTCGCCGCTGTCCTTCTGCACTTCGATGTCGACGCCGAAGAGCGGAAGGCCGGTGGAGCCGGGCTTGGAGTAGCAAGCGCCGGGGAGGGTGGTCAGCATGATGCTGCCGGTCTCGGTTTGCCACCAGGTGTCGACCACCGGACAGCGTCCGCCGCCGATTGCCCGGTGGTACCAGGTCCAGGCTTCGGGGTTGATGGGCTCACCGACGCTGCCCAGCAGGCGCAGGCTCGAGAGATCGTACTTCTGCGGCCACTCGTCCCCGGCGCGGATGAAGGCGCGAATGGCGGTGGGCGCGGTGTAGAGGATGGTCACGCCGTGCTTCTCGATGATGCTCCAGAAGCGGCCCCAGTCCGGGAAGTTGGGCGCTCCCTCGTAGAGCAAGCACGCCGCGCCGCAGGAGAGCGGGCCGTAGACGATGTAGCTGTGACCGGTAATCCAGCCGATGTCGGCGGTGCACCAGTAGAGATCGCCGGGCCGGAGATCGAACACGTACTTGCTGGTGACGTGCACGCCGGCCAGGTAGCCGGCGGTGGTGTGGAGCAGGCCCTTGGGCTTGCCGGTGGAGCCCGAGGTGTAGAGGATGAACAGCGGGTGCTCGGCGTCGAAGGCCTCGGGCTTCATCGCGCGCTCGACGCTCTTGGGCGAGGGCGTGCGGGCCATGAGATCGTCCCACCAGATGTCGCGGCCCGGCCGCATCTCCACCGGCGCGCGCTCGCGGCCCACCCGGCGAAGCACGATCGTCTTCTCTACCGTTCGCGCCTGTAGCACGGCCTCGTCGGCCATCTGCTTCAGGGGGACGATGTTGCCGCGACGGTAGGCGCCGTCCTGGGTGATGAGCAGGCGGGCTTCGCAGTCGTTGAGGCGATCGCGGAGCGAGTCGGCGGAGAAGCCCCCGAAGGTGACACTGTGGGTGGCGCCGATGCGCGCGCAGGCCAGCATGGCGATGACCGCCTCCGGCACCATGCCCATGTAGATGCCCACGCGATCGCCCTTCTGGATGCCCAGATCGAGGAGCGCCGCCGAGAGCCGCACCACCTCGCGGTGGAGCTCGAAGTAGGTGAGCGTTCGCGAGTCGCCGGGCTCGCCTTCCCACACCAGGGCAGCGCGGGTGCGGGCGTCGGATTTCAGGTGACGGTCGAGGCAGCTCTCGCTGATGTTCAGCTCGGCGCCCAGGAAGAACTTCGCGTCCGGCGACTTCCATTCCTGAAACGAGGTCCACGGCTTGCGGAAGACCAGGTCCTGGGTGTGCTCGCGCCAGAACGCCTCTGGCTCGGAGAGCGAGCGCTCGTGGAGGCTCGTGTACTCTGCATGAGACTGGACCCGGGCGTGCTTGCTGAACTCCGCAGCGGGCACGAAGCGACGGTCATCCTTCAAACGCGAATCGGTGCTGTCCGACATGATACCTCGATGGCCCCGATCCGCGGCGCGTCCGGGGGGGAAATGAGCGTACCCAGGCGATGCCCGTTTGCAACGAAAACGCGCGGTAACGCGGGGAAAAACAGGCCGAATCGGGGTAAGCGCTCGCCCTTGCACCGACCTCCCTCCCGCGTAATATGGCTCTCGATGTCACTTTGCCTTCTTGCTGCGAAGCGGCCGCGGGCCGCAGGCGCGCTTCTGGCGTTCGCGATAGCGATGGGGTGCAACGGCGGAGGTGGTCCGCGGGTCGCGTCGCCCCGCGCTCCTGCCTCCGGCGCGTCGCCACCTCTCCCTCGCCCGGCGCCGACGTCGCCCGAGGAAGACGCATGCCGCAAAACGCCGGAGACACTGGCATGGGATGCGACCGACCACGTGGTGCTCGTGTGTCCCGGCCGCCGCCTGGCCCTGCGCCTCTCCGCAGATGGCCGAAGCGTCGCGCAGCGGTTGCGGACGCCGGGCGACCTCGGCAACCTCGGGGCGCGCTTCCTCGTGGAGGCCGCCGGCACCGCCGAGGGCGATCCGCGAGTGTACTCCATCGACACCTTCGCGCGCATCGATCCGAGCCCGGTTGCCGCGTCTCCCCGAGCCGATGCATCGGCCGACGGCAGCGTGGAGATTCTCTCTTTCGTGACCGGCCGCGAGCGCGTCTTTCGACTCTTCGACGCGCGATCGGGGGACCGCCTCGGCGAGCTTCGCCTCGCCGAGGTGAGCGAGCCGTGGAGCATCGACTATCGCGCCGCGGGCCAGGTGCTCACCTTGATCGAGCACGGGGTCGAAGCGCCCAGCGCGACGCGCTTCTTCCGGCGCACGAACGGCGCTTTCGTGGAGGTTCGCACGGGAGGCGAAGGTGGGGTCGCCGCGAGCAGCTTCTTCATCACCCGGTCGGGCACGGTGCGCGCCGGCCGCCTCTCCGGACCCTGGTCCCTCGAACGGCTCGACGCCAACGGTCACCGCACGCGCGGCCGAGCCCTGGGCTGCGAGCCCGGCCGACTCTTCCTTTCGCCGGACGAGCGACGCGTGGTGTTCGGATGCGGCGGCACCGTGCGCGTGGTCGCCACCGACACCCTGCTCGAAGAGCGGAGCTGTGGCGCCGTCCCGCCACGCATCTCGGAGGGCTCACCTTCGAACCTCGATGGCGTGTTCGCGTCGGCCACCCAGTTTGCACCGGAAGGCGATGGTGAAGCCGCCCGGCAGCGCATCGACGTCACCACCTGCGCTCGCGCGGCGAGCGTCGCCACCCCTCCGCGCCCTCGCGCGGCCTGCGGCGGGGTCGTGACCATGGCGCCGAGCGGAACCCGCGCGCTGTGCCAAGAGATGACCTCGGCGCGGGTGACAAGCGCCGATGGGAGTGTACTCTACACGCTTTACTGACGCTCAGAGGCCGCCGAAGTCGACCTTGGTGAGCTCGATGGAACGTTCCCATAGGCCGCGGGCGACGGCCTCGTCGTGGGCCGCGGCCACCGCCTGGACCCGCACCGCGTCGCCCCAGACCTCCTGAAAGCCGCTGGGCCCGTAGAATTCACCGCCCTGCGCCGCCGCGTCGGTGAGCGCCCGCAGCTGAGGCAGCGCGCCGCGCTCCTGCGACTGGGCCATGACCGCGTTGGCGATCTTCATGACGCCTTCGAGGAACGAGGAGCCCTCGGCCTTCGGGCCTTTGCCCTGGAGCTCGGTGGCCGAGTAGCCCGGGTGGGCGCCGAGCGAGAGGAGCGCGAGCTTCTTCTTCGACGCGCGCCGCTGGAGCTCGAAGGCGAAGAGCAGGTTGGCGAGCTTGCTCTGGGCGTAGGCCACCCACTTGTCGTAGCGACGCTTTTCGAAGAAGAGGTCCGAGAGGTCGACCTTGCCGCGCTTGTGGTACAGGCTCGTCACGGTGACGACCCGGGGGGCCTTGGCCTTCTCCAGCGAGGGGAGGAGCAATCCCGTGAGCGCGAAGTGCCCCAGGTGGTTGGTGCCGATCTGCATCTCGAAGCCGTCTTCGGTCTTGGTGAACGGCAGGGCCATGAGACCGGCGTTGTTCACCAGGCCGTCGAGCAGCTCGTGCTCCGACGCGAAGCGGGTGGCGGCCTCGCGCACGCTGCGCAGGTCGGCGAGGTCGAGCGGGAGCAGGGAGACCTTGGCTTCGCTCGATTCGGCGCGGATGCGGCTCAGCGCCTCGTCGCCCTTCTGCTGATTGCGGCAGGCCAGCACCACTTCCGCACCGCTCCGCGCGAGCGCCCGCGCGGTCTCGAAGCCGAGACCGCTGTTGGCGCCGGTCACCAGGAAGGTCCGGCCGGTCTGTGAACCCATCGCGTCTGCGCTTGCCCAACCGTTCATGGGCAACCTTGTATCACGCGCTCAGGGGTACGCGCAGCGGCCGCCGGCCTTGCCGTACTTGGTCATGACCGCGAAGGCGAAGCCGCCGTAGCCGATGTCGTGGCCCTCGTAGGAGCCGGACCGATTCCAGCGCACTGCGGGGCCGAGGGAGCCGTCGTTGCCGGCGGCGGTGGCGGTGATTTCCATCATGTCACCGGCGATGTCCTGGTGACCGAACGGCCCCGCGCCCTTGGGGAAGCGGCCGGGCGCGGAGATCCAGAAGGAGAGATCTTGCGGCTTGGCGGCGTTGCCGCCGACCGGGAACTGGTAGTTGTACAGCCAGTTCGCATAGGTGTCGTCGCAGGTCGGGCAGGGCGCGCCACCCGGGGCCACCTTGGTCCACGCGCCGCTCACGATGGCGTAGCCGCCGGGTCGCGGGGCCGCTCCCCAGGGATACGTGTTGGTCCCGTACGCCTCGTCGCTCTCCGCGCGCGTCTCCAGGCGACCACCGTCCCAGGCGCAGAAGGCCGCGAGGAGCGGGTAGGTGACGCAGTTGAGCGGCTTCGTGTCCATGTAGTCTTTGCTGAAGCCGTGCGGCGTGTCGCCCAGATCGTTGATCTGCACCGCGTCCGGCAGCCAGTAGGTGTGCGTGCCTTGGCCCTGGATCCAGCAGCCTTGCGAGCTGCTCGGGCGCGTCGGGAGGTAGATGTACCCGCCGATCTGCTGGTTCACGCCGTAGATGCCGGTGTAGTTGGTGGGCAGGTAGCCGGTGTACGGATCGATCTGCGCCTGCGCTGCCGCGGAAAGGGTGCCGCGGTTGGCGGCGTACCAACCAGCCACGTTGCCGCCGAGAGATTCGATGAACGTGCGCATGCGACCGGCCGTGGTCTTGTACTTGTCGAGCTTCGCGCCGCTGGGCAGCGCGATCTTCTTGCAGCAGCTCTCGTGCACCGCGCCGCCCGCGCCCACCTCGCCGGAGCCGCAGGTGTCGCCGCCGAAGCGGCCGGTGCAGCTGCGTCCGTCGGCGCACTTGTTCAAGTAGTTGCAGCCGAGGCTCTGGCAGTCGCCGCCGACGTTGCACGACTTGCCGGCCACGCACGCGGCCGCGCCGGTGGTGGTGCCGCCGCAGTCGACGTCGCTCTCGTCGCCGTTCTTCACGCCGTCCGTGCCGGTGGGCGCGAGGCAGGTGGTGGAGCACACCTTGTTGGTGCAGTCGGTGGCGGCGCCGCAGGTCTTTCCGGTGCCGCAGCGGGGGGTGGTGCCGGCGGGGCCACCGCAGTCGATGTCGGTCTCGGTGCCGTTCTTGATGCCGTCGTTGGCGGCGGCAGGGACGCAGATCTTGTCGGTGTTGCTGCAGCTCAGGCTGACGCAGTCGGTGCCCGCCGTGCACTTCTTGGTGTCGACGCACTTCTTCGTGGTGTTGGTGCCGCCGCAGTCGACGTCGGTCTCACCTTGATTCTGTACGCCGTCGCTGTCGGTGGCCTTCTGGCAGATGCTGCCCACGCAGACAGCGCTGTCGCAGTCGGTGGCGCCGCCGCAGCGCTTGCCGGACGCGCACTTGGGCGCCTTCGCGTCGCCGCCGCAGTCGACGTCGGTCTCGGTGCCGTTCTTCACGCCGTCGGTGTGGGTCGGCGTGGCGCACTTGCCGCCGGTGCACACCTGGCTGGAGCAATCTTTGGCGAGCTTGCAAATCTGACCATCTGCGCATCCGGCGCACGCGCCGCCGCAGTCGAGGTCCGTCTCGTCGCCGTTCTTCACCTTGTCGCGGCACGTGATGGGGCGCGGAACGTCGGCGTCCGGCGACGTGGTGCTCCCGTCGGTGGTCTGCGGGCCGCCGTCGCTCGTGGGATCGACGGTGCCGCCAGGGGGATCGGTCGTGCAAGCGGCTGCCAGGAGCGCCATCGAGAGGGAGGCAAAGAGGCGGATGCGCATCGTGATCCTTCGAGTCTGGGTGAAATGATCCAGTGGGGACAGAGCCCAGAGGCTGGTAACCCTACGAAATTACGTCATCCCCGGTCCGGCCGTTGGCCAAAGTTCGGGAACACGCTCCCTCTAGCAAGGGGCGCGCCGGTCCACCGACATTCAAAGTCCCTCAGCCGAGGTGAGCTTCCGCATAGCGGCGGAGCTCGGGCCAGCCGGCTACCAGCCCCAGGATCGACGTTCGCTGGCCGGGCGTCGCCCCGCGCACGATGGCTAGGGCCTTGGCCTCTTCGTCCGCTGGCACGCGCCCATCGAGCGGCGAAGCCTCCACCATGCTCCAGCCGAAGGCCACGAAGAGCGAGAGCGCCCGCAACGTGGACTCGGTGTACGGCGTCTTCTCCGAGGCGAGGATGAAGTCTCCTGCGTCCGCGTGGCGGATCAGCTCCGCGTAACGTCGCTCCCGGCAAAGGAGCAGCGCGTCGATCCATCCGAGCTCGCCGGGCAGCGCGCCCCGTGCCTTGCGGGCACCCCACAGGTCGCCCTGGACCGCGCGGGCCATCGCCTGATAGCGCCAAAGCACCGGCCGATGCTCGATGCGCATGGTGTCCGCTTCCTCCACCGCGTCGAACAGATCCACGGCGACGTCCGCGCGGCCGAGGTACGTGTAGCATGCACCTACGTTCAGGGCGATGACCGCTTGCGCGGCCGGCAGCAGGCGACTCGTGGCGAGGAGGGGCTCCAAGTCGTGGAGCGCGGCCTGGACGTCGGTGGCCACGAACTTCTCCCGGCCCGCGTCCGACGCCTTGGCCACGGCGTGGGCGTGGGCGTACACGACGGCGGTCACCAGCACCACCAGGACGACGCCCACCCAGGCGCCGGGCCCCGGGTAGATCATGTCGAAGAGAAACGGGCTACCCACCGCGGCCAGCGCGTACGCGGCCCGCGACGCGGTCAGCAGTGACGTCCACGCGCGCCTGGCCGGCCAGTGGGTGCGATCCACCGGCGGCAGCGCGGCTTGTTCCTCCGAACGATACGGATGCGACATGGCCTCCGCTAGCTTACGCCGGCGGAGGCCATTTGCTTCCCGAAACGCCCGGAATCAGGCGCCGGATTTTTGCAGCATCGAGATTCGCTCGAGCATGAGATCGCGCTGGATCTTCAGGACCTTGGGCATGTTCGGGCCCATCTTGTCGAAGAACTCGGTGAGCGACTCGAGCTCCGTCGTCCACTCGCCGAGGTCGATGTGGGTGGCTTCGTCGACCAGCTCGTGATCCATGTTGAGCCCCGAGAGGTCGAGATCGCCCGCCTTCGGAACCCAGCCCATGGGGGTCTCGTAGCCGCCGACCCGGAGCCGCGCGCGGTCGATGATCCACTTGAGCACGCGCATGTTCTCGCCGAAGCCCGGCCAGAGGAACTTGCCGTCCTTGCCCTTGCGGAACCAGTTGACCATGAAGAGCTTCGGCGGGTTCTCGAGCTTGCTCTGCATGCCGAGCCAGTGACCGAAGTAGCTGCCCATGTCGTAACCGCAGAAGGGCAGCATGGCGAACGGGTCGCGGCGCACGACGCCGACCTGGCCGGTAGCGGCGGCGGTGGTCTCGGAGCCCATGGTGGCGCCGAAGAAGACGCCGTTGACCCAGTTGAAGGCCTGGAGCACCAGCGGGACGGTGGTGGCGCGGCGGCCGCCGAAGATGATGGCGCTGATGGGCACGCCCTTGGGGTCGTCCCAGTACTTGGAGAGCGCCGGGTTGTTCTTGGCGGGCGCAGTGAAGCGCGAGTTCGGGTGGGCAGCCTTTTCGGTCGAGCCCTTCTTCCAGGGGCGGCCTTGCCAGTCGGTGAGCTCGTCGGGAACCGGGCCGTCCTTGCCCTCCCACCACACGTCGTTGTCCTTGGTGAGGGCGACGTTGGTGTAGATGGTGTCCTTCTGGATGCTCTTCATGGCGTTGGGGTTCGAGTCCATGCTCGTACCCGGCGCCACGCCGAAGTAGCCGGCTTCGGGGTTCACGGCCCAGAGGCGGCCGTCCTCACCCACGCGCATCCAGGCGATGTCGTCGCCCACGGTCCACACCTTCCAGCCCTTGAAGCGCTTGGGCGGGATCATCATGGCGAAGTTGGTCTTGCCGCAGGCGCTGGGGAAGGCCGCGGCCACGTAGGTCATCTCGCCCTCGGGGCTCTCGACGCCGAGGATGAGCATGTGCTCCGCGAGCCAGCCTTCCTTCTTGCCGAGGTAGCTGCCGATGCGAAGGGCGAGGCACTTCTTGCCGAGGAGCACGTTGCCGCCGTAGCCGGAGCCTACCGACCAGATGGTGTTGTCCTGGGGGAAGTGGCAGATGAAGCGCCGCTCCGGGTTGACGTCGAGGGTGCAGTGCAGGCCGCGGTTGAAATCGTTGCCGTCGCCCAGCATGTCGAGGGCCACTTTGCCCATGCGCGTCATGATGCGCATGTTGAGTGCAACATACACGCTGTCGGTGAGCTCGATGCCGATCTTGCTCATCTGCGAACCGGCGGGGCCCATGATGTAGGGCACCACGTACATGGTTCGGCCCTTCATCGACCCGTCGAAGAGGCCGCCGAGCTTCTTGTAGGCCTCGTCGGGCGCCATCCAGTTGTTGGTGGGGCCGGCCTCTTCCTTGGTGGGGGTGCAGATGAAGGTGAGGTGCTCGACGCGGGCCACGTCGTTGGGGTTCGAGCGGGAGTAGAAGCAGCCGGGAAGCTTGTCGGCGTTCAGCGGCTTGATGATGTCCTTGGAGACGGCCTCCTCGGTGAGGCGGGCTTTCTCTTCCTCGGAACCATCGAGCCACACGACATTGTCGGGCTTCGCGAGCTTGATGCACTCCTCTACCCAAGCCAGGAGTTGTTTGTTCTTGGTCGGCGGCAAGGACTCGTTCTTCATCGGAACTTTCACTTAGCGCAGGTTCGAGCGTGGCGAAAGTGGCAGCGGCTCTCGGGGCCGGCCTTTCCGCCTGTCGCCGCACGAGCGGACGAGTGTCCGCTCGTAGCTCTGCAAAAACTGCGTCGCGCTCGGCTACAGCAGCTCTGCCAGGGTGTTGTGCCAGGTGATGTTCGAGCCCTTGGCGTCCTGGGGGCTCTTGGTGTCGTCGGACCACACCGTGAGCAGCCCTTCCGAGCGGACGAGGCGCGTGCCGCTGGTGGAGTGACGAACCACGACCCGCTGGATGCGAGCAGCGATGGCTTGCTTGCCGGCCGCGTCTCGGCAGTTGGTGGTGAGGGCACCGACTGCGTCGCGGGCGTGGCTGGCTACGCGGCTCTTGAAGAGGTCCACGCCGGCGAAGGACTCGGTGTCGAAGCGCGCGGTGATCTTGGTGCCACAGGCGGTGTTCGCCTGGGCGACGGTCTTCGAAAGGTTCTCGCTCATCTCGACCCAGGCGCGGCGATCCTGGAGCGTTGCCCGCTCTGGACGTCGGTGGCGGCGAACACTTCGGCGCTGGCACCCTGCCCGATGGCGCCGTCGATGCGATACTTCCCACCCACCCCCCGTCCTCGACTCTACTTGAGCGAGAAGCGAATCGTCGCGGTGCCCTTGGCAGGCTCGCCCTTGCCATCGAGGAACACATAACGCGTCTCGTTGGCCTTCATGGGCAGCTCCAGGTGCTCGCCGGCGGTGCCGTCCTTCAGATCGGCGCACGTGACCTCGGTGCTCGCCAGGGCGCAGTCGGTCTGGACGAAGAGCGCCGCGTCGAAGTCGGCGCCGCTGGTGTCGATGACCACGGTGCCGTTGCGATGGGTCGTGACCGCGTACACGCGATCGTTGCCGAACAGGCCCATGGTCTTTCCGGCGCACGGCTGATCGGCCTTGTGCGTGTTCTGGTAGAACGCGGTGGCGCCGGAGATCTCGATGGTGCGGCCTCCCCACAGGTGCACCGGCATCCCCGGGCAGATGCCGGCCTGCACCGGATCGCCCACCGGGTCGCAGTGGGCGCTGCAGAGATCCCCGTCCTTCTGGTTGCCGTCGTCGCAGGCTTCCCCGGTGTCCACCGCCGCGTTCCCGCACAAGCTCGGCGCGTCGCTCCCGGCATCCTCCGCCGGTGCGCCCGCGTCCGGAAGCTCGTCGCAGGGAAGGTTCTCGCCGATGCGGCACTCGGTGGCAAAGCCGGTCCCGTCGCCGTTGCACAGCTTCGTCCCCTCGCGGCGATCGGCGCAGCGACAGAAGACGTTGTTGCCCGGGGTGCACAAGCGCGTGGGGGCCGTGCTCTCGGCGCTCGAGCAGGCCGCCACCACCATCAACGCGAAGAAGAGCAAGAAGGCGCCGCGCATACCCGCACACTATATCGCATTCCACGCCGATCGCCGCCGCGCGGCCGTGAAACTCGCACAGTTCGATACCTCTGGTAAGATCCGCTCCATGTGTTTGCGATCGCGCGTCTCGTCGCGTTCTCGAAGTCTTTCGCTGCTCCTGCTCTTGGCCTGCGCAGCCTGCTCCACCGCCAAGGCGGCCCCGCGGGAGGTTGCCGCCGCGCCGCCGCCCAAGGACGACGGCAAGCCGGCAGAAGGCGGCCAGGGCGGCGCCGAGCACTCGGCCGCGCTCGAGCAGCTCCGTACCGCGGCCCTCGTGTTCCGCGACGACAAGCAGCAGAGCATGCGCTGGAAGCTCCCGGATGGTGACAACTGGACGCGGGTGCGCTTCTGGGGCGTCCCCAGCCTGGTGGGGTTCCGCTACGGCAAGGACCACCACGGCATCGCGGGCGCCTTCATCACCCACGTTCCGGACAACACCGTCGACGGCGCCTGCGGCAAGAGCTTCGAGCAATGGGCCGTGCCGTGGATCAACCTCTTCGAGGTGGAGCTGACGCACGACGCGCCGGTGGCGTTCTCCTGGCGCAACACGCAGACCCCCAAGGCGCCGCCGTTCATCCTGAGCGCCGATGCGCTGCTGGCCAAGACCGCGACGCTCGCGGCGCGCGACTCCTATGCGGCAGCCTGGGCCGCGTACCCGGCCTGGAAGAATGCGTGCCTCATCGTGGGCGTTGCGATTCCCTCGCGGGAAGACGAAGGCCGGGCGAAGATCGTTCGCGACCGCTTCGCCAAGGACGTGTTCCAGACCGTCGAGATCCTCTCGGTGGAGGAGCCCAGGGAGCGCTACTGAGCCGCCGTGGTCACCGGTGGCGCGGGCAGGCGCGCCCGCCGCGCGGCGAGCACCACCGCGATTACCAGCACCGCGCTGACCCCGATGCTGCCCTCGAGCCCGTAGCTTCCGCCCGACCACCGGACGTCGGTGGGCTCGCTCACGAGGTAGGAGCGAATCGGCAGGTGCCCGCTCACCGGCACGCCCAGCACCGTGCCGAGCACGAAGTTCCAGGCGAAGTGAAAGCCCGTGGCCATGCCGAGCGAGGGCGTCCGCGCGGCCTTCGGATCGTAGAAGAGAAAGCCCAGCAGCAAGCCGGCCAGCATGGTGTTGGCTACGCCCACGGTGGTGGCTCCGGGGTTGAGCGCGTGCACGAGGCCGAAGATGCCTGCCGGTGCGGCGATGGCCAGGCCGGGCGGCAGCGCGAGCGCCAGCACGCCGGTGAGCCCCACGCGGAACACCAGCTCTTCGAAGAGGGCGCCGCACAGCGAACCCACCGCGAGGAGCGCGGCGGCGGTGCCGCTCGGTGACGTCTCCACCGGCGCCCCCGCCACCACGAACGCGCCCGCACCCCAGGCGATGCAGAACGATGCGACCACCAGTCCTGCGCCGAGGGCGCTGCCCACGCCGAGTCGGCCCAGCGAGGCGACGTCGAAGCGAAGACCGATGCGCTCCGGCGCGAGCTTGCGCAGCCGCACCAGGACCAGGTGGGTGAGCGCGAAGCCGAACACCATCTTGAGCGCCTGCGTCAACGCGAAGCGGAGCGAGGCGTCGGGGGTACGCACCGCGCTCGGCGCGACGATGAGGATGCCGAAGCCGAGCACCAGCATGGCCACGGCGGTACCCACCGCGCCGCCGATGGACGAGCCCGCGGGCGCCGCGATTGGCGTTTCCGCTGGCGCCGGCGCGTCCGGCTCGCTCAAGCTTTGGCGACGGCCGCGCACAGCGCGTCGGTGAACTGGTCGGTGGTCGCCGTACCGCCCAGGTCTGCGGTGCGCACCGCGGAGCTCGCGAAGTGCTCGAGGATGGCCTTCTCGATTTTGGTCGCGGCCAAGGTCTCGCCCACGTGATGGAGCATCATGACGGCGCTCTGGATGAGGGCGGTGGGGTTGGCCACGCCCTTGCCGGCGATGTCCGGCGCGCTCCCGTGGACCGCTTCGAAGACCGCCGCCTCGGTGCCGATGTTGGCCCCGGGGACGATGCCGAGGCCACCCACGAGACCTGCCCCGAGATCGCTCAAGATGTCGCCGTAGAGGTTCTCGGTGACGATGACGTCGAGGCGATTGGCGCTACGAACCATCTGCATCGCGCACGCGTCGACGATGACCTCGGCCGGCTCGATCTTCGGGTGCTTCTGCGCCACCTTGCGGAAGACCTCGAGGAGCAGCCCGTCGGAGAGCTTCATGATGTTGGCCTTGTGCACCACCGTCACGCGCTTGCGGCCCATGCGCTCGGCGTAGAGGAAGGCGTACTCGCAGATGCGGGTGCACGCGGTCTCGGTGATGAGCTTGATGGACTGGGCGATGCCCGGCATGATCATCAGCTCGAGGCCCGCGTACAGGTCCTCGGTGTTCTCGCGCACGATGACGATGTCGGTGCCCTCGAAGCGCGGCTCCAGGCCGGGCAGGCTCTTGATGGGGCGCACGTTCGCGTAGAGGTCGAGCGCTTGGCGCAGGCTCACGTTCACCGACTTGAAGCCCTTGCCGATGGGCGTCCCGATGGGGCCCTTGAGCGCCACCTTGTTGCGCTTGACCGACTCGATGACCTCGGGCGGCAGCGTGGTGCCGCGGGCCTCGGCGACGGCGGCGCCGGCATTCACCTCTTCCCAGTCGATCTGCACGCCGGTGGCTTCGAGAACGCGCTTGGTGGCATTCGCCACCTCGGGACCAATCCCGTCGCCGGGAATGAGAGTGATCTGGTGTGCCATGCGGGGCGGACGATACTCCGCGCAGCCACACATCGCCAGCCTTGGAATCGTCGTTCTGTCCGGGAAAATCCAGCATTCGCGAATTCCCTGCGCGCTGTAGTAGGGTGGGCCTGGATGACGCACTCGGTGCTGCGCGTGTCCGCGCACGGGCTCACGTTTCCGGTGTTGGCCTGGGGCGAGGTGGGAGCGCCCCGCGGAACGGCGCTGCTCCTCCACGGCTACATGGACGCTGCGGCCAACTGGGATCTGGTGGCGCCGGCGCTGGCCGCCGCGGGCTTTCGCGTGCTTGCCCCGGATCTCCGCGGCTACGGCGACGGACCACGGACGCCACCCGGATCGTACTACCACTTCCCCGACTATCTCCGTGACATCGAGGCGCTCCACCGGGCGTTGGCGCCGGACGCGCGCCTGCTCCTGGTGGGCCACTCCATGGGCGGCGTGGTGAGCACGCTCTATGCCGGCACGTTTCCCGAGGCCGTGGCGCGGCTGGTGCTCATCGAGGGCCTGGGGCCGCCCGACAATCCCAAGGGGGTGAGCGTGCCCCGCATGCGGGCGTTCGTCGAGACGACCCGTCGGGCCATGGCCCCGGAGACCCCGATGACGGAGGAGCACGCGCTTCGTCGACTCCGCGTGCATCATGCACGGATATCGAACGAGCTCCTGCTCTCGCGCTTCCAGAACCTGGCGCGGCAGGTGGGGCCCGACGCCTACCTGTGGAAGAGCGATCCGCTCCACAAGACCCGCAGCCCCACGCCCTTTTCGGCCGAGGCTTTCCGGGAGTTCGCCGCTGCGTATCCGGGGCCGGTGCTCTTCGTGGGGGGCGGTGAGGCGGGGTATCACCCGCCCGACGAGAACGAGCGTCTGGCAGCGTTCGCCGACGTACGGCGCGTCGACGTCGAAGGCGCCGGGCACATGGTGCACTGGACCGCGCCGGAGGCGCTGGTGACGGCGATTCTGGCCTTCTGAGGAGCTGTTCGGGGAATCGTCGAAGGTCCGCGCGATTTGTTCTCAAGTTCTTCCCGCGGCCGCCGTCCTTCATCAGTGCTGCGGCGCGACGGGGTCGGCGACGTTCCTATGCGTCCCCCCCGCACGACTCGCCGGTACGTCGCGCCGCAGCGTTTTTTTCTCCCGGCCTTCCGGGGCAGGGAAGTGTCCACGAGCGCGGGCGTACCATCGTCGATGGTGCGCCTTTTTGCGTCTGCAGCTGCGCTCCTGGCCCTGGTCGGGTGTGTTCCCCTGGCCGCGCCCCCCGCCGAGGGGCAAGTGGGGGTGGGCGCGCGCACCAATCGCTCCCGCGGCGACGTGCCGCTCCAGGTGCGCGCTTCGGTCCGCCCGCTCGAGCTCGCGCCCTCGCTCTTCTACCGTCGCGCGGATTTCGGCGTGGGATACCTCCTCGACAAGGGCTCGCGTTCCACGCTCCAGGGTGGCTACCTCGAGGTGGCCACCATTCCGTACGTGGGCCGGCCGGTCCTCGATCCCCAGGAAGAGGCCACGCGGCGGAGTCGCCACCTCTTGCCGGAGGGGGACACCGTGCGTCGCTTCATGATGCGCGGGCAGGGGCGCCTGGTCTACGACGACGGCATGCACGAGCTGGGTGGCGGCTTCGCCCTGCAGGTCACCTACGAGTGGGCGGCCTTTGCGGTGAGCCCCGGGGGCTTCACCGCCAACAAGTCGGGCATCGGGAGCGTGGCCGCCTACGGCGAGGCGGGCATCGGCTTCTTCGCCGAGGGGGCGTTCATGCACTTTCCCACCAGCGACACCTGGACCGCCAGCGCCGGGGTGGTGGTGAAGCTGCCGGCGCTCATCGGCATCTTCTGCTGCGTCATTCCGCGGTGACTCCGCAGCGACGTGACCCCTCAGGGCGCGCCGCGAAAACCGAGCACCTCTTCTTCGAGGCGCTTCGTCTCTTCCTTGTCCGGCGTGCCCACCACGATGACGTTGAGGCGCTCCGGCTGCGCGACTGCGCGCGCGAGATCGCGAATGTCGTCACGGGTCACCCGTGCGTTCTCCTCCACACGCTCCTCGGGCCTTTGGAAACGCTCGAAGAGCAGGCCGCCGGCATAGAAGCCCGCGGTGTCCTCGGCGGAGTCTTTCATGGCGCGTGTGTCCCAGGCGTTGCGGTTCCGCGCCTTGTGCAGCTCGGCCTCGGTGGGCCCGGTCTCGCCGAGCTCGCGCAGGAGGGCGAGGATCTCCCGGGTGACCTTGGCGGCGCGCCCGTGCTGCACGCCCGCGGCGAAGTCGAGGATGCCGTCGTCCTCGTAGCCGTCGAAGACCGAGCTCACGTCGTAGCACAGCCCCTGGTCGTCGCAGATGCGGTGGTAGAGCCGCGTCGACATGCCGTCGTCGAGAATGCGCATGAGCATGTCCATGGCTGCCCGCTGGGGCGACCGCTCGGACACGGCGCGGAACGAGA
>Ga0075163_10004326_pt1 | contig 19081 bp, 20 predicted proteins | sample JI1023141ADNA_FD_71478 | JGI IMG/M metagenome (GOLD analysis project Ga0075163, IMG submission 71478) | Wastewater effluent complex algal communities from Wisconsin, to seasonally profile nutrient transformation and Carbon sequestration -... | ecosystem: Engineered > WWTP > Effluent > Algae...
AAAACACAAGCAGGTTCTTCCATCCTATTTGTTGAAGCGCTAACTCCTTTCCGGTAATGAGATTGAAGGCTGGAAGTAGTAAGACTACCACAAACAACGCCAATAGGAGCGCAAGAAGGGCAATTAAAATGGCTTCTGTAAAATATTGAATAATCAGTGATGAACGCTCAGCGCCTACCGATTTTTTAACTCCCACCTCTTTTGCTTTATTCGCAGCCTGAGCGGTAGAGAGGTTCATAAAATTGACACACGCTATAATGATAATAATGATCGCCACGAGGGCAAACAATTTTACATATTCAATACGGCCTCCATCTTGTTTACCATTGGTGAATTTTCCGTACAAATATTTTTCGGAGTAGCGCAGCAGAAAAAGTTCCGCCTGCGTTTCGGGGTAAAACTTTTTAATAAAATGTTTTATTCTATCGGAGAACACTTTTTCATTGACTCCTTCTTTCAGCACAACTACTGTTGAAGGTCCGTTATTCCTCCAGCTTTTTAACCATCCTTGTGTATCCTTTAACAAGTCAATAGATATTGCAAAATCAAACTGCAGGGATGAAGCCTTAACCTTTTGAAAGACCCCAGTGACTTGGTAAACATCTGTTTGCTGAATTGTAATCTGCTTCCCAATGGCTTTTTCCGCTGTATCAAAAAGCTTTTGTGCCAGTTCTTCTGAAATAACAACCGAATGTTTATCGGCAAGCAAAGTGGCCTTTTCTCCATGCACAATGGGGAAACTAAACATACTGAAAAAGTCTGCCCCTACATCAATCCCATTAGCCGGTACTATCTTATCTCCTACAGTAAGTGTATAGTCATATACCCACGTATAGGTGGCGGCTAAGTCAATTTCTGTAAACTCCTCCTTCAGGGTTTCAGCCAACAAACCCGGTGTAGAAGTGGTCGTTAAAATCTTGTCGCTATAGGTTTGATGTTCCATTACCTGGAACAGTCTATTGTCCTTTTCATTGAAAGCATCTACACGCACTTCATCATTAATCCACAAAGCGATCAGAAGCGTACACGCCAAGCCGGCTGTGAAGCCAATAAGGTTAATCAAAAAAGTACTTTTCTCACGCTTAAAGCCTCGGAAAAGAATAAGCAGGTTGTGTTTCAGCATAGTTGCGTTTTATCGGATTACTAAATCTCCAGGTAATCTCACTTTGTAGCGAACGCCAGACCCAAAGTCTTCTTCGAGCTTCAGCACTTCGTTTGTTTTTTTGCTGATATAGAAAGTAGCCTTGTTCGTCTCTGAATAAGCAATGCTGAGTTTCCAACAGTCAATCTGCTCACCATCATTTCCTCTAATGGTTTCTGTACCTGTGACTTTATACTCATATAGTTGTGCCTCTTTGGGGCTGCCCGGTTGATAGAAGTTCATGAAATAACTTTTACCGTTTTTTAAATCAAGCAGCGGAAAGGTTAGCAAATCGATATTCCAGTTCAGTAATGGTTTTTTGAACGTGGACACTAAACCTTTCTTGGCGTTATTGACCACTGTGTCTGATGCCTCCATTCTATCGGGGTAAAAGTCATACGCGAGCAGGCCTGTGCGTTGGGTCCACATTCTGAAATGAATCGGATTAAAGTTATCGCGTCTTACCAGCGAATATTCGTAGAAGTATGCACTAGTGTCTGAGCTATACGTCTTTTGTTCAATAGCGATTGCTTCGATGCCGTTAATGTTTTTGTAACTTACTCGTTGGGTGGTCAGAAAAGCTCCTGCGCGCTTAGCCTTTTTCTTATTCTGAAAAAAAATCAGGTATTGAGAGGTTCCTTCTTTTACGTGCGCCTTAATCGATTTTGGATCAAATCCATATACTGTATCGACTTGGGCTATACCGCTATAGCTAAGAAGAGTCATCAGTACTACACTAAAGGTTATTGATTTCATATAAAGAGTTTTTGACGCTTTCACTGCAGAAGACTTTTACTTGGTTTACTAGCATCCTCCTGAAACAACTTCTATTCCCTGACTTGTCCATGCATCGCCATAGATGGACTCATAACAAATGCTTAGGCTGAACTCATGCTTGCGCATTTCCTCAAATACCTGTGCTGCCCACTTGGCCTCGTTCACCTGGAAAAGACGAAGTGACTTGCCTGCAGGCAATACTCGGTTTTGGATAGTTGATGTGAGGTGTGGGAAATAATCTGTGCCTAACAAGTGAACAAACAAGGCGTTGATATCGCTGAACGGCTTACCATCTAAGCGTATGTCCACCTGCTTGATAATCGCTGGTCCAATGCCGTTGTTGGATACTTCTATATAATACTGTTCTTCATTAAAACTGGGTAACCATTCCAGGTACGGCCATGCAGCCGCATGCTGTTGCTCCTGCATGATGCGTGCCTGATACATGTAGACACTGACGGTAATAACATTGATGATGATTGCCGCAACACCAATCAGTACACCCCGATCCATTTTTTGACGAGGCACTTTTCCCTTTTTTCCGTCCATAGTCTCAAACCTTCCTCCAACTTCGGAAAAGACGAAAGATTCTGTTTCTATTAGCTACAGAAAGCAGGCTGTTGTAAACGGAAGGGTAAGAATCTTCTATGAACCAGAAAAGCAGGCTTTCGCCTAAGGACGGATGTGCCGATTTTCTGAATAGTATTTTCACCGAAAGGCCTTATCTTAGAGAACAATTCAGAACCTAAACCTAAACCATTTATTTCATGATGACACGCATCACCAAATTGTTAGCAGGGGCCATTTTCCTAACCTTGTTTCTGGCGGTCGCCTTTGTTTCCTGCGGTAAAAAAGCGAGCACCGAAGCAGCAGGAACAGAGCAATCGGCCGACTCCACGGAGCATCCGTCTGATTCGACCGAACACCCTTCCGATTCAGCCGGACACGAACATCCACACGAGCATCCATCTGATTCGACCGCTCACTAATTTTTTACCTAGAGTACTGGAGTGGTGGTGCGCTTAAAAGAAAAGCTTGTTTTCGCCACCACTTCTTTTCCATTGATCTCCACTAAGGGATAGGCTAAAAAGTTGATGGGACCTGAAGCAGGGCTCGGCTCTACTTGCAAATCGCGACCACGACTGAGTTCAATTCGATTAGCCGGATGATGGCCGAAGTAATAGGTAGCCAAGGCTGTATATTTATTCGCTTCACTAATATCAATGGGCCACCATTTTCCTTCTGCATAGAACTCCGCCCAACAATGATAGCCATCAATCCCTCCTTCGTTTCTCTCAGAAGGAATAGAAGCCCCTACCGCAAAGCGAGCCGGAATACCGGAGGAACGCGCTAAGGAAATAAAGAAGGAATGAAACTCCGTACAGTTTCCCGTTTTCAAATCGCAGGCATAGTTAGCATCACCCGTTCCAAAGGTTCCGTATTTCATGTATCGCATGTTATCGATAATGTAATCATAGAGTGCCCGGGCCTTCATCAGCGAAGTTTCTTCCCTACCCTGCATGGCTTCTCTGGCAATTTCAGTAAAACGACCCCCTACAGGCATCAGTAGATTTTCCTCCAGGTAACGTTTGTCTACTGGTCCTGTTTCTTGTATGGGTCCCTTCTCCATACGCTTTACCTGATACGTAATGGTGATAAGTTGTTTACTATTGATAGCCTTGGGCTCCAGGTATAAAATAGTATTGTTGAATTCTGCATCCTTTAATAGACGGTAGTCACCAGGCACCACCAAGGAGCTGATCTCAACTGTTTGGTAAGCATCACTGGTGGCAATCGGAATCCAGACCTTGGCCTCTCCCTTTATGTCAGGCAACTCCACCTGGTACTGAAATTCAAAGGCATCACTTCCTTCGATCACTCCGAGTAAACGAGTGCTGGCGTCTTTTACGGGTACACGATTCCAGGTTTTATCTTTTTGTTGTTTCCACGCATAAAAGGGTTTGCCGTTTAATTTATGAACACTGGTGGCGGTTACGTTCATGGCACCTGGTTCACCTTCTAAAAAGAAGTCTACATCATACACATCTCCTTTTTCATCGGCCAGGTCTACACAGGCAAAATGACTTTTAGGTCCGAGGTTCGCGAGGTATTCTGTGTGCACCCGCACGAGTTTCATGCGGTAGTCTTTTCCCCGATCACTTACTTCAAAGTAGCCACCCTTTTTGGCTGCCTCTTGTTGGATAAAAGCCTTTATGCCTTCCTCAATTTCCTGAATGGATACTTTGCTGGTGTTCTCCTTTTGCTCCACTACTTTCGCCTTCTGCCGTTGCTGACAGGCGATCAAAACCAGAAGAGGCAGAAGAAATGCAAAGGCACTTGATTTTCTTATCATGAATTAAAGATAAGCATTCAATAAAGCGATGTAACAAATTAATAAAAGGTTGTAAAAATCACCAGGCAAAGCAATTTTTTGCGATTAACACAGAGAGGCTACTCTTTTCAACGTGGCTTGTCTTTCTGATTTCAATACCGATCAGTAGCTTAAAAATCAGGGGTTTATCGGTTTTTACCTGCAGTACCAGTTATGTCTTACTCCTGTACAGCTTTAAGTACTTACCGTTAGAAATTCAAGTCACAGAATCCTCCCACCTTGTGTGCCGGGTATAACCATTCTTAGAAAGCGGTCTTTGGTAAAGCTGATTTGAAAAATCTTCGCTCAGGTAATTTACCAGTTACGCTTTACGCATTCTTATTTTTTTACTTTAACGACAACCTTCCCTTTGGCGCGTCCACTTTCTACATAAGCCAAGGCCTCATTAGTATCTTCGAAAGGAAATATTTTATCGATCACAGGCCGAATGTTGCCAGCATTGATGAGTGAGGTGATTTGACTGAGTTGACTGCCTTGCGCCCTCATAAAAAGAAAGTAATAACTTACCCCCAGCCGCTTAGCTTTTCTCCTAACGGAGAAGCTCAATAAACCGATAAGCAATTTTAAATACCCTGGAAGACCAATTTCTTTTGCAAATTCGGAATCTGGCGGACCTGAAATAGACACTAGTTTTCCCCCCGGCTTGAGTATGCGTAATGATTTTTCCAGCGTCTTTGGATCCTGACTATTCAATACCACATCATAACCCTGAAGCTTGCTTTCGAAGTCATCCTTTTTATAATCAATCACCACATCGGCACCCAGACTTTTTACTAACTCAATATTAGCCTCGCTGGTGGTGGTAGCAACGGTGGCGCCCAAATGTTTGGCCAATTGAATGGCAAATGTTCCCACACCACCGGATCCCGCTTGAATGAAAACTTTTTGACCTTTCTTCAGATTTGCTTTCTCAACCAATGCCTGCCAGGCGGTCAAGCCTACTAAAGGTATTGAGGCCGCCTCTTCCATGGTAAGATCTTTGGGCTTAAGCGCTACCTCACTTTCATTAACGGCAATGAACTCGGCTAACGTTCCGATACGATAATCGGCTGGTCTTGCATACACCTCATCCCCCACGTTGAAGTTACGTACCCGAGCACCGACTTTCACAACTACTCCCGCCACATCATGCCCCAGTATGAATGGAGGTTTGTAAGGAAGTATGAGTTTGAACTCTCCGTCTCTGATTTTAGAATCGAGAAGGTTTATGCCCGCAGCGTGAACCTCTATTAATACATCATTCTCCTTTACCTGTGGCTCGCTTATTTCGGTAAGGTGTAGCTTTTCCTTCTTACCATAGCGTTGAACAATAAATGCTTTCATGTTACTATTACTTATTTATGTTTTTGATGATGGCTTTCTCAAAGGTCTTATAGGCGAAATGCTGCAGCCCGAGTATCATGGATGCGCCCTTCCCAATCGGATTTCTGAATGTTGGATTTTTGTCCTTAACTAATTGTATCAGGGTATCGATTACCGGAGTGGGCTCGGCCGCATTTTCGAATAAGTCTTTTGAGAAGGATTCAATCTTACTGCGATAAGCTGTGTAGTCATCAATTTTTCCATCCGCTGTAACAGCGCTGTTAAGAATATTGGTTTTAAAGCCCATCGGTTCTACCATGCATACCTGAATGTTGAATTCACTTAATTCAAATCGCAATGATTTAAAGTAACCCTCCAAAGCATGTTTGGAGGCAGCATAGTAGGCGGCATTGGGGAAACTGATCAATCCCATGATGGAACCTACCGTAATTATTTTGCCATGGCGTTGCTTTCTAAAATGGGGCAACAATTCATTAGTGAGTTTTACGGTGCCCCAGAAATTGGTTTCTAACTGGTGCTTGCCTTGCTCAATGGCTGTTTCTTCTGCGAGGCCCGATAAATAGAAACCAGCGTTGTTGATCAATACGTCCAAGCGATTCACATGACTGAACAATTGCCTGCCAAAAGTTTCGATGGAGTGGTCGTTGGCAATATCAAGTGCTATTAATTTAAAGGGCACGGTCGATTGATATTTTTCAGGGTGGCGGCTGGTTCCGATTACAGTAAACCCCATTTCGTGTAAACGATTGGCAGCCAATAACCCGAAACCAGAAGTAGCGCCTGTTATTACGATGGTTTGTTTCATAGATATTTCGTTTGTACTTTTACTTGCATTTTGCAAGTGCAAAGGAATGATAATCGCTTGCATTTTGCAAGTATTTATAGAACTATTTATGAAAAAGTCAAAAAAGAGGTCAAATTGCCCGGTTAGCGGTTCCCTGGATATCTGGGGAGATAAGTGGTCTCTGCTCATTGTCAGAGATCTGATGTTCGCAAAAGAATGTACCTACGGAGATTTTCTCAAATCGGAAGAAGGAATTGCTACCAATATTCTAGCCTCCAGACTACAGGTATTGGAAGAGCATCAGATTATTGAAAAACTAGAGCATCCTGATAGTAAAGCCAAAGTACTTTACAAGTTGACCCGTAAAGGCATTGACCTGCTTCCTATCATGATTGAAATAAACCTATGGGCTGATAAATATTTTACCACTATTCCGGAAGAAAGAAAAGCGATGCTGAAAGAAGTGAAGAAAGATAAAGTGGGATTTATTAAAGCCATGACTAAAAAATTAGAAGCTTAAGCGAAAGCGGGCATTCCCTACCCTTAACACGACAAGCTTTTGAAATGGTAAAAGTTTTGGAAATAAAAAAACCTCCGCAGTCTTACCACAGAGGTTTTCAAATTTGCAGCTGTTGCATCAGGCACCGGGTTTGGTGAAACGTAATTCTTTCATTTCGTTATGCTGAGCACTGTTGAACCCAAACACACCCCGTACATACTGTTTGACAGCCACGGCCGTGTTGAAGAGGCTAAACATTGTCTCATAATACACCTCATTGCGCAGTCTGCGTGCGCTTGTTAACTGGATTTCAGCTTCCATCGCAGCCGCGTTGAGTACTTGCAGTTCCGCCAGCTTTTGTTTCAAGCCTGTCACCGACAGTCTTTCTTCCGTGGGCTGATACAAGGGCTCTTTCGACACGGTTTCCACCAGCAGTGCGAAGTGTTGCACCAGTGCAGCAAAGTTTCTGTTGCGGGAAGATCGACTCTTCTGGTTTTCAACAGGAGTAGTTTCCTGTGGCGTGGCTTTGCTTCTTATCCTGGTGGCTCCGTAAAGCTTGGCGTAATACAGGCTTGCATCGCTGATGGTGAGCGCATTCGCGCCACTTGATTTCAATACCTGGCATACAGCCGCACTCACATAGCGTAGGTCTTTAAAACCCAGCACCCGGTTGTTGGTGGCTCTGTCGTAAACGATTTGTGCTTCGGTTACTTCATCCATTAGTTGTTGCGCGCTCTTACTTAAGGCGGCTAGCGCATTCACCTGGAGGTGTTGTTGTCCGGGTTTATAAGATCCTCCATACCCGGTGCAGATACCGATGAGCTTCCCAAAGGCCTGCACGTTTTTAACATGGGACATAACTGATTAAGTTTGTTATGCTTATACACGCAGTTATGCCTAGACAGTTGTCATTACTACGAGTATTTTTCGAAACTATATTTTTACAAGAAACTGTAACACAAAACTGATTGGCACGTTTGAATCCATTTTTTTCATGCAAAGGGTTCGTTGTGAAGTGAATTTCGCCAAGTGGCATAAAACGGGTGATGAGTGTAAGGGAGGCGAGGGAGGCCGTCAAGCGCATTTAATGCGCCCACGCTTTCCAGTGGTTGGTGCATCAGCAGCTTTACCTGATCGGAATGGTTTCCGTCTGGTGAAGGGATGTCTTTGTTTGGTCAGTACCCTGTCTTGTTTTGTGAAGGGCTGATAGGGGTTGATCCAAAATGTACTTTCTCCGGTCGGAGTGGTTTCCACCGGATGCAAGGATGCTTTTGTTTTACCCACGTCTTGTTTTCTTTTATTACGGCCGTGGTTTGTTTCGCCTGATTCCTGCTTTGCTTTTTGCGGAGCAGACTTTGTTTCAGATGCAAAATTTTTTCCAGGCTGCTAAGGCTTCATAGTGGCCTTAGGATGTTTTTGTTTTCTGGTGCTGACGATGTCTGTCGTGTCTGTGTTGAAAAGTGAAGTGCCCGAAGGATGTATACTGTTATTTTCTGTACCTTCCCTTACTAATTAAGAGTCTATGAAAATAATCAGCGGGATTCTCGTACTCATTACTGTTTTCTTTTGCTTTAAGCACGGATGGCCAGGTATAACTGGAAATTTGAAACCGGAAGAAGCCAAGATGATGTCCGACTTAGGCATTGGCCGTAATCTTCTTCTTTTTATCGCTTTGACTAATCTTGCTGTTTGTGTGTTGATTTTATTTCCGCCAACATTTTTTATTGCCAACGTGCTCAATGCTGCAGTCATACTCCTGATCATGGCCTTGGCACTCAAGACAGGAAACCTGAAAATAGCGTTGATTGAAATTCCATTTTTACTCCTGCCCCTCGTATTAATCTACCTAGGACATCCCTTGAAAGTTAAAATTTAGATCCCAGTGTGGTTGGCTGAATAATAGGTGACTTCCCGCTAAAATTGAATAGTTATCAATCATTCGTTATCCAATACAAACCAATGACTATTTAAATTCATTAACCATAGAATGCTTACAGATCAATGGCGTAGAATTTTAAAGTATGACTTTGGGTGTAAAGCGTGTTGCCTATTAAGAAAGAGGCGGCTACATCATCTCGTATGGTTTCTTTTGGATAGACGACCAGTCGTGTATCCGTCAGGGTCAACGGATCGAACATATTGAGGTATTGGTTTTCCGTATCGACTGAGATATAGTAAATCTTATTGTTATACCTGTAATTAGCCCGAACCAGTTGTTCTCTGATCAGCGTAGGACCTGAGTTGCCATCTATGATTTCTAGTAAGCGGTTGTTAATGTCGTATTCAAACAAGGTCTTGATTTCAGAGGTTCCATATGAATTAGAAATGACATATAGCTTTCCTTCGCGTTCGAAAGAAAAAAGTAAATCAGGTCTAAGGACCCAGACGGCTGCCCTGCGTTTCCACTGCAAGGACGGCAGATCAAACTCATGGACTACCAGCGAATCTCTGCTTTGACCGTCAACAGATACAGATTCCAATGCAAAAGCGAAAGCCTGATCATTGTGAGTAATTGTTTCAACCCTCCGAACAGTACCCCCTGTAAAGGGAGGTAACTCTGTACACAATCCTGTCTCCAAATTAAATTCAAACATGGTTCTACTCATTTCCGAAGTAGAGCCTACACCCCCATATCCAAAGCCGACAAAATAGCGATTCCCCATTGTAAAGCTCGTCATATCGCTCTTTGTAAAAAGTCCTTGTAGAAAAATGGCGTTCGTAAAGGCTGTATGTTTCCAGGCATCCTTTTCAGAATCAAACTCTGTTAATGATGAAACCGTGAAGTCTGGGTTGCGCGTAAACGTATAGCCTTTTCCGCCTTTTGTGAAAGACATTTTAGGATTGGTTGATACGGGATTATTTGAAGAGGTGTTTGGCTCATATTTATAAAACGTGAGTGGTGGAACGGTTTTCACCTCACTAGCCGCAGAATATATCACAGTGTCTGCCACTCGAATGGCTGAACGGACAAAATAAGTTGCATTACTGGTTAGCTGCGTAATTCGCTTTTGAAACACGTCTGTATTGGTAACAATAGTTGTTCCCAGGGGAATTATCTGTGGTGTTGTAAACTTATTGTCTATACTATACTCCACATCTACAGATTTAATCGTTTGGTCTCCCCTTTTGATCACTTCAATTTTTGCTGTCAAAGAGGTTGAGCCAACATTTTTTACACTAAAGAGTGCTGCGGGATAAATTTTAGGTGCTGGCGGCTCTGGCTCAGGGTCTTGTGTGGGTTCAGGATCTTCCTGTTTGCACTGAGTAAGCACCACCAGTAAAGAGAAGATCCAAAAGAAAGATGTTAACAAACGATATCCTGAAGTGATTTTTTTAGACACAACGTGCAACGAATCCATACTTAAAAAAAGTTAAGACGTAAATTTACTGCGCAGATCGTAAAGAGAAAAATTAAAACGAATGCTCCTTGAGGAGGTCCGTGTAGGCACGTTCGTGTTTTGTGAATTAGATAACAACCTACCCCTATTTTGAAGAAAACAGTTACGTTGTTTTGCAGCACAGATTGAACGAGACGAAATCGATGTACTTATGTCAATCAATTTTATCGAATTCTGGCGAGATCAAAAAATCGTATACCTATATTTTTCAGAGGCAGCATGTAAGTCTGTAACAAGCACAAATACAGGAATGGTGTTGAAGATTGCCTATTCTTTTAAGGAGATAAAGCATTTAATTCCAGGCTGGCACTCCTATCCTGTCTTTTCCTGATGAAGATCACTTTTAACTGTGAGCTGAATCCTGATTTAAGAATACTATTTTTCGGTATTTTATCTGACACAAAAAGAATGAGTATGAAAACCTTAGAAGGAAAAGTGGCCATTATCAGCGGAGCGGGTTCTGGCATAGGCGAAGCCACAGCACTTCTCTTTGCAAAAGAAGGAGCCAGCGTAGTGGTAGCCGATATTAATGAAAAGCACGGACAGGATGTGGTGAATAAAATTAAGTTGACGGGAGGCGAAGCCCACTTTGTGAAGGCTGATACAGCCCTTCCGAAAGATCATGAGCATCTTGTAAATGAAACGCTGCGATTATATGGGCATCTCGATATTGCTGTTAATAATGCCGGCATTGGTGGACCTTTGGGAATTACCGGAGAATATCCACTGGAGGGCTGGCAAAAAGTAATTGACATCAACCTGTCAGGTGTGTTCTACGCCATGCGCTATCAGCTACCTGCTCTGCGCAAGGGAGGAAGTATTGTGAACATTGCTTCTATTTTGGGAATGGTAGGCGCGCGGCAATCACCCGCTTATGTGGCCGCCAAACATGGTGTGGTGGGCCTTACCAAAGCTGCAGCCTTAGAGTATGCTGATAAAAACATCCGCATTAATTCGGTTGGGCCTGGCTACATCAAAACACCTTTGCTGACTAACACCCTCGATGAAGCCACCATGGAGGCGATCGCTAAACTACATCCTATAGGTCGCTTAGGGGAATCAAAAGAGGTGGCAGAGCTTATCCTGTGGTTAGCCTCTGATAAAGCATCTTTTGTAACCGGCAGCTACTACGCGGTGGATGGAGGTTATCTTGCTCAATAAGTAATCAGAAAGCAAACGAGTACTCGCTTCGCTAACTTTCCTGAGTGAGACCCACTATTTCAGAAAGTCGAAAGAAAAACAAGAAAGCTCCTGATGATCGGAGCTTTCTGTACACGCAACTAAGTCTGGGGAACTTGTACTGTTACGCGCATGAAGGTGGCTGGTACTACCGTACGATTTGGTACTCTGCTTTCGTTTTGCTGAGTAAGCAAGTCTTCTAGTTCTTTCTGCAGTTGCTCTGCCTTTCCATTTTTAGCTGCTGCTTCGAAGGCATTCATGGTAGGTCCGTAGTATGTTTTGAAGGTGTGTACAAATTCGGAAGGTGAACCAGCAAAATTGAAAGTATAGGTGTCGCGCAGGAAAGAAATGTTTTTCGAAGGAATGCCTGCTTTTTCAAAACGCTCCATCGCATGATTTTCTACTCCCCAAAGCATGGGGCTGATAAATCCTTCCGGTGGTGGTGGCGTATACGATGAACTGATTTTTAGTATCTGAGCAACCATGGTCGGATCCCCTGGTATCCAATTACCCATGATAATCTTTCCACCCGGTTTGGTTACGCGCACCATTTCCTTTGCTACGTCAAAGGGGCGTGGCGCGAACATAGCACCAAAGATGCTTACTAAACGATCGAAAGAGGCTGACTCCACTCCTCTCAGGTCGCAGGCATCGCCTTCCTGAAAAGTAATGTTACTAAGTTTTTCCTGCCGTGCACGCTGTTTACCCGCTTCTACCAGATTACTGGCGATGTCCACCCCTACTACACGGGCTCCTTGCTTGGCAGCCGGAATGGCGGTGGTTCCATCACCACAGCCCAGATCAATCACATTCATGTCTTTGCCTATGCCTAATTGTGCAACGAGTGCTTCTCCACTTTCGCGCATGCTGGTGGCAATTCGGGTAAAGTCTCCCTTTTCCCACAGAGCTTTGTTTGGATTCATTGGATCGTTTTGGTTTTAATTTGTAAAAGTTCAGTTAAAAAAGATTTGACTTGTTCAGCACCTGTGTCACAATAATGATCACGATGACGATCCCCATCAGGAGGGTAAATACCTTCTCGCCTTTTGAGATGCGTTTCATATACTCTTCCATTCGTTTTTTGAAATGATACGGCAAAGCTAGGATGACCGTTCCTGTTGGGACTTGGCTGCATCTGCCATTAACATGTACAGAGGTGCCAAATTCAGAGAATCAACGCCTTTGGAACGTATTCACAAGCAAGTGAAATGTAGGGACAAGGCTCTGTCGCTATTGCATCGATCGATTAGACAGAACTATCTGCAGGTTGATTCTTACTGCGCTCTTCATAACCGGATGGTGAGGTGCCGAAGTGTTTTTTAAAGGCTTTTGAAAAATGAGAATAATCCTCAAAGCCCACCATCAGCGCAATTTGAGTGGCGGAATCGACCCGGTTGGCAATTAGTTTGGCTGCTCTTCGAAGACGGATACTTCGAATAAGCTCACTGGGTGGAAATCCAGTAATGGACTTGATCTTCCGATGGAGGCTCGTCCGACTCATGTTCATTTCCATGGCCATTTTCTCTACACTCAAGTGTGGATCGCTGATGTTATCGTCTACTATGGAAATAGCTTTTTTTAGGATTTTTTGATCGTATGACTCCAGTACTTCTTCAGTTCCTTCCCCCAAAGATTCCTTATAGCGGTCTACGGTTTCCTGATGCTTTCGTGTGAGGTAGTCAATTTCTAAATTGAGCATTTCTCTGTTTTTACGATGTCGAAATCGCTGGATCTGAATAATTGAGATTGAAACCATCCCTACTAGAATACTAAAGCCAACCCCTAGATTTTTCCAAATAGTTTGAATCTTCTTTTCGCTTTCTAACAGTTTAATATTTTGCTCTTTAAGTTGTAGCTCGTGCTTTGCTTCCAGCTCAACAATCTGTCTTATTTTGGTTGAATTCAATAAACTATCGCGCACCTCATAATACCTTCGTAAGAAGACAACCGCTTCATTCCCCCGGCCCTGCTGAAGTTTAATGTCAACCAACCCGGCATAGGCATGACGAATCACTCTGCGCAAGCCAAGGCTTTGTGCCAACACCAGCGCTGCCGTAAGATTTGTTTCAGCTTGTATTAACTCTTTTCGCCCCAGATACGTGTGTCCGATAATACTTGTGATGGAGGCCTCCGCTATTTTATTGTTAGTCTCTTTTGCTAATGCCAATGCCTGCGAAAAATAGGAAAAGGCCAGCGTAGTGTTTTCAGGCAAATAGCATTCACCGATATTAGAAAGAATTCTTGGAAAATTGATAGGATCAACTTTGTGCTCCCGACCGATCTCAAAAGCCTTATTATAATAGTATAGTGCACTGTCTGTTTTATGATTGATGAAGAGAATGACACCTTTTAAATTGTAGATGCTTAAGACCTGTTCCCAATTGTTTTGCTGATTGGCCAAATACTCTGCTTTACCAATAAATTCGAGCGCTTTTATATCCTCCCCTAAATCCATGTAGCCTCTTGCCAGAATGTAATAACTCTCAGATTGTGTAGTCATGCTGTTACCTTCACTTGCATTCTCAAGACCTTCCATGGCAGCCTGAATGGCCAGATCGTTATCGCCCAAGGTCCAAAAGCAAAAACCCTTCAGATCGTTAGCTTCCGCAATTCCCTTTGAATACTTGAGTTCCTGCGCAAGGAATAGGGCCTGATCTGCATAACTCAAGGATCGGTATGAATCTACCCACTTACTCTTTCTTCCTAATTCAATAAGGTACTTGACTAAACTGGTGTCCCGAGGGTGTGTTACACTATCAGAAAGCAGCGAATGATCAGGTTGACTGAACACAGGAATGGAAAAGAGTACCAGCATTGCTAAGCAAATCCGCTTCATAACAGCAAATTACAAAACTTAGCGAAAGCGTATGGAGCTCCGCTATTTGCCTGTAAGGCTTCTTCAGAAAGCCTACTTATTAAAAGTGTTACAACCACCGGTACTTTGGAACCCCCATCCTCTTAAAAAATAGGAAATCCGCATATTCTTAGCATTCAACAATAAATTTCTCAATTCACTTTGATATTCAAAGTACTTTTTAATAGCTTTGCAAAGCCATGAAAACAAAGCCGGCTGTTGTAGAATGATGGATTACTAAAAGAACAGGATGAGAAAAACGTTCACACATACTTCGATATCGGTACTGTTCTTTTCCATGGGACTATGGCTCATGGTCTTCAACCTACAGGAAGACAGTGAACTTGGTACGCTCCTACTGCTGACTGTTATCATGAGCAGCACATGGTTTGTTATATGCAGCGTTAAACTCCGATCGCTAAAGAAGCCAGTTCAATTTCTTATCCCTACCCTTTGAAAAGCTAAGCTTATACTTTAAAAATCAATAAAATATCTTATGGAAAAACAATTGAAATTTTACCAAACAGTACCGGGCGTTGCCCTGGCCACAGTACTCCTACTCTCCATCCCATTAATTGCCATGCAATTTACCAACGAAGTAAACTGGAGCGTCACTGACTTTATGATTATGGGTGCGCTCCTATTTAGTGCAGGTATCTCTTATGTATTGATTACACGGTATGCCAGTAATTTTATTTATCGTCTTGCCATGGCTGCTGCCATTGGTACAACCTTGTTATTGATTTGGGCTAACCTCGCAGTAGGTCTTATTGGTTCAGGACCTCATGCTGGAAATTTGCTCTACGGTGGAGTGGTGGTAGTGGTTGTGGCAGGCGCTGTGCTCTCACGTGGTAAAGCGAAAGGAATGCAGTATGCTATGTTTACTGCAGCCGGTTCACTTGTCTTACTTGCTTCCATTGCCTTATTAACCAAGATGCAAGAATATCCAGGAAGTTCCGTTCAAGAAATAATTGGTGTAAATGCTTTTTTTGCAGCACTCTATTTAATAACTGCTTTATTGTTTAGGAATGCCATGTTGAATGATTCCGGAAGAAAAGCTGTTGATTAACAATTCTTTTTAACTGACTGTACTTCTTTTCAGATCTGTATACAGTAATGACGTTATCCAAGAAAGTATATTTTGTAGAGAAGAATTCTGTAGTACGGCAGATCTGGGGAAAGAGTGATACAATCCTTTTCATTTTTGCAGGTGCTTCGGCTGAATTTGCCTTGAATAAGGCGGTAGACTGGCTCTATTTTACCAATCGACTTCCTGCAGATCCCATAGGACGACTTTTCTCTACAGTCTCTTATGCGCAAAGCATTGTTTTCTCAGAAAAGCATGTTGCACTGCGCACGATAGAAGCCATGACTACCGTTCATGCGACTGTTGAAGCGAAGCGCGGAGCCACCATTCCTGATTGGGCCTATCGGGATGTGCTCTTTCTTCTGATTGATTATTCAATCCGATCCTTTGAAGTGTTGGAACGAAAACTGAGTTGGGCAGAAAAGAATGAGGTGTTTCAGGTATTTAAGAACCTAGGAAGTCATATGGGGCTAAAGAACTTACCTCTAACTTTTGATGAATGGGTAAAAACGAGACAAGAACACCTGGAACAAAACTTACAAAGCAGCGAGTATTCGAAAGATCTATTCAGACAATACCGCAAGCATTTAGGCAGTATTCGCTATACAATTTTGCTACGTGTGCAGGCATTGGTGGCACCGCAACGAGTGAAAACTCTGTTGAATTCATATAAAAACTCCAGTGCCTATTCATTACTCACACTCTACAAGATGAGTAAATTAATAAACCTTGATTGGTTCATGAAAGAACTACTGCTTCCTAGAAAATATAAGAAGGAGATTAAGGCATTGGACATTTAGTCTCATCAGATCTGCTTCCGTGAGCTTCCTTCCTTTTCCTTAAAAAGCATTCACTGACTTAGTCTTTAAACTTGTAACAAACGATGCTACCATCGCTTGAAGGGCCTGCTGTGTTTCGCCATCCACTACTCGTCCATCCTTTACTTTACTGCGAATGGAGGAAATTAACAAGGTAGTATTCGGATGAAGTTCCGCAGCCAGCGCAGCAAGAATGTATTGCATAGATTCATGCGCCCTCATGCCCTGTGAAGAAGCTGTAACAAGAGCAACGGGCTTGTGGAAGAAATCAGCCGTTCCTACGGTCCAGTCCAAGGCGTTCTTCAAAGCCCCGGGTACACCAAAGGCATACTCAGGACTTGAGATAAAAATGCCATCCGCTTTTTTGAGAATGGCTTTAAATTCCTTCACTGGTTCCGGGTCCTCTTCCCTGCCATCAAAAGCCGGCATGGAAGCAAGGTTATCATACGTCTCAAAAATTATCTCCGCTGGAAGCAAGCGCCTTATTTCTTCTAGAATCACATGGCTGGAGGAGCGTTGACGAATGCTTCCGCAAATACCAATAATCGTTTTTACCTTCATACGTGTAAACTGCTGGTAAGTATAATTATGAATGAACAGCATCTCTCAACGTGAATTTTCAAGAGCAAGTTCACACAATGGATGGAACCAGACGATCCGACTTGTTTAACGAGGGATTTGTTGTTTCCGTTTGATAGAAGCCAGGTAGTTATTCACATAATTGGATACAGTCTTCAAGGAAATAAGCCCAATAATTTCAAATAACTCCTGTTCTCTCAATTCTTCATCCTCAAAATAATCCAATACCAGGTCAGGATAAATGTCATTACCTGAATAGTAAATATATTCCGCAGCTTTTAACAACATAGTGAGACGCCCCAGGCTCGTCTCCTCCTGGCGCAGAATGGCTTGTACATCATCCTCTGATAAACCTGCCTTTTTCAATAGAAAAGTGTGCCCTTTTATACAAGACTCACACTTGTTCAGTATGGAGATTTTCAATTCAATGGCATTTATCTCGATATCAGTAAGGGAAGACTGCTCCATGCTTTGAGTACCCTGCAGGTACAAGTATGCGAGTGGTACACTTCGCTCAGCCATTTCTTTGACCACCCCAGGTATCATTCCGTAACTTTCTGTCGAAAGGGTGTAAACATGTTCTTTTGTAATGTTCATAAATAATGTTTTAGGTTATACTCTCATTAAGTCAGCATGCCATTGAATAATGCTTTGCTTAATCTGAGTGGGTGTTTTTGATTTTGTTGTTGGGTTGCTAACCATCTCAACCAACTCCTCATCGCTGCAAAAGCGTAAGGCCAATAATTGTGCAGTTGAAAAGTGACCTTCGAGTTCATCAAGCCGTTGATTCGTGAGCATATAATACCTCAGTCGCAACTCGACACGAATAATTCGATCCTGATTTTTCTTGGCATAGTCACGCGACAGAAAAAGGCTGAGGTGTAAGAGCACTGAGGAAAGGGCAAGTACGATACTTGTCAGGTCGAAACGAAAGAATGTATTTACAAGTGCTACCGGTATCAATGCCAGTGAGAATGGCACTGCGAAATAGTGGTACATTGGATGTACTCGTACATGATTGATATAAGATTGCTTTTCCACAACCTTATTCTTTAATTTTTACTAACAAAGGGTAAGTCTTGTATCAATTGCCAATGTCCCTCCTCAGACTGAACTAAATGATAGAACGTATCAAAGGTCAGCGCTCTGCCTTTTAAGCGTACATGCGCTGAGGCATTCTTATTCACAATCTCAAGAGAGAGTATTTCCAGTGTTCGTACATCTCCTCCCAATTTCCCTTCTTCAATGAGTGCAAGGTATTGCTCCTTTGTCATGATATTTACAGTAGTAGAGCCCATTACTTGGTTGGCCACTACGCGAAAGTGTGCATGCAGCACCTGTTTCATTTGCTCTAGATTTCGGTTGTCACCAGCCTTCACAAATTCCTCAATGGTTTTTCTAACCTGTATTTCTGTACCGTTTGCAGGAGCATTGGGTACATTAACGTGTAGCATAGACAAGCTGGCAACCGATAAACCGGTAAGCAGCGTAGCAATTTTATTTATTGATATATCAATCATTTGGTTAAAATTTTTAGTTTTTTTTAATTAGTAAATCGTAAGGGTAACTTTCTTTGATATTAGGAAGTATTAAGGCTATTCATGATCGGCTGTATGTTGGTTTTGTGTAAGGGATTTCAAACAAGTTGATATATCAACAATTAGGATAAATTTTTATTCAAGACTGTTTACTATTTTCTGCAGGCTTTGACGCAATTGGTCTTGTTCCTTTTCATTCAGGCTTTCAATTCCCTTTTTCCGCACGTTCTTCACAATCATAAAGGCCTGTTCCACAAATTTATCTCCTGCAGGAGTCAACGTAAGTTCATACGCACGCCTGTCAGCACCCGCTTCTTTCTCAACCAGTTTTTTCGCTAAGAGCAGATCTAAGATGCGAGTAATGGAGGCTCTATCTTTAAAAATGGCGTTGGCCAATTCAATTTGTGTAATGCGTTCGGAATCGCTGATCTTTTTAAGCACCAGCCATTGGTCTACCGTGATTTCAAGACCAGCTTCGCTGAAACGAACCTGTGAATACCTGCGAATGACCTTATTGGTTTTTTCAATAAGATAAAACAGAACATCTTCTAATTTTTGATTCTTCGCCATATTGTTGATATATCAACGGTAAACCTACCAAAAGGTTGGGAGAATTTCAATTATTTTTTCAGGACAGTGGCCTGGCCCTTCTCACAGGGAAAAAAACGTCAATTTCCACCAACGGTTAAACATTTATACGACTCTTTGTATT
>Ga0075163_10004329_pt1 | contig 19072 bp, 13 predicted proteins | sample JI1023141ADNA_FD_71478 | JGI IMG/M metagenome (GOLD analysis project Ga0075163, IMG submission 71478) | Wastewater effluent complex algal communities from Wisconsin, to seasonally profile nutrient transformation and Carbon sequestration -... | ecosystem: Engineered > WWTP > Effluent > Algae...
GCTGGACCGCGCGAGGAAGCCCGCCGGCAAGGCGGTGGGAGGGACCCACGCCGGAGCGTACGTCGGTACGTGAGGACGTGGGAGGGACCCACCAACGCAGCCGGCGGGCTCCGCAGCCGGTCCCCCCGAATGAACGTCGGTGCTCACACGAGGGAGGGGCCCACCATCGCGCCGGCGGGCTCCGCAGCCGGTCCCCCCGACACAACGATGGGCTGACGCCCGCCAACCCGCGCAGTAGCACACAGCGGCTGAACGCCGACCACCTGCACACCTCCGACGGTGAGAAGGACGGCGGAGCTCACGCGATCCGGACGTTTGGGGAGGGGGCCCCGGCGAATGCCGGGGGAGGGTTTTTTCGAAAAGCCCTCTCTCTACTCGTCGTCGTCTTCGGAGTCGTCGACGTCGGCGTTGATCGCGTCGAGATCGTCGTCCTCGTCCTCGGGCTCGGGAGGCGGCGCGTGACCAGCGGCCTTGGCGGCGTCCTTCTTGGCCTGGAGGGCGGCGAGCTGCTGCTTGCGCAGCTCGGCGGCGCGGCGCACCACGTTGGGCTTGGGCGCGATGATCATGATCATGCGCCGGCCTTCCATGTTCGGGATCACCTCGACCCCGGACAGGTCGGCGGTCGCCTCGACCACGCGGTCGAGGACGTTCTTGCCGGTCTGCGGGTGGGTGATCTCGCGGCCGCGGAACACCACGGCCAACCGCACCTTGTTGCCCGCTTCGAGGAACCGACGGACATGCTTCACCTTGAAGTCCATGTCGTGGCCCTCGGTCTTCGGCCGGAACTTGATCTCTTTGATCTCGACCGTCGACGCGTGCTTCTTGGCCTTCTGCTTCTGCTTGGCCTGCTCGTACTTGTACTTGCCGTAGTCCATGATCCGGCACACCGGCGGGAACGCGCGGGGTGAGATCTCGACCAGGTCGAGGCCCTTCTCCTCGGCGAGCCGGATGGCCTCGTGGGTCGGCAGGACGCCGAGCTGCTCACCGCCGTCGTCGACGATGACCCGCACCTCGGGGACGCGGATGCGGTGGTTGATGCGCAGGCCCCCTTGCGGGCGGCGGCGGTCATCGCGACCAGGTGGGCGACCGTTCATTGGCAGACACTCAGTGCGGGCATCGGAGTCCTTGGCGAAGAGGCGCGAGGGGCGCGCGCCCGGTTCTACCGCAATTCGCTGGGCGTTTGTCCAGTCTGACCGCGCTCAGTTTCAGGCGCACCTCCCCTCCCCTGCGGCGGCCGGCCCGAGGTGGCCGCCACGCCGGGCGAAGCGCGCTATCACCGGGTATGACCGACCAACGCTGGGGCGCGGCCCGGGCCGCCTTCGCCGAGTGCTTCGCCCCGCTCGGCGCGGCCGGCTTCACCCTGGAGCGCCTGCCCGACGCTGCGACGTACTGGCGCCGCCACGAGGAGACGCTGGCCCGCGACTTTCCGCGCGAGGTGTTCTTCGACCTGCGCGCCGCCCGAGGCCCGGCGGCCGCAGCCGCCGCCGCGGCCCTCGACGCCGAGCGCGACGATCACCCGCTGACCGACTTCCATGTCGTCCGCGACGGCGACCAGATCGCGGCCATGTTCGCCGGGGAGCAGCGGTCCCGCGGCGTGTACCGGATGTGGCACACCAACGTCGCGGTGGCGTACCGGCGGCGCGGCCTGTACCGACAGATCCTGTCGAGCACGATCGCCTACACCCGAGGCCTGGGCTTCGCGCAGATCACCAGCGAGCACGCGCCCTCGAACAACCCGGTCATCATCGCCAAGCTGGCCGCGGGCTTCCGCATCTACGGGTTCGAGATCGATCCGTCCGGCGGCCCGTCGCTCATCCTCCGCTACTTCCACCAGGCCGCCGATCTCGCCGCCTACGAGCTGCGCTGCGGGCTGGCCACGCTCACGCCCGAGCTGCGCGCAGCCGGCGCCGGCGCCTACGCCGAGTTCGTCGCTCAGGTCCGCGGCGACGGATCGCCCTGACAGCTCCTCGGACTCGGACTCGGACTCGGACTCGGTCTCCGCCTCGGCCTCGGCCTCCGCCTCGGATCAGCCCGCGCGGACGCAGGTGATCCCGGCGGTGATGCCAGCGAGGCTCACGCCCCGCGCCCGCCCGGCCCCTCTCGTCTGCCGCGCCTCGCCCCGTCGCCGCCCTCTGCCATCTCTCTCGTTGGTGTGCGCGGGATTGAACCGCGGACCCCTACCGTGTCAAGGTAGTGCTCTCCCACTGAGCTACACACCAGTGTCCTCGCGCTGTGGGTTCGCGAGGGCCCAAGAGGTACAAGGGACGGCGCCGCGAGTCAAGACCTCTGGCGCGGATCGCGTAGCCCCCCGGGGATCATTGCGAGGGACCGGGCGCAGCGGTACATGGCGGTGTGCGCCCGCTTCGCTTCGTCGGCCGCGGCCTGTGGATCGCCTTGCTCCTGGTGGTCCACGCCCTGGTGTGGTGGCTGGGCTGGCTCGCCCTCGTGGTCGCGTTCCGCGGCAAGGCGGCGCGCCAGGCCTGGTTCGGGAAGCGGCTGGCCGCGCTCCTCATCGGCCTCGGCGCGACCTTCGTGAAGGTCGGCCAGATCATGTCGACCCGACCCGATCTGTTCCCGCCTCACGTGATCGCCGCGTTGACCCGGCTGCAGGACGACGTCGGGGCCTTCGCCTGGCGCCACGTCGAGCGCGCCTTCGTCGCCGACTTCGGCAAGCGGCCCGACGAGCTATTCACGCGCTTCGATCGCACCCCGGTGGCCTCGGCCTCGGTGGCCCAGGTCCACAAGGCGCTCCTGCCCGACGGCACCGAGGTGGCGGTCAAGGTCCGGCGACCGGGGCTGCCGGCGCTGGTGGCCTTCGATCTGACGGTGATGCGGGCGATCGCGTGGCTGATCGCGCTCATCCCGTCGGCGCGACTCCTGGCGCCGGTCGAGAGCGTCGACGAGTTCGGCCGCTCGATCCGGGCCCAGATCGATCTGACGATCGAGGCCGCCAACAACGCGCGGTTCGCGCGCAACTTCGCCAGCGATCCGGAGGTCGCCTTCCCCACCCTCTACCCGGCGCTGTGCTCGGCGCAGATCTTGACGATGGGCTTCGTCGAGGGCAGCAAGGTCCTCGACGCCCCGCGGACCGGCGCTGACCCGACCCGGCTGGCCAAGATCGGCTTCCGCACGCTCCTGCAGATGGTGTTCGCCGACGGCTTCGTCCACGCTGACCTGCACCCCGGCAACATCCTGGTCGATCGCACCGGCACGGTCGTGCTCCTCGATCTGGGATTGACCGCCGAGCTCGACGAGCACGCCCGGCGGGCCTTCGCCCAGTACTTCGCCGGCTGGGCCTCGGGCGACGGCAAGACCATGGCCCGGTTGATGGCCGAGCTGTCGCCCAAGGCCCGGGTCCGCGACTGGGCCGCCTACGAGGCCGACGTGGTCGCGTTCGTCGCCAAGTACTACGGTAAGGCCCTCGGCGAGGTCCAGGTGTCGACGGTGGCCCTCGACATGATGAACATCCTGCGCCGGCACCGGGTGCGGGTGAACCCGGTCTATACGATGTGCAACGTCGCGATCGCGGTGACCGAGGGCATCGGCAAGCAGCTCGATCCCACGCTCGACCTGATGCAGCAGGCCTTGCCGTTCTTCGCGACGATCCGTCAGGCCGGGCGCCTGTAGCGGCGCCGCGCCAACCAGGCGGCCACCGCCGCGGCCAGGCCCGCGCCGTCGACGCCCACGCCGGTGCCACAGCCGCAGGCCGCGCCGCCGCCGGGATCGAGGCCGACGAACTCCTGGCTCGCGTCTGGGGTGACGGCGTCCTGCGCGGCGTCGGGGCGGCGCGCGTCCACCAGCGCAGCGTCGACCGCGGCGTCGGGGCGCGGGGCGTCGACCCCGGCGTCGGCGGGGTCCCACGGCGTGCCGTCGTTGGGGCCGCGCGGCGTCGGCGACTCGACCCGCCAGTCGATCGCGACGACGTGGAGCTCGCCGATCCGCGCCAGGGCCAGGCCGGCCGGGGCCGGCACCGCGGCCGAGGCGTCGTCGGGGCCGAACAGGTCGGCGACCGAAGCGCCGATCGCGCCCCAGCGGACGCAGTCGTACCGGGTGGCGGTGCTCTCGAGGCAGAGCTGCCCCGCGTCGAGGTCGAGGGGCGGCACCAGAGCGGCGTCGGCGGTGGTCGCGAAGGCGACCTGGGCCGCCGGGGTGGCGAGGAGAAAGTACGTGCCGGCGGGGATGCAGCGGGCGCTGGGGAACGGCGCGGCGTCGCCGAGGACCCGGCCGCCGGCGTCGTAGCTCACGATCCGCGTCGACGGACCGACGCAGGCCAGCGCGGTGGCCTCGAGCTCGACGTAGCGGGCCGCGGACGCGCCGGCGCTCGAGGCGGTAGCGACCTCGGACAGCCGGAAGCCGCCGGGCTCGGCGGCCGCGCGCCCCGGCCAGGCGAGCGCGACCGCGACGGCGGCGAGACCGAGGCGGGCCATGGCCCATCCTACGGGCCCGGAGGCGCCCAGGCCACCCGGCGCGCGGCGGATCCACCACCGCGGCCGCCGCGGCCGACCCCGCTGCGACGCCGATGTCAGAGAGCGACCGCGGCCCGGGGCGGTGACGGCGCGGTGGCGCCGGGTTAGGCAACGGCGCGGCCGGTGGCGCGGTCCCACCCGAAGCGGCCTCGCTGTGACATGCTTGTCGCGGTGGTTCGCCCCTCCCCCCTGCCGTGATCGACGTCGGAGCCGTCCTCGACAAGTACGAGCTCTTGGCCCGGGTCGGCCAGGGCGGGATGGCGGTCGTCTACCGCGGGATCGATCGCTCGCTCAAACGCGAGGTGGCGGTGAAGGTCCTGCACCGCCACCTGGCCGAGCACGCCGAGGCCCGCGATCGCTTCGAGCGCGAGGCCCACGCCGTGGCCAAGCTGCGCCACGAGAACATCCTCGAGATCTTCGCCTACTCGGGGCGCGACTCGCCCGAGAGCTACATCGTCACCGAGTTCATCGAGGGCGCGACCCTCAAGCAACACATCACCGACCACCCGCCGCGGTTCGCCGAGATCGGGGCGATGGTCGTGGCCGAGATCGGCCGCGCCCTGGCCCACGCCCACGGCCAGGGCATCCTGCACCGCGACGTCAAACCCGAGAACGTGATGATCCGCTCCGACGGCGTGGTCAAGCTGACCGACTTCGGCATCTCGCAGATGCTCGACGCGCAGCGCATGACCGTGACCGGCCAGCTCCTGGGGTCGCCGGCCTACATGTCCCCGGAGCACGTCCTTGGCAACCAGCTCGACTTCCGCACCGACGTCTTCGCCGCGGGGATCGTCCTTTACCAGCTCACCGTCGGCAGGCTGCCCTTCGAGGGCAAGAACCCCCACGAGATCCTGAAGCGCATCGCCGAGTGCCGGTTCGTCGATCCGCGCCACGCCAACCCGCGGGTCGGGGCCGAGCTGGGCAAGATCATCGGCAAGGCGATGGCCGCCGACCCCGACGCCCGCTACCCGACGATGGCGGCGATGGTCAGCGACCTCGAGGGCTACCTCGCGGGCTCGGGCCTGGGGCCGGCCAAGGATGAGCTGGTGCGCTACTTCGCGGCGCCGGCGGCCTACGAGCTGGCCCTGGGCTCGCGGCTGTGTGACCACCTGCTGCGGCGCGCCCGGGCCGAGCTGCCGACCCGGCGCGCGGTGGCCCTCGAGCTGCTCGATCGGGTGTTGACGATCGAGCCCAAGCACGAGGCCGCGCTGGCGCTCCTGGCGAGCGCGACCCGGCGCGCCCGCGGCCGACAGGTCGCCGCGGCGGTCGCGGTGGTGGCGGTGGCGGGTGGCGGTGGCTGGGCGGTGCGCCGGGCGCTGCGCGGCTCGACCGCGCCGCCGGTCGTCGACGCCGCTGTCGACGCGCCCCCCGACGCCGCGATCCGGCCCGACGCCGCGCCCGCGATCGACGCCGCGCCGGCCGATGCGGCGATCGACGCCGCAGCGCGGGCCGACGCCGCGCTCCCGATCGACGCCGCCCCGCCCGAGCGCCGGGCCGACGCCCGCCCGGCCGCGGTCCGCCCCGACGCCGCGGCCGCCCCCGCCGCCAGCTTCGTGCTGACGGTGTCGCCGCCCGACGCCGAGGTCCGGATCGGCGACGGCCCGTGGCGACGCCTGCCGGGCGGCCACCTCGAGCTGCCGGCGCCGACCGCCGACCTGGCGATCGAGGCCCGCCGCGACGACTGCTGCGAGTCGCGCAAGCGGGTGTTCGGGCCCGAGGTCGCGGGCGGGCAGATCGCGATCAACCTGCCCTTCCTGCCGGCCCAGCTCACGCCGCGGTGCCCGCGCCCCGGCGTGGTGGTCGAGCTCGACGGCGTGCCGGCCCGCCTCGACAAGCCGACCGCGATTACCTTCGACGGCGCGCTGTCGCAGCGCCAGGTGACGGTGCGGTTCGTCGGCGAGAGCATCGACGTCCAGCGCGTCGCCGTGCGCTACGCCGAGCAGAAGGAGGTCGTGTGCGCGCTGCCGTGATCGTCGCGTCGACGCTGGCGGCCCTCGCCGTCGCGCCCGCGCCCGCCGCCGCCACCCCGGCCGAGGAGCTGGCCCGGGCCCGGGCGGCGTTCCGCGGCGGCGACTGCCCGGCCGCGATCCCGCTGCTCAACTACCTCCTCTATCCGGCGCCGCGGCTGGCCCGGCAGCCCGATCTCCTCGAGGCCCACGTGCTCTTCGGGGTGTGCGCCTACGAGACCGGCGACCGCGCGACCGCCAGCCGCGAGTTCGAGGAGGCGCTGTACCTGCAGCCCGAGCTGGCCCTCGACACCGTGCTGTTCTCGGCCGACGCGGTCCGGTTCTTCGACGACGAGAAGGCCCGGGTGACCGAGCGCAACCGCCTCGAGGCCGAGCGCCGGCGGATCGCGGAGGAGAACCTGCGCTACAAGCAGCTCCTGGCGTCGATGGTGGTGATCGAGACCCGGCCGTTCTACGTCAACTTCATCCCGTTCGGCGTCGGCCAGCTCCAGAACGGCCAGACCGGCAAGGCGGTCATGTTCGCCTCGAGCCAAGCCATCACCGGCGGGCTGTCGGCCGGGATCTGGCTCTACCTGGTGGGCACGTACGGCTTCGGTGGCGAGGTCCCCGACGACGACAACGCCTTCGTCCGCCGCCTCGAGGCGATCCAGATCGGCGCCGGCATCGCCTGCCTGGGCCTCATGGCCTGGGGCATCTTCGACTCGATCCGCCACTACCAGCCGTCGGTGCAGCGCAAGCCCGACGAGTCGCTCCTGCCGCCCGAGCTGCGGCGCAAGCCCGAGCCGGCCCGCGCCAAGCCGCGGCCGGTCGCCACTCGCCTCGAGCTGTCGCCCCTGGTCCATCCAGGCGGCGCCGGGCTCGGGGTCCGGCTCACCTTCTGACGTCGCCCCTGCCGAGGACCTATGCCATCGCTCCGCGTCTCCGCCCCTGGTCGACCGCCGTCGGTCTACCACCTGTACAAGAAGATCACCTCGATCGGCGCCGGTCCCGACAACGACGTGGTCTTGCCCGATCCGCTGATCGGCGACACCTACGCGTCGATCCACTTCGACGGCCAGACCTACACGATCACGACGCTGGCGCGGAAGGCCGAGGTGGTGGTCAACGGCAAGAAGCGCGGCAAGCACAAGCTCAGCCACGACGACAAGCTGGTGATCGGGAGCTGCGAGCTGCGGTTCGCGCTCCTCGACGACGCCCCGCCGGCCGAGGACGAGGCCGCGCAGACCGTGGCCGATCTCGACGCCTACGCCAAGCTCTACGACTTCTCCGAGCGGCTCATGCAGAAGCGCGAGCTGGGCGAGCTGCTCGACACGCTGATGGACCTGGTCATCGAGATCACGACCGCCGACAAGGGCTTCCTGATCCTGATGGAGGGCGACACCCTCGACGTCAAGGTCGCCCGCAACCTGCGGCGCGAGAACATCGCCGACGCGGTCAGCCAGCTCTCGGACTCGATCGTCGCCAAGGTGGTGGCGGCGCGCCGGCCGCTGATCATCTCCGACGCCATGCACGATCGCGAGTTCGCGGCGGCCAAGAGCGTGATGCAGCTCCGGCTCTCGAGCGTGATCTGCGTGCCGCTGCTCGATCGCGGCCGCCTGATCGGCCTCATCTACGTCGGCAACGACTCGATCGTGAACCTGTTCCAGGAGACCACGATGCGGGTCCTGACGGTGTTCGCCGCCCAGGCCTCGCTCATCATCGCCAACGCGATCTTGCTGAACGAGCTGCGCCTCGACAACCGCACCCTGGCCGAGCGCCTCGAAGCGGTCCGGTTCGGCGAGATCGTCGGCACCAGCCCACCGATGCAGGCGGTCTACCGCAAGGTCGAGAAGATCGCGCCGACCGACATCTCGGTCTTGATCACCGGCGAGACCGGCACCGGCAAGGAGCTGATCGCGCGCGAGATCCACACCCGCAGCCCGCGCGCCGGCAAGCCGTTCGTGACGATCAACTGCGGCGCCATCCCCGAGAACCTCCTCGAGAGCGAGCTGTTCGGCCACGTCAAGGGCGCGTTCACCGGCGCGATCGCCAACAAGCAGGGCAAGTTCCAGGCCGCCGACGGTGGCACGCTCTTCCTCGACGAGGTCGGCGAGATGCCGCTCGAGCTGCAGGTCAAGCTCCTGCGGGCGATCCAGGAGCGCGTCGTGGTCCGGGTCGGCGACACCCGATCGGAGTCGGTCGACATCCGGATCTTGACCGCGACCAACCGCGATCTCGAGAAGGAGATCGCCGGCGGCCGGTTCCGCGAGGACCTCTACTACCGGTTGAACGTCGTCAACCTGCAGCTCCCGCCGCTCCGGGCCCGCGGCGAAGACGTGATCGTGATCGCGCGCTATCTCTTGTCGCGCTACACCCGCGAGTTCGACGCCAAGGTGAAGGGCTTCTCGCCCAACGCCACGGTCGCGCTGCGCAAGCACGCCTGGCCCGGCAACATCCGCGAGCTCGAGAACCGGATCAAGAAGGCGATCGTGCTCGCCGAGTCGACGGTGATCGGCCCCGACGACCTCGGGCTGACCGCCGACAGCCTGCCGGCGATCCTGACCTTGGCCGAGGCCAAGGATAAGTTTCAGCGCGACTACATCAACGAGATCCTCGCGGTCAACGCCGGCAACCGCACCAAGACCGCGCGCGACCTGGGCGTCGATCCGCGCACGATCTTCCGCCACCTCGAGAAGGAGGCCGGCGCGGCCGAGGGCTCCTACGACGAGGGCGGCGCCGAGTGAGCGCCGCGCGGGCCATGACACCGGTGCCGCAGTCGGCGCCGACGGGGAGCCCCTTCACGGGAGCTAACCCCGCGAGGCCATGGGGCAATGGCCGTCTGGCCCGCACCTTGCTTGCTCGGACGTTTGTGATTGTGGCCCACGCCGCGACGCTGGTCGCTCCCACGCTCCTGTGGGGCTGCGTCGTGCCGCCGCCGCTGCGCAACGAGGGCGATCCCGACGCCGGGGTCAACCAGCCGCCGGCCTTGCGAGCGGTGCGGACCTCCGCCGGCGACGAGCTCACCCGCCCAGGCCCCCACGAGCTGGTGGTCGGGGTCGGCGAGCTGCGGGTCACCGCCTCCGACACCGACCGCGACGACACGCTGTACGTGCGGATGTACGTCGACTACGGGCTGCCGTCGCCGACCGCGGCGCGCGCCGAGTGTCGCGCCGCACCGGGTGCGACCCCGACCACCGAGCGCACCCTGTCGTGCTCGCTCCTCGGCGTGTGCACCGATGAGCTGGCCGACGGCGCCCTGCACATCTTCGAGCTCGATCTCTACGATCGCGAGCCGGCCAGCTCGCCGGCGCGGCTGTTCCGCGACGTCACGGCGCCCGGCGAGGTCGCGACGTTCTGGTGGCAGATCACCTGCGCGAGGGCGCCGTCGTGACCGCGCCGCAGGTCCGTCGATTCGCCCTCGCGATCGTCGCCGCGACCGCCGCCGGCTGCCTGCCGGAGGCCGAGGGCGACGACGCCCGCGTCGAGTGCGAGGCGACCGACCAGTGCAACGCCGCGGCCGGCGAGGTCTGCGACCAGGGCGTGTGCTGGGGCGACCCGCCGCCCGGGCGGTGGAGCGCGATCGTCAGCCCGCCGGCCGAGCTGCGCGGGAGCTGGGCCAAGACCGCGCTGGCCGACCTGACGATCGGCCCCGATGGCACCCTGGCCGACGGCGCGCTGCGCCTCGACGCCGCGATCCGGCTGCGCGGCGAGATCACGATCCCGTGCCCGGCGGTGCTGCCGGGCTGCACCGGCCGGCGCGGCCTGCCCGGGCAGGTCCGGCTGTGGCGCCCGGCCGGCTTCGCCGGTGGTCCGCGCCTGGTCGAGACCGTGGAGGCGGACGCCGACGGCCGGTTCCAGGTCGCGGTGGCGCGGCCGGCGAGCGATCAGCCGCTGACGTACACCGTCAGCTTCACCCCGGCCTTGACCGTGCTGGGCGTCGGCCTGCCGAGCCCGGCCGAGCTCCTGGCGCCGGTGTCGCGCGACGTCGAGCTCGACCTCGCGGATCGCGATCCGGTCAGCGGCGATCTGCCGCTCACCCTCGCGCTCGATCCCGCGGCGCAGCGCGAGGTCCCGGGACGGCTGGTCAGCCCCGACGGTGAGGCCGCCGGCTGGCGGATCACCGCCGAGGTCGTGACCAATACCAACCTGGGCTCGCGCCAGGTGATCTCGACGACCGCGACCACCGCCGAGACCGGCGACTTCGCCCTGCGGATCCCGCCCGAGATCGCGCTGGTCGATCTGGTCGCGCGGCCGCCGACCGCGATCGACGCCGAGCTGCGCCCCGTCGTGGTGGTGCGCGATCTGATCGTCGGCGAGCGGATCCCCGATCTGTCGGTGCCGGCGCTGGGCAACCGCACGACGACGCGCTTCGTGGTCCGCGGCGTCGACTCGAGCGGTGGCGAGGTCGGCGTCGACGGGGCCGCGGTCGTGGTCCGCCTCGACTACCCGCTGGGCGGCGGCCGCGCGCTGGCCTTCGAGGTCCGCACCACGACGGTCGGCGACCGCGCCGAGCTACCGCTGTTCGCGCGGGCCGGCGGCTCGCTCTTGTCGTACTCGGTCGACGTGATCCCGCCGGCCGGCAGCGAGTTCGCGGCCCGCTACGACGTCCCCTTGGTGGTCGGGACCGGTGCCCTGGAGATCGACCTCGATCGCCGCCGCCGGGTCAGCGGCAAGCTGCGCGACGCCGACGGCGAGCCGGTGGTCGGCGCGGCCCTGACCGCGACGGTTTCGGCGGCGTCGATGTGCGCGCTGTCGTCGCAGGCGGCCCGCCTCGCCCTCGGCCAGGCCCCGGCCCAGACCACGACCACCAACCGCGGCGAGTTCGCGCTCTATGTCGACGGCCAGCTCGGCGACGTCACCCTGGCCTACGATCTGGTGACCCGCCCGTCCGACGGCGACCCCCATCCCGAGTGGACCTTCACCGAGACCGACGCCCGCGACGCCGAGTCCCTCGACCTCCGGCTGCCCGACGCGGCCCGGGTGCGCGGCGAGGTGCGCGGCGGCGAGGCCGCGATCGCCGAGGCCACCGTGACGATCTACGAGCGGCTCGACGTGATCGCGACCTGCGGCGCCGGGATCGACGATGAAGGCGTGGCCATCGCGCGCGGGCGTGGGGTGTCGGGCGCCGACGGCTGGGTCGGCCTGGTCCTGCCGCGGCCGTGACCGCGCCGTGATCGTGGGGTGTCGCGGCTTCGCGTGCGGCCGGCTCAGCGCTTGCCGCGCTCGGGGTCCTTGGCTCGCGTGAACACCCGGAGCGGCGTGCCGCGGAAGCCGTAGCGCTTGCGGAGCTGGTTGGCGAGGAACCGCCGATAGGCCGGCGAGATCCCGGCCGGGGCGCTGGCCTTCAGCACGAACGTCGGCGGCGCGACCGCAGCCTGGGTCAGGTAGTAGATGCGCACCGACTTGCCGCGCCAGATCGGCGGCGGCACCGCCTCACACACCTCGGCGAAGAAGCGGTTGAGCTCGGCGGTGGGGACCCGGCGGCCGTGCTGGGCCGCGGCCTTGGCGACCGCGTCCATCAGCCGATCGACGCCATCGCCGCGCTCGGCCGAGACCATCACCGACGGAGCCCAGGTCGCGAAGTGGAACGTGTCGACCGTGGCGGTCTTGACCGCCTCGACCGCCGCGCCGCGCACGAGGTCGCTCTTGTTGAGCGCGATGATCAGCGCCTTGCCGGCCTGCTCGACGGCGCCGGCCAGGCGGGCGTCCTGCTCGCTGGGCCCGACCGCAGCGTCGATCACCAGGACCACGACGTCGGCCCGATCGATCTGCCCGAGCGCCATCGTCACCGCGAGCTTCTCGACGTCCTCTTCGACCCGCGCCTTGCGCCGGATGCCGGCGGTGTCGACCAGGATGTAGTCGCGGCCGGCGAAGGTGAGCGGGCTGTCGACCGGATCCGTGGTGGTGCCGGGCTGGTGGTGGACCAGCGAGCGCTCCTCGCCGAGCAAGCGATTGCACAGCGACGACTTGCCGGCGTTGGGCTTGCCCAGGAGGGCGATGCGGATCGGGCCGGCGTCGGCGTCGGCGCGGTGGGGCTTCCGAACCGGGAACCGGCGCGGTGGCCGAGCCGCATCGTCGGCGGCATCGTCGCCACCCTCGGCGTCGTCGGCGTCGGCAGCGTCGTCGGCGTCGTCGCCACCGTCGTCGTCGTCGCCATCATCGGCGTCATCGGGATCGACGTCGGCGAGGTCGTCGGGCGCGTCGCCGTCATCGTCGTCGTCACCGGCGAGGTGCGCGTCGGGCGCCGGCGCCGCGCCGACCGCGGCGACCACGTGCTCGAGCAGGCGATCGAAGCCGCGGCCGTGGGCCGCCGATACCGCGAACGGTTCGCCCAGGCCCAGGCCCCAGAAGTCGGCGACCTCGACGTCGCGCTTGGGCGAGTCGATCTTGTTGACGGCCAAGATCACCGGCTTGCCGGTGGCGCGGATCGCGCGCGCGACCTCGGCGTCGAGGGGCGCCAGGCCGGCGGCGCCGTCGACCACCAGCACCAGGGCGTCGGCCTCGTCGATCGCCCGCCAGGCCTGGCGGTGGATGCCGCGGCCGATCACGTCACCCTCGGCCGCGGGATCGAGGCCGCCGGTGTCGATCACGCGGACCGTGGCGCCGAAGTACTCGAGCTCGCCGTAGCGGCGATCGCGGGTCAGCCCTGGCGTATCGTGAACCAAGGCGGGGCGGCCGCCGACCATACGGTTGAACAGCGTCGACTTGCCGACGTTGGGTCGGCCGACCAAAGCGATGGTGGCGGTCATGGCTCTCCGCGATAGCCGAAGCGCCGCAGGCCGGCCTCGGCGGTGGTCCAGGCCGGCGCGATCTTGACCAGGAGCGACAGGTGGACGGCGCACCCGAACAGCTCGGTCAGGGCCTCGCGCGCCGCGACCCCGAGCTCCTTGATGCGCTGCCCGCCGCGGCCGATCACGATCGCCTTTTGCGACTCGCGCTCGACGGCGATGAAGGCGCCGATCGCGAGATCGCCGCGATCGTGTTCCTCGAAGCGCTCGACCACGACCGCCGCCGAGTACGGCAGCTCCTGGCCGAGCTGATGGAAGAGCTGCTCGCGGATCAGCTCCGCGGCCAGGAACGACTCCGCGCGATCGGTGACCATGTCGGGCGGGAACATCGCCGGGCCGACCGGCAGGCGGCTGGCGATCGCCGCGACCAGGGCGTCGACGCCATCGCCGGTGGTGGCCGAGATCGGCACGACCTCGACGGGATCCGGGCGGGCCGCGCCCCACGCCGCCCAGGCCTCGATCTGCGGCAGGAGCTCGGGCTTGTGGGCGCGATCGACCTTGTTGAGCGCGATCACCAGCGGGGTCGCCGCGATCGCCGCCAGGAGCTCGCCAGCGTCGGGCTCGGCCAGGCGCGCCGGCAGCGCCGCCCGACGCTCGGTGGCGTCGATCATGAGCAGCGACACGTCGGCGTCGGCGGCGGCCGCCAGCGCCTCCTCGCGCATGAACCGGCGCAGCGCGCCCTTGCCGCGCTGGATCCCGGGTGTGTCCACGAAGCACAGCTCGACCGCGGACGGCTCGACGCCCGGGCAGGTGCCACGGTGGATCCCGAGGATGCGGTTGCGCGTGGTCTGCGGCTTGGGCGACACCGCGACCAGGCGCTTGCCGACCAGCCGGTTGAGCAAGGTCGACTTGCCGACGTTGGGCAGCCCGACGATCGCACAGCTGCCTGCGCGGAGGTGGGTCGGGGGGACGGCCATGGGGCCCCGCGTATAGCGCGGGCGCGCAGCCGGCACAAGTCGCCGAAAACTGGCCCGCGTGCCGCGCGTGATCGAGGCTCGTCCCGTGTTGCCCCTGGCCCTCGCGCTGGCCGCGCTGGTCGCCGTCGCCCTGCCCGGCGTCGGGCTGTACCTCGGCCTCGGCCTCGGGATCGCCGGCGTCGGGCTAGGGCTCCGCGGCCTCGGGCGCGGCACCGGCTGGGCCCGGCTGGCCTGCGCCGCCGCGGCGACCCTGGCGATGATCGCGGTCGCGCTGGCCGCCGCCCGCTACGCGGTGACCCTGGTCGCCCTCGATCACCTGATCGCGCTGTCCGCGCGCTAGCCCGCGTCGGGCCGCGCGGCCTCAGCGGACCAAGAAGACGACCACGGCGCACAGCGCGAACGCGACCAGCGCCAGGATCGCCACGCCGCGCGCCACCGCGCCGCGATCGATCGTGTCGAGCATCTCGCGCAGCTCGATCGCGCGCCGCTGCTCCTCGGCGGCCGCGGCATCGGCGTCGTCGAGGCGGGCCTGGGCCGCGGCCAGGCTGGGCGGTCGCGACAGCGCCAGCTCGGCGCCCAGCTCGGACAGCGCGCGATCGCGGCGGCGCCCGAGATCCTCGACGTCGCGCGCCACCACCTTCTGCTGGGCCGCGACCGCGGCCAGTTCGTCGTCGGCGCGGGCCTGGGCCCGGCGGGCGGCGGCGGCGGTCTCGGCGAGGCGCTCGCGGACCGCGGCCCGCTCGGCCTCGAGCGCGGCGACCCGCGGCGTGAGCTCGTCGAGCTGCGCGGCCAGGGCCGGCTCGTCGCGCGCGATCGCGACGCGGTCGGCGCGCACGGTGGCGAGCTCGGCCTCGACCGCGGCGCGCTCGGACTTGCCGCGCATCGCCGCGCACCGGGCCTCGAGGGCGCGCAGGGCGTCGTCTTGCTTGGCCAGGGTGGCGCGCAGGGCGTCGCCGCGCTTGCGGACCGCCGCGACCTCCTTGTCGAGGGGCGCGAGGCGTCCGGCGAGGGCGGTGAGCTCGGCCTCGAGCTCGGCGGTCCGGGTCCGGTGATGGTCGAGCTCGGCGCGCAGGGTGCGGGAGATCGCGTCGGCCTCGGCGTCGGCTGCGGCGGCCGCGCCAGCCCGGGCCGCCCGCTCGTCCTCGATCGCCGCCAGCGCGGTGCGGGCGGCAGCGACGGCGGCGCCCGCCAGGTCGGGCTGCCCCACCGCCTCGGCGCCCAGGGCGATCAAGAGCTGGGTCCGCGCCTTGCGGGTGGTCTCGACGCTGGCCTCGAGGCGCGCCAGCTCGCGGCGCGCCGCGGCGCTGCGGAAGGCGACGGTGGCGACGTAGGCGACGTCCCCGGTCCAACCGCGCTGCCGGCGGAACGCGGCCCGCGGCGGCAGCGAGCCACCGGCGGTGGCAGCAGCGCGCTCGGCGGCCGCGAGGACCGTCGCGTCGCCGCGGGGATCGACCCGCGTCGCGTCGTCGCGCTCGGTCGGATCGGTGCGCTCGCTCGCGATGGTGAGCGGTTCGGGGGCCGGTGCGCTCGTCGCCGCAGCCACCGCGATCGCGGGCGTAGGGCTCGGCGCGGCGACCGCCGGAGGCGCTGGCGGTGGGGGCGGCGCGGTGGGCCGCGGCGGGCGGGGCGGCGGCGGCGGCGGCGGCCGGCTGGCGGCTTTGGCGCGCTCGGGCGGGGGCGGCGGCGGCGGCTCGTCGGCCGCGGCGCCGGTCGACATCCCCTCGGGGACCTCCCAGCCGCCGGCGAGCCGGTCGATGCGCTGACGCGTGTCGTCGCCGGCGCGGCGGGTGTCCTTCTCTCCCACCTGGCGAGGATACCACGCCGACCGTCGCCATCGACACGCCGGCGCCGATGACAAGCGAGTTGAGCCATGCAAACATGGTTGACATGGTCGCGGAGGACTCCGCCTACCGCGGTGGCATAGCGAGCTCCGCGCGCCGCTTCGAGTACCGCGGCGAGCTCGGCGGTGGCGCCCAGGGCCACGTGCTGCTGGTCGAGGATCGCGAGCGCGGCCTCGAGGTGGCGCTGAAGGCCGTGCCGGCGACGGCGCGCGCGACGATGGTGCGCGAGTGCGCGCGGCTGGCCGCCCTCGCCCACCCCGCCCTGCCGCGGGTCTTCGACATCGGCGTCCTCGACGAGGCGGTTGGCCCGGTGGCCGCGGGCACGCCGTACTTCACGACCGAGGTGATCCGCGGGCGCGCGCTGGCCGCCGCCGCCCCGGTCGACGCCGCCACCGCGTGGGCGATCGCCGTCGACATCGCCGGCGCGCTGGCCGCGATCCACGCCGCCGGCCTCGTCCACTGCGACGTCGCCCCGGCCAACGTGCTGCTCACCGGCGTCGGCCCGGCGATCCGGGCCCACCTGATCGACCTCGGCCTGGCGTCGACGGTCGCGGCCGACCGCGCGGCCCGCGGCACGCCGGCGTTCCTCGCCCCCGAGGCCTTGGCAGGTCACGCCACGCCGGCGGTCGATCTCTACGGGCTCGGCGCCTGCCTGTACTTCGCGCTGCGCGGTCGGCCGCCAGTCGACGGCGAGGGCCCGGCGCTCCTCGAGGCGGTGCTGCGCGCGCCGCGCCCGCGCCTGACCGACGGCGAGGCAGGCGGGCTGGCCGAGCTGGTCGCTCGCCTGACCGACCGCGCCCCCGAGGCCCGGCCCCGGGACGCGGCCGCCGCCTGGGCGCTCGCCGCGGCCGCGCGGGCCGCGCTGTCCCCGGACCAGGCTCCGCCGGCGCGGCCACCCCCGCCGGCGCAGCCCGGGCGCGGCCTCCTCGAGGACTGGCCGAGCGCCGCGGCGGCGATCGACGGGGTGGCGGCCCGGGCGGCGGCGGCCCGCGCCGGCGGCGTCGGTCCGGTGGCGATCGTGATCGGCCCCCCCGGGTCCGGGGCCCGCGCGGTGGTCGAGCGCGCGGCGCTGCGCGACCAGCTCGCCGCGGCGGCGCGCGGCGAGGTCGGGCTGGCGCTCCGGCTCGGTCGGCTCGAGGCCCTGGCGCCGGCCGCGCTGCCCGACAGCGCCGACGATCATCGCGGGCGCGCCCTGGCGACCGCGGTTCTCGCCGCGGCGGCCGCCGACGCCGGCACCTTCACCGTGATCGACGCCACCGACGACGAGCGGGCAGCCGCGATCGTCGCCGCCGCGGCGGCGGTGGTCGGCCCGGGCGCGGTCGCGGTGGCGATCGAGGGGGCCGAGGTGGCGGCGACGACCGACGCGTGGCACCTGGCGCCGGTCGCGCCGGCGGTCCTCGGCGGCCTGATCGGCGGAGCCCTGCCCGGCCCGCCCTCGGCGAGCTGGCTGGCGGCGCTGGCCGAGGCGGCGCGGGGCCTGCCCCCGGTGGCCCACGCGATCGTCGCCGCCCTGGCCGCCGACGGCGGCGATCCGCGCGACCGCGACCCCGGGACCGCGGCCGCGGCGGGCGCGTTGACCGCTCGGTCCCTGGTCGGCGCGCCGCCGGAGGTCGCCGCGGTCGCCCTGGCGCTGGCGACCTGGCGTGAGCCGGTCGATGACGAGCGCCTGGCCGCGACCGCCGCGGTCGACGCCGCCGCGCTCGCCGGGGCCCTCGGCTGGCTCGCCGATCGCGGCCTGACCCGGCGGACCAGCGCCGGCGACGAGGTCCCGCCGGCGGTGGCCGCGGCGCTCCTGGCAGCGGTCCCCGAGGCCGACCGGCGGGCCGCCGCCGCCGCGGTGGTCCGGGTGGCGCGCGCGGCCGGGCTACCCGCGCCGCGCTACGCCCACGCCCTCGTCGACGCTGGCGCGGCGGTGGCCGAGCGCGTCGCGGCCGCGACCGCGGCGCTCGAGCGCGGCGCCCCCGCCCTGGCCCTGGCGCTGTGCGGCGACCTCGACGACGACGGCGCGGCGCTGGTGGCGGCGCGGGCGGCGCTGGTGCGCGGCGACTACCGGCGCGCCCTCGGGGCCCTCGACCGCGGCTTCGCCGAGCCGCGCGACGCGCGTTCGGCCCAGCTCCTGGCGGCGCGGGCCCGGCAGCGAGCTGGGGACCTGGCCGGCGCCGAGGCGGCGCTCATCGCCCTGCGGGCCGCCGCGCCCGACGATCCGGAGGTGCTCGGACCGTGGGCGCGCCTGGCGGTGGCCCGCGGTCGCTACCGGGACGCGATCGCCGCCCTCGAGGCGCTCGGGCCGGTGCCGGCCGACGCCGCCGGCGGTCTGTGCGCCGAGGTCCGCGCCACCGCGCACCTGTACCTGGGCGAGCGCGCGCCGGCCGCGGCGCACGCCGCGACGGCGCTGGCGATCGCGGTCAGCCGCGGCGACCCGGCGATGCGTGGGCGCGCGTTGATCCTCCACGGCATGGCCGCCCAGGCCGACGACGATCTGGCGGGCGCCGCCGAGCACTACCGGGCCGCCGCCGCCGCCGCCCGGGCCGGCGGCGACGGTCACACCGCCGCGATCGCCGAGCAGAACCAGGCCGCGGCCCTGGCTGAGCGAGGCCTTCACGGCCCCGCGCTGCCGGCGCTGTCAGCGGCGGCCGCCGAGCTGACCGCGCTTGGGCGGGTCGCCGAGCTCGGCGCGGTCGAGGCCAACCGCGCGGTGTCGCTCCTGGCGCTGGGCCAGCTCGCCTCGGCCACCCAGGCCGCGGCCGCCGCCCGGGCCCACGCCGACGCGGCCGGGGTGCCGGTCGCCCGGTTCTACGCCGCCCTGGTCGACGGCGACATCGCGCGCCGGCACGGTGATCGCGCCGCCGCCGCCCGCGCCTACCGCGCCGCCTGGGACCTCGGGGTCGCGGCCGAGCTGCCCGATCGGGGCCACGCGCAGCGCAACCTCGCCGAGGTCGTCGACGGCGACGCCGCGGTGGCCGCGGTGGCGACCGCGGCCGCCCTCGATCGCGACGACAGCGATCGCGCCTATACCCTCCTCGCGCGCGGTCGTCTGGCGGCCCGAGGGCTGGGCGACGAGCCGCCGGGGCCCCTGGCCGACGCCCTGGCCGCGCTCGCCGACGCCGCCGAGCG
>Ga0075163_10004331_pt1 | contig 19069 bp, 15 predicted proteins | sample JI1023141ADNA_FD_71478 | JGI IMG/M metagenome (GOLD analysis project Ga0075163, IMG submission 71478) | Wastewater effluent complex algal communities from Wisconsin, to seasonally profile nutrient transformation and Carbon sequestration -... | ecosystem: Engineered > WWTP > Effluent > Algae...
GATCCGAGTCCTGCGCGACGCGACCGACCGGCTCGCGCAGGGTGACGTGACGGTCCGGATCGGAGACGCGATCGCGAACGCGCCCGACGAGCTCGCGCATCTCGGCCGCGACTTCGACCGGATGGCCGAGCAGCTCGCGTCGCTCCTCGAATCGAAGGAGCGCCTCCTGCGCGACGTCTCGCACGAGCTCCGCTCACCGCTCGCGAGGCTCTCGGTCGCGCTCGGTCTCGCGCGCAAGCGATCGGGCGACGGGCCGCATCCGGAGCTCGATCGGATCGAGCTCGAGGCCGAGCGGCTCTCGGAGCTGATCGGTCACGTACTCACGCTGAGCCGACTCGCGGACGACGTGCCGCTCGTCGACGACGACGTGGAGCTCGGCCCGCTCCTCGAGCGAATCGTCTCGGATGCGAGCTTCGAGGCCTCCGCCGACGGGAAGACGGTCGCGCTCCGAGGCGACGTGGACGTCGTCGTCCGAGCAGCTCCCGAGGCGCTTCGATGGGCGATCGAGAACGTCGTCCGCAACGCAGCGTCGTACTCGCCCGACGACACCGAGATCGAGGTGCGCGTCGACGCCGCGCCCGCGTCGGTGCGGATCGTCGTTCGCGACCGCGGTCCGGGCGTGCCGGACGAAGCCCTCGCCTCGATCTTCCGGCCGTTCTATCGCGTCGGCACCGATCGCGATCGCAAGACCGGCGGCGCCGGAGTCGGCCTCGCGATCAGCCAGCGCGTCGTCGAACGGAGCCGCGGGAGCATCGGTGCGATCAATGCCGACGACGGAGGTCTCGTCGTGACGATCGAGCTACCCAAGCGTCGCGACGCTCGCTGAGTCGGTCGGCGCCGCGATCGGTCGAAGCACACCGCGATCCGCGTCGAGTTCTACGTACTCGCCCGTTCGGAAGGTCGACGTCCCGATCCGAACGTCGACGAGCGCGGGCAATCCGTACTCGCGCGCGACGACCGCGCCGTGGGAGCCCGCCGAGCCGATGTCCGTCGCGAGTCCGGCGATCGTGGCGAACACCGGCGTCCAGCCGACGTCGGTGATCGGCGCGATCAGGATCTCACCCGGCTCGACGAGGCGCGCCTCCTCGAGCGTCCGCGCGACGCGCGCGCGGCCGCGGACGACCCCGCGGCTCACGGGCTTGCCGCGCAGCACCCGATCGCCGCTCGGCGGTTCCGGCAACACCGGCTCCGGCGCGCCGACGAAGACGTCCTTGAAGTCGAGGCCCATCTGGATCGGCAACGCGAGCCGCCGCTGACGCGCGAGCGCGACGAGGCCGGCATCGCCGGCGTTCGCGAGGGCCCCGAGCTCTTCGTGCGTGACGAAGAAGACGAGATCCGGATCGTCGATCCGGCCGGCCTCGACCATCGCCCGCGCGAGCGCGCGGTACGCCGCCTTGAATCGCGCGGTCGCCTCGACGAGCTTGGACTTCGCCGCCTCGCGTGCGCGGACGCCGATCTGCCCGTAGCGGACCATCGTCCGGAGCGCCGACGATTCGGGAGGCGCGGCTTCGGGCGGGGGCTTGCGCTTCGCGCGGCCCGAAGCGGCCAGGCCGCTGCGGATCGCGTCGAGGATCGGTCCAGGATCCGCCGACCATTCGAGGGTGCGCATTTCGACCTCGCGCACGCAGCGATGTCCGTGCCGCGCGAGATAGGCGCGGTATGCGTCGCGGAGTTCGGCGGGCCCGTCGACCTCGAGGAAGCGCCTCGCTCCGTCCGGTCCCGCCGCGAGGAGCGCGTCCTTCGCGGACGTCCGGAGCGCGACCTCGACGATCCGCTCGATCCCGAGCGCGATGTCGTGGCTCTCGACGTCCTTCGCGCCCGCGAGCAGCTCCGCGACCCGGGCGTGATCCGATTCGTCCGGCGATCGACCGCGCGCGAGCGTGGCGAGCATCGCGCTCGCGACTGCGCCCGCGAGCATCGAGGCGACGAGGTGGTGGTAGTAGGCCTCGAGGAGCAACGGCAGCTGCGCATCGAGCGCGGCGTATTGCGCGCGGACCGACGTCTCCTCGTCGAAGCGAAGCGTCGCGAGGATCCGGTCGAGCGACGCGATCCGGTCCTGGTGCGAGAGCACGGCTCGCGCGTAGCGCACCCCGTTGACGAACCGGCGGAGTCGCCCGACCCGCGGCGCGGTACCGACCTCCGGCACCTCGCGGCCACAGATCGCGGAGACCACGTCCTTCTCCGACGCGCCGGCGACGCCGCCGCCGATCGCGCGCATCGCGGAGAGATCGATGAAGAGATGGCCGAACCATTGGAGGATGTAGACCGGCTCCCGGAGGATCTCCGGCTGCACGCCGATCTCCGTGTAGAGACGCTGCATCCCGTAGTCGATGCCGCGCGCCGACGTGGACCAGGTGAGCGGCGTGGCCGCGCCCGGCATCATCTCGCCGATGTTGCACTTGGTGTGGACGTGCGAGGGATCGGCGACGACGTCGAGCTCGCGCGGATCCGCCGGAAGCGACGTGATCGGGCGTGCTTGGAGCAGGTGGAGCGACCCCTGGCGATCGATCGCCCACTCGGCATCGATCGGCTTCCCGAAGGCGTCGGCGATGCTGCGCGCGGCGCGGCCGACCGCGACGACCTCCGCGTCGGTGAGGACGTCGACGGGGCCGGCCTTCTCGCGATGAATCAATCGTCCGTCGCGTTCGAGGACGTGGTGGTCCGGCGTTCGGTGTCCGGAGACGAGCACGTCGCCGAGACCCGAGACCGCGTCGACCACCATCCGGTCGCGACGCGCAGAGACCGGATGCACGGTGAAGACGACGCCCGCCGAGCGCGCGTCGACCATCCGCTGGACGACGACGGTCATCGAGGCTTCGCCTGCCGCGGTCCGGGACGAGCGATACGCCGTCGCGTGGTCCGACACGAGCGAGGCGAGGCACGAGCGCACGGCGTCCCGGAGCGCGTCGATGCCTTCGACGTTCAGGATCGTCTCGTGCTGACCCGCGAACGAGGCTCCGTCGCCGTCCTCGTCGGACGCGCTCGACCGCACCGCGACCTTCCCGCGACCGAGGGCATCGTAGTGGGCCGCGAGATCATCGGGGAGCGTGTCGACGCTCGCGCCGAGGATCACGAAGCCCGGCGGGACGCGATGACCGAGGGCGATGAGTCGGGCGAGGCCCTCCGCCTTTCCGCCGGCGCCGAGGCCCGTCGCCGAAGCGAGCGGGACGATTCGAGGACTGCTCATGAGGGGAAGACGATCCCGCCGGGGAACCGGTTGATCTCGAGCCATCCGTGGAGCGGTTCGGATCCGTCGTCGAGCACGACGCGCACGACGGCGCGTCGGTAGATCGAGGGTTGGGGAGGATCGAAGACGTGGCTCGCGTCGATCTCGCATCCGTCGAGCGCCTCGATCGTCGCCGAGATCGTGCGTCCGTCCTCGGTCTCGAACTTCACCCTTCCCGCGTAGGGCTTGCGGACGTTCTCGTCGTCGGGGCGCAGGTCGAATTCGACGTCACCGACGTTCACCGTCGTGCCGTCGCCGAGATAGCCCATCGTGAGGAAGCTGTCCTCGTCGAAGACGACACGCGCGCATTGGAATCGGAGCGAGGGACGCTGAGCGACGAGGAAGAACCACTCCATGTTCCAGAAGCGGGGGCCCCAGGAGTGATCGCGCTCGCCGTGCCCGTCGATGTCGAGCGTCACGTCCCCGACCTTCTGATGGCCGCGGACGCGCATCGGCTGCTCGAACCGGTTCGACGAGAAGAGCTCGGTCGAATGATCCGCGATCGATGATTCACCGAGGGAGTGCGCCGGGCCGACGGCCTCGACGACGAGATCGAGGTCGAAGGGGACGAGTCGTCCGCTCCGCGGTCCGGAGACGATCCGACCGATGCCCGACACCTCGAGACGATTCGACCTGACCGGATCGACGACGGTCCGCGAGAAGGCGAGTCCGTGACGGTCGTACTCGAACTCGCCGGTCAGCTCCCCGATCGGGAGTCGTGGCTCTTCGAGCACGAGCCACTCGCCGTCGTGGAGGACGTAGACCCAGAGCCAGACGCGGTGTTGGTTCGGCATCCGTCCGATACGGACGTGACCGGCGCGTGTCCCCGAATGGTACCAGTCGAAGAAGACGGATTCGTTCCACGACGGTTCGTCGGTGGGTGCGGGATGGACGAGCTCGTCCTCGGCGCGGATCCCGAACTTCGAGAGATCCTCGTTCGTTTCGCTCATCCGCCGATGGTAGGGGAGACCTCGACCCCATCGCAATCCGAGATGGGCGCGTTCGGCGTTCGGACGCGGATGACCGTTACGGGTACACCGTCCGAGGGACCGACGAGGATGCCGCGAAGGATCGGCTTCGTCGCGGCCGAAGCAGACGGCTCGACATCGACGCGCTGGACGAGCGACGCCAGGATCAGCCGCATCTCCATCTGGGCGAACGGACGCCCGAGGCAGGCACGGCTTCCGCCGCCGAAGGGCAGATAGTGGAACGGACTCGGTCTCGACTCGAGGAATCGCTCAGGACGGAAGGCATCCGGCGCGTCCCAGAGGTCGTCGCGGAAGTGCAGGACCGCCGGCGCCGGGAACACGCGCGTGCCCGCGGGGAGCACGCGACCACCGATGTCGAGCGCGGCGGTCAACTTGCGCGGCACGCTCGTCGCGACCGGATAGAGTCGCATCGTCTCGTCGATCACCGCGGGTAGGTAGATCAGCTTGTCGAGCCCCTTCGCCGTGACCGGGCCGTCGCCGAACGCGTCTCTGAGTTCGTTGCGTAGGCGCGCGAGCACCTCCGGATGGCGTAGCAACGCATGCATGGTCCACGCGAGCGTGATCGCCGAGGTCTCGTGGCCGCCGATGAGCAGGGCGAAGAGTTCGTCGAGCAGCGCGTCGTCGCTCATCCGGCTGCCGTCGTCGTAGGTCGAGCTCGCGAGCAGCGCGAGGACATCGTCCCGCCCCGATGTGTCGGCGCGGCACCGCGCGAGCTCGTCACGGAGCATCGCGTCCATCTCCGCCTTGGTGTCGAAGAACCGGACCCATCCGATCCGCGAATCCGGGAGTGGCCCTTCCGTCTGCGCGTGTCGGCGGCGGAGATCCGTGCCCCTCCGGATCATCGAGCGCACCCGCGCACCGCCGAGCGCCATCGCGAGGCCGCCCATCGGGCCGGTCTGCATCGCGGCGAGGTGCCGAGCGAAGAGCGCCGCGAGTCGGTCGCGACGCTCGGGGGCTTCGACACCGAACATGCATTCGACGATGACGGCGAGCGAGATGTCCTGCATCAAGTCTTGCACGACGATCGACTGCCCCGGGCGGAGCCGCGAGAGCGCCTCGTCGGTCCGGGCGAGCATCCGCGCGGCGTAGCCGACCATCCGCTCGTGCTTGAAGGGCGGCGTGAGGATGCGCCGCTCACGGCGGTGCGTCTCGCCGTCCTGGAAGAGCACGGTGTGCTCTCCGAGCAGGAACTTCATCGCGTCGGCGTCGCCGTGGATCTCGTCGGCGCTCGATCGGAAGATCGTCCTCACGAGCTCGGGATCGCCGGCGATCACCCACGGCTCCTGCCCGAACACGCGGAGCGTGAAGATCGGTCCGAACTCCCGGAACGCTTCGGCGAAGAGCCCGAAGGGGTCTTCGACCAGCCTCTTCAGCTGCGAGAGGCTCGACTCCGTGGGACCAGGGGGAAGTGCGGATTCAGCCACGTCGCGTCTCCTTCGTGAGTGCCTCGGCGCGCCGAGCGATCGCCGTGGTCTCTTCGCCGAGGCCCTTCGCGAGCGCGCGGCCGTAGAGCAGATGGACGAGGTACGCGAACGGCCCGGTGACCGACAGGCGCACGAGGAGCCGCGTCGCGCCGTCTTCCTCGATGAGGATCCGGAGTCGCTGTCCGTGCGCCAGCGCTGTGAACCAGCCTCGGTCGCGCCACGCGAATCGTTCGCCCGGGACGGCGACCGCAATCTCGTGATCTGCCTTCTGCGTCCCCGAGCCGAGGACGACATCGGCCACGACCGACTCGCCGGGGGACGAACCCCCGATCGCGGAGCGGAGCCAGGGGTTCCACTCGGCGTATCGCGCGACGTCCGCGATCACCTCGTAGACCACGGCACGAGGAGCTTCGATGCGGGCCTCGGCGTGGTAGCTCGGCCCGAGCCGTTCGAGCCGCGCGATCGCTCCGGCGAAGACGTTCGGGAGCACCGAGCGGATCGCGGCTCGGGCGTCGCCCGCCTCGCGCGCGAGCTGCCATTCGAGCCGATGCACGGCGACGTGCACCTCGGCATCGTCGTGGGCGAACCAATGGAGTTCATCGAGGAGCGCGTTCGCGCTCGACCGATCGCCCGCCGACGCGGAGTCGCGGCATTGCTCGAGCCGCCGACGGTTCTCGGCATCGAATCGCTCTCCGATCGTCACGGCCACCTCCGGGCACTCTGCCCACTCGGGAGAGGATGAGCGCGTCGTTTGGATTCGTCAATCTATTTTTCGAATTACGTGATTCACGAATCGAATCTGCGCATGCAGGACTTGGATTCGCTGGTACGATGCGTCGCCATGGCCGTCGCCAAGACTCGAAAGACCTCGGTGAAGAAGGCGCGCGAGTCGGTCTATCGCTCGCTCGTGCTCGACGCGGCCGAGCGGGTCTTCGCGAAGAAGGGCTACGACGGGGCGAAGATCAAGGACGTAGCGGACGAAGCGGGACTCGCACTCGGCACCGTCTACACGATCTACCCGAGCAAACACGACGTCTTCATCGCCGTCCACGAACGGCGCGGCGGCGCGCTCCTCGCCACCGTGGTCGACGCGATCACGGGCATCGAATCACCGTACGACGCCCTCGCCCACGGCCTGGTCGTGACCTGCCGATTCTACGCGGCTCATCCCGACTATCTCCGGATGCATCTCGGGAGCGGGACCGCGTGGGCGGCGCCGAAGCTCGACGTTCCGGAGGAGCAGAGGGTGTACCGAGCGGGTCGGGCGCCGCTCGTCGCGCTCTTCGAGCGAGCGGCGAGCCGAGCCGACGCCGCGTGCGAGCCGGCCGAGACGAGCGCGAGCCTCTTCCTCGCGGCGATGCAGGTCTATTTCTCGGAGTGGGTCGAGGGGAAGTTCGTGATGCTGCCGGAGGAGGTGGCGGAGAGGGTCGCGGGGTACGTGAAGAGGGCGCTGATCGTCGGGTGATCGGCTCGCGAACACGTCTCACGTGCTCGTGCTCGTGCTCGTGCTCGTGCACGTCTCACGTGCACGTCTCACGTGCACGTCTCACGTGCACGATCTCCACGACGCTCCTCGTGTACGAGCACGTGGCACGAGCACGTGCAGGTGCACGAATCGGCGAGCACGGGCACGCGAGACGTGCAGGAGCGGGACGTGGACGGCGCATCGATCGATGGCCGATCCCGACCTCGGCAGATCACCTCGCCCGGAGCCGAGGCCGCCAGCCGAGATCGCGAACACCTCGCCATCGCGCCGCCTCGTCGATCGTGCTCGTGCTCTCATGCACGTGCTCGCCAACTCGTGCACCTGCACGTGCTCGCGCTCGTGCTCGTAAAGCGTGAGACGTAGGCCGTGCACGTGCACGTGCTCGTAAAGCGTGAGACGTGCACGGTCGTCCCGACGCTGCGATCGTCGGTGCTCCTTCGCCCAAGGGAGGGCGGCCTTCTCGCGTCCTCGTCGTAGACTCCCCTCGATGCCCGAGCTCCCCGATCTCGAGATCTACCGCGAAGCGATCGAGGCTCGCGTCCTCGGCCGTCGCCTCGAAGCCGTGCGGATCGTGAGCCCCTTCCTCCTCCGCACGGTGGATCCGAAACCGGCGGAGGCGCTCGGCGCGACGCTCTCCTCCACGAGACGCGTGGGCAAGCGGATCGTCCTCGTGTTCGACGGAGGGATTCGGTTCGTCATCCACCTGATGGTCGCCGGCCGGTTCCGATACGAAGCGAAGGGCGCCAAGATCCCGGGAAAGCTCGGACTCGCCGCGTTCGACTTCGAGTCGGGCTCCCTCGTTCTCACGGAAGCGAGTCCGAAGAAGCGCGCCTCGCTCTACGTCGTGCGCGGTGACGCCGCCGTGGACGAGCACGATCCCGGGGGCATCGAGCCACTCACGTGCGACCTCGCCCGATTCACCGCCGCGATGCGGCGGGAGAACCGCACTCTCAAACGTGCTCTCACCGACCCGACGATCGTCGCCGGCATCGGCAATTCGTACAGCGACGAGATCCTCCACGCCGCGCGGCTTTCCCCGACGCCGCGTACTCGGACCATCGACGAAGCGACGTACGCTCGGCTCTTCGAGGCGATGCGGACGACGCTCACGAACGCGAAGGAATCGCTCCGCCGTCAGTTCGACGGGCGATTTCCCGGGCCCGGCGAGATCACGGCGTTCCGCCCTGAGTTCGCGGTCCACGGCAGATACGGACGGGCATGTCCCGTGTGCGGATCGGAAGTCCAGAGGATCCGCTTCGCCGACAACGAGAGCAACTACTGCCCGACGTGCCAGACCGACGGGAAGCTCCTCGCCGATCGTTCGCTCTCGCGGCTACTCGGCTCCGACTGGCCGAAGACGCTCGACGAGCTCGAGGCCCGCCGCCGCGGCGCTCACTGACACTCGGTCGGTGCCGTGCCGCTCGCGAAGCGACCACGCGCGGTGACCAGCCCAGCGCTGCAGGTCGCGAGGGAGCGGTCGCCGAGGAGCGCATTCAGATCGCACGAGATCCCGAGCTGATTCTCGGCCGCGATACAGCACTCGGCCGCCGCGCCGCACGCGCGACGCTGCGCCTGGCCGTCGGCGAGCGTCTGCCCGAACCGCACGACGTCCGAGTCGCTCGCCGGCTCGAGCACGAGCTCGACCGTGACCTGTCGTAGCGCGACGGTGCCGTCCGCCGCGGCCGTCGCGATCAGGTCGCCGCCCATGCCGGAGCATCGGAGTTCGGATTCGGTGTGGGCGCACTCGCCGTTCATCGCCTGACTGAGGTTCCCGCTCACGACGTCGAACCCGTCTTCGCGGAAACGGACGCCGCTTCCCACCGTGAGGCCTCGGCCAGACGTCGAACGGACGATGAGCCAGCTCCCGAAGGGAAATCGTCCGGAGGCGACGGACGCCGTCGAGGTGGAGGCCGGAGTCGACGAGGCCTCGGACGTCGCCGAGGACGAAGCACAACCCACGAGGACGACGAGGACGGAGGCGAGGAGACGAACGGCGTTCATCCGCGGACCCTACGGTTCGGCACGCACGGTCGTCAACGTACGCGGCATCTCCCGAGCGACCCGCGCCCACGCCGCACATCCGACGACGACGAGTCCGGTCAGGGCCGTGGCGAAGCTCACCGATTCGCCGAGGAGGAGTACGGCCCAGACGAGCCCGAGCACGGGCTGGAGCAATTGGACCTGGCTCGCGTTGGCGATTCCGGCGGTGGCGAGGCCGCGATACCAGGCGAAGTACGCGGCGTACATGCTGACGAGGGCCACGTACAGGAAGCCGACGATCGCCCGCGGCTCGACTGCGGGACGGATCTCTCCCTCGGCGACCGCATACGCCGTCATCGGGAGCGTGACAGGGAGCGCGAGGACGAGCGCCCAGGAGATCACGCGTACGCCACCCATCGTCCTCGAGAGTCGTCCGCCTTCGGCATAGCCCACGGCGACGAAGAGCACCGACGCGAGGAGGATCAGATCCGTCGTCTCGAGGGACATCTCCGCCCGCGTCAGCCCGAACGCCAGAACCGCGAGCGCGCCGGCGACTGCAGCGGCCCAGAACGCCCTCGACGGACGCTCGCCCGCGCGAACCGCCCCGACCACCGCCGTCGCGAGCGGCGCGAGCGAGACGATTACGGTCGCGTGGGCGCTCGGCACCGTTCGCATCGCGTACGCCGTGAGCCAAGGGAAGCCGATGACGACCCCGAGCGAGACCACGACGAGCGGGATCCATTCGTCTCGCCCAGGCAGCGGCGCACGGAGCCAGACGAGCCCGACGATCGCCACGCTCGCCGCGACGACCGCGCGTCCGAGTCCGACGATCGTCGGTCCGAACGAGTCGAGCGCGAGCCGTGTCATCGGGAAGCTCAGGCTGAAGGCCGCGATGCCCAGCGCCGCGAAGAGCATGCCCTTCCTCTCGACGCCGAGCTCGGTGGGTAGCGTTATCCCGATCGGGAGCGTATCGTTACTCTTGGCTCTCATGAAAACAAGTAACACACCGGTCCGACGCGATCAAGCGAACCGCGCGATGAGCTCGGAGGACAGGATCGCCGACACACTGCGGTCGAAGGCGCGTTCGCTCGATCACGGCGCCCGGTTCCCGTCGGTGCGCGCGCTCGTCGAGGCGTACACGGCTAGCCCGGTGACGGTGAATCGGGCGATGGCGCAGCTCGTTCGTGAAGGCTTCCTCGTCACCCGACCCGGCGACGGGACCTTCGTCTCGAAGGCCCGACCGGACGCGGCGGCGATCGACTCGTCGTGGCAGCTCTCCGTGCTCGGCGCGGGACCGGATCCGGTGCGCACCGCGCCGTTCTACCCCAAAGCGTCAGCGTTACCGCTCGGCGTCGGATATGCGGACGAATCCCTCCAGCCGCTCGAGCTCCTCGCGAAGGCGACCCGGCGCGCCGCCTCGCGCGCAGCCGCGTGGAGCCGTGTGCCGGTCGAAGGCCACCCGGAGCTCCGCCGTTGGTTCGCACGCGACGTCGGCGGCGACGCGACCGCCGACGATGTGCTCCTCGTCGCCGGCGGCCAGGCGGCGCTGGCGACGGCGTTCCGGACGCTCGTCCCCTTCGGCGGCGCGATGCTCGTGGAGTCGCCGACGTATTTCGGGGCGATCGCGATCGCGCGCGAGCTCGGTCTGCGGCTCGTACCGATCCCCACGGACGACGAGGGGATCCGCGTCGATCTCGTCGAAGCCGCCCTGAAGTCGAGCGGCGCGCGCGTCCTCTATCTCCAACCCGCGTTCGCGAATCCGACCGGTCTGACGCTCTCCCGCGAACGCCGCGATGCGCTGCTCGAGATCGTCCATCGCTGCGCCGCGTTCATCGTGGAAGACGACTACGCGCGCGACCTCGCGTTCGCGTCGGCGCCACCGCCTCCGCTCTTCCGCGACGGTCGCGACGCGGTGGTCTACGTACGGTCGTTGACGAAGTCGACCGCGCCGGGGTTGCGCGTCGCGGCCATCGTCGCGCGCGGCCCGGTGGTGAAGCGGCTCGGGACGATGCGAGCGACGGAAGACGCATTCCTGTCCGGTCTGCTCCAGGAGACCGCGCTCGAGCTGGTCCACGCGTCCGGCTGGAACGGTCACGTCCGCTCGGTCCGTGCAGAGCTTCGAAAGCGACGCGACGCGCTCGTCAGCGCGATGGCGAACGACTTCCCTACGGCGCGGATCACTCGGATCCCCGAAGGCGGATTCAGCGTCTTCATCGGACTGCCCGAAGGCCTCGACGACGTAGGATTCGTCGAAGCCGCCGAGCGGGCGGGCGTGCAGATCACCGCGGGCACGCCCTGGTTCCCAGGGTCGAAGACCGGCGACTTCATCCGGATCAGCGTCGCGGGCGCGACCGTCTCCGAGCTCGAACGCGGCGTCGCCCGGCTCGGCGTCTGTGCCGACGAGCTCCTCGGCGGGAAGCGGCCCCCCACGACATCGGGGCGACGCGTCCCGAAGCGATGACGCCTCCACCGACCGCTCTCGGCGTGATAACAGGCCTCCTATGTTGGGTCCCGTCGAGAAAGCACTGATCGCCCTCCTTCTGATCCTCCTCATGTTCGGCATGGGGACGACGCTCACGCCGGATCGTTTTCGCGAGGTCGCGCGTCATCCGAAGGCGTTCCTCATCGGCACGGTGTCGCAGTTCGTCGCGATGCCGTTCTTCGCCTACGCGATCGCGAGGGTCCTCGATCTCCCGAACGAAGCCGCGGTCGGGCTCGTGCTGATGGGCACCTGCCCCGGCGGAACGACGAGCAACCTCTACGCGCACCTCTCCGGCGCCGACGTCGCGCTCAGCATCTCGATGACCGCCGCGTCCAAGCTGATCGGCGTCGCGATGATGCCGATAGCGCTCTACCTCTATGCGACGCCCTTCACCGACGCCGGACTGGCGATCCCGTACAAGGACATCGTCGGCACGCTCGTCCTCCTCCTCGTGCCCGTCGGCATCGGCATGGCGATGCGACGGAAGTACGGCGAGGCGTTCGCGGCGCGCGCGGAACGCATCGGCGGGATCTCGGGCATCGTGGTGCTCGCGGTCATCGTCGGCGTCAGCGTGACCCGGAACACCAACCTCCTCTTCGAGATCGAGGCGAGCACCTACGTCGCCGCGGTCCTGCTCGGCATGCTCGGGCTGCTCTTCGGCGACCTCTTCTCGCGCCTCGCCGGGCTCCCCACGGACAAGCGCCGTGCAGTGTCGTTCGAGACCGGGGTCCAGAACTCGCCGCTCGCGTTCGCGATCATCCAGCTCACGTTCCCGGCGGACGTGCAGGACCGGATGATGCGTCTGCCGATGCTCTACGCGCTCTTCATCATCATCCAGGCGTCGATCCTCACGGCGGCGTACCGAGCGCTCGACCGCCGGAGCGCCGGAGCGGTCGTCGCCGAGGGCGTCGCGAGCGAGTCCTGATTCGGCCGCGCTCGATGCGACGCGCGTCGGGTGATAGCGTCACGCGATGGACGATTCCGACCTGCCCGTGGTCGTCAGGCTCCTGCTCCCCGAACTCGAACCGGTCGACGATCCGCTCGAGGAGCACGCGCCGAGGATCTTCGAGCGCGTCCTGACGAGCGGATCGATCGACGCGATGCGTTGGCTGCTCGATCGCTACGAGCCCGCGCGGATCGCGGCCTGGTACCACGACCGCGGCGTCCACCGCGTGAACCGCGAGGACGTGCTTCTCTGGAAGACGATGCTCCGCTTCGACGTCGACGCGCTCTGAGCGCGCGCTTCAGAGCGCGGCCGCGAACTCGCGACCGAGCTCCATCGGCGTCGGACGGTCCTTCCAGTCCCGAGCGGTCGCGGCGCGCATCAGGCGCACGAGCGACGCGGGATATCCCCGGAGGCGCTCCGGATCCTCGAGCGGATCGCGCTGCATGTGCGCGAAGATGCGGTCGCGCGCGTTCTCGATGTCGTCGAAGAAGGTGCGGCCGGTGGTGACGTTGTAGATCGTCCCCGCGAGCGCGTAGACGTCCGCGCGTCCGTCGAGGTCCACCGGATCGAGCACCTGCTCGGGAGCGATGTACCCGGGCGTACCCGCGACGAACCGGCCTGCCGCGTCCGACGGGACCTTCGTCGCGCGGACCATGCCGAAGTCGATGACGACCGACGAGAGCGGCGGGACGCGGGCGGGATCGCGATGCACGTTCCCGTCGAAGCGCACGCCGCCCGCGAGGGGCAGACGGAGCCAGAGGTTCGCCGGCTTGATGTCGCGGTGCACGAGGCCCGCGTTGTGGAGCGCGGCGAGTCCGGCGCACGACTCGAGCATGATCTGACGCAGCTCGAAGAGGGACATGAGCTTCGCCGACGAGTACTGCTTGAGGTCGGCGCCGATCAGGTACTCGAGCACGAGGAAGGGCATCCCGTCGGAGACGCCGCGGTCGATGATGTTCGCGACGTTGGGGTGGTAGAGGCCGGCGAGCGCCTTCGCTTCTTCGACGAACGAGACGAGGATTCCCTCGCGTTCGGTGTCGCTCGCGCTCGCGAGGGCTTCGGCCTTCGGGATCTTCAGAACGAAGAGCCGGTCGGCGCCCGGCTTGCGGACGAGCCAGACCGAACCGATCCCGCCTTCTCCGAGTGGCTTCACGAGCTCGTAGCCTTCGATCGACTTCGGCTCGGCCTTCTTGGGCATCGGCGGCGGCGGAGGCGTGCGGCGGACCGCGGCGCTGACGGCCGTTTCGACGAGCGCCGAGGCGACCGGACCGAGCGACGTGAACCAGACGTCGAGAAGCGCGAGATCGCGCGCACGGATCGCGCGTGAGAGGAGCGCGGCGATGCGCGGAGCATTGTCGAGCGCGACCTTCGGCAGCGACTCCCGCGCCGACGTGCCGGCTTCGTGCAGCGCCTTCACCGGATCGGCGAGCGCCGCTTGCAGGCGTTCTGCCGAGAGCACGAGGTCGAGGCACATGGACTCGAGGTTCGGCTTCATGCCGCCGGCCTGGGCGAATCGAGAGAGTCCTTCCGCGAGCCCGGTGAGCGCGGCTGCGAGCTCGGTGTCCTCCGCGTGGAGCTCGGCGAAGGTGGCTTCGGCCGCGCTGCCCCACTGACCGTCGGGTGCTCCCGAGGCGACCGTCGTGCGGATCGAGTCCGCGAGTTGGCAGCAGGTCTCGAGCGCGCCGTCCGCGATCATCGGCAGCGCGGTCGCCAGCTGCTGGAGCATCGCGGGACGATCGATGACGAGCGCCCACCACGCCGCGAACGGCCCGAGCCAGCGCACGTCGTCGACCTCGCCGAGGGCGGTGCCGCGCGTCGTGTCGACGAGGCGCCAGAAGAGCGTGCTGAGCGCGTAGCGCAGCGGCGCCGGGAGATCGCGCGAACCGTCGGCGAGCCCCTCGAGCTTGCGGAGCCAGAGGCAGGTCTCGTGCGCGGTCGGACCGCGACCGGGACCGAGATCCGGCTCCTCGCCGCAGGCGTCGAGCGCATAGCCACCGAGACGGATCGCGAGCACCTCGAGCGCGAGATCCACCTGGACGTCGGAGGTGCCGATCTGGCGTCGTTGCTTCACCTCGTCGAGCAGCTCCGACGGAGCGCGCGCGACCATCGCCCACGTGTCGCCGAGGTCCGGCTCGGTGATCAGGTCGCCGGTCGGCCGGGTCATCAGTTGCGGGCCCCAGAGGCGTAGCGCGAGCGAGCGAGCGCAGCCCTCGAACGCGTTCATCGCTGCCGCGCGATGCCGGAGCGTGCCTTCGCCGAGGACGATGCGTCGCGCCTCCTGGAACGTGCCGGAGAGCGCGTCGGCGAAGCGGGCCGCGCGAGCGTCGGCTTCTTCGTCGTCGTACTGCGCCGCGAGGCGGACGAGGTTCTCGAGGCCGAGCTCGACGTCGAGCGGGTCGCGTTCGGCTCCGTCGATCGGATCGGAGACGGCGATCACCTCGAGCCAGCGTCGCCACTCGTCGAGCACGTCCGTGCGAGCGCGGCGCGCCATCTCGCGCAGTCGCCGTAGCTCGCGTTCGACGTCGGGATCCTTCGTGCCGCGTCGGAAGAGCGTGCCGAGGCCGCGCGCGAGCGCACGTGCGGCGATCGCGCCGCCTGCCCCGCCGACGATCTTCTTCGCGAGGCGCTCCCAGAGATCGCGTCGCTCGAAGTAGAGGTACGGGGTCGCAGCGGCCGCCGCCGCGAGCATCCACGACTCGGCCTCGGGCGCGTCGAGGATCGCGGTGAGTTCGTGACCGAGAAGCCGGAGGCGCTCGGCCGGGAGCGAGGCGAACGCGGTCATCGCGCGCTGACGCAGGATCGGCGAGCCCGCGCCGACCCAGTCGAGAAGCGTTCCCTCGAGCTGTTCGACCGAGCCCGCGAGTCGGCCGAGCGCGCGGGCCGCATGGATCCAGACGAGCGGCTCCGGGTGCAGCAAGAGCGGCTGGAGCACCTGGAGCGTCCGGCCGACGAGCGCGGGGTCCGTCATCGGCGGCATGCCGCGGACGCAGATCTCGAGGCATCGCGCGGCGAGCACACGACCGCGGAGCGAACCGCGCGCCGGCTGTCCGACGAGCGCGTCGAACGTGACCTCGTCCGCCCAGAGCCATTTGCCGAGCTCCGGGATCTCCCAGGCCTCCGCGCCCGCCTCCCAGAGGAGGATCTCGATCCGGGCGCGCGCCTCGACGTTCTCGGGAAGCGCGAGCTTGTCGCCGGTGCCGAGCAGCGGGACGCACGAGAGCGCGTCGAGCAACGGTCCTTGCACGATCCGGTCGCGGGCGACGACCGCGATGCTCTGGGCGTAGTCGGGTCGCTTCGCGGCGGCCGCGAGGAGGCCTGCGAGCTTCGCGTCCCGATGCGAGGCGTTGGCCGCGCACCAGGTGAAGAGCACCTCCCCGCGCGGCTCCCCGAAGAGCTTTCCGAGGGCGGCGGCCGTATCCGCCGACCTCGTCGCTTCCGGCAGGGCGGCGTCGAGCACCGCGGCCGCGGCGGCCGCGGCCGCGTCGAGCCGGACCGGCGCATGGAAGCCCGCGCTCTTCCAATGCGCGTGCAGGGCCACGCGGAGCATCGGCGACGAGGCGAGGGAGGCGTTGAGCGTGTCGAGGGCGTCGAGGACCGGTTGGGGCAGCATGACCGACGCCGAGAGTACAACGGCGGCTCCCGGAACCGCTATTCTCCGCCGATGACGAAGTCCACGGTCACGATCGCGACGAAGGACGGGCACTGCGAGGCGCACGTATTCCGTCCGGACGGAGAGGGTCCGTTCCCCGCCGTCCTCTTCTACATGGACGGTCCGGGAATCCGGCCCGGGCTCTTCGAGATGGGCGAACGCCTCGCTTCGGAGGGCTACTTCGTGCTGATGCCGGACCTCTTCTACCGGCTCGGCGGGAGCAACCTCGGTCAGACGCAGCGCCTCTTCACCGAGCCCGAATTCCGGAAGAGTTGGATCACCAAGTATCTCCCGAGCGCCTCGATCGCGAACATCCGCTCGGACACGCCGGCCTTCCTGGCGTTCCTCGCGGGCCGGGAGGACGTGCTGCAGCCGAAGGTCGGCGTCACCGGGTACTGCATGGGCGGCGGCCACGCGCTCACCGCCGCGGCGAACCATCCGGACCGCGTCGTCGCTGCCGCTTCGTATCACGGCGGCAGCCTCGCCACGGAATCTCCGGACAGTCCCCATGGTCACGTCGGAACGATCCGCGCCGAGGTCTACATCGCCGCGGCGGACGAGGATCCGCTCTTCCCTGACGCGATGCGGGACCGACTGCTCGCCGCCCTCGACGCGGCGAACGTCGACTACGTCTTCGAGACGTACGCCGGCGAGCGACACGGCTTCGCGCCGCCCGACACGCCGGTGCACACCGAGAACGCGGGGACGCGCCACTGGACGTCGTTGCTCGCGCTCTTCGACCGCACGCTCCGGCCCCGCTGAGCCACCGCGTTCAGCGCGAGAGCGTCCAGCGCACCCGGACGCTGACGTTCATCGTCAGCTCGCCCGCAGCGATCGGGGTCGACGCGTCGGCCGCGAGACGCATCATCATCGGCCCGGGCGGGTTCACCGCCGTCTCCTCGACGAAGATCGGATCGCCGACCCGTCCACCGAGCTCGGCCGCGAGTTGCTCCGCCTTCGCGCGCGCATCCGCGACCGCGCGCCGACGCGCCTCGGCACGGAGCGCGGTGCCGTCCTCGATTTCGAATGCGACCCCGTCGACGCGGGCGTCGTCGCCTGCGGCCCCGACCGTCGCGTCCACGATCTCGCCGGCGCGCGCCACGTCGCGGATGCGGACGCTCACGACGTTCGTCGCGACGTAGCCACGAAGACGTCGCCCGGCTTCGCCGTACTCGTAGTCCGGCGCGAGCGTGAGCTGTTCGGTCTGCACGTCGGCGGCCGCGACCCCGAGCGCGCGGACCGCGTCGAGGATCCGCGTCTGTGCGGACGCGCTCGCCTCGCGGGCCTCGGCCATCGTCGGGCGATGGGCTTCGACGCCGACGCGGAGCACCGCGAGATCAGGCGCGGCCTGCGCTTCGCCCTCTCCCTGGACCACGATCCCCGAGTCGGCCGAACCGGTCCGGGCCACGAGGCGGGCGGCGTTCGCGGCGCAGCCGGTCGACATCACCAGCGGGATCAGCATCGAGAACAACATCCATGACTTCATACGACTCGTCTCCGTGAGAGGAACGGAGACATAGACGTACGAGCGAGGGATTTGTTCTCGCGCGTCGGTCAGTACGGCTTGCCGCCCGAGTTGCCCGGAGGGCTGTAGTCGCACACGACGAGCGTCCAGTTCGGGAAGTTCGCCCAGGGGCTGTTCGTGCTGCACTGAGCGATCGCACAGCCGAGCTGGGACGTGCTGCGCCAGACGACCTGGGTGTAGTGGCCGCATTCGCCGCTGCACTTGTTGGTGCTGTAGGTGTAGTCCGACGCCTCGCTGATCCAGTTCGAGACGACGTCGTTCGCATCCGGCGAATACCCTGCCGCCGCGTAGATGTTCTCGCCGTAGCCGTTGCCGCTGTGCTCGAACGTGCAGTTCTGGGCCCACGCAGTCGCCGCTGCCGCGACCGTGTCGGACCAGACGAGCGCGGGCATCGCGGGACTCGGCGTCGGACTCGCCATCGCACGGGCCTGGTTGTGGAGATCGGTGATGCCAGCGAGTCCCGCGGGTTCCCCGACGGTCGTCGCGGCGTCTCCGAGGTGGATTCCTCCGCCGCCGCCTCCGCCGCCGTCGCCGCACGATGCGCAGACGGCGAGGCTCGCGACGGAGAGGACGACCGAGATGCGGACGAGGTGCGACGGCATCCCGACATCGTGAACGAAATTCCTTCGCGACACATCCACCGTCGCGACGTGCTGCGTTCCCGAGACGCACCCGATTGCGCGTCGCTCGCGATCCGTGCTCGAGTGCCGGGATGAGCGTCAGAATCGGTGGCTGTGTGCTCGTCGTCGTTCTCTCCGCCTGTCACGGCGGCTCGCGTTCCCCGGCTCCGGGCGACGACGCGGCGACGGGGACGCTCCGCCTCCCACCCGAGAATGCTGGCCTCGACTACCAACTCGGGGGCGCGTACGCGCCGCCCTCCGGCGTGGGCATCGTGTCGCGCGACCGCACCGAGTCGCCGGCGACCGGCGTCTACTCGATCTGTTACGTCAACGGCTTCCAGATCCAGCCCGGTGAAGACGCGGCCGTGATGTCCGCACATCCCGGGCTGATCCTCCGGGACGGCGGCACGCCGGTCGTCGACGCCGCGTGGAACGAGACGCTCTACGACGTGAGCACGCCCGCGAAGCGGACCGAACTCGCCGAACTGATCGGCGACGCGATCGACGGCTGCGCGGACGCGGGCTTCGACGCGATCGAGATCGACAACCTCGACTCGTACACCCGTTCGCACGCACTGCTCGACGAGGACGACGCGGTCGCGACGATGCGGCTCTTCGCGGATCGCGCCCACGCGCGCGGACTCCCGATCGCGCAGAAGAACTCCGCCGAGCTCGTCCCCCGCAGAGCCGAGATGGACACCGACTTCGTCGTCGCCGAGTCGTGCAACGAGTTCGTCGAGTG
>Ga0075163_10004332_pt1 | contig 19068 bp, 17 predicted proteins | sample JI1023141ADNA_FD_71478 | JGI IMG/M metagenome (GOLD analysis project Ga0075163, IMG submission 71478) | Wastewater effluent complex algal communities from Wisconsin, to seasonally profile nutrient transformation and Carbon sequestration -... | ecosystem: Engineered > WWTP > Effluent > Algae...
CCGGGGGTGGACAACGTGTCGGTCAACATCGACACCCGCGTCATTGCCCACGCGGTGCAGCGCGGTGTGCAACTGCTGCCCAAGGTGAAGAACATCATCGCCGTGGCTTCGGGCAAGGGTGGTGTGGGCAAAAGCACCACCGCCGTCAACCTGGCGCTGGCCCTCGCGGCCGAAGGCGCCAGTGTGGGCCTGCTCGATGCCGATATCTACGGCCCCAGCCAGCCCATGATGATGGGCATCGACGCGCGGCCCGAGTCGGAGGACGGCCAGACCATGGAGCCGCTGGAGAACTACGGCGTGCAGGTCATGTCCATCGGCTTCCTGGTGGCGCAGGACGAAGCCATGATCTGGCGCGGCCCCATGGCCACCCAGGCGCTGGAGCAGCTGCTGCGCCAGACCAACTGGAAAGACCTGGACTACCTGATCATCGACATGCCGCCCGGCACCGGCGACATCCAGCTCACCCTGAGCCAGCGTGTGCCCATGACCGGCGCGGTGATCGTCACCACGCCACAGGACATCGCCCTGCTGGACGCCAAGAAGGGCATCAAGATGTTCGAGAAGGTGGGTGTGCCCATCCTGGGCATCGTCGAGAACATGGCGGTGCACGTCTGCTCGAACTGCGGCCATGTCGAGCACATCTTCGGTGCCGACGGCGGCAAGAAGATGGCGCAGCAGTACCAGATGGACTACCTGGGTGCGCTGCCGCTGGACATCAACATCCGGCTGCAGGCCGACAGCGGCCGCCCCACGGTGGTGGCCGACCCCGACGGGGAGGTGGCCAACCTCTACAAGACAGTGGCCCGCACCGTGGCGGTGAAGATCGCCCAGCAGGCCAAGGATTTCTCGGCGAAGTTCCCGACCATCTCGATCAGCAAGAACACCTGACGGGATATTTTTGCGCCGTACGTGGTTGAAGTGAGCGTGAATGGAAGGTGGTGCCGATGTCCGATGCCAAGATCGAGTTCTACACAGGCCCTGCCGGTGGCTGGGGTGCGCTCAACAGCGTGAAGAATGCCCTGCTGCGCCAGGACATCCCGATCAAGGGCGCCAAGACCCTGCTTTCCGCCAACCAGCCTGACGGCTTCGACTGCCCGGGCTGCGCCTGGCCCGACCGCAACCACCATTCGACCTTCGAGTTCTGCGAGAACGGCGCCAAGGCCGTGGCGGCAGAGGCCACGGCGCGCCGCGCGGGGCCGGAGCTGTTTGCACAACACACCGTGGCCGAGCTGGCGCAGCAGAGCGACTTCTGGCTGGAAGACCAGGGCCGCCTGACCCACCCCTTGGTGTACGACGCTGCCACCGACCGCTATGTGCCCATTACCTGGGACGCGGCTTTTGCGCTTGTCGCCCGGCATCTGAACGGGCTGCCCGACCCGAACCAGGCCATGTTCTATACCTCGGGGCGGGCCAGCAACGAGGCGGCCTTCCTCTACCAGCTGTTTGTGCGCGAGTACGGCACCAACAACTTCCCCGATTGCTCCAACATGTGCCACGAGCCCAGTGGCAGCGGCATGCGCCCGCAAATCGGGGTGGGCAAGGGCACGGTGACACTCGAAGACTTCGAGCACGCCGACGCGATCTTCATCTTCGGTCAGAACCCGGGCACCAACCACCCGCGCATGCTGGGCGAGCTGCGTGCCGCCCACAAGCGCGGCGCGCAGATTGTCAGTTTCAACCCGCTGCGTGAGCGCGGGCTGGAGCGCTTCGCCGACCCGCAGAGCAAGATGGAAATGGCCACGCTGGGCGCTACGCCCATCAGCACACATTACTTCCAGCTGAGGGTGGGCGGTGACCTCGCCGCGGTGAAGGGCATGATGAAACATGTGCTGGAGCAAGAGGATGCGCACGGTGGTGTGCTCGACCACGCCTTCCTCACCGAGCACACCACCGGCTTTGACGCCCTGGCAGCCGACCTGCGCACCGAGCCGTGGGCGGTGCTGGAGGAGGAGTCGGGCCTGACCCAGGCGCAGATGCGTGCCGCCGCCGACGTCTACATCGCGGCCCAGAGCAGCATCGTTTGCTGGGGCATGGGCATCACGCAGCATCTGCATTCGGTGGCCACCATCCAGATGCTGGTCAACCTGCTGATGCTGCGCGGCAACCTGGGTCGCCCCGGCGCGGGCGCCTGTCCGGTGCGTGGCCACAGCAATGTGCAGGGCGACCGCACCATGGGTATCTGGGAGAAGCCACCTGCTGCGCTGCTCGACCGGCTGCAGCAGGTGTTTGGCTTCGCCCCGCCGCGCGCCGATGGGGTGGACACGGTCGAGGCCATCCGGCTCATGCTGGGCGGCGGCGGCAAGGTGTTCTTCGCGTTGGGAGGCAACTTCGCGGCCGCCACGCCCGACACGTACGAGACGTGGAAGGCCTTGCGCCAGTGTGATCTCACCGTACATGTCACCACCAAGCTCAACCGCAGCCATGTGGTGCACGGCAAGGAGGCGCTGATCCTGCCCTGCCTGGGCCGCACCGAAATCGACATGCAGGCGGGCGGCGCGCAAGGCGTGACGGTGGAAGACTCGATGAGCATGGTGCATATCTCCACCGGCATCAACCCGCCGGCGTCGGAGCACCTGCTGTCCGAGCCGGCCATCGTGGCCCGTCTGGCGGCCGCCACGCTGGGTGGGCCGGGCGGCAAGGGCAGCAAGACGCCATGGCTCTGGCTCACGGAGGACTACAGCCGCATCCGTGACCTGATCGAGCAGGTGTTTGACGACTTCAAAGACTTCAACACCCGCGTGGCCGTGCCGGGCGGTTTTCGCCTGTACAACCCGGCCAGCGAGCGGGTGTGGGCCACGGCTTCGGGCAAGGCGGCCTTTGTGGCGCACCCGGTGCCGCGTGATACGCCGGTGCACCGGGCACGCGCACGGCAGGGCGACACGCGGGTGTTCACGCTGTTCACCACGCGCTCGCATGACCAGTACAACACCACCATCTACGGTATGGACGACCGCTACCGGGGCGTCTTTGGCCAGCGGCGCGTAGTGTTTATCCATGCCGAAGATATCCGTGCACTGGGCTTGCAAGATGGCGCCTGGGTGGACCTGCATACGGTCTGGGACGACGGGCAGGAGCGCAAGGCGCACGGGTTCAAGCTCGTCGCCTACGACATTCCCCGCGGCAACCTGGCGGCCTACTACCCCGAGACCAACCCGCTGGTGCCCTTGTCCTCGGTGGCGGAGAATGCGGGCACACCGACTTCCAAGTCCATCCCCGTGGTGCTGGTGCCGCATGTGGCGCAGGCCGATCAGGGGGTGGCATAGCACCCGTGATGGATGGAATGACCGCGACAAACCAAGATGTACGTCCTTCGCCCCTGGCCTTGGCCCTGATGCGGGAGCTGGCACAGACCAACGCACCGCAAGGTGTGTCCATTCCCCGCCTGGGAAAAAGCCTGGGTGTGAGTGCCAGCGCGCTGATGCGCGAAATCGCCCACCTGGGCGATGCGGTGGTGGGTGGACAGCCCGGGCCAGGCTGGATCAAGCTGGCGCAGGACGATACGCGCTGGAGGGCGTGGCTGACCGAGTCCGGCAGGCAGCAATGTGAGGTGTGGCATGGCGTCTGACGTGCAATGCGCAGTGCCGTTGGTGCTGGACCCGCCCACTGCAGTGGATGCCTTCATCCCCTCGCGGGTGCGGGTGTTTGGCACGCCGGACAACCCTGCACAGGGCCTGGAGCGGGATGGCGCCCTGGCCGAAGAGGTGCCCGTGGCCATGGTCTTCAATGGCATATCACACGCCGTGATGATGTCTTCTCCCGCCAACCTGGAGGTGTTTGCGCTGGGATTTGCGCTGAGCGAAGGCATCCTGGCCTCGGTGGATGAATGCCGGGGTGTGGAGGTGTTCGAGGGTATTTCGGCCGAGGGCCTGCGCGCTTTCGAGGTGCACCTTGATATTTCCTCGCGCCGTTTTGAGGGGCTGAAGGAGCGGCGCCGCCAGCTGGCCGGCCGCACCGGCTGTGGCGTCTGCGGCATCGAAAGCCTGGATGCGCTGGAGCTGGTGCCACCCACCTTGCCGGTGTTGCCCTGGCAGAGCCAGATCGACCATGCCACGGTGACACGTGCCATGCAGGCATTGCCACAGCGGCAACTGCTCAATGCCCGGGTCGAGTCGGTCCATGCGGCCGGATGGGCGGGGTTGGATGGTGTGCTGCAGGACGTGATGGAGGATGTGGGCCGCCACAATGCGCTGGACAAGCTGATCGGCCAGCGCGCGCGTGCCGGCCTGTTGGCCGAACCGGGTTTTGTGGTGTTGTCCAGCCGCGCCAGCCACGAACTGGTGGGCAAATGTGCCCGGGCGGGCTGGGTGGGCCTGGCCACCATTTCTGCGCCCACCGCGCTGGGGGTGCGGGCAGCGCAGCTGTGTGGCTTGCGCCTGTGGGGCATGTGCCGGTCGCCCAGGGCCATTCTGTATGCCGAGGGCGGTGCAGCCCAGCTGCGTGAAAGCCGTGCTGCAACCCTGTCACCATCCCTTACAGTCTGAGTGCATGTTGACAGACACACCGCCCCCATCCTCCACCCAGATTCAGGTCGCCGTGGTCATGCGGCGTGAACGCGTGCAGGGCGCCATGAGCCGTTGGCAGCCCTGGCGCTGGGTGCTGGCCGATGTGGTGCCCAATGAAGCTGCCTTTGGCGAAGCGCCACGCCAGCTGCGGCATGGCGATGAAGAGGAGCAGTGGCTGCACCCCGGCTTTCTGGTGCAGCTGCACCGTGACGATGCCGAAGGGTATTACCTGAACGCCACCACCGACGCGCCCTGCTGGTTCGTGATGTGGCGGCTCGAAGAGCAGGCCACTGTGGCGGCCGAGCCCATCGCCCGGCCGGTGATGGTGAGCCTGAGTTACTACGACGCAGGCCGCTGGCTCGATGCCCAGGAGACCGTGGAGCAGGTGCCCGCCCCGGTGGAGATCGTGCAATGGCTGAGCGGCTTCGTGGAAGAGAACCATGTGCCCGAGCCCAAACGCCGGCGTCGGCCTGAAAGTTTTCGTTCACTGCAAGACCGGTTTGGCAACCCCGCCAGCGTGACAACAACCAAGCGTTTTGGCGGCGGGGACGGCAGCGGCGGAGGTGGTGGCCATGGCTGACGGCTTCCTGGGCCGCTGGTCGCGGCGCAAGCTGGATACCGATGCCGGGCGTCCGTTGGCAGAGCCTCCGGTTCCACCTGCACCACCTGCCTCGCCGCCAAGCCCGCAGGCAGGTGTTGTGCAGACTGAGGCGGCGACCGAGTCGCCTGCGCCTGCACTGCCGACCCTGGCCGATGCACAGTCGCTGTCGCTGGATGCGGACTTCCGGCCCTTCGTGGCGCGTGAAGTGGCACCCGAGGTGCGCAACCTGGCCTTCAAAAAGCTGTTTGCCGATCCGCATTTCAACGTGATGGACGGGCTCGATACCTATATCGACGACTACACCATACCGTCACCACTTCCGCTGGATGTGCTCAAGCGCATGGCCAGCGCGCAGGTGCTGGGACTGGTGGAGCCGGAAGATGCGGAAACACCCTCTGTGGCCTCTGCCGAGAACATGGCACAGTGTGGGGTATGTAATGATTTTCCTAGCCAGCCCCTGCTGCCTGCTGTGACCTCCGATGGGGAGGCGGGCAGCGGCGAACCCGCCAGCCGAACCCCCGATGACCACGCTGATCTGCGACTGCAACCAGACGATGCCACTCCAGCCCCAGGCGCTGGGCGAAGCACTGTCTGAAACACTGACCCTTCACTCCACCTTGTGCCGACGGGAAGCCCCGGCATTCATGCAGGCTCTGGCCCAGGGCGATGACCTCGTGGTGGCCTGCACCCAGGAAAAACAACTGTTCACCGCGCTGGCCGAAGAGGCTGGTGCCACCACGTCGGTGATCCGTTTCGTGAACATCCGCGAGACCGGTGGCTGGAGCCAGGACGCCCGGCAGGCCACCCCCAAGATGGCGGCCCTGCTGGCGGCGGCCCGCCTGCCCGATCCGGAGCCGGTGCCCACCGTGACCTTCCGTAGCGCGGGCAAACTCCTGGTCATCGGCCCCCTCGACGCGGCGGAGCGTGCGGCAGCCTTGTTGGCCGACGTGCTGAATGTGACCGTTTTTACCCAGGGCCCCGGTAACGCGGGTGGAGTGCAGGAGCGGCGTTTTCCGGTGCTGGGCGGGCGCATCCAGGCACTGGCGGGCTGGCTTGGTGCGTTCGAACTGCAATGGGCGGCAGACAACCCCATCGACCTGGACCTGTGCACCCGCTGTAATGCCTGCGTGGCGGCCTGCCCGGAAAACGCCATCGGCCTGGACTACCAAATCGACATGGCTGCCTGCAGCAACCACCGCGACTGCGTGAAGGTTTGCCGCGTGGCGGGTGCCATCCAGTTTGGCCGCGAAGCGGAGGTGCAGAGCCAGTCTTTCGACCTGGTGCTGGACCTGCGTGCCGCCACGGCAACCCCCACCTTTGTTCAGCACGCACCGCCCCAAGGGTATTTCCGCTGGGACGGCCAAGACCTGTCCACCCTCTTACGCCTGCGGGAACTGGTGGGGGAGTTCGAGAAACCAAAATTCTTCACCTACCGCCAGAAGCTCTGTGCCCATAGCCGCAACCAGGCCGTGGGCTGTAATGCCTGTGTGGACATCTGTTCGGCTGAGGCCATCAGCAGCGACAAAGGCCGCCAGCAGATCCAGGTGAACCCCCATCTGTGTGTGGGTTGTGGCGCTTGCACCACCGTGTGCCCCTCGGGGGCGCTGTCGTATGCCTACCCGTCGGCGCAGGACCAGGGCGCGAAGATCCGCAGTCTGCTCACGACCTATGCCGCAGCGGGTGGCAAGCAGGCCACGCTGCTGTTCCACAGCCAGGAAAAGGGCCAGCAGCTTGTGCAGGAGTTGGGCCGGGCCGCCCGGCTGGGCGTAGCCAAAGGTGTGCCGGCCCAGGTGATTCCGCTGGCCCTCTGGCATACCGCCAGCATCGGCATCGACGTGTGGCTGGCAGCCATTGCGCAGGGTGCTACCCAGGTGGTGGTGCTGGTGACGGGCGAAGAAGCACCGCAGTACCTTGACGGGCTGCAGCAGCAGATGGAGGTGGCGCAGACGTTGCTGCATGGGTTAGGCTACACCGGCACGCATCTGCAGTGCATCCGCGCCAGTTCGGCGATGGATCTGGACGCTTCGCTGCTGCTGCTGGGGCGCACCCGCCAGGTCGTGCCGGCCGTGCCCGCCCGTTTTGCCGTGGTGGCCGACAAACGCAGCACACTGGACCTGGCCATCGACCACCTGATCGCCCAGGCGCCAGAGCGTGCACTGCCGGAGGCCATCGCCTTGCCGGTGGCCAGTCCGTTTGGTGATGTGGTGGTGAACAAGGACCGCTGCACCCTGTGCCTGGGCTGCGTGAACGCCTGCCCCTCGTCGGCCTTGCAGGACAACCACCAGAAGCCCCAGCTGCGCTTCATCGAGAAGAACTGCGTGCAGTGCGGCCTGTGTGCCACGTCCTGCCCCGAGAACGCGATCACGCTGGTGCCGCGCCTGCTGCTCACCCCCGAGCGGCGCGAGGCCCGGGTGCTGAACGAAGCCCAGCCTTATGCCTGCATCCGTTGCAGCAAACCCTTTGGCACGGTGCAGGCCATCGAAGCCATGCTGGGCCGCCTGTCCGGCCATGCCATGTTCCAGGGCGAGGCGCGGGAGCGCCTCAAGATGTGCTCGGACTGCCGCGTGATCGACCTGTACTCAGCCCGCAATGAACTGAAAGTGACCGACCTATGACCGATGCGGCCAGCCTGGCCCCGCCCCTGAGTTCCGCGCTGGACGAAGAAACTGCCCGTGCCGAGGTGTACGGCCTGCTGGCGCGGCTGTACTACGCCGTGCCCGATGCAGAGTTGCTGGAGGACCTGCGGGTGGCGGTGACGGAAGCCCCGGCTGCCGGCGGGTTTCTGGAAGCGCCATGGCAGCAGCTGGTGTCCCAGACCCGCAGCCTGGGGGATGCGGCGGTGCAGTCCGAATACCGCAGCCTGTTTGAAGGGGTGGGCAAGCCCGAGGTGTACCTCTTCGGCTCGCATTACCTGAGTGGCTTCCTCAATGAGCGGCCACTGGCCCAACTGCGCACCGACCTCGCCGCGCTGGGGCTGGCCCGCGACGAAACCATGGCCGAAACCGAAGACCATGTGGCCTACCTGTGCGAGGTGATGCGTTACCTGATCGCAGGGGATGATGTGGCCGTGTGCAACCTGGCGCGGCAGAAGGAATTTTTTGCCAAACACATGCAGAGCTGGGTGCCCGCCTTGTGTGACACGCTGGCCGCACATCCGCAGGCGGTTTTTTACGCCGCACTGGCCCATTTCACGCAGGCTTTTGTCCAGGTCGAAACCCAGGGTTTCGACATGCTGGAGTGATCCTGGAGTGACGCTGCTCCCCAAAACTGAGCACCCCCGGGGGACTTCCATTGCGCCCTGTGGAAGCGTCCATTAAAGTACTATGCAAATTCGTTCATAACTGCAAGCCGACCTGGAGACAATCCATGCAGGAAAGCCAGCCTACCCCGTCACGCCGGGGCTTTTTCTTCGGGGCCGCCACCGTGGGTGCAGCGGCCGCCGCCGTGACGGCATTGCCGCACATCCAGTCTTCGGAGCCCACCCCAGAGGCACATCCTGCTCCACCGGAGCGGGGCGGTGGTTACCACCTCTCCGAACACGTCAAGCGCTACTACAAGACCACCCGTCTCTGACTGGATCGCCATGCTGCTCACTAAAAAATCCCAGAGCCACGGGGGGCATGACGCGCCCCGTTCGCAATTTGTCCACAGCCTGCGCCGCGGCTTGTCGCAAGCCCTGCCCACCATGGACCGCCGTGCCTTCCTGCGCCGCTCGGGCATGGGTGTCGGGGTCGGCCTGGCGGCTTCCCAGCTGTCACTGGTGAAGAAGGCCCAGGCGGCGGGTGGTGCCAGCGTTGGCCTGGGTAACACCAAACTTGAAGTGAAACGCACCGTGTGCGGCCACTGCTCGGTGGGCTGTGCTGTCGATGCGGTGGTCGAGAACGGTGTATGGGTGCGCCAGGAGCCGGTGTTCGACTCCCCGATCAACCTCGGCGCCCACTGCGCCAAGGGGGCTGCGCTGCGTGAGCACGGCCATGGCGAATACCGCCTGCGTTACCCGATGAAGCTGGTGGACGGCAAATACCAGCGCATCAGCTGGGACACGGCGCTGCAGGAAATCAGCGCCAAGCTGCTGGAGCTGCGCAAGGCCAACGGACCCGACTCCATCTACTGGGTGGGCTCGTCCAAACACAACAACGAGCAGGCGTACCTGATGCGCAAGTTCGTGAGCTACTGGGGCAGCAACAACTGCGACCACCAGGCGCGTATCTGCCATTCCACCACGGTGGCCGGCGTTGCGAATACATGGGGCTACGGCGCCATGACCAATTCGTACAACGACATGCAGAACTCCAAGGTGGCCATGTACATCGGCTCCAACGCCGCCGAAGCCCACCCGGTGAGCATGCTGCACATGCTGCATGCCAAGGAGACCGGCTGCAAGATGATCGTGGTGGACCCGCGCTTCACCCGCACGGCCGCCAAGGCCGACGAGTACGTGCGTATCCGTTCGGGATCTGACATCCCTTTCCTGTTCGGCCTGCTGTACCACATCTTCAAGAACGGCTGGGAAGACAAGCAGTACATCAACGACCGTGTCTTCGGCATGGAAAAAGTGCGTGAAGACGTGCTTGCCAAGTGGACACCCGACAAGGTGGAAGAGGCCTGCGGCGTCAAGGAAGCCCAAGTGCTCAAGGTGGCGACCTGGCTCCACGAAAACCGCCCAGGCACCGTGGTCTGGTGTATGGGCCAGACCCAGCACACCATCGGTAATGCCATCGTGCGTGCCTCCTGCATCCTGCAGCTGGCGCTGGGCAACGTGGGCAAGTCGGGCGGCGGCACCAACATCTTCCGCGGCCACGACAACGTGCAGGGCGCCACCGACGTGGGCCCCAACCCCGACTCGCTGCCCGGTTACTACGGCCTGGCTGAAGGGGCATGGAAGCATTTTGCCAATGCCTGGGGTGTGGATTTCGAGTGGATCAAGGGGCGTTATGCGTCCCCGGCCATGATGACCAAACCCGGTATCACCGTGTCGCGCTGGATCGACGGTGTGCTGGAGAAGAACGAGCTGATCGACCAGGACTCCAACCTGCGCGGCGTCTTCTACTGGGGTCATGCACCCAACTCCCAGACCCGGGGTCTGGAGATGAAGCGTGCCATGGACAAGCTGGACTTGCTGGTGGTGGTGGACCCCTATCCGTCGGCCACGGCCGCGATGGCCGCCATGCCGGGCAAGGCCGAAGACCTGAACCCCAACCGGGCGGTCTACCTGCTGCCGGCCTGCACCCAGTTTGAAACCAGCGGCTCCTGCACCGCGTCCAACCGCTCGCTGCAATGGCGCGAGAAGGTGATCGAGCCCCTGTGGGAAAGCCGCAGCGACCACATGATCATGTACCAGCTGGCCGACAAGCTGGGCTTTGGCAAGGAACTGGTCAAGAACTACAAGCTGCAGAAGGTCGGCGGCATGGATGAGCCCGTGATCGAGGACATCCTGCGCGAAATCAACAAGTGCGTCTGGACCATCGGCTACACCGGCCAGTCGCCCGAACGCCTCAAGGCCCACATGAAGAACATGCATGTGTTCGACGTGCGTACCTTGCGGGCCAAGTCCGGCAAGGACAAAGACACCGGCTACGACCTGACGGGTGACTACTTCGGCCTGCCCTGGCCCTGCTGGGGTACACCGGGTTTCAAACACCCGGGCACGGCCAACCTGTACGACACCTCGCAGCACGTCATGGATGGCGGCGGCAACTTCCGCGCCAACTTTGGCGTGGAGCGCGACGGCCAGAGCCTGCTGGCGGCCGATGGCTCCCACTCCAAGGGGGCGGCCATCACCACCGGCTACCCGGAGCTGGACCACATCCTGCTCAAGAAGCTGGGCTGGTGGGACGAGCTCACCGATGCCGAAAAGACACTGGCCGAAGGCAAGAACTGGAAGACCGACAACTCCGGCGGCATGATCCGGGTATTCATGCAAAACCACGGCTGCCATCCGTTTGGTAATGCCCGTGCCCGTGCCGTGGTGTGGAACTTCCCTGACGCCATTCCACAGCACCGCGAACCGCTGTTCGGCACCCGCCCGGACCTGGTGGCCAAGTACCCGACCCACGACGACAAGATGGCCTTCTGGCGCCTGCCGACCCTGTACAAGTCGGTGCAGCAGAAGAACGTGGCCGACAAGCTGCACGAGAAGTTCCCGTTCATCATGACCTCGGGGCGTCTGGTCGAGTACGAAGGCGGTGGCGAGGAAACCCGCTCCAACCCCTGGCTGGCCGAACTGCAGCAGGAAATGTTCATCGAGATCCACCCCCAGGCGGCGGCCGAGCGCGGCATCCGCAATGGTGAACGGGCCTGGGTGCACACCCCCACGGGTGCTCGGCTGAACGTGCAGGCGCTGGTAACCGAGCGCGTGGCGCCCGACACCGTGTTCATGCCCTTCCATTTCTCGGGCCGCTGGCAGGGGGCCGACATGCTGGCCCACTACCCGGCAGGGGCTGCGCCCATCGTGCGGGGGGAGGCCGTCAACACCGGCACGACCTACGGCTACGACGCGGTGACCATGATGCAGGAAACCAAGACGACGATCTGCAACGTCGAAAAAGCATAAGAAGGAGACTGCGCCATGGCACGTATGAAATTTGTCTGTGACGCCGAGCGTTGCATTGAATGCAACAGCTGCGTCACCGCCTGCAAGAACGAGCACGAGGTGCCCTGGGGCGTGAACCGCCGCCGGGTGGTCACCCTCAATGACGGTGTTCCTGGTGAAAAATCCATCTCGGTGGCGTGTATGCACTGCAGCGACGCCCCTTGTATGGCTGTCTGCCCGGTCAACTGCTTCTACCGCACCGACGAGGGTGTGGTGCTGCACGACAAGGACGTGTGTATCGGCTGCGGCTACTGCTCGTATGCCTGCCCGTTCGGCGCGCCGCAGTTCCCGTCGCAAGGTACGTTCGGCGTACGCGGCAAGATGGACAAATGCACCTTCTGCGCCGGTGGCCCGGAAGAACACGGCAGCGAAGCCGAGTTCGAAAAATACGGTCGCAACCGCCTGGCCGAAGGCAAGCTGCCGGCCTGTGCCGAAATGTGCTCCACCAAGGCCTTGCTGGCCGGTGACGGCGACGTGGTGGCAGACATCTTCCGCACCCGTGTCGTGCAGCGCGGCAAGGGCGCCGAGGTCTGGGGCTGGGGCACGGCCTATGGCTCCCGTCAGGCAGGGCAACCCCCCAAGGAGGGCACCAAATCATGAAAACTACGCCAACGCGTTTCCATGTCGTGCTGCTGGTTGCGGCCACGGCGCTGCTGGGGGCCTGCAGCGAAAAGCCCCAGGCTGGCGCCAGCAATGCAGGCCTGGACAAACCGCCTTATGTCGGCACCGGAAGTAATTTCACCGTGCCGGGCTGGACAGCGGGCGACCGCACCAGCTGGGAGTCGCAACTCAAGGCACGCACCCAGCGCGGACAGAACGAATACAACAAGACGGTGGTGGCCCGCTGAGACACGGGAGTTGAAATGAAACACCCCCCGTCTTCGCGGACTTCGTTCCGCTACGCCAACCCCCTCCAGGGGGCGGCATCGGTGGCCCGGCAGAGCCGGTTCCACGGTGCCTGCTGGCTTGGCCTGCTCCGCGGCCCTTCGACTGTTGGCAGCGTGCCGGTTGCATGGGCTGAGGGCTGCCTGCAGCGCATTGGAGAACTGACATGAAATACCCGATCGCCCTTCTGCTGCTGGCCTGCAGCCTCTGCGGCACCGCCGGTGCGCAGGGCAGTGCGGCCACACCGGTTGCAAGCGGGCAGCTCGCTGCAGCGGCGCCCGCGCCAGCTGCCCCCACTGTGGCCGGCGTGCAAAGCCAGAGCATCTTCGAGGTCAAACCCGCTGCCAGTGAAGACCCTGGCTACATGGAGCAGACCAACGGCGAGCGCGCCCGCGTGCAGCCCGGCAACAACGCGCCCATGTGGCGCAGCGTGGGGGCCGGTGTCACCGGCTTCAGCAGCCTGCCCCACAGCCAGGCGCCGGAAGCCGGCAACCTGATCCAGCCCTTTGCGCAGTACCCTGGCTCCAAGTACGTCACTGCCGGTGAAGCTTGGCGGCAGACGCGCAACAAGATCATCATTCCGTACGGCGGGGCGCTGATCTTCATCACCCTGCTGGCGGTGGCCCTGTTCTATTTCACCAAGGGCCCCCTGAAAGTGGACGCGCCCCCCACGGGCAAAAAGATCGAACGCTTCACCTATTTCGAGCGTGCGGCCCACTGGAGCAATGCCACCGCTTTCAGTATCCTCGCCATCTCGGGGATCGTCATGGCTTTCGGCAAATTCTTTCTGCTGCCTATCCTGGGTGGTGCAGTGTTTGGCTGGATCACCTGGCTGCTGAAGACGGCACACAACTTCGTCGGCCCGCTGTTTGTGGTGTCGCTGCTGGTGGTGTTCTTCACTTTTGTGCGGGACAACTGGCCAGAGCGCATCGACCTGCTGTGGCTGCGCAAAGGTGGAGGCCTTTTTAATGGTGAGCATGTGCCTTCGGGCCGGTTCAATGCGGGTGAGAAGGTGGTTTTCTGGGCCGGTGTCTTTGGTCTGGGCTTGCTGGTCTGCGCCTCGGGCCTGGTGCTCGACAAGGTACTGCCCGGACTGGAATACCTGCGCAGCACCATGCAGATCGCCCATATGGTGCATGCCGTGGCAACCACGCTGATGATCTGCATGTTCATTGGCCACATCTACCTGGGTACGATCGGGTCGGAAGGTGCCCTGGACGCCATGAAGACCGGTTACGTGGATGAAGCCTGGGCCCAGCAGCACCACGAAGTCTGGTACGACGATATCCAGGCAGGCCGTGTGCCGGCGCAGCGCAGTACGCCTGCCGCAGCCCTGGAACCCGCCGCCAGCCCCCGCCATCCCGCACAAGCCTGAGGAGCACATCCATGCAACGCACCCTTGTTGCCCTGACCGTGGGGCTGGTGTCGGCCCTGGCGGGCGTATCCGCCCTGGCCAAGCTGCCAGCGCCTGTGCTGACCGACGCCGCCAAGGCCAAGGCGGCCGAGACGGCAGCCAAGACCGCCTGGTCCGGCAAACTGGACGCCTACCAGCTCTGCCGTGCCCAGGAGCGCGCTGCAGCCCATTTCTTCGCTTCTGCCAAGGCGCAGGGCCAGGATGTACGGCCTGCAGTGGCCACACCGCCCTGCACCGATCCGGGGCCATTCGCGTATGTCCCGCCCGAGCCCAAGCCGATAGAGGCCGCAGGCGCCCATTCGCCTCCGGCCACGGCGGCGGCGCCCCCCAGCACCACACAGCCTGCTGCGCAGGTGATCCCGACCCCTGCAAAGAAGTAAAAACACGTTCCAAGCGCCCCACTGCGCCGAGCCACCTGCGTCCGCGCTAGCGGAGTCGGGTGGCTTTTCTTTGAATGGCAAAGGGTTTATGGGGTGGCCGTGGAAGCTGCACACCTGCTTCGGGTAGCCTTGGGGCTTGCCAGGGAAGCTGGGTCCTGTGTTTCCTGCAGGGCATGCCGCCCATGGCTGACCAGAAACACATGACCATGGATCTCTCATTTATCCGTCTGGGCTGGCGCACCCTGTGGCGTGACTGGCGCGCGGGTGAACTGCGCCTGCTGGTGCTGGCTGTCACGCTGGCCGTGGCGGCCCTGACCGCTGTAGGTTTCTTCGCTGACCGGCTCAAGGGTGGCTTGCAACGCGACGCCACCCAGTTGCTGGGGGGCGATGCCGTGGTAGCCAGCGACAACGCCACCCCAACCGCGCTGATCGCCCGGGCTAAGGCGCTGGGCCTGCAGAGCGCAGGCACCCTGAGTTTTCCCACGATGGGCCGTGCCCCGGATGCACAGGGCGGCGCCAGCCGGCTGGTGGCGCTGAAGGCCGTTGAACCGGGTTACCCGCTGCGCGGCAGCCTCAAGGTAGCAGCCCAGCCCGGTGCAGCCGAGCAGGCCACGCGCGATATTCCAGCCCGGGGTGAAGTCTGGGTGGATGCCCCGCTGCTCGACGCTTTGGGCCTGGCCGTGGGTGACACCCTGCTGCTGGGTGACGCGGGCCTGAAGATAGCCCGCACCATCGTGCTGGAGCCGGACCGGGGCGCGGGTTTTATGGCCTTTGCGCCACGGGTGATGATCCACATGGACGACCTGCAGGCCACCGCACTGGTGCAGCCCGCCAGCCGCCTGACCTACCGCTTCGCTGTGGCCGGCGCACCGGCGCCGGTGAAGCAGTTCACCGAATGGGCTACCGCCGAGGTGAAACGCGCCGACCTGCGCGGCGTGCGGGTCGAGTCGCTGGAAAGCGGCCGCCCCGAGATGCGCCAGACGCTGGAGCGGGCCGAGAAATTCCTCAGCCTGGTGGCCCTGCTGGCCGCCTTGCTCAGCGCCGTGGCCGTGGCCCTGGCCGCGCGCGGTTTTGCCGCCAGCCATCTGGACGACTGCGCCATGCTTCGGGTGCTGGGCCTGAGCCAGCGCACCATCGCCTGGAGCTATGCGCTGGAGTTTGTGCTGATCGGCCTGTTCGCCAGCGCACTCGGGGTGCTGATCGGCTTCTCGGTGCACTACGTTTTTGTGGCGCTGCTGGCCGGGCTGGTCGAGACCTCCTTGCCCGCTGCGGGCCTGCAGCCGGTGGCCTTTGGGTTGGGCATGGGCCTGACGCTGCTGCTGGCCTTTGGCCTGCCGCCCGTGCTGCAACTGGCCCAGGTGCCGCCGCTGCGGGTGATCCGGCGCGATGTGGGTGGGCTCAAGCCGGCATCGGCGCTGGTGCTGGGCCTGGGTGTCGCCGGTTTCTCGGCTTTGCTGGTAGCGGCCAGCAGCGACCTGCGCCTGGGGCTGATCGCCGTGGGTGGGTTTGCCGGCGCGGTGCTGCTGTTTGCCGCACTCAGCTGGGTGGCTGTGCGGCTGCTGCACCGGCTGGTGAACGAGGCCACCGCACCGCGCTGGCTGGTGCTGGCCACGCGGCAGATTTCTGCGCGCCCGGCCTATGCCGTGGTGCAGGTCAGCAGCCTGGCGGTGGGCCTGCTGGCCCTGGTGCTGCTGGTGCTGCTGCGCACCGACCTCATCAGCAGCTGGCGCCAGGCCACACCGCCCGATGCGCCCAACCGTTTTGTCATCAACATCATGCCCGACCAGGGGCCGGCCTTCCGGCAGTTCCTGCAGGACAAGGGGGTCGGGCGCTACGACTGGTACCCCATGATCCGCGGGCGCCTGGTGGCGGTGAACGGCAAACCGGTGTCGCCGGACGATTTCACCGAAGACCGCGCTCGCCGCCTGGTGGACCGCGAATTCAACATCTCGCACACGGCCACCCGCCCCGCCCACAACGAGGTGGTGCAGGGCCGCTGGACGCCTGACGAGGCTGGCGCCATCAGCGTCGAGTCCGGCATCGCCGATACCCTGGGCCTGAAGCTGGGTGACGTGATGCAGTTCGACATGGGCGGCGTGCAGAGCGAAGCCCGCATCACCTCGCTGCGCAAAGTGGACTGGAGCTCCATGCGGGCCAACTTCTTCGTGATCTACCCGGTGGACACTTTGGCCGACCTGCCCGCCACCTACCTCGCCGCCTTCCAGGCGCCGCCGGTGAAGGGCTTCGACAACACCCTGACACGTGAATTCCCCAACGCCACTAACGTGGACCTGAGCCAGTCGCTGACGCAGGTGCAGCGGGTGCTGGACCAGGTGATCCGTGCGGTGGAATTCCTGTTTGCCTTCACGCTGGCGGCGGGCCTGGTGGTGCTGTTCGCGTCCGTCACCGCCACCCGCGCCGAGCGGGCGCGTGAGTTCGCCATCATGCGGGCCGTGGGCGCCCGCGCCAGCCTGCTGCGCCAGGTGCAAAGCGCCGAGCTGGTGGGCGTGGGCCTGCTGGCCGGCCTGCTGGCGGCCGGGGTGGCCGCCGTGGTGGGCTGGGCGCTGGCGCGTTATGTGTTCGACTTCGTCTGGACCGCATCGCCGCTGGTGCTGCTGGGTGGCGCAGTGGCCGGCGCCGTGCTGGCCTGGGCCGCAGGCTGGTGGGGCCTGCGCGGGGTGCTGCGCCAGCCGGTGGTGCAGACCTTGCGGCAAAGCACCGGCTGACAAGCCCCATGCCGCTGCGTGGTATCTTGGCTTCTTTGGATTTTCTTTGGAGCCATTACCATGCGATCCAGCCCTCTTCTTGCCGCCGGTCTGCTGGCCTGCACCTTGCTGGCGCAGGCCCAGCCAGCCGACACGTGGAGCAACGCTCCAACGGCCTCCGATGACCGCTACACCAACCCCAAAAGCAAGCTCTACGCAGGCCCCAACGGCTGGCACAACTTCGGAGAGGTCCGCGCCGAGGTGGCCAACGCGGCCAAGACGGCCTACAGCTTCAAGACCGGGCTGAACTACCTCTCCACCCCGCAGGCCTTCCTGTTTGCCAGCAACCCGCAGACACGCACCCTGATGCTGGACTTTGGCACCGACAAACCGGCACCGGGCACCTACGAGGCCGCTTCCCAGCCTAACGCAGCCCAGAAGAAGGTGGCGGTGTCGTTCGCCGACGTGTCGGGCGGCAAGCTGCTCGAATGGACCAGTGCCGACAAAGAGGGTTCTGTGGTGGTCAGCGAGGTGAATGGCTACCGCTATTTCAAGGCCCGTGGCCTGCGCCTGGCGCCGCGTGGCATGCACAACACCGGTGATCTCAAGCAGCCCGTCACCCTGGGGCTGGAGGGGGCCGTGGCGCCCTGATCGCGCCCCCGTGAAGAGGTGAGAAGACTGAACCCAGGCGCGAAACTCCACCTTCGCTCCGCACAACCCCCCAGCCGTGCCTTTCCGTTCAGCCTTCTCGAGGGGAAGCTTATCGGGCCACCCTTGCAGGGAGAACGACGCTTTTTGCATAAGGACATACGTGCCGCAGGTCGGGTGGCACCACACACCCGCTTGATGCGCATCAATATGCGTGCCCACGCGGCTGGCATGCTGGGTGCATGAACACCATCCTTACCGAATCCCAGCGGGCCCAACTGCACGGACTGCTGGAGCAGCGCAAGGCCCAGTTGCTGGCCGAGCTGGGCGAAGTCCAGCGCGACACGCTGGCCGCTGCAGCCCACCAGGGCGCCACCGAGGCGCCCGAAGACCCCCGGGAGCAGGCTGACCGCCTGGCCCTCGGCACCGTGCGGGATGCCGAGGCTGCGCGTGACCACGAGGAGCTGGTGGCCGTGCGCGCCGCGCTGGCCCGCTGGGCCGACGGCAGCCTGGGTGAATGCACCGACTGCGGCCAGCCCGTGGGCCTGGCCCGTCTGCTGGCCCAGCCCTCGGCTGCACGTTGCATTGGCTGCCAGTCCGTGGCCGAGCGCGGCCCGCGCTGAGCTGGCGCGCTTCCTACAATCGGGGGCATGTCTGTCCCCGAACACCCATCCGTCCCGCCGGTCCCGCCTCCACCTGCCACACCCTTTGAATGGATCGGTGGCGAAACGCAGGTCCGCCAGCTGGTGGACCGCTTCTACGACCTGATGGACCTGGAGCCGGGTTACGCCGCGCTGCGCGCCGCCCACGGCGACACGCTGGACAACGCCCGTGACCGCCTGTTCTGGTTCCTGTGTGGCTGGCTGGGCGGGCCACAGCACTATGTGGAGCGCTTCGGCCACCCCCGCCTGCGTATGCGGCACATGCCGTTCTCCATCGGCATCCTGGAGCGTGACCAGTGGCTGGCGTGTATGGACCAGGCCATGCAGGAAACGGATGTGCCCGAAGAGCTGCGCCAGCGTTTAGTGCAGTCTTTCTTCCAGACGGCAGACTGGATGAGAAATAGGTAACACCCCCAGCCTTCGCGCACTGCGTGTCGCTACGCCAACCCCCTCAAGGGGGCGCACCCAGAGGCCTGGCAGAGCCAGTTCCTCGGGTGCCCTGGAGTGGCCTGCTCCGCGGCCATTCGATTGGTGAAGTTGCGCTTCTAGTGAAAATCAGCGCCCTGCCGGCACCAGCAGCACCACCAGCGCGCCGGCACCGCCTTCAGCGGGTTTGGCCTGCACAAAGGCCAGCACTTCCTTTTTCTGCACCAGCCAGCTCTGCACCCGGCCTTTGAGC
>Ga0075163_10004333_pt1 | contig 19067 bp, 17 predicted proteins | sample JI1023141ADNA_FD_71478 | JGI IMG/M metagenome (GOLD analysis project Ga0075163, IMG submission 71478) | Wastewater effluent complex algal communities from Wisconsin, to seasonally profile nutrient transformation and Carbon sequestration -... | ecosystem: Engineered > WWTP > Effluent > Algae...
CGGCGTGACGGCCTGGCCGGGCATCACCGAGCAGAAGAAGCCGATGCCGGGCGCTGACGACGCGGCGAAGGAGGACGGCAAGATCGCCGCCCTCTCGTTCGACGCGCCGTAACCCAGAGAGGGTCTTTCGAAAGACCCTCGTGCTACCAGAGAGGGTCTTTCGCAAAGACCCTCCCCCACAAGACGTGGGGCCCCCACCCGAAACGCGAGAGCGTGGCGCGGAGGGGCGTGCTCGCCCGACGGGTGAGCGTGACTCGCGGCCGCGCGAGAGCGTGGTGCGGAAGGGTGTGCTCGCCCGGCGGGTGAGCGCGACTCGCGAGCCCGCGAGCGCGTGGGTCAGCGCGACGTGCGGGCGCGCGAGGGCGTGGGGCGGGGCGGGGCGATCTGTCACGCAGGTGAGGTGGCTTCGCGCTTGGCGCGGCGCAGGGTGTGCGCCATCGTTGGCGTGATGCACTTCGACGCGGACTACTGCGAGCACGCGCGGCTGCGCGACGGCCGCGAGGTGGTGCTGCGCCTGATCCGCCCCGACGACAAGGAGCTCCTGCGGCGCGGCTTCCTGGCGATGTCGCCGGAGAGCCGCTACCGCCGGTTCTTCACGATCAAGCACGAGCTGTCGGACGACGAGCTGCGCTACCTGACCGAGATCGACGGCGTCCGCCACTTCGCGCTGGGCGCGGTGACGCCCGCGGGCGAGGGCCTCGGCGTCGCGCGCTTCATCCAGATCGACGGCGAGCCCGGCGTGGCCGAGGCCGCGGTGGCGGTGCTCGACGGGTGCCACGGCCAGGGCCTGGGCTCGCTGCTGTTCCAGCGGTTGATCGCGGCCGCCGCCGAGCGCGGCGTCGAGCGGTTCCGCTGCGAGATGCTCGGCATCAACGCCAGCATGAGCGAGCTGGTGCGCTCGCTGGCGCCGACCGCGACCGCCGACGTGGCCAGCGGCGTGGTGTGCATGGAGTTCCAGCTGCCGCACGTCACGCCGACCAACCCGGCCCACGAGCACCCGCGCGAGACCGGGCTGTACCGGCTGCTGGCGCTGGTGGCCAAGGGCGTCTTCGAGTGGCGCGCGCGCTGGCAGCGCATCGGCGAGCGGCTGTGGTGGGGCGATCACCCGGCCGAGCTGCCGCCGCCGGCGGTGGTCGAGACCCAGGCGGCGCAGGACGACACCGACGACGAGCTGTGACCGCCCCGCGCGGCGCTCACCCGTGCGTGACCAGCACCGAGCAGCCGGCGTGGCGCATGACCTGGCTCGCGACCGAGCCGAGCAACAGCCGGCGCACGCCGCTCGAGCCGTAGGTGCCGATCGCGATCAGATCGGCGCCGAACGTGCCGGCCTCCTCGACGACGACCTCGGCGGCCGGGCCGTGGCGCAGCGAGAACCGCAGCGGGCGACCGGCGGCGACCTCGGCCGCGACCAGCGCGTCGCCGCGGCTCTGCGGACCCTGGGTCAGCGCCTCGCGCAGCGCGCTCATCGCGTGGGTGCGTTCGCCGAGCGCGGCCAGGCCCATGCTGCCGGCCGGGTAGTGCCACGCGTACAGCGCCTCGACGTCGGCGGTCGGCAGCGCCAGCGCGCGCGCCACCGCCAGCGCCTTGGCCGCGGGCGCGCCGAAGTCGGTGGCCCACAGCACCCGGCCGAACGCGCCGCTCTGCTTGCCGCGCGCGATCAGCACCGGCCGCGGCGCGCGGTGCGCGACGCTCTCCGCGACCGAGCCCAGCACCAGCCGCTTGACGCCGGTGCGGCCGGCGCTGCCGACGACGATCAGGTCGACGTCGAGCTCCTCGGCCACGTCGCAGATCACGTCGGTCGGGCGGCCCCGCTTGTGGACCGGAGTGGCGGTGACGCCGATCGCCGCGGCGCGCTCGACCCGCTCGATGAGCTGCGACGCGGTGAACTCGGCCATCCGCTGCGTGAACTCGCCGAGCGCCAGCGGGTTGGCGTCCATGCTCAACACCGACGCGTCGTGGCTCTCCTCGACCGACAGGATCGTCAGCGCCGCGCCGGTGTGCGCGGCCAGGCCGATCGCGCGATCGAGCGCCAGGTCGGACGGAGACGACAGATCGGTGGCGGCGAGGATGTGGCGCATGGCACCTCCACGATGGGCCCCCTGGCGCCAGAGTCAACCGGTCGCGTCGCAAACGGCCAGGCCAGGAGCGCGAGGTAGCCGCGCGGCGCCGGCTCGGGCACGCCGAGCGGGTAGGTCTCGGGGCCCGTCGGCCGGTGGTACGTGCCGAACACGACGTCGATCCACGGCGCGAGGTTGGCGAAGTTGGCGGGCGCGGCGTCGCGCGCGTGGTGGTAGTGGTGCAGCGCCGGCGCGCCGAGCACGAAGCGCAGCCAGCCGACGTCGAGCCGCAGGTTGGCGTGGATGAACAGCCCCCACGCGCCGCGGATCACCACCAGCGCGCCGACTTCGCGCAGCGACAGCGCCAGGATCATCGCGGGCAGGTTCTGCACCAGCTGAGTAGTGACGCCGTCGAGCGGGTGCTCGCGGTGCGCGGCCAGCCAGTCGAGCGAGGTGGTGGTGTGGTGGACCGCGTGGAACCGCCACAACAGCGGCACCGCGTGGCACGCGCGATGCCACCCGTAGACCAGGAGGTCGCCGGCGACGATCGCGATTGCCACCTGCGCCGCCAGCGGCAGCGCGGCGGCGTCGGCCCGCCACGCCGCGGGCACGACGTGATCGAGCTGGCCGCGCACCGCGGTGAGCACCAGCAGGGCCAGCGTGCTCCACACCAGGTACTGCCCGGCGAAGAACGCCAGGTCGACCGCGCTGTCGGTGCGCCACGGCCGCTGCGCGGCGCGGGCCGGGAACGCGCGCTCGAGCGGCACGAACATCACGGCGAACAGCACCAGGCTGACGCCGGCGATGGCCAGGAGCGCGATCACCGCGGCGCCTGCTGGTGCTCGAGGAACATGCCGCCCGACTTCGACGCCGGCAGGTACACCTCGGGCGGCGGCGGTGGCGGCGCGGCGTCGACGCTGGCGCCGGCGTCGGGCGCGGGCGCGGCGGCGCGGTTGGCGGTGGGCGGTGGCGCCGAGGACTGCGCGCGGCACGCGAGGAACGTGAGCAGCCCCAGCGCGAGCGCGAGGGCCAGGACCTGGAAGACGCGGTGCATCGCCCGAGCATGCCGCGGGCGGTGTCAGGCCGGGGTCAGGATTCGCGCGTCACTCGGTGATCGTGAACGCCTTGATCACGCCCATGTGCTGCATGTTGGAGGCACCGCTGTCGGTGAGCATCGCCGGGGCCACGTCGGCGAGCGGCGCGTAGACCCGGGTGTCGAGCACCAGCCCGTCGGGGAAGCTGGCGGTGCCGACGACGAGCGCGCTCTGGTACGCGCGCAGGTCGGCGTCGGGCAAGACCCAGTCGTACGGCTTGGTGCGGCCAGCGTTGGTGTCGCCGTCGCCGGCCTGATCAGCGGGGTGCGGCGCGGCGGTGGTGACCACGGCGTCGAGCGTGCCGATGCACGCCTCGCTGCGGGTGTCGGTGTTGAAGTCGCCGCCGACGACCAGGAAGTCGGTGGGCGGGACGTTGGCGGCCACGTACTGCGCGAGCGCGGTGGCCTCGCTGTTGCGCGCGCTGGCCGAGGCCGTGAGCAGGTGCACGCTCACCGCCCACAGGTCGCGCGGCCCGGGGATGTCGATGCGCGCGTAGGCGAACTCGCGGTTGCTGACCTGCGGATCGTCCCAGCGGCCGTCGGCGACGATCGGGTAGCGGCTGACGACGCCGTTGGGGATCTGCACGCCGGCCTCGCGGCTGAAGAAGAACTGCGGCCCGAAGGCCTGATCGACGAACGCGCGCAGCTCGGCCGGCGTGTTGCCGCCGACGTTGAACTCCTGCATCAGCGCGATGTCGGGGTCGAGGCCGTCGATGAGCCGTAGCCCGGGGGCCTCGTACGCCTGGAAGTTGCCGCTGGTCAGGTTCGACGCCATCACCCGCAGCGTCACCGGCAGCGGCAGCTCGGGCGCGTCGATCGGGACGGCGTCGATGTCCGGCGCGTCGGGCGGAGACGCGTCGAGGTCGCTGGCGTCGAGGTCGCTGGCGTCGAGGTCGGCCGCGTCGAGGTCGGCCGCGTCGAGGTCGGGGGCGTCGAGGTCAGGGGCGTCGAGGTCGGGGGCGTCGAGGTCGGCCGCGTCCGCGGCGTCGAGGTCGCGGGCATCGGCCGCGGGCGCGTCGAGCGTGCCGCCATCGCCCGCGTCGATCGTCGCGCCGCGGTTGTCGCCGCACCCCGCGGCGACCGCGAGCGCGACCGCGATCCATGGCACGAGGCGCGATCCGACAGCAGCGCGCGGGTACATCCAACGCCCAGGATACCAGCCCGCGCGGCGCCGCGTCGTCAGCGGTGGCCGTCGTCGGGCTTGCGCTCGGGTAGCGAGGCGCGCACCACCAGCCCGAGCAAGAGCGCCACCGCGGCGACGATCCAGAACGGGTAGGGCGCGCGCCATGCCTCGAGGCCGTGGCGCAGGTTGACGCCGAACAGCGCGCCGACCGCGCCGATCGGCAAGAACGTCGCGGCGATCCGGTTCAGGCGGTGCTGCGACGCGACCACGTGCTCGGTCTGCCGGGCGTTGTCCTCGGCGGCCGCGGCGATCGCGTAGTCGAGGCCGGCGCGCGCGTGGCCGGCGATCAGGTCGACCGAGCGCTCGTTGTCCTGGGCCGCGTCGCGGATCGTGATCAGGTCGCGGTCGGCCTTGGCCAGCTCGCGGGCCTCCTGCAGCGCCGCGCTCTGCGCGCGCGCGACGCGGGCCAGCGGCGCGGCGGCGTGCATGATCGCGAACCAGTCGCGCGCCCGCTGGGCCTTGCCGGCGCGCAGCTCGAGCGCGTCGATCGCGGTGGCCAGCTCCTCGACGTGGGCCCGCAGCGGCGCGATCGCGGTCGCGCTCGAGCCCTGGGCGCGCCAGCCGCCGTCGGGCCGGCGCCAGAACAGCCGCGCCTCGTTCTGGTCGGGCGCGTCGGGGTGGGGCAGGCCGTGCAGGATCACCAGCAGGTGGCCATCGGCGGCCATCGCGCGCTGGCGACCGGCGCGCGCGCCCAGCCGCTCACGGAACACCTTCGGGACATCCCAGTTCGGGGGAATCGGTCCAGCTACCATCGCCGCGCAACGTAAGGATCGTCGTCGGTGCGCGCGAGGCCTCGCGCGAGTCGTCGCGATCGTGTCACCGGGCTGTCACGCGCGCCCCGGCGATGGTCCGACGACCGTACGACCGAACGCTCGTCCTGCAAGGGCGCCTGGCCGGGCGCAGGCGCGGCGCTATCGTCGCGACATGGGCGAACCCCAGCTCCTGCGTGCGGCGACGATGACGGACGGCGATCGCGGGATCGTGCGCTGGCGGCGCGATCACAACGCCCACCTGCTGGAGGTGAGCGACGACGGGGCGCGGGTCGCGTGGTCCAGGCCGTCGACCGACGCGCACCCGGCGGTGTGGGTCCCGATCGAGAGCGAGGCCAGGTTGTTCGGTGGCGCCTACGAGGTGGAGTTCGTCGTCGAGGAGATGGCGGCCGGGCAGATCGGCGTCGGGTTCCTGCTGGCCTGGGACATCGGTCCCGACTGGGGCTTTTTCGGCTACCTGGGCTCGAGCCCGACCGCGTGGGCCTACGACCTGTCGAGCGGCGACGTGGTGTGCGCGACCCGGTCGATCGAGGGCGGGCTGGGCAAGAGCGCCGACGGCCACACCGGCGTGGTCACGCTGCGGCTCGACCTGCCCAGCCACGCGATCGGTACCGCGACGTTCGCCGTCGGCAGCCAGGCCGCGCGGCCGATCGAGCTGTCGGAAGGCGCGGTCGTGATCCCGGCGGCGTGCCTGCTGCGGCCGACCCAGGCGGTGCGGATCACGGCGCGGACCGTCGAGCGCGCGCGGGGCGCGTGAGCCGCCGCCCGGCGGCGTCGTGCTACGGCGGCGGCGGCGGCGGCTCGAAGGTCGGGGCGGCCTGCACCGGCTCGGGATCGAAGGCGCGGTAGCTGGCGGCCTCCTGGAGGTGCGGGCGCTCGATGCGATCGGCGCCGGCGAGGTCGGCGATGGTGCGGCTGACCTTGATCAGGCGGTCGATGGTGCGAGCGCTCATCGCGCGGCGCTGCGCGGCCAGGCGTGTGAGCAGCGCCTCGGCGGCGGGGCTGAGCGCGCAGGTGGCGCGGGTGGCGGCGGGGCTCATCTCGGCGTTGGTGGCGACGCCCCACGGCGCCAGCCGGGCGCGCTGGCGATCGCGGGCGGCGATGACCCGGTCGCGCACCGCCGCCGACGGCTCGCCGGGCGCGGCGCCGCGCAGCTCGGCCAGCGCCACCGGCGGGACGTGGACGTGGAGGTCGATGCGGTCGAGCAGCGGCCCCGACAGCCGGCCGCGGTAGCGCTCGATCGCCGTCGCGCTGCACGTGCACTCGCGCACCTTCGAGCCGGCCCAGCCGCACGGGCACGGGTTGGCGGCGGCGACGAACAGGAAGCTCGCCGGGAAGCGCAGGGTCGCGTGGGCGCGGCCGATCACCACCTCGCGATCCTCGAGCGGCTGGCGCAGCGACTCGATCGTCGCGCGCTGGAACTCGGGCAGCTCGTCGAGGAACAGCACGCCGTGGTGGGCCAGCGTGATCTCGCCCGGGCGCGGCACGCTGCCGCCGCCGAGCAGCGCCGCCGCGGACACCGAGTGGTGCGGGCTGCGGAACGGCCGCTCGTCGATCAGGCCGCCCGGCGCCGCGCCGATCGCCGAGTAGACCTTGGTCACCGCCAGCGCCTCGGCGTGGCTCATCGGCGGCAAGATCGACGGGATGCGCCGGGCCAGCATCGACTTGCCGATGCCGGGCGGGCCGACCAGCATGAGGTTGTGGCCACCGGCCACCGCGACCTCGAGCGCGGCCCGCGCCGACAGCTGCCCGCGGACGTCGACCAGATCGAAGCCGCCGGTGCGCGGCCCGGGGAGTCGCGGCCGCGCGCGGCGCAGCGGCGCGCCGGTGGTGACCATCGCCACCACCTCGGCGAGGTGATCGGCGGTCAGCACCTCGAGGCCCTCGACCACCGCGGCCTCGGCGGCCGACGCCCCGGGCACGACCACGCCGCGCAGCCCCAGGTCGCGGGCCAGGATCGCGGCGGCCAGCGTGCCGCGCACCGCGCGCAGCGTGCCGTCGAGGCCCAGCTCGCCGAGCATCATCAGGCCGTCGACCGGCGCCGGATCGAGCTCGCACTCGGCGATCAACACGCCGATCGCGATCGGTAGGTCGAACGCGGTGCCGGGCTTGGGCAGATCGGCCGGCGCCAGGTTGATCGTGATCTTCTTCTGCGGCAGGGCCTGGCCGATCGCCTCGAGCGCGGCGCGGATGCGCACCGCGCCCTCGCGCACCGACGGCGTCGGCAACCCGACCACGTGGTACGACGGCAGGCCGCCGACCACGTCGACCTCCACGTCGATCGGGGTGGCCTCGATCCCTCGCAACGTCGACGACCGCATCTGCGCCAGCATGCGGCGACGCTCAGCACGCCGCGTGCCACGCGCAACCCCGCGGACCCGCGCGCGCCGCTGTCCGGTTTGTCCGGATCTCGGACGAAACGGCCGGGATCCGGCCGGCCACCGGACACGCGCCGCTGTCCGGGCCCGGACAGGCGGAGCGAGAAGCGGGAGACGGGCACGGGCACGGGCACGGGGCAGGTCGGCGTCGAGACGCCGACCTGCTAGGCCAGCACGCGGGTGGCCAGCGCGTAGACCAGGTAGCCGCCGGCGCCGACCACGGCGAGCATGGCGACCAGGGCCCAGCGGGCCCGGGCCGACAGCGGCTCGAGCTGGCGGCGCATGGCGATGCGCATGCCGAGCATCAGGGCCACGCCCGCCACCCCGGCCAGCGCCAGGAGCAGCCCGATCACCTGCGGCGGCAAGTACGGCACGGTCCGGAGATACCACGCAAGCCTTCGGGATCCATCGCAAAAGCCGTGACGCCGGGCCTCGCCGCCGAAAATGGCGGCCGGTGTCAACCGACTCCGGCGGCCGGGGCTCTTTGCCATACAGTGTTCGCGCGAGGACCACTCGTCTTGACGACCGACTCCGCGCCCCTCGCGCCGGGCATCACCGAGATGCGCGCGCGCCTCCTGTCCGACCTGGCCGCGGCGCCGGCCCGGAAGGCCTACGCCATCGCGTACGATCTGCTGGGCAACCGCGCCGAGGCCGAGGAGGCCGTGCAGGACGCGCTGGCCCGGGCCTGCGAGAACCTCCACGAGCTGCGCGATCCCGACGCGGCGCCGGCGTGGTTCCTGCGCATCGTCACCACCCAGTGCCTGCGCACGCTGCGCCGCCGCCGGCTGCGCCGCGCGGTGTTCGGCCGCTGGCTCGAGCGGGTGTCGGACGAGGGCGAGGCGACGCCGGTCGAGGGCGATGGCCTGCCGACCGACGCGCTCGGCGCCCGCCTGCACGCGCCGGCGCCCGAGGCCGCGGACGACGCGCTCGGCAGCCAGCAGGACGTCGCGGCGCTGCTGCGCCGGCTCGGCGACCTGCCGTCCAAGCAGCGCGCCGCGCTGGTGCTGCGCTACGGCCACGATCTGCCGGTGCCTGCGATCGCCGAGATGCTCGGCGTGGAGCAGGCCACGGCGAAGACCCACCTGGTGCGCGGCCTGGCGCGCCTGCGTGAACTGCTCGAGGTGTCGCCATGACTCGCTGTAACCTCGTCGCCGGCGCGGTCGCGACCGGCGCCCCGCTGTCCGACGCCGAGCGCGCCCACGTCGCGGGGTGCCCCGACTGCGCCGCGCTGGTCGCGCTGCCGCGCGCGCTGGCCCGCACCGCCCGCGCCACCGATCCCGGGCCGGGCTTCGCCGCGCGCATGACCGTCGGCGCGCACCGCCGGCTGGTGGTGCGCCGTCGCCGCCGGGTCGCCACGGTCGCCGGCGCCGCGCTGGCCGCCGCGGTCATGCTGTTCGTTACCGTCCGCCAGGTGCAGCGCCCCGCCGCCGATCAGCGGCTGCGCCCCGCGCTGGCCGCCGCCACCCCTCAGCTCCCCGAGCAACCTGCGCGCGCGCGCGAACTGCTCGAGCTCACCCGCTTCGATCGTGCCATGGCGCCGGCCGCGCGATGGGACGACATCGAGGCTCCCCTGCGCTCGCACCGGGCGCTCCTGAATCTGCACCGTCACCCCGTGACCCCCGCTGGAGAGACCCCATGACCCGCAATCGCATCGCCCTGACCTCGCTCGTGGCGGGCGCGTTCGTCACCACCACCGCGCTGGTCGGATCGGCCGTCGGCCAGCCGGCGCCGCCCGCCCCGCCCGCACCCCCCGCCGCGCCCAAGCCGCCCAAGCCGCCCAAGCCGCCCAAGCCGCCCAAGCCCGGGCAGCTCGACGCGCAGATCAAGGCCGAGTTCAAGAAGGGCATCGCGGAGGCCATCCGCGACATCGAGGGCGAGGGCGACATCCCCGACGCGATCAAGACGCGCATCCTCGACTCGCTCAAGCGCGCCCAGGCCAGCGGCAACCCGGCCGACCTCGTCGACCTGTCGCAGCTCGGCAACCTGCGCGGGCTCGACGACCTCGGCGACCGGATCAACGACGAGATCGAGCGCGCGTTCAAGCAGGCCGGCAAGCGCGGCAACGTGCGCATCGGCAAGCGCGGCGTGTCGATCGATCTGAGCGACGACGATCACCAGTGGTCGTGGAGCTGGGACGACGACGCGGCGTCGCCGTTCGACGACCCCAACCTCGACTGGCTGAAGGGCACGCCGTTCGGGCCGCCGGGCGACGACGACCCGGACCTCGACATCCCCGACCCGCCCGATCCGCCGGACTTCGACGATCTCGACATCGATCTCGACGACGTGCAGCTCGACGCCGGCAAGATCGCGGCGCTCGAGAAGATCGCCGCCGACGAGGAGAAGGCCACGCGGCCGGCGCAGAAGCGCGTCACCGAGCTGGGCCGCCAGCTCAAGCGCGTGGTCGGCGGCGCCGACCCGAACCAGGCCGAGATCGATCGCCTGGTCGACGCGATCACCGCCGAGGAGGCGAAGATCCGGAAGGCCCGGCTCGCCGCCTTGACCCAGTCGCGGAAGGTGATCGGGAAGTAGGCCGCGGCGCGGTCGCGGCGAGCACCGCCACCGCGCGCGCGAGCTCGGCCGGCGTGCTGGGCGCGAACACCAGCCGCAGCGCGCCCGGCTCGTGGCCGTCGAAGGTGTAGCGGGCGCCCGGCGCGATCAGCACGCGCTGCGCGGCGGCCGCGGCGGCCCACGCCGCGACGTCGACGCCCGGCGCGACCGTGGCCCACAGCGAGAGGCCGCCGCGAGGGCACGGCGCGGTCACGACGCCGGGCAGCCGGGCGGCCAGGCCGGCCACCAGCGCGTCGCGGCGCGCCTGGTACAGCACGCGCATCCGGCGCATGTGGCGCTCGAGCTCGCCGTCGTCGATCAGCTCGGCGACCGCGGCCTCCATCGGCTGATCGCCCTGGCGATCCATGGCCGCGCGCCAGGTCGCCAGCGTCGCGATCACCGGCGGCGGCGCGACGACGAAGCCGAGCCGCAGGCCGGGCGCCAGCACCTTCGACAGCGTGCCGACGTAGACCACGTGGCCGTCGGGATCGTCGGCGGCCAGCGGCGTCACCGGCCGGCCGTCGTAGTGGAACTCGTGGTCGTAGTCGTCCTCGAAGATCGCCCAGCGGTGGCGGCGGGCCAGCGCCATGAGCGCCAGCCGCCGCGCCGCGCTCATCGTCACCGTCGTCGGGTACTGGTGGTGCGGCGTGGTGTACAGCGCGCGCAGCGGCGCCCGGGCGTGGGCGCGGGCCAGCGCGGCGACGTCGAGGCCGTCGGCGTCGACCGGGATCGGCACCAGCGTCGCGCCGGCGAGGGTCAGCGCGTGCCACGCAGGCCGGTAGCCGAGCGCCTCGACCGCCACCCGATCGCCGGACCGCAGCAGCGCCCGCGCGCACAGATCGAGCGCCATCTGGCTGCCGCGCGTCACCAGCACGTGCTCGGCGGTGGCCGGCACCGCGCGCAGCGTGCGCACCAGCGCCGCCAGCGCGGCGCGCAGCGCGGGGTGACCCTCGGGCGGGCCGTAGCCGAGCAGCGCGCGGCCCGAGCGGCGCACCACCCGTCGCCAGGCCCGGGCCAGCGCGTCGACCGGGAAGCCGCGCGGATCGGGCACGCCGCCGTCGAGCGCGATCACGCCGCGGCCGGGCGGGCCGACCTCGCGCGCGGCGATCGGCGGCGGCGGCAGCGCGAACCCGGCGCGGGTGCGGTGGGGCAGCGCGGCGCGCGCGGTCGCCGCCGGCAGCGCGTCGGACACGAACGTCCCGCGCGCCGGCTGGGTGGTGATCCAGCCCTGGGCCTCGAGCTCGCCAAGCGCCGCCAGCACGGTGTTGCGGTGCACGTCGAGCGCGCGCGCCAGCGCCCGGCTCGACGGCAGCTGCGCGCCCGGCACCAGCACGCCGCGGCGGATCTCGTCGGTGATGGCCCGGGCGATCGCCTGGAAGCGCGGCCCGGTGGCGGCGACGTGGAGCGGCGGCGCGGACGGCGGGCGCATGCCGGGCAGCGTACCCGGCGCGGCGGGCGCCGTGCGCTGGTCTAGCGGACTTCGTGAAACTGGTACTTCTGGATAGACCAGCGTCGCGGCAGGGTACGGCCCATGCGTCGCACCGAGTTCGAGATGGCGCCGGCCGCGGCCCGCGCGTTCCTCGCCAGCCAGGCCACCTTCCACCTGGCCTCGACCACCCCCGACGGCGCGCCGCTGCTGCGCGCGCTGCACGGCGTCGTCGTCGACGACTACCTGGCGTTCCACAGCGCGCCCAAGGGCGAGAAGACCGGCGTCGTCGGCCGCGCCGCGGTGGCCGTCGCCGAGGAGGTCATCGCGACCGTGCCCAGCACGTTCTTCGATCCGATCAAGGCCTGCCCGGCGACCACCTACTACCGCAGCGTCGCGGTCCACGGCGACGTCGAGGAGCTGGTCGAGCCGGCGCTGAAGGCCCGCGCGCTGCAGGCGCTGATGGAGGCGCTGCAGCCGGGCGGCGGCTACCGCCCGATCACCCACGCCGACCCGCTGTACCGCGCCCAGGTGAACGGCCTCCTGGTCGCCGGCATCCGCCTCGATCGCGTCGCCGGCAAGGCCAAGCTGGCCCAGAACCGCAAGCCGGCCGAGGTCACCGAGCTGCTCGCCGCGCTGTGGCGGCGCGGCGAGCCGGGCGACCCGCGCGCGCTCGAGCTGATCCGCGCCGCCAACCCCGCGGCGCCGCCGCCCGACTTCCTGGTCGCGCCGGCCGGCGTGACGTTGCACCCGTGGCTGCCGGCGGCCGACGCCGACGCCGTCGCGGCGCTGCTCGCCGGCACCTACTGGAACCAAGGCTTCACCGCCGCCCAGCTCGCCGCCGCGCAGCGCGGCTCGACCGCGTGGGTCGGCGCCCGCGACGACGCCGGCGCGATCATCGGCAGCGCGCGGGCCATCAGCGACGGCGCCAAGCGCGGCTGGATCTACGACGTGATCGTCGCGCCGGCGTGGCGGGGGCGCGGCGTCGGCCAGGCGCTGACGCGGCTGGTGCTCGACCACCCCGCGCTGCGCGCCACCGCGACCGTCATGCTCGGCACCCGCGACGCGCAGGCGCTGTACGCGCGGTTCGGCTTCGTCGACGTCGCCACCCGCCCGCCGCGCGACTTCACCACCACCGACATGGTGCGGGTGCGCTGACGCCGGTCACGCCGGGTCGGGCTTGGGCGTCTTGGGACCCGACTTGGGCAGCTTGGGCTGCGCGGTCAGGGCCGCCGGCACCTCGCCGGTCAGCGCGTCGAGGAACGCGCCGATCCACTTCACCTCGTCGTCGGTGAAGGTCTTGCCGAGCTGGAGCTTGCCCATCTCGCGGATCGCGGCCGGCAGGTCGGCGATCTTGCCGTCGTGGAAGTACGGCGCGGTCTTGGCGACGTTGCGCAGGCTCGGCACCTTGAACATGAACTTGTCGGCCTCGGCCTTGGTGATCGCGAAGCGGCCGGTGTCGGTGGTGTCGGCGTACGGCGCGGTCAGGCCGGTCTTCATGTACATCGAGCCGCCGAGCAGCGGCCCGCTGTGGCAAGCGGTGCAGCCCGACGCCATGAACACCGCGAGGCCGTGCTTGGCGTCGTCGGACATCGCCGCCTCGTCGCCGGCCAGGTACTTGTCGAACGGCCCCGGCGTCGCGAGCTTGCGCTCGAACGCGCCGATCGCCTTGGCCATGTTGTCGAAGCTGACCGGCTGGCCGGGGAACGCCTTCTCGAAGGCCTCGACGTAGCCGGGGATCGACTGCAGCACGGCGACGACGTGGGCGTCGTCGAGCATCGCCATCTCGACCGGGTTGGTGACCGGGCCCTTGGCCTGCTCCTCGACGGTCGCGGCCCGGCCGTCCCAGAACTGCGCGAAGTGGCCCGCGGCGTTGAGCACGGTCGGCGAGTTGCGGGTGCCGAGCTGGCCCTTGTGGCCCTTCGACGTGGGCAGCCCGTCGACGCCGAACTTGTCGAGCGAGTGGCAGGTGTTGCACGACACGTCCTGGTTCTTCGACAGCCGGGTGTCGAAGAACAGCTGCTGGCCGAGCGCCACCATCGCGTCCGAGGCCGGGGCCGCGGCGTCGTCGAAGGTCGCCGGCAGCGGCTTGAACATCGCCGTCACCTGGGCCTTGTCGGGGGTGGTCGGCGCGGCGGGGGCCGGCGGCGGCGTCGGCGCGGTGGGCGGCGGCGTGGTCGGGGCGGCCGGCTGCGCGGTCGGCGGCGTCGGCGGCTTGGCGGCGGGGTCGCCCTCGGACGACTTCTTGCCGCAGCCGGCGGCGACCACACCGAGTGAGAAGAACAACGCGACACGGAGTGACGACAACTGCATGCGCGCACCATGCCCGCGCTGGCGCCAGCGGCCAGATGACCAACGGTCGCGCGCCACTCCGCCGCACCCGCGCGTTGTGGGCGCCACAGCGCTCGGGCTACGCTCGCCGCGATGTTCGATCGACGCTGGTACGGGACGATCGCGCTTGGCCTCACGCTGGCCGCCTGCGGTGGCCGCAACACCCCGGGCGGCGGCGATCCCGACGCGAGCGGCGCCGACGCGACGCTGGTCGACGCGGGCGTCGACGCCGACCTGTGCACCGGCGGCACGCTGTGCGGATCGCCCGCCACCTGCTGCGCCGCCGGCAACGAGTGCGTCGATGATCGCTGCCTGGCCGCGTGCTCGAGCGGCGTGCACTGCGGCGCGGATCTGACCACGTGCTGCAACGCCGGCGAGGTGTGCCTGGCCGCCGCGTGCGTGGTGCCGGGCGCCGCCTGCGGCGACTCGTACGACTGCGAGCCGGGCCAGTTCTGCGAGCCGACGCTGGGCCAGTGCCTGCCCCAGCCCAACCCGCTGACCTGCGAGCTGGTGCCGCAGTTCAACGACCTGATGGTCACCCAGGAGTGGGCCTACACCGCCGAGCAGATCATCTCGATCCCGGTGGTGGCCAACCTCGACGGCGCCGGCGGCCCGGAGGTGGTGGTCAACGTCACCCAGCAGGACGGCGCCGGCTTCCCGGGCGGGCGCATCGCGATCCTCGACGGCCGCACCGGCGGCGTGCTGGTGCCGCCGATCGCCAACAACCCACCGACCAGCTACGGCTCGCACGGCCGCTCGACGATCGCGCTGGGCGACGTCTCGGGCGACGCCTTGCCCGACGTGATCTACGCGTCGCGGGTCGACGCGGGGTTCAAGAGCCTGATCGTCGCGATCGATCGCACCGGCGCGGTCTTGTGGACCTCGCACGACCCCGGCGGCGCGGCCCACCGCTTCACGATCGAGAACGCCGCGGTGACGCTGGCCAACTTCGACGCCGACGCGATGGCCGAGGTGGTGATCGGCGGCGCGCTGCTCGATCACGACGGCACGGTGCTGTGGGATCAGGGCGGCAACGGCGCCGGCCCGACGCTCGGCACCAACGCCACCTACACCGGCGGCATCGCCGCGGTGGCCGACCTCGACGGCGACCACCGGCCGGAGATCATCACCGGCAAGCAGGCGTGGAAGGTGGCGTGGCACGCCGGCCCGCCGGCGACCGCGACCGTCACGCCGTACTGGACCTACGCCGGCGCCGACGGCTACCCGGCGATCGCCGATCTCGACGGCGACGGCCGCCCCGAGGTGGTGCTGACCGCCAGCGCGCAGGTCCACGTGCTCGACGGGCGCACCGGCCTCTTGTGGTGCGGCCGCGACCCGACCGGCGTCGCGTGCACCACCGCGGCGCTGCGCACCCAGCCGTTCAACATCCCGGGCGGCGCCACCCAGAACCGCGGCGGCCCGCCGACGATCGCCGACTTCGACGGCGACGGTCGCCCCGAGATCGGCGTGGCCGGCGGCCACAGCTACTCGCTCTACGATCTGGCGCGCCCGGGCGAGGACCTGACCGGCGTCACGCCGACGCCGGCGGCCGGCGCGATCTTCACGCGCTGGTCGCAGCCGACCCAGGACCTGTCGTCGAACGCGTCGGGCTCGTCGGTGTTCGACTTCCAGGGCGACGGCGCCGCCGAGGTGGTCTACAACGACGAGTGCTACATGCGCGTGTACTCGGGCACCGACGGCCGGGTGCAGCTGACGATCCCGTCGACCACCGGCACCATCCACGAGTACCCGCTGGTGGTCGACGTCGACGGCGACGGCAACTCGGAGATCATGGTGGTGGCCAACGACTCCAACGCCGCGGCCGACTGCCCGGCGGTGCCGCCGCGGCGCGGCCTGTACGTCTACGGCGACGCGCGCGATCAGTGGGTGCCGACCCGGCGGGTGTGGACCCAGCACGCGTACCACGTCACCAACGCCACCTCGGCCGGCAACGTGCCGCTGGTCGAGGACGACAACTGGACGCTGCCCGGCCTCAACAACTACCGGCAGAACGTCCAGGGCGACGGCGTCTTCAACGCGCCCGACCTCGCGGTCGACCTGTCGATCGGCCTCGACACCTGCGATGGTGGCCAGCTGGTGCTGCGGGCCCGGGTCACCAACCGCGGCGCGCTCGGCGTGCGCCCCGGCGTCGCGGTGGCGTTCCACCGCGGCACCTCGGCCGCCGGCCCGGTGGTCGGCAACGGGATGACCACGGTGCCGCTCTTGCCCGGCCAATCGACGATCCTCACCGCCACCGTCGCCGATCCGCCCGCGCCGACCGACTACTTCGTCACCGTCGACGCGCCGCCCGGCATGGTCGCCGAGTGCGACGAGACCAACAACGACGACGTCGCCACCGACGTGCAGTGCCCGCGGGTCGATTGAGCGGGGCGCGCGCGCAACCCGCCTGGACTCAGAGCCTGTAAGTCTTTCGGTTGCGCACCGGTCGACGCGTCGGGAGTTTCGCGTCCTGGGGGGAGGCTCGGGAGGCTCGTCGGGGACCAGGTGGCGGGCGGGGTACGCGAGTGCTGGTGGTCGCCCATGGACCGCGTCGGTACGGCGGGAGGGGGGCTGGGCGACCAGCCCCCTGCAACTCAGCGCGCCATCATCGCGGCGAACTTGGCGTTGAGCGGCGGATCCTGCGCCAGCTTCTGGCCCCACGCGGTGGCGACCGAGGCGTAGCCCATCATGTCGAGGCCGAACTGGCCGAGCGCGCCCATCATGTTGCCGGTCTGCATCGCCTTCATCAGGCGCACGTAGTCGGACAGCCGCGCGACCTTCTGGCCGGGGAACACCACCGGGTCGGGATCGCCGCCGCCGCCCGCGGCGAGCTGCTGCTGCGCGGCCTGCGCCGCCTGCACCTCGGCCGCCATGTCGAACTTCTTGGCCTCGAGCTGGACCATCCGCACCGACGAGCCGCCGGTCTTGTTGTCGAAGATGCGCGCCTTGTACTCGGTGAGGCGCTGCTTGGTCACGTCGTCGACGTCGGGGAAGGTCAGCCAGGTGACCACCAGCGGCGCCTCCCACGGGCAGAAGCCCTCGCGCGGGATCTGCTGGAACAGCCAGCCGAACGCCTGCACCACCTCGGCGCGGATCGCGGCGTCGCGGCGCGCCAGCACGCCGAGCGCGATGATCGCCGCGCCGGTGGTCCAGTCGCTCGGCCCGTACAGCAGGCCGTACAGCGCCTGCTGCCGCGGGCTGCCCTGCCACGGCGTCTGCGGATCGCACGACGCGATCGTCAGCGCGGTGGCGATCTGCGCGCGCTGCACCCACGGCAGCACCCGCCACGCCGAGCCCGGCGGCCGCGGCGGGAACACCAGCGTGCCGAGCAGCTCGCGGATGGCGGCGCTGCCGCCCAGCTTGGCCGCGGTGCGCTCGGCGATCGGCGTCCACACGTCGAGCGCGAACGGCTCGCTCGCGAGGCCGTGGATCGCGGTGACGGTCTGGAAGCTCGGCCGCTCGATGCCCGGCTTGGGCTGGGTGCCGTCCCACTGCCAGATCTGGAATGGCACCTGGGCCTTGGGCTGGCGCGGGTCGGGCTGCTGGATGGTCTCGACCTGGTAGTCGAAGCCGACCTGCGGGCCCCACATCTCCATCTGCAGCCAGAACGCGCCGACGACGCTGGGCGACTCGAGGTGCGACAGCTTGAGCCGCACCGTCGAGCCGTGGTGCTGGGCCGGGTTGTCGAACATCTCCTCGAAGATCGCGTTGAGCGCGTTGGCCGAGGCGTCGGCGGGGTGGGGCAGGCGGTTCAGGTACAGCCGCGGCGGGTCGAGCTTCTCGTACAGCTCCTCGGCGCGGTGGTTGGGCGGCTCGGCCTCGGTCAGGCGCAACAGCGCCAGCTTGGTCGGCGCGTCCTTGTTGGTCAGGTAGCGGATGTACAGGTTCGACGCCGTCGCCCACGGGTGGTCGGGCTCCTTCTTGAGCGCCGCGTCGTACTGCTGCTGCGCGTCGGTCAGGCGGTCGGCGTCGAGCATCATGTCGCCGCAGTCGAGGTGGGCGCTGACGTCCTTGGGGTCGTGCTTGAGCGCCTGGGCGAACCACTGGGCCGCCTCGTCGACGCGCTTGGCGTCGCGCAGCGCGTTGGCGACGCCGACCGCGGCCTTCCACGACGGATCGATCTGGTAGGCGTGCTGGGCGAACTGCAGCGCCTCGCCGGTGGCGCCGATGCGGCGCGCGACCATCGAGCTGCCGAACCACAGCATGCCCTCGGCGGGGTGGAGCTGGCGGATCGCGGCCAGGATGCGCGCGCCCGACTCGAGCGTCGGCTTGCGCGCGTCGTCGGCCTCGGTCGGGATCGGACAGCGCGACGCGATCTTGAGGATGTCGACGACGATGCCGCCGATGATCTCGGGCAGCGGGATCGAGGCCAGCACGCCGGGCTGGCTCATCCACCACTCGCACCACAGCATGTACGGGATGTCGGGGCGGATCTCGGCGACGTCGGTGATGAGATCCATCGCCTCCGACCACCGCCGCATCCACGCCAGCACGTAGCTCTTGTTGGCGGCGTCGACGAACGACACGTCGCCCTCGAGCTGCACCAGCGCCATCGGATCGGGCGCCGCCGCGATGATCTCGTTGAGCAGCTGCATCCGCTCGCGGTGCATCGGGTCGTGCGTCAGCGCGCACCCGATGTGGTGCAGCGCGTGCGGCAGGTCGCGCTGCGCGAGCGCCTGACGGGCCAGCGCGGTGTCTTGGTCGGCGTTCCCCTCGCGCGGATCGGACATGGCAAAAGGATGGAGTCTTCTGCCGCGCCGGTGTGACGCGCGATGGCGGAAAATCTACGGCTGGATCGTGACGGCGTTGCCGTGGATCCACAGCGGCACGTCGGCGCCGCCGATCTCGAGCTCGTAGTAGCCGTCCATCGCCTGGCGCACGGTGCCGGCGTGGAGCAGGCCGTCGGCGAGCGCGACCAGCACCCGGGTGCCGGCGGGATACGTCGACGGGGCTGCCGGCGCGGCCGGGGCGGCCGGCGGGGTCGGGGCCGCGGCCGGCGCTGGGGCCGGCGGCTCGGGCGTGGGCGCCGGGCCGTTGGCGGTGTCCTCGACGAGCACCACGTCGTTGCCGCCCAGCCAGCCGACCGCGTCGGCCGCGCCGTTGGCGCCGGCCGGGTCGGTCGCGACGTCCGCGGCGGCCGCGACCGCCGCCACGCCGATGGAGCCGGACGCCTCGGGCTTGCCGCCGATCATGCCGGAGGCCTCGGGCTTGCCGCCGATCATGCCGGAGGCCTCGGGCTTGCCGCCGATCATGCCGGAGGCCTCGGGCTTGCCGCCGAT
>Ga0075163_10004334_pt1 | contig 19067 bp, 16 predicted proteins | sample JI1023141ADNA_FD_71478 | JGI IMG/M metagenome (GOLD analysis project Ga0075163, IMG submission 71478) | Wastewater effluent complex algal communities from Wisconsin, to seasonally profile nutrient transformation and Carbon sequestration -... | ecosystem: Engineered > WWTP > Effluent > Algae...
AAATCTAGTGTCGTCGGTACAACGAAAAACCTTTGCTCCATTATCGTACAAAGTTCTTAATCCGAAACTCCTTGGGTATTTACAATGAGAGTCTTGGTAGAACGAGACTTTATCGGTGGCTCTCTTACTATATTTTTTCTTGTTTTCTTCCCATTCTTCAAAAGAATAAATTATCCCTTCTAGGTAATAATTGGAACCAGAGGCTAAACCATCAAGACTATGAAGCTTATTGTTCTCGTATTGATACTCGATATCATCGATGTCAATTACGGTAGGTGATTTATCTCCGCCCAGAATAGTGCAAGCGGCATCTTCGAAGTGAGCAACTTTTACTGTTCGAAGTCCAACTCCAGGAAGATCGATTTCGCAATTTTCTTTGATAAATGGCATAAACAATAGACCCGTGAGGTTTCAACCCCAATGTAAGACGCCCCAGACAAGTTGTCAAGGGCGCCAAGAACTGAAAATGATTGAGCTTAAAGTGAGCGGGAGCGAGAGCGAGCAATCACGAGAACCTCTTCCTTTGGAACCTCTAGAGCCGGCTCACCTTGCAACTCCTGTAATAATTCCATTTTGATGTTTTTCTTAAATTCGGCTCCCAACATATCAAGAAAGCCAAATCCTAAATTGGTCAAAGCTTGAACCCGGAGTTCCTTGCCAAGCTCTCCTTCTATCTTGCTCCCAGCAGCATACTGCAAAACAGCTCGAGCAGAGGGGTGCGGAACCATTTTATCTAGTTGATGATTAATGGTTGAAATAGCTATCCGAGTTGGAAGAGAGTTAAAGGACGGAGAAACGTTTGCCGAAACCTCAAAAGCAAGCTCTTTTAAAGAACTATCTTGTTGCTTGACTAAAACCGCTCCCTCTTTGGCAAGCGAAGCCCTTGACGCTATTATTGCTGCTTCTTCGCTTTCAAATTCGGCACCTTTGAACTCCCAATAGGTTGCGGTATCTGTTAAGTTTTCTACTTTGAAATAATTATCAACCGGAGTTCTTAATAGCCAGGCACCATTATTTGTGATGGTAAATTCAAGTTCTAAGTCGGTGGTTTTACCATCTTTGATTAAAGAATAAGTATCCTCCTTTTTTCTTTGCAAATTAAATTGACGACCATCATTGAGCTTGATTTTAAGCGCTATATTGTTACCATCATACCAAATGATGGCACCTTCCCATATGGTTTTCGCAACATATCCTAGGTTTACAATATCTGTCGGTTTTTTACAAAAGATAGTACGGTTTCCAAGTTTTTTAGTACACGTTTTCTTTTTTTCTTCGTACTCTTGCTTAGTTAAATTAGCTATTTCAAACCAACGATATTTTTCCGTTCCATCAAAGTTTTGCTCATATAAACCCTCGTCTACATCTTTAAAAGAAATTTTACCATTACAGTTATCTACTCGCGCAATAGGCAAACCGTCTTTGAAAATAGTATAGTCCTTCAATTCGATTTCTTCACCTTCTGGAGTAATCAATTTGGTCCATTCAGCTCTACCACCAGGAATAGCTTTTGCCCACACTGACCAACCCGATTTGTAAACAAGATAAGGAAATTTGGTAATAGGAGTACTACCAGTATAATCAAGCCAAAATACTCGGCGTGTAGCTCCGTCATCAAGAACTATACAATTATCGAACTCGCTCTTAGTTAAAGGAATGCCTTCAATGTAATATTGAGTACCATCGGAACCATTTTTATTGGTAGTAGCAGGACCATCAATTCGATGAAGCTTACCATTTTTTGCCCAATATTCGTTACCCAACCTTTTCGAAGTAGCTGCTGGACCATCTAAACAGTGAAGCTTATTGTTCAACAATTTAGGACTATCACAATCAAACATAAAAACAGAGTGATATTGATTATAGACGTTTATTACCGACATTTGTCATTCTTCCTTTACAGATCGTCAAAACTAGCTGCTGGGTCTTTTGATTTTATTTTATAGTGAATTGGCTTAATGTAAGGAAGATAATCGAAATCGCTTTCTTTAATCTTCTTGAATAACATATATGTATTCCGGGTATCACCAATCGCCGAATGCTCCATTCCTTGGATAGGCGTTAGCCCCAGATTAACCATTGCTGTCTTTAACTTCCATTCCTTGGCGGGACTGCCAATCTTCTTTCCAAGAGCTCGAGAAGCCGCTAAAGTATTGAACCAATACAAACACGGGAAAGTTTCTTCTCCATGTTGTTCCCAGAGTTTATGAAGTCTACCGGCATCGAAAGGGGCGGAATGAGCAACAAAACAACGATGTTCGGGGGAAGAACCATCTTCGTCAACCCATTCTTTGATTCGATGAATGACATCTTTGGGATGCTCGCCTTTGTAAAGATCTTGCTTAGTCTTGTTGGTTAACTTTAAAGCAATCGGATCGGCAGTCCAAGGAGTTAAACACTTAAGGTTCTTGGAGAGTTGATGACGATCGGAATAACGAATAAGGGAGATTTCAGTAACCTCATGGATTTTTGGATTAACTCCGGTTGTCTCTGTATCGCATATATAAAATTGAAGCAGAATTCCTTTAGATTAAGAAGAGTGAGAAGATCTTATTTTTGTTTTTTCGAATGTACAATGTTTCAGAGTTAAATTTGGAACAAGTTCTAAAGGAGGGTCGGAATAAATAAAGATAACACCTTTAACGGCACACTTTTCTTTAATAGAGCGCCCGACGCTTGATTCACTTATTTTATGAAACACTGAAGCTATTCGAACACTCTTGAAAATATTACCAAAGTTATCCGAAACGATCGAGCCAAGACTATTTGAATCTCTAGGATAATATGTAGGATCTACGTAAATTTCATTGATTACACATCTATGAACACAACCATAATCTAAATTAAATAAGCTAGCTAATTTCCTATCAGAATACCACCCACTATTATACAACCTTCGAAGTTCAAGTATTAACTCTGGACCAAAATCGGGCTTTAATTTTTTAGGAGATCTTTTAACTTTGAGAGCTCTTTTTTCAATTATACGTTCAGCATTTTTCCAAGTCTTTCTTAATCCTATCGACATCACGGTATAACGAGAAACTTTAAACTGATCTGCGATTTCGCTTGCGCTTATTAGATTTTCATCGTATTTTTTTCGTATTAGTATGGCTTGCTCAGGAGTAATTTGAATTTTTCCATTTAACTTAATAGTTTTGGGAGCCCATTTGAATTTTCCGTTTGGTTGACGAAGTTCTTTAGTTACTTCTTGTTTAGTAAAACCTAACTCTTCAACAATTCCATTGATACCATAATAAACAATTCCTTTTTCGTCAAGAATAGCCTTAATACCTTTATTTGGAATAAATAAAGGAGGTACATAGTTACTATCCTTATATGAAATATTTTTCAATATGCTTGCTATTGTTACACTGGAAACAGTATATTCATTAACTAACATTGAAATACTTCTTTTTCTTGACAAAAAGAGATTTCTAATTTCTGCCACCTGTTCTTGTGTTAATTTTTTAACCTGTGGTTTGCTACGGTCTTCAGCAGAACGATAGGGAAATGGATTCTTTCCTCGTGGCGGACGTGTTCTGACACCCGTTTTAAATTGCTCTCTCCATTTAATAGAAATACTCTTTTTAAGTTCTTCAAGTTTTTCTGGCAAAGGAGCTCCACCTTTATTACCATTGTAACCATTAGGAACTAAAGTATCAAGATATTTAATCCAGAAAATTTCTGCTTCAGCAACTTCTTGATTGGTTTCAAATTCTTCTATCACATTAAAATAGAAATTATCAACACCGTGTTTTTTAATAGATTGACTAATTATACTATTGTTAGCCCGTTTATGATTATACCACCTTTTCTTAGGATTTTTAGTTTGCCCTACGTAATTTTTTCCAGTTATTTTGTTTGTTATAACGTATATGTAAAAAATATTTCCTTTACAGAGTCTCAACCTCGCTTGGTAAGGACGATCATCTGACTATATGGGGCGTATACAGCACTCTCGCTTTTACGGAATGAAGAACGTTTGGGTGTGAAGGAAACCGGAGCGGCAGTCTTTGTTTTATCCAGGGCATCTTGGGGCGAGGATGCTAGGATTTTGTATTCTAGGGTAGCGGGGACGGTTCCATCGACAAGTACTTTGTAATATTGAAGCGGTGGAGGCGGAGCTTTCTCGGATGACATAAATATATGCCAAAAATTCGATATGCCCGCTAAATCCGGTATTTGGATAGAATGATCGAGACCGAGAACCAGTTAATCGAGAGATTGGACAATGAGGCTAAAGGACTAGCTGTCTTGGAACCAAAGAAAGAAGAGCCCGTCAAGGTTCAAGAACCAAAAACTCAACCAATTAAGCCTAAAGAATTAGGAGTATATCAATTACCTTTAAGAACTGGCAAATCTGGTAAAGAAGGAGATGCTCCAGCAATAATTGGAGGATATGTTCCTGAAGACATTAAATTGAATTGGAATCATTCTCATGGACATAAAGGTCTTGACCTCCAATCATATCCTAAAGCTCCAGTTTATTCTCCTGGACCAGGAATTGTAAAAGAAGTCGGTAAAAGCGAAGTAAGTGGTAACTTCATTAAGATTCAATTCGAGCCAGATAACAACTTAACTTCTTTTCTTTGTCATTTTGATAGTGTAGTAGCTAAGATAGGTGACAAGGTTGACCAAAATACTTTGATTGCTTATAACGGAGATACTGGGAGAGGAGCTCAAGGTACGTGGCATGTACATGTGGAATTCAAGTTAAACGGCTCTTACATTGATCCCAATAGCATCTTCGGTAAGCCTATCGGTTCTTTTCAAAAACCTACTGAACCCAAAACCGCCGCCGAATCACTATCTCTTCAATTCTTGAAGATTCTCGATAACGATCTCCTCTTTTAACGATTCCGCTTCCTTCCCCAAATCCTCTGGAATCTCAAAACCCAAAGGCTTTGCTCCTAAGGTTGCCTTAAGCTCTCTTCCAAGCTGATCAAGGAAATTACCTCCCAGATTGGCAAGGGCATCGACCCGAATCTCGGTTCCCAACTTACGAACCTCGGAACGATTGGACTTTAAGGTAGCCGTTCCTAAGACATAAGCCAAGATGTTCTTGGAGATGGGATGAGGAGTGATGTGATTGAGTTTTTGATTGATTTGGGTGGCGGCTACTCGTCGACCAATGTTGAGCGCTTTGACTCGATAAGGTCGAAGTTTGGCTTCCCAATCTTCCTTAGAGTACTTAACTCCTTCAAGATAGTATGATTCCTCTCCTGTAGTGTGATAAATATAGGCGGGACCATCGGTTTTATGTAAATTTCCGTTTTGACGCCATTGAGTGCAGCTATTGCATTGATGAGCTGGTCCATTATCTCGATGAAGTTTTCCGTTTAAATACCAAGATTGCTCATTACCATTAGTTTCGGCTGGTCCGTCGACTCGATGCTTTGTTATAAGCTCCGGCTCTTTGTAATAGGTAATATTACTTCCATTGGTATATTGGTAGCACTCTTCGTCGATTTTGATAACACCTGGCTTTAAAACAATTGGTAACCCAAGTTCTCGCAATTTGACAACAAAATTAGAATAATCATATTGTACACCATCTAAATAATAGTAACCCGAATTAGTTACCGCATAACCAGTTTCACAATGAAGAATTGAACACTCTGGGTCTTTGAAAATGGAACCGTTGTATTCATAACTATTTTCGGCTAGTTTTTTAGAGCCAACACGTCCAACTGGTGGTAAACCCATCTCTTTAAGTTTCTTGTTGTAATCAGTTAAACTATAGTTAACACCATCTAAATAAAAGCTTGTTTGTGTGGCAGGACCATCGGTTCTGTGTAAGATTAATCCATAAGGATCTTTGGAATAACCGGCTGAGCTCTTATACAGATCTTCTGAGATTTTCTCCCCTTTATTTATTTCCCGAGTTCCAAAATCAACACTTGAATCGCTCCACTTGGAAGCAGAAGAAACACGCCAATAAGCTTTTGATGACTCTAGATCAACCAAAAATTTTCCTACTGCTTGTAGATTTTTTCCTATAACTTCATCTTTTAACTGAATGGCAACTGGCTCTCCATTGATATCAAAATCTAACCAGGCTATAGCGTTATCCCACTGAACTCTCCGAATCTTAGTCTTTTCTTTATCGTAATAGAAAAATCTCTTATAACTAGCATCAGTAGAATAATCTTTAAGATACTGATCATAATCGGTTTTGTTGGTAATGCCTATGCCCGATCTATATTGAGAGCTGCCGTCCAAACCATTGCCGCACTGACGCCAATAATTGCTATGATCTTTCACAACAATTGGGTTAGATGATGATGGGTTCAAAACCCAATTACCGTTATTTTTTAACTTACCATCAGCAGTATCAAGAACATAAATGGAGTTCGCGATCTCCATTTTAACAATTTCACCCTTATCATTAGCCCAAGCTTTAGCGCCAGATGCCCAAAAAATAGAAGGAATGACAGGATCCGAAATCAATTTACTAAAAGGAGCGCCTTGATAAAAACAAGTTCGTTCAAAAGGAGTGCCAAAATCCAAAATGAGGTACTTGGATTTAACTCGTTCCCAATTTTCTTTGGAATCAAATTCATATCCGTTAATGTAATATTGCTCGCCTCGAACATCAATTACAGCGGGACCTGATGAGTTATGATATACGTCCCCTTTAAAAGATTGAAAAACTCCATTAAATTGCCACTCCTTTTTTTCGTCTCCTTGTTTAAAACTAATAGCTGGACAACCAATATCACTATCTTGAAATGTATAATTGGCGGTGGAAGCATCAGTTAAATAATGTTTCGAGTCCGCTGTTGCAACTAATCTCAAATTTCCAACAAATGGGTTATAAACATTATTAGGCTTACCATTAGTGTAATAAAGATTTGACCCATTAACCCAAGAAATTTTAGCAATAACAGATTTATCAGCATCTTTGTAAAAGATTGTTCTCGAAGTAGCACCAGAATCGATTTTGGTGACCCACTCCTTGGAGCGTTTTTCGTGCTCTTCTTTGGTAATCTTTTCTCCAAACCATTCGTGAGTCAACAACTCTTTTTGCTTATAGATTTCCATGGCTTCGAAATAAGTTTTATCTCGATACTCTTCTCCTTTCAAAGAGATAGTGTGCCGCGGCTCGTAATAATGAACTTCCCACCCTAAATCGTTTTTAACCGCCCTTTTCTTTAAATTATTTCGATCGTACCAAGATAAAGAAGTAGGTGTGATATCGCTAGGCTGATCGTTGGGTCGTAAATAATATTCACCATTAAGAACCCATTGAGTTAAAGACGGACTAATGAAAGCTGGCAGATCTCCATCTCGATGTTGTTTTCCGTTTAACCAATACTGTTGACGCCCATCTTTGTATTCAATAGCGGGCAAGTCTCCTTCGCGATGAACAATAGTACACGCTTCGTCTTTGTACCAAACAGTTTTTTCATCATTAATTCCCTTCCCATAAACCTTGGAATATTCTTTTTTAACGGGGTCTAAATAGTTAGCTCCCATTTTTTGGAGCCACTGTTCTTTGTTAAGATATTTGTACTCAGTCTTGGTTTCAAAATAGTACTCCTCATCGCCGTTGAAATTTAATTTGGCAAAATTTCCGGTAGTTCCAACACTATTAACCGAAGAAGCTTTTTTAGTAGAGATAAGTAGTTCGTTACCACTATATCCTATCCAAAACTCCACATATTTTTCAGGACCTACTTTGTACCAATAATAATCGGGATCAGCAGAGTTCTTCTTAAACTCAGTAACACCTTGATCTCTAGCAACCCCGAACTGTTTTTCAGTAAGCTCTAACCCAGAAATAAAGTACTTCTTGGTTCCGTCCGCCATCTCCTGAGCGGGTCCATCTAATCGATGAAGTTTCCTTCCGAGATAATGAGAAACCGTTCCATCCTTAGCTTTTTTCTGGGTTACCTTACTCACAGAATTGTCTCCTTGAAAATCTTGAAGTTCTCACCTACCGAATTACGATCTTGGATAATTGCAAAGGTTACCGTCCTAAAGTACTTTGCCTTCTCCTCCAAAACTTCTTTGAATACCGAAGAGATATAAACTGGGTTATTCTTAAAAGCACCACAACCCCAAGCTCCAAGAATAAGATGGTCAACCTCTTCCTTAACTGCTTGGTAGATCATCATCTCAATTTTGTGTCGAATCAATTTAACATAATCTGGGTTGGTCGTTAAATCATCTTTCTTGTTAACCTTGGGAGCGGCAATAGTCAAAACATGAGCCTCGATTGGGTCCATATCGACATAATTGAAATCCTTGAAGAAGGTCGCAAATCGAGTAAAAATCATCTCCGTATTTTGGAGAGGATAAGCGTTTCGAGGAAGGCAAAAAGCCAGATTAGAACATCGAAATAAGCACTCTTCTTGAGCTCTGGCTCCTCGGTTCACTCCTCCTCCTGGATAAATCGAATCTGCCATATTAAGCAAACCAATGGATTCATCAGAAAATTGAGACTCTAGATATTGAAGACAAGAGATTGTATCCGTCTCCTTAACTTCAACAACCCCATCCTTAATTGGGAACTCGGATAAATCAAAACCGAATCCATCTGGATAAGAAACCTTTTCGGAATCTCCCCAAACAAATTCGGTGGCTTTAAGCAAAGTATCTTTGTAAATCTCAATAAGATCTGCTGGCGAACCAGTCTTAGGATCTATTGGCGAAACGAAGAGCTGAAGATCATTGGAGTCCATTGTGGCAGCTCCCGTTCTCAATATGAAGCCGATCCTCGGTCATCTTGAAGTTATCATCAGGAACTGTGGAGATAGTATAATCTTGTACAGTGGTACCATCTGCCTCTCTAAAAACTCGACGATTACCCACTAGATCTGTCCAACTAACATAACTTCCTAGCTTAGGAGTAGTGTTAAGAAGATGATAGCACTCCGAGGTGTCGTTACTCTTTACGATAAACGAGGAACCCGCCCCGCAACCTAAGAGACCAAAAATAACAAAAAACATTAACTTTTTCATATTAACTCCGGTGATAGACAATGTGTTTTAAACGAGAATCTTTTTCATTAACAACAGAAGAAACTTCTTTAAAAGAAGATGGGATTTGAGGAAAGTAAATAGCGTCAGTCTTATCTTCAATTGGAAAATCTACCAAGGTCAAATCCAAGGTATTAACCACATCGGCAGCTAAAAATTGACGATAAATTTCAGCTCCACCAATTATCCAAACATTAGGGATTGCAACAATAGCAATAAGAAGACTAGCTAGGTTAGAGAAGATCTCCACCTTGTCTTGGGCTTCCATGGAGCGAGAAAGTACGATATTACGGCGATTAGGAAGAGGACGACCAATGGAGTCAAAAGTGTTTCGACCCATGATAACGGTACCTCCAGAGGTCAAGGCTTTGAATCTCTTAAGATCTTCGGGAAAAGACCAAGGAAGCCGATTGGATAATCCAATAATTCCGTCTTGGTTAGTGGCAACAATTAATGAAATCAACGCGAGCCTTTAGGAGAAGAGGTGAAAATCTCAGAAACATTACTGCCAGAGATATAGCAATAAATGTTTAAGGCAAGAGCAATAACGATTATTCCCAATAGGAAGAGAAGACCTATCCTAAAATGTCCTCTATTTTCATTGGCTTCTTGAGTTGTTTTAATCTCTTTTTTAGCAGCAATGGTCTGCCTTTTGGTCTCCTCTTCTTCTTTAATCTTGGTTTTGAGAATATCAGCTCGGTGCTCGTCTGACATCAATCTAAGCCACTCTTCCTCATTAATCATATAACTCTCCTAAATAAAGCTCTCCCGAGGCATCAATCTAACCACTCTGATGGGCGCTGCAAGCCCCTAGAATCACGAGGAGTGCACCTGATGGTAGGGACCGCCAACCAAGAATTCTCCGGACATATCATAGTTCCGAGCACCTGACAACTGAATGTGGTTGGCTCGAATGCTTTTGCTGGGATTGCTCAACTGATAACCCGCTTTTTGAATTTCGTGAGCTAAACGATTGTCACATCCTCGGAATCCCATAAAGAAATCTGCATGAATGTTTCGAATTTTACCCCTAAAAATCCAGGCATCTTGACTATCCGATCGATCAAAATGATGGTACTCGCCACTCCCATCCAAATCCCACCTGGATAAGGCATAAGCCTGATTCGGTTTAATCTTTTGAGCTAATTCAATCGAGGCATCAAACCAAATATCTGAATTACAAATAATATTGACATCTTCGGATTTGGTTACCTGATTTACTTTTTCAAAGTATTGAGAGAACTTAATTCGATTCTGGGACAAAATGGGAATTAAATTCAAAGCCCTGTTGTTAGCATTATGGATGAAACAAGATTCGATTTCTCGGTGACGAGAAGGGTTGGAATCTACGTAGTAATTGACAAAGAGATTGATCATGCTCCTTATATATCCATATAAGTATAGCATGATCCCTGGTGAAGCTCCTTCTAATCCCTCTGAAGATTTTCAAGATATCGACCAAGACCTTGATTCCCTTCAATCTCAATATCTTACCCCTATTGATGCACTTCGCAGCAAGGTTCGCCCCAATTTAACTAATTCTTCTCCCGCTGACTCCAAAACTTTTGATGCTTTATTGGCAGAAGACTTCCAAAACCTTCAAAAGAATAATAAACCCTTAGAGAGTCGAATTAACGCTTTTTATCGAATGTTAGGGTTTCCCGTAGCAGCCCCAGATGGTTCTTTCTACAATCCAGGCTTCGGAGATCAGGTAGATCATAACCAAGTCAACGCCTCTCTCTATAACTCTAAGTTACAGAACTTCTTATACACCAGAGAAACTAGTAGGGATGTTTACAGAGAATTGTTTCCCAAAGCCAATCTTAACTCTTGTCTGTTCGCTATTCTAAGCAGACATTCTTTTCCATTTGCTGTATTCCCTACTGACCAAGATGGCTTAAGTCCCTCTACTCAAAAACTTTCGGTAAAGGAAAGAGAGGAAGAAGCTAATACTTTATCGAGCTACAATCCTTCAATTCAAAGCGCTATCTTAGCTGGCGGAGCCTTGTTTAAAGATATCAGGCACGATATTGTTCCTCTGTTGGTAGACCCAAGAGTAGAGAACACTGTTATTCCTATGGAGAACAAGATTTGCGTTCCCTTCCTAAAGGATAAAAGAAACACCAAGATTACTAAAGATCAATATCTAAACCGACCTGGTTTGGAACTGATTATTCGTCAAAGAATTGAGAATCAAAGCGAAGATCTGGGATTCTTAAAATCAGCCCAAGACTTGATTACTAATAAGCCAATGGCATCAGCTAATGATTCTTTAAATACGGCAATTACAGCCATCTCTATTTTGACTGATAACAACTCTATTGGTGAAAACTTCTCGGTTGAAGAACTATCGGGCGTAACCGATATCCAAAGCTATACAGTAGTTAAACTCCTCAAATCTATTAAAGTGGCTTGTCGAGAGCTTTTCGAAGCCTATCAAGCCCTAGATAGAATCCAAACTAAGATTAACTGGGTTCCTTTACCTAGCCAAGATGGTCCCATAACTGGAAGCTTAGGCGCTGGATTGTATAATTCTTTGAAAAACTCTACTCAAACTATTGAGAATAGAATCGCTACTTTGAAGATTAAAAAACTCAACGCAGAGCGTCAATTATCTGATTTCAGTAGTTTAGGAGGCTTTGCCTCGCCATTCTCTGGAAGTTTCTCGGACAACATTAAAGCTTACGATACTCAGATAGCGAACTTAACTAACTTCCAAACCCAACAGTTTCAAGAAGGAATGAAAGCCTTAAAGACAATTGAGGTGGTTAAGGGAGAAGTAGCCGGGCTAGGTTTGGTAGATGTTTTAGCTATCTATTTAGCTTTGTGGAGCGCCGATCTAGAGGTCTTATTAGGATTATTAGATACTAGAAGCTTCGAGAGACTCTACCAAAACAATCCGGGATATCGTCAGGTTTCCGCTGTTGTGGCTAAACGAGCAGGTTCCGGATTAGATTTGGAAACAGCTTTGGGGATCTTGAACAACAAGATATTCTTTGCTTTAACCTTTGCGGATGGATATATTTCCAATAACCAGGCAAGATCGCCAGCAGTGAGTTCTCCGGCATCTATTTGAGATGTCTTTCGACTTTAGAATTAGAAATGGGGATTGGTTTATCGGAACCAATGGGGATGCGGAAAAGGTTGAAAAACTTGATAAGCTCCAACAAGATGTTCTTAAGATCTGCTTAACCAAGGTTGGCTCCAACCCCAACAATAAAGCTTATGGAAGCTTATTTGGGAACTCTATTGGCAATGTCTTGGATCCAGCTATGTTGGCGGTGACAGCTGGAAGTCAATTGAAAAGCTCAATCGAACTATTAAAGAAACTCCAAGAGCTTCAGGCTGAATATCAGTATGTTTCTCCAGAGGAATCGATTGCCAGTATTCAGAATGTTTCGGTTCAGCAAAATACCAGCGATCCTCGATATTACGCGGTAGAGATATCAATCATTAACAAGGCTCTACAACGAAAGATTATTGATTTTACGGTGGGGACACCCAACTTATGACATTGAGGTATGAATACCTCAATTGTTGCAGCTGGCGTTAAACAAGATATTGGATGTCGAGTTATCTTATGGGATGAACCCAGTGGATTCAACCTTTACAACGGAAAATATCAAAAAAGAGATCTTACCTTAGAGCAACTCAGGAAGAAGCTTACCTTATTTTGTCTTCATCACTCGGTAACTCCCAACGCCAAATCTACATTCGGAGGATTGGTGGGCAGAGGATTATCGGTTAACTTCATTGTAGATGATGATAATGTGGATGGATTTGCCACTATCTATCAGTGCTTGGATATCAAAGACATTGGATATTCCCAAGGGGAATACAACTCATTTGGACCAGGAGTAGAGATTTCTTACTATCCACAAGCTTGGCAGGATCCTGGACTATACTCGGAAGCCCATATTAAGCAATGGAAAGCTTCTCCCCATGTCATCGTTGATGATGTCATCCATAAAGCTCATCTTAAGGTCTTTGCCCCAACAGAGGCTCAGGTAGCTGCGGTAACTGCTCTATTGAAGGGGTACTGCTTGTTATTCCCGGATGTGAAACGAGAATTCCCCCGAGATGCTCAGGGGAACTTCATTAAGGATCTGGTCAAGAATGCTTCTGGCATGGTCAGTCACTTCAATTTAAGCGCTCAGAAGATTGACCCAGCAGGCTTTCCGTTTGCCAAGGTTCAAGCCGAACTAGATAAGTTAAATGAGGTCAAAGTCGAAGAGCCTAAACCAGAGGACCCTTGCGCTCCTTATCAGCCTACTGAGATCTGAAGATTCCAGTAAGGAAGAGCTTCTCGTAGATCATCTGGATACTCGTAAGCCAAACACTTAAGTTTGGTTCGTAATGTTTCTGTTAAGCCAGTCATATCTAGAAGGTCCATACATTCTAGGACTCTAGTGATTCTAAGAAGGTTATGATTGCCAGGTTCTACCCAAAAAGGCTTTTCATTAATCTTATGAAGACGAAGGAAGCGCCAGAATCTAATGAAACTAGCTTGTAATAAAATTCCTCCATTTTGATCCAATTCGATATGCCAATTGGCGATGGTTTCATCGTCTAAGATGGGAGCATTTTTATTGTACCGAGAAGGAGTTTTGGTAGGGAATACCCATTGGATGAAGTCGTGACGCTTTTCCCAGGTTTGGTCATCCCAGGCTAAAACTTCTTTGAGGGTTTCGCCGGTGGGCATCCTACCTCTATTGTAGAAATTAAGTAATGGGTTCATTTATTACTTTCTGTATTGCCTTGTAACACGTTCATACTTCAAATTAACCCCAATTGCTGCAAGAGTTCAATAATCCTAGACTTATAGGTATGATGACTTAAAGCTTTCTTTGCCCCAGCTCTCCCTAAGGTATCGGCTGCTGCCAAGTTCCCTTGACACCAACGAACCTTTTCCACAATCTCCTGGACTGAGTGAGCAATCAAGATATCAGAGTTGTTAGAGAAGTAGGTTTGATAATCTGGGAATCTATATGAAATGACTGGTCGCCCAGAAGCCATACAAATTAAAAGACGATCTGAAAAGTAATGAGAGATATCATTGAAGTTGGAAATACTTAAGATACAACGACTTTTTCCATAAAGTTCATTCACATCTTTATTGAACAACGGATCTTCTGCCCCCATATCTTTAGGGAAATGGTTGCCACGCAATGCAAATCGGCGCCCGAAGACTTTCTTTAACTCTCGAAGCATCTGAGTTCTCATACCAGCATCAGCAAAGGTTCCAGGATAATTACCTCCAGTAAAAGCTAACTCGTAATCGAAGCTTGGTTTATTTAATGGATAGTAAAGCTCAGGATCGTATCCAATTTGCCAATACCGAAGATTGGGGCACCCAGCTGCTGAGTACATTGACATCTGTCCTGTATTGCTAAGAAAGGTAAAATCAACGGCTGGTCCAATTTCTAAAATTTCTCTAGCCGGATAATTCCTAACATCTCCAGACCAATTGGTAAATAAACACTTCTTGGTTACCTTAGATCGAGCAGTCTTGATAGATTCAGGAGTAATTATTCCCGTCATCTGAAGCTGCATATGAACCAAATCTGGTTGGAACTTGGCTACCGCTGCTATGAACTCTCGGTTAACTCGCGCCTTATTTTTATCAATCTGATAGTTCTGAAGATAATCAAAGACTTCGAGTTCAACAACCCCAGGAAGATCTTGCCAAGCTTTAACTGTAGCTGTTTGAGGATTATCAAAGTTTAATGGAAGATAGAGTACTTTTAACATCCGATTAAATTCCTAAGAGTTTCTAGATATGGGTAGTCTTTAACATCTCGGTTGGTTACCCGTCCAACCGATTGCTCCAGTTTTTCTAAATCCAATCGAAATGGATTTAACTCACAGTTCAAGAAGTGAAAGCTTGGGTCTAATTCATTTAAGTTATTTGTAATCACTTGACAACCTAAAGAAGAAGCTAAAGCTAATGACCCCGACTGATAGTTATTACAAAAAGAAAGATCTACGAAAAGACTAGAATTAGCAATTAACTTAACTAGTTCAGGATAATCTAAGAATTCTGAAATCTTTGAAATATGCTCTGGGACATCAAGATTAGACCCCACTACCAAAAGCTTGGGGTAGTTAGGTTTCCAAGCATCTACAAGTTGGCGAGTAATCAGTTCGTCTTTTTCCAGATAAACCGTTTGAGACTGACGAGAGGTCGGAGTTGAAGAACGATACCAAGGCTTCGCTACTAGATGAAGATTCTTCTCAGGAAGGAGAGAACGAAGAATAAACATCAGATTACGAGAGTTGGTGAGAATAGTATCAAATTGACGAAGGATTCCCAAGTCCTCATCGTTAGGAATAAACTTAGAGTTCCATTCCTCTAGAAAAATCCGAGTGCCTCGAGCTCCCTTGAGATGACCCAAAGAGGTTATTACTAAATTGGGGTCTTTCTCGGAGCGTTCTATGTTAATCATTTGACGATAAGGATCGATAACCTTAACGCCCTTGACATAAGCAGCTGTCTTAGCCACCCAATTTCTTGCCCTATAGGTCATCGGATGGATAATACAATCCAAGGCTTCTGAGCCTTGACAATTGGGAACTGAGATAACAGCAGAATTGAGAGTAAGATCCTTGATAGAAACAGTCGAAGAATAAGGAGAAGATTCTTGAGGATAGAGTGTATGAGAAACTGACGAGATAACAGGCATTCGACTCAGAGAGAAGATTGGCATTGCCGAATCCATCAAACAAAGCTTAGAAATAAGAATCTCGCCCGAAGCATCATCTCCTAAGGTTAAAGTGAGCTTGAAGTCATCGGATTCTAGATTGGGAATCTGAAGGGCAGCACTTTTGTTGGTAAAATGAGTATCAACCAATTGAGTAGGAGAACCAAAAGTTTGCCTACCATTAGTTAATGATACTGTAAGTTTTCCATTACCATTGAGACGTTTGGTTAAGATGGAGTAAACGTAAGTTCTTTGAGAAGTCAATCCGGCGATAGGAATAGAGACGGAGCCACCTTTTCGAATATTAAGATAATCTTGATTATTGGAATTGATAATCTTAACCAGCTTATTAGAGGTAGGAATAAGCTTTCTAAATCCTTGAGACGGATTAGTAGTATCTAGGATAGTCATTACTCCAGAAGCCGGTTGAATAAATTGGGGAACTGGAGGTGTGGAAGCTATTGACACAGGTAAAGAAGCTGAGGCGGGTTGAAGATTGGGAGTCGGAGCTTTCCGAGATGGTAAGGAGAGAACGGGAACTGGAGGAGCATTAGGGTCTAGAACCAACTTAAGAATCTCACAAGGATAGGTAAACTTGATCTTGTCGTCTTGGGTAACAAAGGAATTAGGAGGAGAAGTTTCGATAGAAGTAAAGATATTGGCGGGTTGGAGCCAACCTCCCTCCCCAGCCGTTAACTTAGAACCAGTTAATCGAATAGAGTGGTGTCCCGAACACTTGGATAGAATCGTTTTCCAGTTTTTTGCCATGTCTTGACTTAGATTTAAAGTAACTTCTTGTAGAACAACTGAACCCACTTCATCCCTTGATATCTCCACTTTAGAAGTGGGATCTAATAAGATTACCTCTGAAATTTTAGACACAACCATATGATTAATCCCATTGATTATCAATTTGCCATTACCAGAAATTCTTTTGAAAGTTAAAGAGAGTTCAGAAGTAAGCTCGGGAAGATTAAGGACAAGTCTAGATTTAGACTCCAAAGTCCATCCCTGAGGGGTAAACTTGGCGGATTGGGAAGTTTCCGCTAGTTCTTTTAAACTATCTCCGGTAAAATTCATAAAAGATTGGAAGCCGTTGCAGGAGTTAATTTTTCTAGTTGGTGCAGCGGCTGTGGGTGATACTTAGTTATACGCGACAATTGGCGGACTGAATCTTTATCTTTAGAACTAACTATCGGAGTTGCTCCAATGGTAGTTAATGAAACAGCTGGAAAATCAAATGACTTTGATAACATAAACTTAGCCTGAGAGTTCAAATACAAAAATGATTCCAAAGAAAAGGGAAGAACATGTTTTAATTGACGGTATACTTGAGGGACAGAAGTAAGTACAACAGTAATATATCCCTTAACCGCTGCCATCTGCTGAAAGGCAAGAAGATCTTGGGGGGTCCAAGGAAGAAAGTTGGAATCATGGAGAGAAGTCGATTCCACATCTGGAACAATTAGAACCTTTTTTTGAGGATTACGATCTAACCACGGTGCTAAGGAACCCGGGGAAAGATTTCGAAAAGTGATAGGAAGATTATAGGGTCGAGTTCCAGGAACAAACAACATGTTATTACGAAGAGTCGCAACTCTGGGACCCACGAACTGATCCTGAATAACGTTGAACTTGTTTTTGATTTCCTGGTAAAGATGCATTAAATTAAAAACACAAGCCTTTTCGGCAAATACAATGGGACATGGATAATCTTTAAGTTCGCTTATAGAGCAATCGAATTCCGAAAGACCCTGAAGAAAAGGTAACTTCTTGAATTCCGTAGGGAGATTGGAGTACAACTTAAGATTGTATCTAGCCTTGATAGGATTAAAAGAATTGAGTTTCTTGGTTCTTTTATCAATGTACTCCCAAAGCAAAAGAGAATAAAAGGATTCGAACAATCCCCCTGGAACAAAGGAATAATAGTTAGAGAATCTGTTGTGGATAAATCTATAGTATTTCTTTCTAGGAAGAATGGGGCGGATAACTTCTTGGGAATCTTGAAACCAAGGAAGACCAGGAGTAGTAGGAATCTTGAGCCAACTCACCGAACTTCAACCCGAAGACGTTCTAGGACAATTTCTTCTTTAATGGGCTCTTCGGACTTAGGAATTTCAATCTTTTCAATTTCTTGCTTGAAATTTTTAGCAAGATGAGAGACAATATCGGATCCGAGGTCAGCAATAGCGGAAACCCTCAGTTCTTTAGAAGCTTCCGGGTACTTATCCTTGAAGACTGAGCCTGCCACATAAGAAACCAACTGAGCAGAGATATTACCAGGCATTCCAAGCTTCTTATTGATTAACTTTTTGGCTTGAGAGACGGCAACCCGTGGAACCAACGAAGGCTCTTTAACCGGAGGAGGTGGATTAAGTCGAACTCCATTGGTTTCAAAATGAATAATATCAAGATACTTTTGAGGACAATTCTTTGATTTAAGATATTCAATAGCCGGAGTTAAATCTTGTTCGGAAGCGATTACGAATTTATTATTTTCTAACCCTTGCCAATAACAAATATGTCGAATTTTTTGGACATCAAGCCAAATAACGAGACGTTGATAAATCTCCCATTCGTCTTGAAAGTCGGAATGAACAACAATTTTTTCTTTTTCTTTGGAAGAGAGAATGGGTAGTTTCTTAAAAACCTCTTCTGCTGTCAAATCATTAGCACAAATATGAATTTGTAATTTACCATTAGAGAATTTTGTTGCAACTGTTAGAGTTTTATCTAGTTGCTCGGAAAGATAATGCTGTATCTCGAATTCAGAAAGGGGGAACACTTCTGCGATCTTGTTAACATAATCATCCTTGGTTAATTCTACATACGACGGACCAAAATCTTCCGGCAAACTAGAAAAATAATTGTAAGCTGTACCGGCAATGCCATAACTCTGATTGAATAAAGCCTTGGCAGCATGTGTGCTATCCATAGTAGTATATTTTTCTAGAGTGGTACCAAGACGATATTCAATCATTTCGTCTTTGAGAGTTTTCTTGACAAAGGTTCTATTGGCTTGCATCCGTTGAAAATCTTCAGCCACTTTTTTTCTAAAGACTGTGGTAGCAATCTTTGACTGTTTCGCGCTGTATTTTTCTTTCCAGCGTTCAAGTGTTATCGAAACCCCATTTTCAAAATATGCATCGACATGACCCAAGCTCTCGGCTGGTCCATCGATTCTATGCAGCTTACCGTCTACCCAATATTGGATTTTATTTGGAGCAATATACGCTGGACCATTTGGATTATGACGAATAGTACATTCTAAGTCTTTAAAAAACTCCGAGATATTGCCGGTTCTCTTTAAAAAAGGAATATCATTATTGGGTAGTAATTGTTCCTTAGAAACTAGGATACGTGGAATGATTGAAAGCTGCT
>Ga0075163_10004335_pt1 | contig 19066 bp, 17 predicted proteins | sample JI1023141ADNA_FD_71478 | JGI IMG/M metagenome (GOLD analysis project Ga0075163, IMG submission 71478) | Wastewater effluent complex algal communities from Wisconsin, to seasonally profile nutrient transformation and Carbon sequestration -... | ecosystem: Engineered > WWTP > Effluent > Algae...
AGGGCAGGCGATCGTCGAGAGCGAGCGGCGGTGGGGCGGATTTACCCCAGGGGCGGCCGAAGGCGAGGTAGTGAATCTGGGTGGCGGAGAAAAGACGGCCCGCCTCGACCAGATGGCGGTCGGTGAGGCCAAGGAAGAGCTCCCGGCCGGCGAGCGGTGTCTCCATCGTGCGAAACCAACGCAGGCCGTCTTCGTCGGTGAACGGCGGGTGCAGCGGCGCGATGCAATGGTAGCGCGGGCCGATGGTGGCGTAGTCCGGGTGAACGAAGAAATTGGAGACGCCGATGCAGAGCTCGTTCTTAAGGACGGTGAGGTCCTGGGTCTTGATCGACGGACCGGAGCAGAGAATGAAGGCGCGGTGGCCGGCGTGGCGGCCGTGGAGCGGGCGGTTGGCGGCGAGCAACGCGCGGTCGGCGGCCGCGAGCCGGCGCGTGGCCAGCCAGTTGGCCGCAGCGCGGGACAACGCGGGAGGCACGAGCCATTCTTTGGCGGAAGCGAGCCAGGGTTGCATGGCAGAGGGTGCGACGATCAGCGGGGATTTTTCCCGGAAACGTGGTGCGAGACGAGTTCGAGCAGCTCACGGACGGCGCCGTGGCCACCGGGAGCGGCGAGGACGATTTTCGCGGCGGCTTTCACCGCGGGATAGGCATCGGCCACAGCGACCGGGCAACCGACGCCGGCCATACACTCGAGGTCGTTGGTATCGTTGCCGACGTAGATGACGCGGGCGGGATCGAGCTGACGCGCGGTGAGCCAGCCCTGCAGCGCGGTCCACTTGCGCTCGAGGCCTTGATGGCACTCGAGGCCGAGCTTGCGGCAACGGGCAGCGACGACGGGATTCTTTTCCGTCGAGAAAACGGCGAGCGGGAGGCCGAGCTGGCGGGCGCACTCGAGGCCCCATCCATCGCCGCGGTCGCAATGAACGGCTTCGCGTCCATCTTCGAAAACGATCACGCGATTGTCCGTCATGACACCGTCGAAATCGAAAACGATGGCCGCGGGGGCGGCGGGGAGTGCGGTGGAGGCGGTTTCCTTGCGGGCTTGCAGGAGGAGGGCCTCGGCCATGAAAAGATCGTCGGGTTCGTCGATCTCCATGCAGCGGTTGCGCGGGGTGACGTGGAAGGCGGTCTGGCCGAAGAAGCGGTGGCGCGCGGCGAGAAACCCGGCAGTATTTAAAACGTAGACGGCGCCGGTCTCGATGAACTCGGGGGTGCGCTGCTGGCGGAGGAGGCGGACGCTCTTATCGTGGTTCACCCCGACGGCGTTGCCGGCTTCGTCGTGGCGCCAGAGAAAATGGTGCGCGGGAGCGACGGCGAGGGCGGTGTCGGCGCCGCGGCGAAGAAGTTCGTCGATGGTGCCGTCGATATCGCCCGCGGTGGTGAGGGGCGACGTGCATTGCAGAAACACGAGGTAGTCGGGTTGGCAGCCCTCGGTGTGTTGCAGGTGGGCGAGGACGTGGAGCAGGGCGGCTTCGGAGGAGGCGCGATCACCGCTGATCTCGGGCGGGCGGGCGACGGCCTCGGCGCCGTGGGCTGCGGCCACCGCGGCGATCTCCGGAGAGTCGGTCGAGACGAGCACGCGTTGAACGTGCCGTGCGCCTTTCGCGGCGCGAATCGTGTGGACGATCAGCGGGACGCCGCCGACGGGTTTCAGGTTTTTCCCGGGGATGCCTTTGGAGCCGCCGCGAGCGGGGATGATGGCGAGGAAGTTCATGGAGAATGGCGGAGATTAGGCAGGGAGGTCGCGGCGGAGGATTCTTTTCACGACGGGTTTGAGGCCGAGAAGAGCCAAGAGTTCAACCAGGCGGGAGCGAAGTCGGGCGGGGCGCAGGAAGTTGAGGTGCCGCAGATACTCCGCGCGACGCAGGAACTTGATGACGGAGTCAAAATCAGACTCGAACTGAGTGGCCTTTCCATGGGTGAAAATCGCGGCAACGTCTTCACTCGATTTCATCGCGACGAAATCGTGGCGGGCGAAGACGTTGAGCAGCGTTCTCTCTGTAAAATGAAAGGTGTGGGCGTTTTGGAGCAGCCCGAGAAAATCGCCGCGGTAGGGGCGATGGATATTTTTGACGGAGGGCACCTCGACATACACGAGCCCGGCGGGGGCCAGTTTCTGCCGGATAAGCGCGAGCTCGCTATTGAGGTCGAGCACGTGCTCCAAGACGTGTGAGTAGATAATCACATCTGCCGGGCGAGGCAGCGCGAGGTCGGCGAGAGTTCCGTTGCGCAGGTCCAAGCCGTGGCGGGAGCGTCCAAAGTGCACGTAGGCGTCGCCGAGATCGCAGCCGATCACGGTGGCCTGGCGCGCGCGAAACGCCTGCAGAATGCCGCCGGCACCACAACCGACCTCCACCACAAGCAAGTGTGGGCCCACGGGAAAACCTACGGACTCGAGCTGCTGAACAATGTCTGCCCCGTGAGCCACCTGGGCGTCGAAGAATTTGTCATCGGGCGCGGCTGAACCGCCATAGAGCGGGCGGTATTCCGTGTTGTAGAAATCGGCGAAAGCGCCGGCGGTTAGGCGGGGGGCGGTCCGGATCAAACCGCAGGTGCGGCAGGCCACGACGCGGAGGGGAATGCCGTAGCGGTCTTTTTCCGCGAGCACGCAATCGTCGGCAACCGTGCAAACCGGGCAAGGGACGGCTGCGCGTTCGTAGGGGCCGTGCGCCAATTTGGAAAGGTGGCGCTCCAAGGCGGACACTTGGACTTCGTTGAGTTGCTCCAATCGTTTCCCGTCGTCTGCGAATCGCCGTGAGAGCATGGGAGGGTGCTTGGATTATTCCCGCGGCCCGCGGCGCAGTTCCCATTTGATGGGGCAGGCGATTTCGCCGACGCGCGACGCCTCGTAGCTTTTCATGGAATAGTCCACTCCGAGCTCCTCGAGGTCGAAGGAGAGCGCATCATCCCGGCGGTCGACGACACCAAGACCGGTGAAGCCCATCGACAGGGCGAGCGAGTAGGAGCCGGCTTTGAGGATGCGGGGGAGCAGGAGCTCGGCCACGTAATCGCCCGCCGGGCGGTGATCGGTGAGTTCCGGGCTGCAATCGGTATCGAACGAAAGGAACAAGGGTGTGCCGTTGCGCTTCAGGCACAGCGCGAGATTGAGGCCGCGGGCATCGCGATGGACCGAGTAAGCGATCGTGACGCGAATGTCGGCGGTGACGGAAAATGAGCCGGGCTGACCGGCCGGATCGAGGGCGGAGACGCGCGCGGACCGCAGGCCGGCTGGCTGGGTGAGGTCGGGCTTGAAGGTGACTTCGTGAGTGGCGTCGTCGCGAAAACCGGAGAGATAATCTTCCACGACGCGATGGGTAGGCCCGAGGCTCGCGACCCGGCCGGCGCGGAGCAGGACGGACTTGTTGCAGAGGGCGCCGATGGTGCCGAGGTTGTGGCTGACGAAGAGGACGGTGCGGCCCTGCGTGGCGGAGATTTCGCTCATCTTGCCGAGGCATTTTTTCTGAAACTGCACGTCGCCGACGGCGAGAACTTCGTCGACGACGAGGATGTCGGGTTCGAGGTGGGCGGCGACTGCGAACGCGAGGCGCACATACATGCCGCTGGAGTAGCGCTTCACGGGCGTGTCGATGAACTGTTCGACCTCGGCGAAAGCGACGATGGCGTCGAATTTGTTCCGCACCTCGGCGCGGCTCATGCCGAGGATCGCGCCGTTGAGAAAGACGTTTTCACGGCCGGTGAGTTCGGGGTGAAAACCGGTGCCGACTTCGAGGAGTGAGGCGAGGCGGCCTTCGATCTCGATGCGTCCGGTGGTGGGTTCGGTGATGCGGCTGAGGATTTTCAGGAGGGTGGATTTGCCGGCGCCGTTGCGACCGATGATCCCGATGACGTCGCCCTGATGAATATCGAGAGAGACATCCTGTAAGGCCCAGAAATCTGCCGCGTCGGGCGCGGCGGGTTGGCGTCCGCCACGGAGCCAGCGGGCCGGAGCGGTGGCGGCTTCACGGAGGGCATCACCGACGCGGCGGTAGGTGCGGGCGCCGCCACCTGTGGCCTGACCGAGGCGGTATTTCTTACCCAAATTTTCGATGCGGATGACGGGTTCGCTCATGGCCGGGGCGGAGTGGAACTAGATCACGTCGGCGAAACCGCGTTCCATTTTGCGGAAACTCGTCACGCCGACCGCCAGAAGCACGGCGGTGACGACGACCGAGAGCAGGAGGCTGGGCCAGTAGAGCGGAGTGCCACAGATCGCCCAGCGGAACCCGTCGATCACACCGACCATCGGGTTGAGGGAATAGAGCAGACGCCAAGGGCCTGGCACGACCTCGCTACCAAAGCCGACCGGGGAAAGATAGAGACCGACTTGGACAATGAACGGGATGACGTAGCGGAAATCGCGGTAGGAAACATTCAGGGTGGTGAGAATGAGCCCCGGGCCGAGGGCGGCGAAGAAGGCGAGAGCGACGAAGGCCGGGAGACTGACGATCTGCCACGGCGGGATGAACTGATACCAAGCCAGCAGGACCACGAGCAGCACGGCGCAGATCAGGAAATCGACGAAGCTCACGATCACCGCACTGGCGGGCACGACGAGGCGGGGGAAATAGATTTTGGAGATCAGGCGCTCGTTTTCGACGAGGCTGCCGCCGGCTTCGGCGAGGGCGCTGGCAAAAAACTGCCACGGGAGCATCGCGACAAAAACAAACAGCGGATAGGGCACACCGGCGGAGGGAAACCGGCCGAGGCGGCCGAAGAGCACGCTGAAAATCACCAGAGGCACGACGGGGCGGACGATCGCCCAGGCGACGCCGATGACAGTCTGGCGGTAACGGACAGCGAGATCACGCCAAGCGAGCGTGAGGAACAGTTCGCGGTAGCGCCAGAGATCGCGCCAATAGTTTCGCTCAGCCCGGCCCGCTTCGATGATGAGTCGGCTCATGGCCGGAAAACGGGGGCCGGCAGGCGGCGCAAAGAATCGCAGCGTGCAGAGGCAGCCACGCAGGGCGAAACAGACTGTAAATCGGCAGCAAACACGGAGGCGGAATCTCGGAAGGTTGCCCGGGGTTGGCGAGCGAATTGGAGGTGAGCGCAAGGGAAGCGGAGCCGGGAATGGAAAAAGAGTTTGCGGGCGGGGCGGTCGTGCCGGTTGGGTGTTTCATGCCTCCCGCTTTGGAATTGTCGCAGAAGAGAAGGACCTGCGCGTGAATCTGCTCGACCGCATCTTTCAGGCGCCGGAACTGCGCGCGGCGCCACCGGTGCTGGTCGACGTGGGCGCGGCCGGGGGCGTGGCGCCGATTTGGCGGACGATCGCGAAGTATGCGATCGGGGTGGGCTTCGAGCCCGATGCGCGGGATGCGGCGAAACTGCGCGCGGCGAACAGCCCGTTCAAGCGGTGGGTATTTTGCGAGGGGTTGGTGGCGCCGAGCGTGGCGGACGGGGCGCAGAAAAAATTCTTTCTCACGCGGTCGCCCCATTGTTCAAGTCTGCTGAAGCCGCGCCACGATCTGCTGCAGGACTGGACCTTTGTGGATTATTTCGTGGAGGAGCGGACGACTTCGGTGCCGGCAGTGACGTTGCAGGCGGGCCTGGCGGCGAACGGTCTGCACGGGGTGGACTGGCTGAAGTGCGACACGCAGGGCCTCGATCTGAGCATTTTCCTGAGTCTGCCGGAGGACTGGCGTCGGCGGACGCTGGCAGTGGAGTTCGAGCCGGGGTTCATCGACGCTTACGAGGGCGAGGACAAGTTGTGGCGGACGCTGCAGGCGATGGAGGCGGAGCCGTTTTGGCTCTGCGATTTGCAGGCGGGATGCTACCCGCGGGGCAATCCGGTGGCGCTGGCGGAAATTTTGGGCGAGCGAATGGCGAAATGGCTGCCGCGCACCGTGACGGGTGCGCCGGTCTACGCGAGCGTGCGCTATTTGCGCACGCTCCGCGAGACGGACCCGCACCGGGGTGCGGGCGCGCAACTCGATCGACGCGGGCTGTTGTTGTCGTGGGTCTTCGCTGATTTAGTCGGCCAGCACACGCATGCGCTGCTGGTGGCGCGGGAGGGGATCACGCGGTTTAACGGCGAATTGTTCGAGGACATGCTGCGCGCGAGCCGGTGGCGATTGAGGCGGGCAATGGCGCGACGCATGCCAGCCTGGCTGTGGCAACGCTTCGGTCTACCGGGATGAATACGTTCTGCACTTACTGCGATCAGGGCTACGCGGCGCGGATGCTGTGCCTGCACCAGTCGCTGAAGGAGCAGGGAGAATCGTTTCGATTGATCGTGCTATGCTTCGATGCGGCGACGGAAGCCGTGGTCGCAGCGGCGCGGGAGGAGACGCTGGTGGCGTTGCCGCTCGCGGAGTTGCTGGCGGCGGACCCGGCGTATGCGGCGGTGCGATCCCAGCGCAGTCGCGTCGAGTTTTATTTCACTTCGACGCCGGTGCTCGTGCGCTACTGTTTCGCTCGCGAGCCCGCGGCGGAGAGCGTGACTTATCTGGATGCGGATTTGTTTTTTTTCGGGCCGGCCTCGGTGGTGCTGAAGGAGCAGGGCGACGCGTCGGTGGGCATCGTGCCGCACCGGTTTTTGCCACACCTGATGGAGCGGGCAAATCACGGGATCTACAATGTTGGATGGGTTTTTTTTCGGCGCGATGCGAACGGACTGGCCTGTCTCGACTGGTGGCGGGAGCGTTGCATCGAGTGGTGCTACGACCGATTGGAGGAGGGACGTTTCGCGGACCAGGGTTACCTGGATGAATTTCCAAGGAAGTTCGGCGGGGTGCGCGCGCTGAAGAACCCGGGCATCAATGTGGCCCCGTGGAATGTAAAGGCGGGTGCTGTGACCAGCGTGGAGGGGCGGCCTTGGGTCGATGGGTGCCCGATTTTGTTTTACCATTTTCAGGGAATTCGCGAGGTGGCGGAAGGGTGGTTTGATCCAGGGTTGCGCACCTATCGGCAGGATCTCACACGCGAACTGAAGAAGGTCATCTACCTGCCGTATTTGAGGCGTCTCGTGGCAATGCAGGCGCGATTGCGGCGGGAACATGGCATCACGCCACTTCGCGGCTATCTACGTGTGCCGAAGACAGGTGGGGGATGGAGCGGGCGGTGGGAACGCTTCCGTGCGAGCGGGGTGATGGCGGTTTACCGACGGTGGCGGGGACGGTTGTTGTTTTGTCCGGAGACTGCGGGTGGATTTGCGCGCGATAGTGTATGAGCGACCGGCTGCACATTCTCCTGCCGGTGCACAACCGACGCGAAACGACTGTGGCTTTTGTCGAGGCGCTGCGACGCCAGACATGGCGGAGGTTTCGCTTGGTGCTCATCGACGACGGATCGACGGACGGGACGGCGGACGCGGTGCGAGAGGTGTGGCATGAAGTGGACGTCGTCACGGGATCGGGGGACTGGTGGTGGGCAGGCGCGCTTGAGCAAGGGTGCCGCCGGGTTGCCGCGACGGGGGTCGCCGACGATGACGCGCTGCTGATGATCAACGACGACGTGCTGATCGCGGCGGATTTTTTGGAGCGGGGAATGGCGGAGCTCGCGGAGTCTCCGGGGACGCTGCTGCTGGCGAGGCAGTTTGACGCGAAGACCGGTGCCGAAATCGATGGCGGCGGAGGTGTGCATGCCGACCTGCAGCGGCTGCGCTTTCGCGCGGCGCGCACGGCGGAGGAGATCAACTGCATGCCGACGCGCGGATTGTTTATGCGCTGGCGCGACTGGCGGCGGATCGGAGGATTTCGGCCAAAGCAACTGCCGCACTATTTGTCGGACTACGAGTTCACGATTCGGGCAGGGAGCGCGGGATTACAGCTTCGCCTGGCGCACGCGGCACGGGTGGGGGTGCAGATAGGCCTTACTGGTCGTTCGCTGGAGAATGTTTTTCAAGAGAGAGTCCGTGACCGGTTCCGGCTGTTGCTTTCGCCGCGGTTCAAGGACAATCCGCGGACGTGGTCGGCGTTCGTGACGCTGGCCGTGCCGCGGGGGCGCCGGCCGTATCTTTGGGTGAAAGTTTGGCTGCACTTCCTTGTGGTCATGGTGCGCTGCTTGATTGTGCCGCGTTACGCCAGTGGTAGTAACAGCAAATTTCGTAGGCTGCGCTCGGCCGTGGGCAAGTGGTTGCCTGCGGAGTGTCGGCGCCGGATTCGCTGCCTGTGGGAGTGGCGTTGGTTTCGGGGTGACTATGCGACATGGGCCGACGCCTGCGCGGCCTCCGGCGGCTATGCCGACCGGGCGATTGTGGAGCGGGTGCTGGCGGCGACGCTGGACGTGCGGGCAGGGCGGGCCGCTTTCGAGCGTGACGGGGTGTTGTTTAGCGAGCCGGAACCGGACGCACCTTTGCTGCGAGCGCTACTCGACGTGCGGCAGGCGTGCGGCGGCAAGTTGCGCGTGCTGGACTTTGGCGGCTCGCTCGGCTCGTCGTATTGGCGGCATCGCAGCGAGCTCGCCACGAGCGCCGAATTGATCTGGGACGTCGTCGAGCAACCGGCGTTTGTCGAGGCGGGCCGCCAGCACCTGGCCGGAGCGCCGTTGCGTTTTTTTCACGATGTCCGCGAGGCGGAGCGTGCCGACCGGCACGACGTGCTGCTCGCCTCGGGGGTGATTCAGTATCTCGAGGAGGCTGCGCGCGTGCTCAGCGAGTGGCGCGAGCTGCGCGTGCCGTTTCTGCTCCTGAACAACCTGCCGCTCCACAGGCGCGGACCGGACCGGCTGAGGGTGCAGCATGTGCCGCCGTCGATTTATCCGGCAACGTATCCCGTGCGATTTTTCAACCGTGGCCGATTTCTCGGCCTGCTTGAGCCGCACTACGAGATCGTGAGCGAGTTTGCCTCCGAGGCAGTGTGGCCGGTGGGTTTTAAGAGGTATCCCTCGACCGGTTTGCTGTTGAGGCGAAAAGGCGTGGCCTGATCGCTCCCGCGCCGTGCAATTCCCTCCGATGAACGAACCTATCCCCGTCGTGCTCTTTGCCTACGCGCGGCCGGCGCATCTCGCGCGCGTGCTCGCGTGCTTGCGCGAGAACCACGTGCCGCTCGTCTGGGCGTTTGCCGACGGTGCCAAGGGCAGTAAGGACGCCGCGGCAGTCGAAGAGAGTCGCGCCATGCTCCGTGGCGTCGATTGGTGCGAGATGCGGCTGGTCGAGCGCGGAACCAATCTTGGCCTCGGGCGAAATGTGCTCGCCGGCGTGAGCGAGGTCGCGGCGGTGCACGATGCTTTCATGGTATGGGAGGACGATCTCGTTTGCGTGTCCGGCACCTACGACTGGATGTGCGCGGCGTTGCGGCACTATGCGGACGATACGCGCGTGCTGAGCGTGACTGCGTGGACGCATCCGTGTGTGACGCCGTCAGGCGTGGGAGAATCGCCGTATTTCGATGCGCGCGCAGAGTGTTGGGTGTGGGGCGCCTGGGCGCGTAGCTGGCTGGGGATGACGGGGGAGACCGCGCGCGAAAAACTTGCCGCGGCACAGGCGCGGGGCGTCGCGCCGGACGCGCATGGCGCGGATCTGCCGCTTACGGCGCGCGTCGAGGCGAAGAAAAACATCTGGGCCGTGCGCTGGCTCTACCACCATCTGCAACACGGCGGCCTGTGCGTGCGGCCGCCGTGGAGCCTGGTCGAGCACATCGGCTTCGACGCCGGCGCCACGCACTCCGCGGGCGACATAAAATGGGCCAATCCGCCGCTGCGCCCTGCGCCGCCCATCCCGGCGCAGTGGCCCGAGCCGCGAGTCCACCCGGCCTGCGCGCCATTGTGGAGGGCGGCCTACCCGCCGCGAACTTGGCTGCTGCGCTTGTGGCAACGGGTCGCGTGGGCGATCCGACGCAGGCTCGGCTTCTGAGCCCCAACGAGCCATCGGCTTGGCCCTGCTAACCGCGGCCCGGAAGGCTGCCCTCGAGCCTTTATGCCCTGACGAAGAGAACCTCGTGCCCTGAGTCTGAAACCCAAGCGATCTCTAGCCCTGCCTGTCTCAAAGAGGCAACGGCTTCTTTGGTATCCTTGATGCTGAAGCCAGAAAAGTGAGGATGAAACTCCACCAGCAACTGGTCGACGCGATCGCATGCGCCAGACCCAACCATATCTCGAATCACGCCGTATTCGGCGCCCTCGATATCCATCTTGAAGACATCCACTCGGGAATAGCCGAACTGCGCAAATAGGGTCGAAGTTCGAAGGCAGGGAGCCTCGAAAAACACCTCCCCGGTGTGGTTTGATCGTTTCAGCGATGCGCTTACGTGGGTCGTGTTTTTTGGCAGGTAAAGTCGGAGCTGGCCGTCTGATTCGCCGAGCGCCAATGGCTCAAAATGGAAACGGGGGTTGGTGATATTCTCGCGGACCCATTGGATCGATTTGGGCGTCGGGTCCAGAGCCAGGATGTGGCAATGATATCTCTCGATCAGGCTTAAGTCGAAAGAAGCATCTTCTCCGATGCCGATGGAGATGACGCGTGCGCGGTCGCTGAGACTATCCTTCTTAATTGCCCACCCTCCGTAGACTGACCCGTGAAACTCGGTGTCGACGTGAAGCCGAGGACGGAGCCGGAGCTCCCGGCCAAGTAGAATCTTGGCCTGCCGCTTCAGGAACCAGAGCAGTTTCTTCATGGTAGATTGACCAAGGTTAAAGCCATGCCACAGCCGGCACGACTCGGGCGCCAGCAAATCATTAGGTATGATTGTAGATGAAATCGAGCCGCACCTTCCACCGAAGCCGCCGCTCGAACTCAGCGACGGGCCAGTCCCTGATCGAAAATCTCGGCAGCTCGTAGGGTCGCGCGTGGCACCCGTAGGTTCCCGGCCGGTTGACAAACGCCCGGGCAAAGCCCCACTCCTGCAACCGCGGGATGCACTCCGGCGGATAATCCTCGCGCCGACCATAAGGATAGGCGAAGGCCTCAACCCGTTTTCCAAGGATCGCCTCCAAATCGGTCTTCGAACCGTGGACCTCCTGTTCGAGTGCCTGAGGGTCGAGACAGGAAATGCTGGGATGCTGCCTCGTGTGAGCCCCGATGGTGAACAGACCTCCGGATTGCGTGGCAGTCGCTCGAAGTTGCTCGGCTGTCATGAGGAGCGGTTCGTTGCCGGAATGCCGGGGAACGCCGGACCATTTGGCGAGATGGTCGAGCGTATGTTCGACCTCCTGCGGCGTCAGCGTCTTGAAAAAATCGCAAAGCTGGCGATACAAGGCGTGCCAGGGCGATGGCGTGGCCTTGTCGACAATGCTCCACGGCACGCGAAGCGAATCGGGCTCGATCACGCGCAGGTTCGTGCGCCAGGCGAAGTTTTTCTTCTCCATGCGAACCGAGAATTCCGTCGGCAACGGGCGTTCGCACAAGATGAACTTGTCCAACTCATCCCACCAAAAACCTCGCTTCGGGTCGGCGCGGGAAACGGCAAAAAAAGTGGCGGGCCACCGATACCGTTCGAGGATCGGCATCGCGTTGGTGAAATTGTCGACATACCCGTCGTCGAACGTGATGTGAACCGCCCAGTCTCTCCGATGATCCCCGACGACCTGGCCATCGGGGCCCAGACGGGCACAGGTTTTGTCGAGCCAGGAAACATGCTCCGCAAACCGCTCGGGCGAGACCGCCAGCTTGTGGAGGTCGTTCGTCGCGCTGTAGATTCTATGGTAGAGCAGGCAGATTTTCTTCATCGCGATGGCACTCCCGTTTGCCCGATCTTCTGCACTCGCGCGGTGACGATGAATGGGAAGCGATCATCATCCGAATTCAGTTCCCCACCACGAAGATCTTCTACGGCGAGTCCCCGCAGGAACGCCACGCACGCGGACAGGTTGCCCCGACTCGTGACGGTAATTTCTGCTTGTTCGAGTGGCGCTAGCATCAAGCGAAGGCCGCGATCCGTGAACCGCCAGTATTCACCCCAGCGCGCCTGATCGAATTCGCTGATCTGAGAAACGCACGGGACCGTCACTAAAATCGTGCCGCCTTCGGCACACGCCGCCCAGGCGTTTTTCAGTGCTTCGTCCGGTCGCGGGATGAACTGCAGGACTTGGGTGAGAATGATACAATCGTAGCGTCGTCCGGCCAGCGTTCGCGGGTCCTGCAAATCTCCGACGATTCCGGTCGGCCCCAATTGCTCGGTGAGGTGCAAGACATCGCTGCGGACGACCTGCCTCCCGAACCGCTGGGTGTAGATCGTATCGCCGATTTCCAGCACCGATCCGGAAATTCTGCCGGCATTTTCGCGGATAAACGATTCGATGTAGAAGCGATCGATCGGTTGGCCACGGTCCAGGCCGAATTTCTGGGAGACCAGCAGGCGATCGTCGGGCAGCGCGGGTCGGAGCATTCGCCGCAGTGCCTGCACGCAGCGTCTGGCCGCATTTCTAACTCGTGGCATCGGCATAGGACTCCAAATATTTGCGGCACATCACCTCGAGGGAGAACGGACCGGCCGCGCGCGCCGCCAACGCCACGGAGTCTTTCGGCTCGTAGAGCTGCCACCACGTCTCCTCCTGAAGAATGGTGATCATCTCCGAGAGGTTTTTTACCGTGCGTCCCCCTACCAACGGCAGGAGTTCGTCCGTCGCCTTGCTCGAGAGCGCGATGACCGGCACACCCGCGACCAGCGCCTCGATCACAGACAATGGGCACATGTCGATGATGGAAAAAAACGCATAGCATGAGGCGGAAGCGAGAATCCGGGCAAACTTCTCACCCTTTGGCAGAAATCCATGGTTGGTCACGCGTTCGTGCTCCACCGTCGGATTCTTTCCAACCGTCACGATGGACAGCTTCGTCCGGTCGAGGATGGCTTGGATGCAACCCGGGGGGATTTTCTGCTCGTCGGTGAGCATCACGGCGGAAATGAGGAGCTGATGGCGCTCTCCGTTGGGGCGATCCCGGGGCGCAATGCTCGTCGCCTTCGACCCATTCATGATCAGCGTTTGACGCAGGGTCGGAAAGGCACGATCGAGCCGCGCCTTCATCCATGGCAGGAGTGGAACCAACACCAGCTTGGAGGCGGCCTCGGTTATCAGAGCCACCTTCTGATCCCGATACTTGCCTGTATTGTCGACGTGAGAACGCGGATATTGCTGGAGCGATTTGCACGGGGCGCATCCCTCAAGCCAGCCATCGCAATCACCCGTGATGGCGCACCGCCCGGTGAGAACCCAACTGTCATGGATCGTCCAAACCACCGCTCTGCTGCTCGTGAGGATGATTTTCAGCAGTTCGAGATCTCCACCCATGAAGCTGTGAATCACGTGAAGATGGACGACGTCCGCCCAAGCACACGCATCCGCCAAGACAGACGACGCCCGCGAACCGAGGTGTCCGCCGTAAATGCCCAATTTATGCTCCCAAAAGTTCAGGATCGCCCGCGGAAAATGGCAGAGTTGGATGGCGTCACGGTCGCCTTTCGCCTGTGGCGAGGCACGACCGCGCCGCCCGTAGCCATAGACAATCTTCACCTCGTGCCCCGCTGCCCTCTGGGATTCGACGAGAATCTGCATCACGATCGCCGACCCCCCTTCGCCATATCGAACGTTTACGTGGACGATTTTCACACAGTTCGATTGGGCTGCTTGAGCAGATGCGCCTTGAGACTCATGCGACGATCAAAATTCTCGGCAACACGCTTTGGAGCCAGCTGATTCGTCGCAATTTGAAATGGCCGATTCAGCGCGCAAAGCAGCGCACGCCTTTCTTGCGGAAGAAACGGACGACCGAAAGGATATCCCAGAGGAGGCAGCGGCCGAAGGAGAAGTAGCGGTGGCGGACGGCGATTTCTTCGCGGTAACCGCGCCACGTGCCAGCGTCGCTCGCGCCGCCGGTGCCACAGGCGGCGATGCGGAGGGGGATGGGTTTGAAGCGCACGCGGCCTTTCCAGAGGCGGATGTTAAAATCGTAGTCGGCCTGGATCGCCAGCGAGGTATCGAAGCCCTCGTTTTCGGCGAAGAGCGTGCGGCGGTAAAAGGTGGCTTGGTGGTGGGCGAAGTTGCGCGCGACGGGATTCACGTGCGAGCGGAGCTTGTAGATGCGGCCGTCGTTGAAGGCGGCTTCGCCGGCGGCGACTCCGGCTTCGGTCTTGCGCATCCAGTTAACGGATTCGCTGAGCACCATGTCGCCCACAAGGCGGTCGTCGGCCCCGAGGAAGTAGATCCATTCGCCGGTGGCGCGGGCGACGCCCTTGTTCATGGCATCGTAAATACCCGCGTCGGGTTCCGAGACGAGGACGGCGAGGCGGGAACGCCGGGCTTCGAGCCACTCGCGCGTGCCATCGGTGGAGCCGCCGTCGATGACGATGAGCTCGGCTTGGACGTGGAGTTGTTCCCAGACGCTGCCGAGGGCGGCGTGGAGGCGGGGGCCGGGGTTTTTGCAGACGAGAATGACGCTGATGGGCGGCGCGGCGGGGGCGGACATGGGGCGAAGAGGAGCGGGAGGAAGGAGCGGAACGCTCAACGCTCAACGTGCAACGCTCAACGCTGAATGTCGGACTCGTGGTGGTATGACGGGGTTGAGGGGGCGGAAGCGGGACGAGGAATATTTTCGGGGTGGGCGTTGCAGTGGCGGGCGAGAGGTCGCAAGGATGGCGGGATGAGTCGCCCGCTGCTCTCCATCATCATCGTCGCGTATAAATCGCGCGACGAGATCGGGGCGTGTCTGCGATCGATTCCGCGGGAACTGACGCGACCCGGCGGTGGGCGCGGGACGGTGGAGGTGTGCGTGGTGGACAATTCGGCCGTCGGTGGCGACGGGGTGGGCGGACTGGTGGGCGGGGAGTTTCCGTGGGTGGACTATGTGGCGGCGGAGCGGAATCTGGGGTTTGGACGGGCGAACAATGCGGGCTACGCGCGGACGAGCGGGGAATTCGTGCTGTTTTTAAATCCGGATACGGTGGTGAATGCGGCGGCTCTTGAGCATTGCGTGGCGCGGCTGGACGCGGATGTGGAGATCGGGTTGATCTCGCCGAAACTCGTGCTGGCGGACGGGACGATGGACCTGGCGTGTCGGCGCGGGATACCGACGTTGTGGGACGGGTTTTGCCGCGCGGCGGGGCTGGCGGGCAAGTGGCCGCGCGTGCGGTGGTTCGCGGGCTACAACCTGACGTTTCTGCCGGAGAACGAGAGCTACGATGTGGGGGCGATCAACGGGGCCTTTATGCTGGGGCCGCGGTGGTTGTTTACGGAAGAGGTGGCGGAGGATGGCGCGGTGTTTGACGAACAGTTTTTTATGTATGGCGACGATCTCGACCTGTGTATCCGCGTGGGCATGGCGGGATTCCGGATCGTGTATGACGGGCGCGTGGCGATCACGCATCTGAAGGGCGTGAGTGTGGCGAAGGACTTTGACGCGATGGCGCGGGCGATCTTCGACGCGAACCGCGAGGTTTACCTGAAACACTTTGTGCCGCATGGGGCGTGGTGGGCGGGAATCGTGAAATTAAAATACCGGGTGGCGTTTGGCGTGTGGAAAGCGGTGGCACTGGCGCGGGCGAAGGTGCGCGGGCACCGGAAAGTGCGGCCGGTGTGAGGCGAAGTTGGGAGCTGCGAGCCGGAAGCCCGAAATTTTTAAATGAACCCCGGAGACACAGAGGTGCGGAGAAGCGCACGAACGGCGCGGTGGGTCGCAGGCGTGGTGTTCGGCGCGGTGGTGGCGGCGCAGCTGTGGCTGGTGGCGGTGTGCGGGACCGATGTGCCGTGGGGTGATGCGTGGGATGTGGAAGGGCGGTTGCTCTATCCGGGGTGGCGTGACGGGACGTGGCAGGCGGCGGATTTTTTTCGTGCGCACAACGAGCACCGGATTTTTTGGACGAAGGCGCTGGGTGTGGCGTTGCTCAGCGCGAACGGGCAGTGGGACCCGTTGGTGCAATTGGTGGCGGGTGCAGCGTTGCGGGCGCTGGCGGCGGCGGGGCTCGCGGGGATGCTGGTGCAGGCGTCAGGTGTGCGAGGCTGGGGTGCGGGGGCCGTGGCGGCGGGAGTGGCGTTCGCGTTTCTGCCGCACTTGGCGTGGCACAACGCGCTGTGGGGATTTCAATCGCAGGTCTATTTCTCGCTCGGATTTTCGATTTTGGCGCTCGGTTGGCTCGGCGCGGAAGGCGTGGCGGGCTGGCGACGTTGGGCCGGTTTGGCGGCGGGCGGGGCGGGGTTGCTCGCGATGGGCGGTGCGGCGCTTGTGCCGGTGGCGTTGATTGGACTCGTGGCGCTGCGCGCAGTCGAGCGGCGGGCGTGGGCGGTGGAGCGGTGGCGCGAGCTGTGGCCGGCGCTGGTGCTGTTGGGTGCGGCGGTGGCGCTGCGCGTCGAGGTGCCGGAGCACGCGGCGTTGCAGGCGCAGTCGGCGGGCCAGTGGGCGGAGACGTTTTTGCGCGCGCTGGCTTGGCCGCAGGCGTGGCAACCGTTGGCGGCGCTGGGCTTGAATGCTCCGTTGGCGTGGGTGGTGGTGGCGCGGGTGCTCGGCAAACGGCGTGCGGTGGCAGGCGAAGATTTTGTCGTGGTGCTCTGCGGCTGGTCGGTGGCGATGGCCGGGGCGATGGCGTGGTCGCGCGGCGCGAGCGGGGAATTTGCCGGAGCGGTGCCGTCGCGCTACGCGGATTTTCTCGTGTTGCTGCCGCTCGCGAACGCTTGGTGTGCGGTGGTGCTGGTGCGCGAGACGAGGGCGCGAGTCGTGCGTGTCGTCGGAGTGGCGTGGGGGCTATGCTTGATGATGGGGTGGCGTGGGGGCTATGCTTGATGATGGGGTGGGGCGGGCTTTCCGTTGAGGTGACGAAGGGAATTGTTTTGCCGCGGATGCGGGATCGCGACGCGCCGGTGCGGTTGGCGGTGGCGTTTCAGAGAAGCGGAGACGCGGCGGTATTGGCGGGGCAGCCACGTTTGCTGGTGCCGCATCCGAACCCGCAGTCGGTGCGCGCGGTGCTCGCGGATGAGCGGATGCGCGGTGCGCTGCCGCCGTCGTTGCAACCGGAGCGGCCAATGGGGCCGCTGTCGCGTGCGGTGCGGTGGGTGTTGGGGCGGTAACGCGGTCCGGGCTTGGACGGGTGGCGGCTTTCACTCAGAACGGTGGGCGTGAAAACCACCTGCTGTATTTTCCTCCTCGGGCTCATGCTGGGAATCCGTGCCGAGGCCGCCGCACCCCGCGCGAATTTGCCCGACACGTCGAAGATGAACGTGCTGTTCATCATCACCGAAGACACCAACGCCGGCGTGTTCGGTTGCTATGGCAACACGATCTGTCGGACGCCGAATATGGACCGGTTTGCACAGACGGCCGTGCGGTTCGACCGGGCCTACGTGCAGGCGATCGCGTGCAATCCCTCGCGCTCGTCGTTTCTCAGCGGGCTCCGGCCGCTCGCGACAGGCGTGTGGAACAACTCGCAGGTGATGGGCCAACGGCAGCCCGCCGGAACCCGCACGCTGCCCGAACTGCTCAAGGAAAGAGGATTTCACACCGCGGTGATCGGAAAATTTTTTCACACTACCGACTACGCGGAGAAGCAGCTGATGGCCTTTGATCGCATTGAACACTACCAGCCGCCTCCCGGATGGAAGGGAGAACCGCCGGTGGCGCGGACCCGGGTGGCCGGAAAAGCGGGTGAAAAAAAGGCGACGGCGCCGGACCGGAACAGCAAAGAAGGGAAGCAACAGCGTCGCATGAATTCGGACCGCTACGGCGATTCCGGCCGGCGACCCGAAGAGGAGGGCGACTATCAGATGGCGCAAACGGCGGTGACGCTGCTCGAAGAGTTCGCCCGTTCGAAGAGACAGTTTTTCCTCTCGGTCCATCAGTCCCGCCCGCACACGCCCCTGATTGCACCGAAGAAATACCTGGACATGTATGACCCGGCGAAGATTCCCGTGCCCCCCGCGCCGCCGGCGAGCCTGAAAAATTTCCCGTATGCCAAGCGCGCGACCGGCTCCAATCCGGATATCTTCACGCAGCAACAACCCACCGAGCAACAGGTGCGCGAGGCGATCGCCGCCTACTACGCGTGTGTGAGTTTCGTGGACGATAACATCGGGCGCATCTTGGCGGCGCTGGAGCGGCAGGGCCTCGCAGAAAACACCATCGTTTTTGTGCTCGGGGATCACGGCTTCCACCTCGGCGACCACGGCATGTGGTCGAAGTATTCGCTGCTCGAGCCGGTGCAACGCGCGCCGCTGTGGGTGCGCGTGCCGGGCTCACCGGCCAACGGACGGGTGTGCCGCGAATTTGTGGAGTTTGTGGATTTCATCCCCACGTTGGGAGACCTCGTCGGCATTCCGGTGGCGCCCAATCTCGAGGGCACGAGTTTCGCGCCGCTGCTCGCGGACCCCGACCGGCCGTGGAAAAGTGCGGTGTTCATGGTTCAGTCGCCCGACGAGCAAGGCGTGCGCAACCGGCGCTACCGCTACTTGGAATTCAAGAACGGTCCGGTGCCGGCCGCGCTCTACGATCTGGAAAACGATCCATGGGAAACTGTGAACCTCGCCGACGATCCGGCGCTGGCCGTCACCCGCACCGAAATGGCTGCGCTTCTGCGCAGCGGTTGGAAAGCGGCCCTGCCGAAATAGCGCCGCTGACCCACGGCTACGGATTGGGCGATGACGATTTTCGGTTGGCGAGACTTCGGCGCGGCCAGCCGTCGCCCGTCGCAAGAAACGAACGCCCTCGGGCCGTAGGCGTGCGAATGCGAAGTGAGTTGCGACCGAACGGCGCGTCGGGTCGACTCGCGGCGCTATGACTCCTACCCCGGTTTCGCGGCGGCGTTTCCTCATGTTTTCGGCGGCTGGCGCGGCCGCTTTGGCGATCGCCCCGCGGCGCCTTTACGCGGCGACGGACCCTTTGCCGAAGACGCGCGCGGTGCTGCTGCGCGGCATGGAACGTGGGCTGCACCTCGGTGCGCAGCTCTACGTCGCGCATGACGGTCGCACCGTCGCGGATATCGGCGTGGGCGAGGCCAAGCCCGGCGTGCCGATGACCGCGGATACGCTGATGACGTGGTATTCGTCGACCAAGCCGCTCACCTCGATGTGCGTCGGCCAGTGCTGGGAACGCGGCCGCGTGGAGCTCGACGCACCCGTCGCCACCTACATTCCGGAGTTTGCGGCGAACGGCAAAGACAAGATCACGCTCCGGCACGTGCTCACGCACACGAGCGGGTTTCCCAATGCCGATC
>Ga0075163_10004336_pt1 | contig 19064 bp, 30 predicted proteins | sample JI1023141ADNA_FD_71478 | JGI IMG/M metagenome (GOLD analysis project Ga0075163, IMG submission 71478) | Wastewater effluent complex algal communities from Wisconsin, to seasonally profile nutrient transformation and Carbon sequestration -... | ecosystem: Engineered > WWTP > Effluent > Algae...
ATAACATATTAATAATTGCCGTCGGCTAACTGCCTTGTTGCTTAGCAATTGGTTAGCTTCGTGTATAGTCATCTGGCGACAATGTTTTTTTTGGTGGTGGAACCAACAAACCAATCAAAGTGGGAACAATTGGCGCAAGTATAGGCGCTAAAACAATTGGGTCTTTATCTTGAATAGCTAAAACTATTGCTGCTGCACTAAGCATTATTATTGAGACATTTAAAGACGCAACAGTAAAGCGATAAGCGTATTTGTCCACTTAAAACCCCGTGTTTTCGTTGTCATATTCTTTTAACAAATCCTCTTGAATTTCATGTATGCCTCCGCGCACATGATATCCGTGATGCACTTTAAGATAATTTTGCAAGTCGCGAACTTCAGCTCTTTGACTGATGTACAAACTCCGAAGTACAGTAAGCTTGCGTTGAATGTTTGCTAAAAGCGTAAGTATGCCGCGCGTCACGTTCCAAAGGACAATAAGGCTAATTAGGGATGTCAAGAATGTCCCAACTAACGACATAGAATCTGCTAGAGTTTTCACAGTGATAAGTTATCGTGATAAGATTAATTTGTTTTTACTGATAAAATTATGGAACCTCAATTTGAACCCTTAGACAACGAAAATCACGTATTTTGCGTGTTAGACCCACAAGCCACTCTTCATGTTCGCAGCGATAAAACTTATACGACTCATGACTTTTTAGAAACTATTTCAAGTTTTTTGAAAAACAACGTGTTTGCGTCAGGTTTCGATTTTTGGACAAAAACGGGTGTACAGTGCAATCTGCTTAAAGTCGGATCAAGCGGCTGGGTTAAAGGTAAGGTTCGGGTCAAAATTATTTTAGAATTTGCACCAGATGAACCTGATGATAACGTGTCTTAGCTTACCTCAATTTTTAAAGCGTAAGACGGCTCGCTAATAATAGAACGGCGAAACGGATAGTATTTTTTAACTTGCATTTTGTAAGTCGCAAGCCCTGATTGTACATAATCAGTAAGCACAGGTAAGGTTAGTAAAATTCGATTTGGCGATGGATAGACAACAATTGCTTTTTCTTCTATTGGCAATTCGCCGTCTATCTGCCACAACCTGCGAATTAACAACCGAGATTTAATTGATGAAACCAATCCAGTAGAAATGTAAGTCAATCTAATTAAATCTTGGTCAATAGCACCTTGATTGGTTTGTCGCCAAATTGTTTCATCTGGAAAAACAATGCCTAAATCGAGCCAAGCCATTCGTCACCAAGCTCCCAAAAAGTTGACGAGTTTTCATTTTCGTCTGTTAATTCACTATCCAAATAACCGTCAACGTATTCAACATAATCATCAATTTCACCGCTTAACAAGTATTCTTCAAGTCTGTTAGCAGTTGCCAACTCTGGCAAGTGATTGGGATTGTTTTGGATGACGTGCATTACTTCGGAGGTATTACTTGCCATTTCTTTATAAAAGAATGGCAAGTTAGCCAACGTTTCTGCAAACTCATGATGATGAGGCAGCAACAACAAGTTTTTACCCTCCGAATTTACGAGCTTCACCAGCCCCTGACCAATCAGTGGGCAAAGTTGCGCTATCGCTAATAAAAGTTTCAATCCGCAAAGTGGTTTCTGTTGTAGAACGAACTATAAAAGCACGTCCAGGGCGCGGTAAGTCAGCGCGTACCAGCAGGCTACGGAATTCTAAATCAGTATTAGGAATAGTAATCCCTAACGCCGTCGCTTCCGCTGTTGAAATCTTGTTAAATTGTTGCGCCGGCATCCGCCAAGCCCAATTTAGCCCTGAAGTTGTTACAGCGACCAAGATACTGCCTTTTGCCGCTTCTTCTCCAGCGATCGGAGTTCCAAAAGATGCGGATTTTTGAGCAATTTTTCCTTGATAAATTTGCCTTTTTACAATTTGCCATTTACGGGTTGCAATTGCTGTTGCCAGGGACGAACTAGAACAAAGAGAAGTGATTCCTTCTTTTCTCTTTTTCAATCGTGCAGGTCTAGGGCGCCCATTTATACCTGTCCCTACAAAAACAGGTTGATTGCCACCAATTAAAGTTTCCGCAGGTACTTGCCCCAATTCTGAGACTTCACTAGCGTCTACGTTTGTTTTAAAAACGTAAAAAGCGTTAACGCCTCCCACAAGCATATTGACGGCTCGCAGGTTTCTTTCTCCATAAATATTGGTAATGGCCATTTTTTTGAGTGCTTAAGTATTTAATGCAAACTGGTTTTAGAATCTAGTTTTTTTGACCTATTTGCAAGGTAAAAAAAATCAAATTAGCCAACGAGCGGATAAACGTCTGTAACTGCGCTTTGTTGAAAGCTTGTAACCGTGTAAGTTTTAGCTCGAACAATTTCGGTAGTGGTAGTTTGTCCAGGTGGCCAAAAAATAGTTTGTTCGTTACCCAATCCCACGGTTAATGACAAAACATCTGAACCGTTTGGCGCAGTTGCGTTAAACGCGGCTTGAGTTGCGTTAAACGCATCTAGCATATCAACAAGCACTTTAATTGCTTGGGCAGTACCTGGGTAGGCGGTAGGATCGAGGGTAACGCCGGCAGGTAAATTAGCAGAAAGTTCAGTAACGGTAATTGACATAGATTTTTGTAGAGGTTGCTGTGCTTTGTGATTTCACCTTAACGGCCTTTGTTTGGGAATGTCAATGGCTAAAAGCCTTAGCCTGAGTAACTTTGAACCTACAGAGTGTTATGCTCAACCCTAGGGTTGATCCGTTGTACTTACGATCAACTTGATGCTGTGTAAATATTTGTAAAGTGAATTTGATACTTTATCCGGTACTGGGTACTAATAGCAAAAAAGCCTTGGTTCGCAAGATCGGCAAGTGGGGTAAGCCTTACAATTACCGACCGCGCGGCACTTTGTTGGTTCGATTGGCGCGTCAAACCAATATGACAATGACTCAAGTGCGATCGCAGTTAGAGAAAGAGCGAGAATATTTGCTTGCCCAAAAATACCTAACCTAACAACGGCAAGTTAGCCGGCGCGTCATCAGGCCACAAATCAAACTCAATCCGCTGCTCTGTCCAAAGCCGACCGGCTGTATCCTCCCGACCGTCTAAATCGGGCGATCGCTTTTTCCACACTAAAACAGCCTTGACCGGGTAAACCAAGTAAGGCAGTTCGCGGCGCCGCGCCGTTGGATCTACATATCCAGAATCTCTGATGCCGTTTGGTAAAAGTTCAGCAGTAGAGAGTTTCAGCAATTCTTTAATTTTTTGTAGCCCTTCATTTTCCGTGCTGGCGTAGCACTGCATTTGATGCCCGTTATTGAGTCGGGCATTTACCAGCCGTTGTCCGCTGGTGTATTGTTTGGCGGCTAGCTTGACTTCTTCCCAAGTCAAGCCGCGTTTGACATCAAATACGGTAATCTGGCGGCGGCGTGCTCTTTTACCGGATGGCATTACCCACGGCGGCGCAGTTTTTTCCTTAAATTCAATCATTAAACGCCGCTCTTGAACTCCCGGCGTGACAGTATCGTCTACGGGTGTGCCGTTAATTAGCACTCCCACGTCGCGATTGCCAAGCATTTGATGAGTCGCGAGCACGTTTACTATTGTTGGTCGCAATACAGCCTCCGGCCCGCTAAGAATAATTCGTTCATCAGGTGCAGAGCGATCGGGCGTAATTTCCACAGTGCGATCGGGCCCAAGTACCGAGGCATTTTGCATTGCTTGCTGAGCTAGCCAAGCGTCAATTCCCCCGGCAACTGCAAAACCCGCTTCGATACAGGCTTCCGAGCCTTCCTCAAACATCTCCTCTGTGAAATTGCGCCAGAAAACGTTAGGGATTGATTCAATTTTTGCCTCTACTGCTTTGGCGATCGTCCAAGATTCGCCAGTTCCCCAGTTGTCAACTGTTCCCGAACCAAGGACAGCCCGCAAACCCTTGCCAAAAACATTATTTGGGTCTTTGAGAGCGCGACGTACATCTTTGTACAGCCACAGAAAAGTTGCCTGAGCGCCCATCCTAAAACTGGCATTAATAACCTCGCTAGCAGCGTCTAGCATTTCGTCTAGTGCTTGTTCTCCGACTTCCTTTAATAAGTGAGTACCAAGCGATTGATTGAACGAAAAAATCGCCGCTGCCGGAACCACGCCGCAGCCTATCCAGCCGATCGCCCGTCCAACAGCGCCGCCCAAAATGCCGCCAAAGGAATTCCACAGCCCTTCGATTTGTTTGTCGATCGCGGTGTCGCTGATGTTCCAATCGAAGTTGTACAGAAATTGCACACCGCCGACAATCCAACTCCAAAGCTTTGTAAAACTAAAAGAAATTGCGCTGCTAATTGCAGAGATTAAAAAATTACCAAAGCGAACAGCGCCATTGAAAATAGTTTCTAGAAATCCGCCCCCGCTCGATGTAGTAATAGCACTCGCTGACCAAGTTCTGATTAAGTTGCCCCCCGTCGAACTTGAGCGGATTTTTCGGGATGCTAAATCTTTTAAAATCATCCCTATTTTGGGGATTGCTTGAGCAGTTGCCATTAGTTGTTATCTCCCGCTTGTGAAATGTTGTCGCCAATTTGTCGAATTCTTGGGCGACGGTCTGGCGTTTTTCCGTAGGGGTTTTGTATATCAGTAATCCCCGTGGTGTTGGTAAAGCCGCTTTCTGCACTGTCAAGGAAGTCTTCAAAATTCTGTGCGGGATTTGGTTGTCGCGCTTCGCCCTCTGTTGGTCGGGTGGGATTTTTAATAGAGTTAGCAAGGTCTAGACTTCCCTTTAAAATCCCTAATAACTGAGACTTTGTATCTGTTTTAGTGTCAATTCTTTGCCAGTGTACGGCGCGGATAATGGCTGCTGCTTGCAACAAATCCAGAAAAACGTCGCGTAAAGTTTCCTTTTCTGTGTAGTCCAGCCCCTTAAGATGTAACTCGGATTCTTTGACTAATGCGTCTATTGATTCAGCCCCAGGGGTGAAACAAAGAGGTACAGTTACATCAATTTCTTGAGTCTTGAAAGCCATGTACTTAATGATTGACTTTGATGCTAAGTAGCCCTTGATTGCTTCTTGTCGAGACAATCCTGACTCAACCAAATTCTTAGTAGTAATAGCAATTAACGCATCAATGTTCGTGGTCAAAGACAACATTTGACCTTCAATTTCAGCAATAGATTCGGCTAAATTTGGAAACTTAACTTGCTTGCCTTGGTCGCCTTCTTGAGTAACATCGGCATCTTTGACGTTTATCTGTACTTCCCATTGTCCCCAACGCTCGTCATCGCGTCGAAATTGCCAATCCAATAAACTTACTAAATCTGGAATCGGCACCTGTGGCGGTTCTGCGGGTTCTTCTCCCTCGTTTGGCACTTCTTGAATAATAGTTGCAGGCAACTCGCCCGGAAATTTAGCAAGCCCTAATTTTCCATAAATAGCTCTTAAAAACTTTAGATTTTCTTGACAGCAAGTATCCACGTTTTGCCTCCTTGGTGGCGGGTTTGGGAAAGGGACAGAAACGGGCGATGGTGATGGAGGTGAAAAATTAGAAAAGCATTGCGCTCTAGTTGCTGGAGATACGGTGTAGTAGTCTGAATTACCACCTATACTGTAAAGCTTGAATGCTTCATCCCAACTTGCAAGAGAGGATTTAACTTCATCATCCCAAACCTCATCGACATATTCATTATCCCAACTTGTAATTGTTTGATTTGTTAAATTTCCGGTAGCGCTATTTCTTACCCGTCTTGGTTTCAAGCAGATGCCTTCTGTTCCGGTTACATAAGGATTTTCGGGGTCTGAATCAAAGTGATTGTGTAAAGTTACACACAAAGTTCCACAAGGTGATGACAGTAGCCCCGTATCAATTTGCTGCGGTGAAAGCGCTCCTGGCGGCAAACTTGGCGAAGGAGTAGGAGTAGGAGTAGGAGTAGCTGTCGGTTCTTTTGGTAAAGAACCAAAGCCTAAACTAATTTCTATTGGAGAAAAAGGAATTTGATAAGTAAATTCAATTCCTAACTTTCCCTTGTCAGAAGAAACGTTAATACCAACCCCTCCAATTTCTCCTCCAATACTTCCCCCTATTATTTCCCCTGTACTGGTGTCGATCGTTGTTCCGCCGCTAACCCCTAGAAGACCGCCCGGAAGTTCGGCACTGCCACTAATTGAAATAGAATTTTCTGAAGGACTGGCGCTGATGTTGATTGCGACCGGGCTAACTTCAATACTGACGCCGCCAGTAACGGTCAGACCGCCAATATTTCCAACTTCTTGAGTAACGCCAATTCCCCCGCTAGTTACTGATGGTCGCGCCTTTCGCCCCATGTCAACGCCGCTATCTTTGCCAAGGTCGATCGCACTTGACCCCCTTGTAGCACTCGGCGACAGGGAAGATTTGCGGGAAACCCTAGACATAACTCGCCTCTACTCCGGCGATGCGAGAAGTGCCGCCATCTGCGATCGCCCAGAATTCCCCCGTCAGTGTTTGCTCTGTGAGGTTTCCCCCGCCGTTGGGAGCCAAATAGATTCCCGTACCGACGGCAACGCTGGAATTGCCCGCAATCCAGAGCGGCGAGTTTCCGGTATTGGTGGCGTAAAGTATCGCCCGGTTTTGGTTCGCCGTTCTGAAGCGCATCGGCGAACCGGTGGGGATGTCGATTCCGTAAGGCAAGCCCGCGCCAATCGTTCTGATTTGCGGCTTGGCAATTAAGTCAATGTTGAATCTAAAATCGCCTTCTAAATTAATGTAATCCCCTGCTCCTAACACTCCGTGTCCGTAATTAATAATAGAAATACCGAGACTGTCATCAGGGCTTAATAGTTTTAATTGATTGATTGTTAGGTACGGAATTGTAAAAGGAATAGTAGTTTCTCGCCCCTTGTTTTGCAATCTTGCCGTAGCCAATTCTGACCATGCACCGCTTCCTTTTCGAGCGTGAAATCTCAGCCCAACAAACGGATACTCTTCCTCAACAGCGAGCATTGCAGCGATTTTTTCTGCTGAGTTCATTTCTGGGAATATTTCGGGGAAAGGTGCTTGCTGCAAAGATGGCAAGTATATTGCACCGCTAAAAGCTTCTAAATAAAAACTTTTTCCTAAATAATAAGAAGTCGATAAAGCGTCGTATTCAGCAAACGAATTAGCACAATTTAAAACTTCAATTATTCCCGTGCCATCAGCGGCAGTGATACTGCGTCTAAAAGTTTTGGTATTTTCAAGTTGATTTTCAGCCATTAGGTTAAATAATTTTTGCCTTCAATAACTGAACCGCCACCGGGCAAACTGATTATTTCGATGGGAAATTCTAGCAGCGCGCTGAATGTGGCGTTGGTGCCGCCACTGGCGGCTAGGGTGTGAGTGCAGCGCGTTATTACGGTTTTGTTATCTGGGTTGCGAGCTTTATCAAGCTCAATTAGTTTTAGGGCGATTACCGCTTCCATTGCAGCTTGTGCAATGTTTGGCGCGCTGCTATCGCCACTCGTGCCACTGGTGAATGTCGATCCGGTGAGGTAATGAGATGCACTGTAGGAAGTGTTACCCCCAACCGCATTAGACGCGACAACGTTTAGGAGCAAGTCAATCGCGGCAGTCTTGGTGCTTAAGTTGGCGGTGATTGTTATTCGGTCGGTACGCTCGGAGACTCTTGATAAGTTGTTCTCTTCCTGTTCCAAAAGTCCTAATATTCCGTACACATACCGTTCTTTACTTGCCGGGCCTGTAGGGTTGGCGTGAGAAATGCCGGAAACACTAGCACCAGCACCGGAAGTATGATCCGCCATAAATACAACTTAAAATAAAAGTTACTTCTAGTTTAAGTAACAATTTGTTGCCTCAAGTTGTCCTCGCAAATTCTTAATAAGTTGCTGAAATAGACAAATTAGCAACCTTTCCCAATTTAAAAACAACGTGACAACAACGGTTGCGCGCGCTACGATAAGAACAGCAGCTAAAAGGTTGCTTTTATATCAGACTTCATACAGAATCAGCAACTCGTGAAAATTTGCGGCGTCGGACAAGCCACCCCATTAAATCCGGTAACTTTTCAACAAATCAGCAACCATTTAACCTCTGATTGTCACAAACTATTTTTGGCTGTCGCTTGGTATACTGGCGAAAGACCGGAGGCAATATTGAGCATGGATGTAAAACACGTCTATGAAGATGTGCAGAAGCGTAAACCGCGTGACACAGTGCTTTACCCATTGTTTAACCGCAAAGATAAACAAACTCGCGAAGTGCCGAGCAATTGGGCACTTAAACTCATGCTTGGAGCTTATGAAGCGCCAGCATCAGGGTTCCTATTCCCGTCCTTGTACCGAGCGGATAAGCATTTAAGCCGGCAAGCTATGGATAAAGCCTTCCGGCGAGCTTTAAAAAAAGCAGGGTTACAAAATAAGGGATTTTCTTTATATTCAGCGCGACGAGGATTTATTACTAGACTTAATGACCAAGGTTTAGATATTAAAGTAATTCAAAGATTAACGGGACATAAAAGTATTAATTCTTTAATCCGGTATATCGATGTTACTGAAGACCAACTAAAAAATGCAATTGCCAATTTCTAATTTATGACTTTATTTAATCCCGCCCAATCGCAATCGCAACAAGTAACAAAGTTTCCCAGCAGCAGCACTCTTACAGAGTTTTCGCTGACAACATCACCTACTGTAATTCTTTCGGATCGGAGTACAGCAAGCAACAGGCGTGGATTAACTGTTTTTAATGATGGAACAGCAAACGCCCTTTTTGCTTACGGCTCGACTATTTCAGCCACTAATTTTACTGCCGAATTGCTACCAGGGGGATATTTTGAGGATTCGCCTAGTGCTCCATGGCAAGGGCCGGTAACGATGAGAAGCACAAACAACCCGACTAGCGTAAATGTTACTGAGTTAGTGATTATCTAATGCCTCTTAGAAATCCAATTACCGAGCCGCAAATACCTCAGCCGATCGCCCGCGACAGCGAGGTAACGGCGGCGGTGGCGGCGCACGTAGCGGCGGCTGACCCGCACACTCAATATTTATTGCAATCAGAGGGGGATGCTCGGTACAGGCCATTTTCGGTACCGCTGACCAATGCGGATATTCCGACTGGAATTGCTCGGGATATCGAAACCCTTTCGGTTGCTCCGCGAACCGGAGGAAACGCGGGAATAACTATAGATGCAAATACCACTATTCCCCAGGGAACGCCTGCAACCATCAAATGGATTGACGGCAATAATACTTATGCTAATTTCCCTTTTTCGACGGTTTCCGGCACGCTAGTGCAGGTTGACGCGTTGTACGATACAATCCTCGTTGGCAAATATATGTTTCAAATTTTCGCTCTGCCCGACCAAGCTAAAATTTATTACCGCGCTAAAAGCAATGGAACTTGGGGAAGTTGGGCGGCACTGGCTTAAGCTACTTGCACTTCTTGCACTTTTGCCAAAGCTTTACAATTCTCTGCAATTAGATTTGGCGATTTCTTCAGCCGCATCTATCCCTTCCCAGCCAAAATAATTTCGCCAATCAAGGATTACGCGCCTAGCCTTTTCCATGCAGTGCTCGCGGCTAGTTCCTCGAATTTCGAGATTTTTTAGAGGGTGATCGGGCACTGGAATATATGTGATCCAAACATAATCATCGGGAGATTCTTCTCCCTGCCAGATGGCAAATAAGTCAGTTAGTTCGGTCATAATTCTTTATTCTTTTCTCATTAAACGGGCAATTTGCGCCGGGGGGATTCCGGCCGCTAGGAGCGATCGCACTTCCTGCACTTTTGCCTGAGCGATCGGCGAATCGGTGTTGCCCCCGCGAATATGAATGTGCCGCATCCGGGAACCCTCGCGGTAGGAAAATCGGAAATACTCCCCGCTGCGGGCCGTGCCACGAGGCCGGTAAGTAGAAATTGCCTTTGATACAGAATCAATATCAACAGGCTCGACTGTGTATTCTGTATCAGCAACCTCGACTGTGTATTCTGTATCAGCAACCTCGACTGTGTATTCTGTATCAGGAAGTGTAGAGGCTGGTGATACAGAATCAAATTCTGGCGGCGGTGAAAGTTTGACTTCATCGGGATATAGGAAGTCCCAGTCGTTCGTAAAGGGATTCCAAAATTGCAGCGAGCCGTCAAGAGGATGAACTTTATTGACCTTGTAAATTTCCCCCCGTTTCACCCATGCGGCAATTGCTGGCTTTCTTCGCAGTTTCACATAATCGCCTGCTTTATAGAGGCTTCCCACTTCGGTCGCGGCGGTGTCAAAGAGTGAAAGTTGAGCGCTGCTAATCATTGGTTTTTTCTACTTCAACAAGTCGCAAGTTCGGAAATATGCAGCGGAGCTTGTCATTGATATAGGCTAATTCCCAATCCTCTATCTGGAGTTTCGGTTCACCAGGGCTGTGAACACTGGTTTTAGTGAAATCGACTCCCCGCTGCTTGAGATTTCTCTCGCAGATTTTAATGTACTCGTTCATCAGACCGGTGAATTCAATGAATGTGTGGCAGTTGGTGGCGATCGCCTCGCGATAATAATTGTTTGAGGCCGCCTTCATCGCCTCCAATATCTCCTCTGGGGTCTGAGGAGATATTGGGAGTTCTTTCCTAGTCCCCCCCAATAAAGTCACTGCTTCTTCTTTGGTTAACATTGATTCCTCTACATTGATTGTCTAGTGTGGGTCTACGAAGCTCTCAGGAGGGAAGTCTTCAAGAGGGAAATTTTTTATACGATCGCTCAAGTGCCAGCCACGCTCGATAACGGCAAACATAGCGGGGTACGACACAAATAATTTTTGCAATTTGAGCGCCGCAATTTCCGCCGCATTTACAAGCGGAGCTAATTCTTCGCGATTCATACTAGAAGCTCGCATCGTTTGCACCGCGAAAATGAGGGCGTTTGCTTCGTACCCGTTCAAGCAAATTTGTAAGCTTTTAATGCTTCCTAGTTCGCGGGTGCATTCCTCTACGTTTAAATCTTCCATGTCTATTTATTGTCTAGTGTTTGTCTAGCAGCCGATCGCACTTCACAACGATCAACCATTTCCTACATATCGAGCTCAAAACCTTCGGATTCAAAAGCGCGGGTAACTTGCTGCATCATCGCAGCGGCTTTTGCCAAAATTTCGGGAGAGAATCTTTCATCATCACCGGCCACAACTTCGGCAATCTTGTACCCAGTGCAGCGACAACCGAGATTGTGAAGGAATTTTTCGCAGGGTTCCTCACACTGTTCCCAAGGTTCTTGTTCGGTTCCGTCTGGCACTAGGATGTCCGCATCTGGGTTCCACCCGAGCTCGAGCACTTTGTAAGTTTCAGATTCTGGGTTGAACAAATTCTGAAGTTGGCGGGCTGTTTCGATCGCAATTTTGGTAACTCCATCGTCGGTAAGACCGGGGTGACGAGTTGCTAACTGAATGTGACTGATGATGGCGATGGCTGCTAGCAGCGGAAGTTCCACGGTAGCCGGGGGCAAGTTTTGCATTGCCATCATTTCGTCGGCGTATTTCTTCAGGTCGGGGGGAGTTTTCATGCTGGCCACTGTCTCTCTTCTGGGTTGTTACTCATTACGCTGGAATTTGCTGCAGGTCTATGAAACAGATATTCCGCTTTCTCTATATGAAGCATGGCGAAGCCGATCGCCTGCTGCGCTTCAAACATGGCGTTATCGGTGATATCGCTTCCATCACATAATCTGTTGGCAATCCATGCTCGGACTGAATTGAGCTTTATCCATTGTTGTTTGAGCGTTTCTTCTTCCATTGGATGTCTAAATGTCTAGATGTTTACTAATTGCAGCCGATCGCACTTCAAGACGATCGGCAATTTGTCTTACTGTCTTACTTACTGCCGGCTACAGCATCCTTGAACTGCTTGCCAGCCGAAAATGCTGGAACTGTAGTTGCTGGAATCTCCATCTTGTCCCCCGTTTTGGGGTTGCGACCTTCACGAGCTTTCCGCTCCCTCGCTTCCCAACTGCCAAACCCTACTAGCGTTACTTTCTCGCCGTCGGCGACTGCCTGAGTGATGGCATCTATCAGGGCGTCCAGCAGTGCATTTGCTACTTTCTTGGTGGTATCTGCCTTGGTTGCCAGCAAGTCCACCAGTTCTCCTTTGTTCATAAGTGCGATCGCCCTTTAGTCATTAGTTATTAGTTATTAGTAACGCAAAACCAGCCCCCCATAGGAGTGCTGGCTTCTGTTGCGATTATTCTGCGAGGTTTTCCCCGCTGTGGTTGGATGACTCGGCTTGCTGCTGCTTTAACTGCTGTTGAATCTGTTCTTGCTGCTGTAATATCACCTCTTGCTGGCGCCGCATCTCTTGATACTGCTCTTCCTGCAATTCCTTGAGCTTAACTAAGTTCTTGAGCTTCTCTTCATACTCTTTGACCTCTTCTCGATACCAAACGATGCACTCGTTCGACTTGATCAACTGCTTGCGTGCGTCATCTATGAGCTGATCAAGAACTCCCCCAAAGGGGTTGAAATCTCCAGCTCCCTCCGAGCAATTTTCTCTATCAAGTTCGAGGAGCTGAGCCCCAAGCCTTGCGCCAGCTCCTTCAAAAGCCGTGCTCCCGTCGGCGTGAGAGTAAAAACTTTGTCCACCCTCGCTTCCCCGTACTCCAAGTGTTGCGCTTTCTTGATTTTGACCATGCTGACCTTGATTCATAACAACTTCCTTAAAAGATTACCAAAATCACCTCGGTGATGTTGACATAATTACCGAGGTAATTTTATGATAGACCAAGATAGCCTAGGTTATCAAGATTGCACTGTATACCCAAACGAATCGGGCGGGAGTGCAGACCCGCCCTTTCCCCAAAGCCTATGTACACCCTGGAACAGCTACAACAGAAAAATCTCAAGGAACTCAAGGAAATTGGCTGGCAACTGAATGTGGTACCAGAAGGCGACAGACGGTGCCGCCAGAACTGGATTAAGGCCCTAGTCGGTGTGCAGCCCCCGCTGCTGCAACTGCTGGAAGATTCCCCCGCAGCGCAAGTTCAACACCAGGAGCCATTGCTAGAATCTCCCGCCGAAGCTCTGGAATGCCCTAGTTGTGGCGCTGTTCATGCCTTGTACAGCACGAAAGACTATTTAGATAGACCGGAGATTCGCTGTTTGCACTGCGATTACAGCAGGTTCAAAAACTACCCCGGCGCGATTCAACTTGAAGCCCAGGAGCCGCCGATCGAGTCCAAGTTTGGCCGCATCGTCTATCCCAAATCGACCGAATCGCCGATCGCACAAAATGCAGAAACTAAACCCCAGCTCGACAGAACAGAAAGTGCTGATGTACATCACTGGCGCTCTCATCCCGCCGAATCAGTTCGAGATAGCAGCGGCGCTAAAGCTGAAGCACTGGGAAACAAAGAAGGCGATCGAGTATTGGCGCTGGCAGGGAATAGTGAAGCAAGTAGAGGGGGAGTTTTACCCCATCAGTCAATTGAACTAGCGGCCACATTTAACGATGAACAGCCGCCGAACCGTGGCGACGGCAAGGGACGGATTGAGCCAAAATTGAGCCAAAGTGCGATCGTACCAGCGGCCAAAAATCACCTCGATATTGAAAAAGTTGATCCAAATCCGATCTTGACAGGGGTTACTTTTTCCGAGAGGTTTCTCGCTCGCTATTCCCCACCACAGCCCGAATCTATTCGGTTTCATGCTGATTCTGAAGGCCAGCTAAACTTGCTCGATTTTGAAGTCCCAGTGGTAGACGAACCGCCAGACCCGGATGATTTTGAATCCCTCGATGCGTTCCGCGAGGCGATCGCACTTTGGGACGCCGAACACCCCGAACCGCTAGAAATTTCCCTCGATTCCTTCTGCGAGTGGGCCCCGTGCCCCGATGACTGGTACGAGCCCGACACTTTGCTCAAACCGTCCGAAGTGCTGGAACATTCACCGGCGATCGAAAGTTCCAGCACTTGCAACTTTTCCATTCCCACATTTGACACTTGGTGCGATCGCGCTGCGCGACAAATCGACACCGACGAACCGCCCGACACAGGGAATTTTGCCAAACTGCCAGGGCCCAAACCGCCGAAATTTCCACCGGGGGCGATCGGGTCTGACACTGCCAAAAAGTCCTTAAACGCAAATCGGCATACTACACGCAGCCCAATTGCAGCCCAAGCGCATATTACCCACATCGCCGCTGGCAGTAGCAGTCAGTCAGGGCGATCGCCTCCGGGAGGTGATGCCATGCACTAGAAGCGGCTGCTTGCATAGAGCATTGAACATGACGAACTTATCTCCCATATCTCGTTTGTGCGATCGTCCTTGGAGACGCTGGGGCGATCGCTTCCTCCCACATAATCCTTAAGTAATTTCGAGCAAACTCATGAAAATCACTCAAATCGGCTTTGGATACACCAAAAATTTAGGCGGCTACGAAAATTGCAAAGTGTGGCTAGAAGCCCATCTAGAAGATTGGGAAGATCCTTCAGAAAGCCTTGATGTCCTTCGCACTAGAGTAGCCGAAGAACTGGGATTGCCCGACAAATGGCGCGACCTGAGCAGCAAAATAGGGGGGCAAATGTCCCATTTAGAAGCTCTCACTTCTCAAATCGAATTCAAGAAAGCCGAATTAGCTAAAGCCGAGGAAGCTTGGGACAACTTCGCAGAGTTTCTCACTGCTCACGGCGTAGATCCGGCAACGCTGAAGATTGAAAATTTCGCTGCGACTAGAGCCGATCACTCACTTGCCCCTCTTGCCAAATATGTAGCAGACGATAGCGCCGAATTGGGGTTTGGGGAGCTCGACACGTCGGACGATGACGGAACTTGGTGGAATCAAGACGATGACGATGACGATTACTGACTGCCAACTTACCTTGTAAGCGACACCGACACTATTACCCCTTATTTCTAATGGAACTTGCCGCCGATTTTAATGACATCTTTTGGGAACCCCCAGAAACAGAATTCCAACCGCTCCTAGACTTTGAATCAGAGATTACTAGCGAAGCCCCGCACAACGATATCGCCCTACTCACGCAACGGATTAAACGCAGCTTCCTTGACTACGTTCGCCAAGGAATCATGCTCGAAACAGTGCGGCGCCACCGCCTCTATAAACGGCAGTACAAAGATTTTGCCGAATACTGCAATCGAGCATTAGGGCGATCGCACTTCTACTGCCAAAAGATTATCCAAGCCGCTCAAATCTGCCTGCGGCTCATCAAATCCAAATTCAAAATCTTACCAAACTGCGTAGCTCAAGCCCTACCGCTACTCAAATTTGCAAAGGTTGACGAATACGGCGAATCCAAACTCCAAGACAAATGGCAGACCGTCATTGACGGCTTCCCCCCGCATTTAATCACAGCCGCCAAAATCCAAGAAGCCCTAGACGAAAACCCAGAAGACAGAGCGAAGCAAGTCCGAGTGAGTGGCAAATCCTACCAACTACTGGAACAGAAAGCAGCAGCAGCGGGCATGGCAGTTTCCGCCTACCTCGAAATGCTCATCGGCGGCACTCAACCGCCCGATGAAGAACCGCCCGATGATGACGAAGAGACGGAACTGACGCCGGAAAAAGAGGAAATTTGCGATCGGGCCGAAGCCTTCGCCAAAGCTAAGCCTTTAGCAGGTTTTGGCAAACCTAAGCTATCAAAAAGCTATCAAAAAGCCATCAACATTAGATCGGACAAAGCGTCCGACTCATCCTAGTTTTTTTAAAACCATGCACAATATTTTCACCTATCGGCATTCTGACTTGCCCGCGTTTCGCCCTGAACAAAAAGCGGAGATTATCGCCCTCGGACTCCATGCCGACGACTTGATTCTCAAGAGTTGCGGCAATTACCGCGAGCTGGAAGAGCTAGCGGAAACACTCAGCAACTCTCTAAATACTTGCGAGATGAACCTGCAATCCATCCGAATAATCCCGGATGACAGCCCGCAGCCAGCAGCTTTAACACTTACAAATCTGCCAATACAAGAACAAAGAATGATTTTTTGTACTGCATTATTTAATGCAATGGTACTGTCAACCTTACAAAAAATAACTGGTGCTGATTTAAACTTTTGGGTTGCAGCGATATCAGCACAAATCAATACCGAGATGGAGGAAATTAGGGAAGAACAAATAACAGAAGCCCTCGCCAGCTTCCTAGAACAGTACCGCAAATACCCCAACCAACAAGGTTTTAAAGTCGAAATACCAAGCAATATCTAAGGACAATGAAAAGCAGTTAGTTACACTCTAACTGCCTGAGATGAGCTGTCTTGGCTAACCCATCTACCAATTTACCATGAATACCAAAACCCAAACTAAACGTGTGGCCGAGCTAATCGAATCGGCAAAGCAGCAATTCGGCGACTTTAGCGAAGTTAAAAAGCAAGAAATATTCCTTTGCATCAAAGAAGCCAAAGCGCGCGGATTACTACGCAAACAAGCGCGTGACTTGTGCTTGAGCGAATATGTCAACGCAGCTAATTACTTGCTCAGAACTTACTCAACAGACGAATTCGAGCGAGCATTAGCTCAAAACCTTGATTATGTATACGTGTACGTCGCGCTCGTCAGCACTAACTCAATTTTGACCACCGCCTGAAGAGCGCCGTTTGTGGAATCAGCGGCCGAAACTCCCTTAATAAGGGGAGTCGCGGATCGATTCCAACCCGATCCGCCAATTAAATGGGGTGTGGCTTAGGGCTTTCGGATGGAACCAAGCTCTTGAGGCTTTTGCACGTTCATAAGCTCAGTCACAGCCTAATTAATTGTTTGTCTCGCGCACTTTGAAGCTTTAAGAGTGAAGTAGGCTCATGTGGCCTTTGGGTGATTCATAAGCTGCTGCTGCGAGATTTGGAAACCTCACCCTAAAAAATGGAATGACTCAAATTATTGGCTTGGATATTAGCAAAGCCTCGGTTTCATGCTGCTTAATATCAGAAAAAATCGACGAACCGCGCGAGTATTATTACCGCTACAATTTCCACAAGTTCGTCGCGACAGCGCACGGAATTAATGACTTAATTGCACTAATTGGATCGGAAAATCTCGGAAACACGATCGCAATAATGGAACCCACCGGCATAAATTATCAGATTTTATGGGGAACCCAACTTGCACGGGCGGGGGTAGAAGTGCGGCTTGTCGGGCATAAAGAGTTAAGGAGTTTTCGCGAACATCACCTCGGATTGCCAGATAAGGATGACGACGCCGACGCGCTGGCTCTGGCAATTTACGGATGGGATTATCAAGACAGTCCGCGCCGATTTGTGCAGATGCGCGATCACACGATCGTACAAATTCGCCGGCTGGTGCTCCGGCTCGCGCACCTTAACCGGGTACAAAGCCCCATAATTAATAGGGCGCGGCAAGATTTGGCTTGGCAATTCCCAGAAGCAGCGTTGATTAAGTCGCTGCGGTCTGGCGAAAAAGTACCGCTGCTATGGGGGTGGCTTTGCAGTCAGCGGCAGTCTGTAAAATACGACTTACTCTACGAGCGGTCAATCGGATTGGGAATTACAGACGAGGTGCAACGCCACGCCGCCCGAATTTGCGACTTGCAGCGGGAAGAGATAGCGATCGAGTTTGAGCTCTCTAAATTGGTGGCAGAGCCACAGTTCTTGCCGTACCGTAAAGTTTTTGCCCGGTTCGGCTTCGGTCGCAGAGTTGAAGCGCTGCTACTTTCCCAAATTTATCCGTTTCAGAATTATCTCGCTGCTGACGGCAAACCGGATATCAAAATTCGCACTGGCAGGCGATCGGGTAAGCCGACCAAGCGGCATTTATCGCTTCGCCGATTCTGCAAAGCTTTGGGGTACGCGCCTTCCCAAGAAAGCAGCGGCGACTTGCAAAAGTCTAAAGTTGTTGGCGGTTCGGACTTGTGCCGAAAAGCTCTGTGGCAATGGATTTTTACCAGGATTGAACCGACTCGCGCTCGCATGGCTAACGACATAGGCGATCGGCTCGGTCAAATCATGGATCAGGAGAAAGCTAGCGGCCGGCCGGTGCGGTTAGCGCGATCGCGCGTGGCGGCTAAAGCAGTTAAGCTGTTGTTCAAGGAACTTGTGCGCGAGCTTGTTTATCCCGAAAATCCAAAATCTAAAATCTAAAATCCAGTGACAGGAATTACTAGAGTGAATCCCCAGAGATAATTGCTATGCTGGTATTCAAGAGGGAAGTTGGCTGAGCGGTTAGGCAGCAAATTCATGATTTGCTTTAGGCAGGTTCGTTTCCTGCACTTCCCATTTCACTGACGGTCAAGTCAAGTGTGTGCCCGCGCTAAAGCGGGCCAAATTTTAGATACAATGTAAATGGCTGGCAGTAAGCTTGCGCTGTAAAAGTCTTGCGGGATGTCAGCCTCCCAGCGCCCCCTATTAGGGATTGAAAAAAGGGCAGTCTTACACGCTCGCTGGGCAATTACCTAAAACCCTATCAGGGATTAACAACGCTAGATGTAGTGTTTATGCAGCTTCATTGCAACACTACATCTAGCGTTTGAGCTTTAATACTTCACCGTCAATGGCAACGATTTAATACCTAAATTCGCGATCGACGCGAGCCGATCGCACAACCGCCGCCACCCAAACTGTCGAACTACTCCGATGCAACCAGCCGTACCAGGCATATTGGCATCAAAATGAATGCCTAACTCGGCGCGCATACCGTGAATTGAAATCACAGGGTCGGGCGTAATATGAAAAAACAACCCTTCGACTCCGCGCGTGTCGAGCCAGTAACCTTCGGTTGGAATTTCATATTCCCCGGCGGGAATTGGGCCCTTCCCGCGTACCCACTCATCACCAGGGCGCTGATAATCGGCACAGCCGGAAGTGGCAAGATAGTCGATCGCTTGTCCGTCAGGATAAACAAGTTGCAAATTTCCATGAATTAGCTCTGGGGATTGAGCTAATGGCATTGTAAAAATTAAATGATGATTATTCATTCTAATCGCTCTGTTAACTGGTCAATTAGTAATTGCATTTCTGCAAGTGTTTTTCTGCCTGATACCAAATCACGCAAATTAGCAACCGACATTCCTTGTATGTACCCGTACTCTTTGCACAAGTCTTGATAACATATTAATAATTGCCGTCGGCTAACTGCCTTGTTGCTTAGCAATTGGTTAGCTTCGTGTATAGTCATCTGGCGACAATGTTTTTTTTGGTGGTGG
>Ga0075163_10004338_pt1 | contig 19056 bp, 13 predicted proteins | sample JI1023141ADNA_FD_71478 | JGI IMG/M metagenome (GOLD analysis project Ga0075163, IMG submission 71478) | Wastewater effluent complex algal communities from Wisconsin, to seasonally profile nutrient transformation and Carbon sequestration -... | ecosystem: Engineered > WWTP > Effluent > Algae...
GTCCATCAAAGTATTTGTTAGGAGAGCCCGTCTCTAGAATGGCATGGTGCCGGTAGCAGGTAAAACTGGCATCGGTCACATTCATTACTTCTTGTACTCCTAAGCGATTGGTAAAGGGGACGAAGACTACATTGTTGAGCTGCAGTTTTTGCGAAGTTGTTTTTAGGTGTGGGAGTAAGGCGCCTTCTCCACACAAGACAAAGGAAATGCGCAGCTCTGCCTTTTGAGCAATGCGGGCACAATCCAGCAAAAATTCTAGCCCATTGGCGAAACCAATAGAGCCGATGTAGGACACCACAAAGCGATCCTTCACCCCGAATTTTTCTTCCAGGAGTATTTGCTTCATAGAAGGATTGAAAAAATCGGTATCGGCCATGTTGGGAATCAGGTGTACCACTTTGCCGGGAGCTTTCTTTTCAAGAATACTTTTCATCTGAACCGACAAGGCTACAAGGCTTTCACTTTGACGATAAATAAATCTCTCCAGGCGATACAAAAGGAATTTGAGAAAGGGATTTTTCACGAAGCCCAATTGTATCGGAGCATCGGGCCAAAGATCTCCCGTCTCAAAAATAAAAGGAATGCCTTTTCTCCATTTTAGAAGAATAGCGGCTAAGCCAACGGTCAATGGAGTTGACATGGCATAGCACTTTTCTATCCCCGAAAGGGAAGAGCCTGCTTTGGCTGCTTGTATAATGAAGGCGAGAAAGGACCGGATTCTTTTATAAAAGCCAAAGGCATTATCATAGGCAATGGGCAAATATTGAACTTCAATGCCCTCAATAGTCAAGACCTGAAAGTGCGGTTGATTGTGTGCGGTGATCACCACAGGCTGATGCCCCTTTTCAACCAAGGCTTTTGCCAGAAAATAGGAGCGAAGTGCTCCACCCTTCTCAGGAGTATTAAAATGTTGATGCAGGATCAGAACTTTCACGCTGCAAAATAGCAGCGAACATCGGATAGTCCATAATTCTTGAAGAAGCCCAGTTTATTTCTTTACCTTTGTTTTGAGCAAACGCCTCTGAAAAAGAATAATCTGCATAGTTCACTGCCTGGAATTGTCTAAGGGCCATCGTCTCTCTAGCTAGACGATACGCTTGCTTTTTGCATAGCGCGAAACTATTTCATTTCCCTTATCAATGTATTACCATGATAGAAACATCACGATTACGACTCGTGCCCTTGTCGCACGAGCAACTTATTTTATTTAAAGACAATCCCGAAGCACTAGCCAAGAACTTAAGCATATTGAAAATAGAACCTTATGACGACCCTGAAACGGCACCCCATGTGGAAGAAGCCATTCAATTCTGGCGGGAAAGTACGTTGCAATATCCAACGTATTTTGCCTGGTATACCAATTGGGTAATCATTCTCAAAGAAACATCGCATGCCATAGGAGGTATTGGGTTTTCCGGAATGCCCGGAAAAGATGGCAGAACGATGGTTGGATACGGATTAACACTGCCTATTTCGGAAGAGGTTACGCTTCTGAAGCCTTAGCAGGACTCATTCGTTGGGGTTTTATTCACGCTGTTTTGAAGGCAATTATCGCAGACACACCTTTACAGAATGAGGGGTCACATCGCGTACTTGTTAAAAACGGATTTATTGAAACAGGACGGGACGAAGAACTCATCCACTGGGAATTAGTGAGGTCTATTCCAGACTAATTCTGGTACAAAGAGGCAATGTATTTCTTCGCTGCTGTAATTCAGCAGCGAGGATAGCCATGTATTTGGGTAATTTACTTGAGCTTTTCTCAGCGTTTTGGAGTGGAGACACTCCGCACGTGACTCAAAATGTTCAGCACTGTAGAGGAGGATGGCTGTAGGAGGCCTTTATCCAACTCTTTGGCATCGGAACACAGTTGATTGAACTGCTCGTTTAACTCCGGATCGGAAATTAATGCATGATTAATTTCCTCCGTCTCCTTCTCCGAAGTCTCGTGGTACAAATACCGGATCAGGTCGTTCTGGGTAAAAATTTTTATCATAGGCTCTGGTTGTAATCATCTTCTTGCGCAAGTTGATGAGCGCGTAGCGCATCCGGCCCAGGGCAGTATTGATACTTACCCCCGTGCGGTCGGCTATTTCCTGAAAACTCATTTGCAGGTAGTGGCGCATAATCAGCACTTGCTTTTGTTCCTTAGGCAATTCTTTAATCAGGTCTCTCAATTTCGATTTCGAATCCTGTAAAATCTGCTTGTCCTCCATAGAAGTTTCTGCAAACTCCATCGAGTTGAAAACACGACTGCCATCTTCCAATAGAATTTCCGGATAGCGTTTCTGCCTGCGGAAACTGTCAATGGCTAAATTGTGTGCAATTCGACTGATCCAGGCTGAAAACTTGCCTTCATCATTGTAGCGTCCCCCTTTTATGGTGTTCACTGCCTTAATAAAGGTTTCCTGCAAAAGATCTTCCGCCTTATAGCGGTCTTTTACAATAAGGTAAATGGCCGTATAGAGGCGCGACTTGTGTCGGTGAAGGAGAATCTCAAAAGCCCCATCGTTACCGTTTTGATAGCGTGACACTAATTCACTGTCACTGCATCCTTTGTTAATCATTCTGTCTTGCTTTTAGGTAACGTAGAAGTACAGCTCGATAGTATGGGGGTTTGGTGAGTGTTTTGAGTGATTAGATTGAAAAGGTAGAAACTTTCTCATTTCACGCAAAAAATTTTTTAAAAAATCTTGTCTGCGAACATTTTTATCGCCCTATTTGAGGCTGATTTGCAGTTTTATTATTTATGGCCTTAAGCAAGAAGCGCGTTATTAAAAGTTTGGAGAACCTGAGTGGTGACCTGAGGGAGCTAATTCAGGAACAATACCCTGCTGGATACGAGGGAAGTATTACTCGTATTACCAATGCTAAAAAGGAACCTATTTTTGTGTTCCCCCTTGAAACTGAGGACGCTACCTATCTTATTAAAGTACCCGCCATTAAGAATAGTGATGGTGAGTACGATGTTGAAAAGAAGGAAGAAGATGAATTTGGCGACAGCGATAGCGGAGGAGGAGATAGTGATGATGATTATGGCAGCAATGATGAGCCCGATGCGGACGATGATTACGAAGGTGGCGGCAAACGCGGTGGCAAGGAAGCCAGCTACGACCCTGATTTTGATTAAGCATCCTATTGTAGGATATTTTCTATTATAAATGAACACCATCCGAGAGGGTGGTGTTTGTATTTCTACTGTACCCTGCTCTGCCAATAACAGAGGCCAACGAAAAATGAAAAAACAAGTAGAGGAAGTGGATATCGACCAACTCGACCCCAAAGAATATATCATCATCAAGCGAGCCCGTGTCAACAATCTTAAAAACCTGAGTGTTGCCATTCCCCGTAATAAGATGGTGGTCATTACCGGTCTTTCCGGGTCTGGTAAGTCTTCGTTGGCTTTTGACACTCTTTTTGCCGAAGGCCAGCGCATGTATGTGGAAAGCTTGAGTTCGTATGCGCGTCAGTTTTTGGGGAGAATGGAAAAGCCGGATGTAGATTATATCCGAGGTGTTTCGCCCGCCATTGCCATCGAACAAAAGGTAAACACGAGAAACCCGCGATCTACCGTGGGCACTACCACTGAGATATACGATTACCTCAAGTTACTTTTCGCTAGAATAGGAGTAACCTACTCCCCCATAAGTGGCAAAGAAGTAAAGCGTGATACGGTTACGGATGTTGTCAACACCATCAATAAACAAAAGCAGGGTACACGCGTGATGGTTGCTTGCCCCTTGCACATAAAGAAGGGGAGAAAACTGAATGAGGAATTGAATTTGCTATTGAGCAAAGGCTTTGCTCGCATTTTGGTAAATGGAGAAGTGAAATTTATTGAGGAGTTGTTGGCCTCACCCCTTCCCCTCTCCCAAGGGAGAGGGGTGTCCGAAGGACGTGGTGAGGCAAAAAAGAAAACAACCACAAAAAAAACTCCGGAGTCGAAAGGCGATTTTGAAATCCTCATCGATCGGGCTGCTGTAAATGCAGAAGACGAAGACACCGTTTTTCGTCTCTCAGATTCTGTACAAACAGCCTTCTTCGAAGGAGAGGGCGATTGCCATGTCTATATTGAAGGTGGAGAGGTACTGAAGTTTTCAGATCGTTTTGAATTGGACGGCATGACCTTCACCGAACCATCCATTAATTTCTTTAGCTTCAACAATCCTTTTGGTGCTTGCCAAACGTGCGAAGGTTTTGGGAAAGTGCTGGGCATTGATGATGACTTAGTCATTCCGGATAAATCGCTTTCGGTGTTTGAAGGAGCCGTGGCCCCCTGGAGAAGTGAAGCCATGAGTGAATGGGCCAAGCCCTTGTTGAAGAATGGGATCAAGTTTGATTTTCCGATTCATCGTCCCTACAACGAACTAAGCAAGCAGCAACGCGAACTCCTCTGGACCGGCAATGAATATTTTGATGGCATCAATGATTTCTTCAAGTATTTAGAATCGAAGACACACAAAATCCAATACCGTGTCATGCTTTCGCGCTATCGTGGAAGAACTACCTGCCCGGACTGCAGAGGCACACGTTTGCGCAAAGATGCTCAATATGTAAAAATAGCTGACGCTTCTATTACGGATATTGTGCTCATGCCCATTGAGGAGGCCTTGGTGTGGTTCAACAAAGTGAAACTGCCTACCTACGAACAAAAAGTTTCGGATAGAATCTTAACAGAGATTCGTTCGCGATTGGAGTACATGGAAAAAGTAGGGTTGGGTTATCTTACACTAAATCGAGTTACGTCAACCTTATCGGGTGGAGAGTATCAACGCATTAAATTGGCTACATCGCTTGGAAGTGCATTGGTCGGCTCCATGTATGTATTGGATGAGCCGAGCATTGGCTTGCATCCGAAGGATACGGCACGGATGGTTGAGGTGCTGAAGTCGCTACGGGATTTGGGAAACACCGTCATCATTGTTGAGCATGAAGAAGAAATTATGCGCGCGGCCGATCAGATTATTGATATCGGTCCAGATGCCGGTTCGCACGGTGGACAACTAGTTTTTCAAGGTACTGTTGAGGATGTGAATGGAAAATCTGTTTCACATACAATTGATTTTCTAACAGGCAGAGATAAAATTGAAGTACCAAAACTGAGGCGGAAGTGGAAAGATTCCATCACGGTAGTGGGCGCCAGAGAGAACAACTTGAAAAACCTGAAAGTAAAATTTCCGCTTAACACCTTAACGGTAGTGACAGGCGTAAGCGGTTCAGGTAAATCAACCCTGGTCACAAAAATTTTATATCCCGCAGTGGGTCGCTTAAGCGGAACGGTGGCAGAAACTCCTGGTAAGTATGATAAGTTAGAAGGTGATTACTCACGCATCACGCAAGTAGAATTTATAGATCAGAATCCAATCGGTAAATCATCGCGTTCTAATCCGATAAGCTATGTAAAGGCCTACGATGCCATTCGTACGTTGTTTGCTGATCACCCACTTTCACAACAACGCGGTTATAAGCCATCGCATTTTTCTTTTAATGTGGAGGGTGGTCGTTGTGAAACCTGCCAGGGGGAAGGGGAGATAAAGGTAGAGATGCAATTTATGGCCGACATCTTTTTAAAGTGTGAGACCTGTCACGGTAAACGTTTTAAACAAGAGGTGTTGGAAGTGGAAGTGAATGGCAAAAATATTGCGGATGTATTAGACCTTACGGTAGAAGCTTCATTGGATTTCTTTAAAGATAAAAAAGCAATTTACGATAAGGTGGTGCCCTTGAATGATGTGGGCCTTGGTTATGTGAAGTTAGGTCAATCTTCCAACTCCTTAAGTGGAGGAGAAGCGCAGCGCGTAAAGCTTGCCTCCTTCCTGGGCAAAAATTCTCCTGATGGCAACATCCTCTTCATTTTTGACGAGCCCACTACGGGTTTGCATTTTCATGATATTTCTAAACTACTGAAAGCCATGAATGCCTTAGTGGATGAAGGCCATAGTGTGATTGTGATTGAGCACAACTTAGAAATAATTAAATGTGCGGATTGGATCATTGATCTTGGTCCAGAGGGCGGTGAGAAAAAAGGGGGACAGCTTGTTTTTGAAGGCACCCCGGAAGAAATGGTGAAGAAGGGAAAAGGATACACAGCTGAGTTTTTGAGAACAAAACTGTAAAGTCTGTTCTAAACTCTAAGGTTAGCCTATTGGTTTTTAAACAAGCTACTCTTCGATGGTTACCTGATCTTTACACTCTTCTGTTACTATCAAAATTTTGTTGGTACTTTCTGGGAGTGAGACCAGAGGCTTACAAAGAGTGCAGTGCGGATCATTGATATAGGAGTCATCTGGCGGACTGGCGAAAATAAATAAGAACTCTTCCTTTTTTTCAAAAGCCTCTAATAAGGCCTCTTGTTGTTCGGTACTTACGCTGCAATAGGGAAACGTCTTAAACACATTTCTGTAGTCAGGAGAATTATCAAGGTATGCATCAGACCAGAGCGTATCCACACGTACAGAATCAAAATTTTCCGAAAGAATTTGAATGGCCAAACCGGCACACGCAGGTCCTTCACTAACGACTCTACCCTTCAAAGGCGCTACACATAATCTTTCGGTAGCGGTCTCTGAGCATTGAAACAGTATGCTGCTGATAGTCAAAAGCAATACGATGAATGATTTCATACAATGGAATTTATGGTTGAATAGAAGACCTATGCTAAACTATACTCGAGGGGTGACAATTCTGAGCACGTGAGCCAGACAAGTGCTTTTGGTCAACAAAACGGCCTCTTTTATCAACAGTGCCCCTTGTTCTTTTAGCTGGATCCATTTTTCACACCAAATTGACTTAGCTTTGTCACCTTAGCAGGTTATGAATTTGTATTCTTCTTTTTCGTTTCGCGGCAATATCTATGTAGAGCTGATTAAGAAAATTCTTCTGTCTCTTTTTCTCTTTCAGCTTTGCCGTATTGGATTCTATCTTTTTAACCTGAACTATTTTTCGGGCATCAGCGCTCAGCAGCTTGGACTGATTGTAGCCGGAGGACTTAAGTTTGATTTGGCCGCAGCCCTCTATATAAATGCATTGGTTATTGTACTGGTCATTCTTCCGCATCCCTGGCGTTTCCATGCCCTGCATCAACAAATAGTTAAGTACATTTTCTTTCTCTTCAACGCACTGGCCATGGCCATGAATGTGATTGATTTTGTGTACTACAAGTTTACGTTGCGCAGAACCACCGCTGATGTGTTTGCTCAATTTGAAAACGAAGTAAACAAACTGGATTTTGCCTTTCAGTTTCTAATCGACTATTGGTATGCCTTTCTGGTTTGGGTCTTGCTGGTTTGGTTGATGGTGTGGTTATATCGCTTTATTGTGGTGAAAGGCCCCATGATAAAAAATCAGGTTCTTTTTTATGCGGGGGGTCTTGTCATGATGGGACTGATTGCTGGCTTATTCATTGCCGGTGTCAGAGGAGGTTTTAGACATAGTACACGGCCCATTACCCTAAGTAATGCGGGTGAGTATGTGGCGCGTCCCGAACAAATCAGTTTAGTACTGAACACACCTTTTTCTATTATTCGTACCTGGGGGAAAACTAAAATTAAAAAGGAGGCATATTTTTCTTCTGAGGAAGCATTGAATGCCGTTTATTCACCGATTCATTATCCCAACGACAGTACAACCTTTAGAAGCAACAATGTGGTTGTCATTATTCTGGAAAGTTTTTCAAAGGATTTTTTTGGTGTATTCAACAAGGAGAAAGAAGATGGAACCTACAAGGGCTTCACACCCTTTCTCGATTCACTTGTTCAGCATAGTCTTACTTATCAATATTCGTATGCCAACGGACTAAAATCGATAGACGGTTTACCTTCTGTTCTCAGCAGCATACCCTCCGTTGGCGTGCCCTACGTACTTACGCCTTTTGCCGGCAATGAAATTAACAGCCTGGGTTCACTGCTGCGAAAGAAGGGATATCATACATCCTTCTTTCATGGCGCACCCAATGGTTCTATGGGGTTCAATTCTTTTACTAACCTGGCAGGATTTGAGCACTACTATGGCATGAGTGAGTATAACAACGATGATGACTTTGATGGTTTGTGGGGCATTTGGGATGAACCGTTTTTACAATACTATGCAAATCAACTGAATTCATTTCCTCAACCTTTTGCTTCAGCCTTTTTTTCAGTCTCTTCTCATCACCCCTTTGAGATTCCTGAACAATATAAAACACGCTTTGCCGGTGGGCCGCAACCGATAAACCGTTGTATTGAATACACTGATTATGCGTTGAAAAAGTTTTTTGCATCCGTGTCGAAAATGCCCTGGTACCAAAACACCTTGTTTGTGATAACCGCTGATCACACCTCTTCGAATATTCAGTTTGGTTCCCATCCAAACGTGTTGGGTTATTACAACATTCCCGTAATTTTCTTTAGTCCAAAAGAAGAGGTGACAGGGATCAAACCAGAGATCATCCAGCAGATTGATATCATGCCAACGGTGTTGGGGTATTTGCATTTCGATGAATCTTATGTGGCCTTTGGCCGCGATGCCTGGAATGAAGACAGAGAACCCTTTGCCTTCAATTATCGAGAGAATGTGTATCAGTTGATAAAAGGAAACTATTTTTTAGAATTTGATGGAACAAAATCACTCGGCTTATACAACCTTCGGGAAGATAGTTTACTGCAACGAAATTTACTGACGGAACAACCAGAGGAGACACAGCGTATGGAGCAATGGATGAAGGCCCTGATTCAACAGTACACCAATAGAATGATCGATAATAGATTGGTGGTAAAATAGAGGTGTGTTGGACGAGAGAATTGCTTAACGCGTCTTCCGGTAAATCTCCTTTCCCTTTTCATTCCACTCAACCCGTACAAAGGATCGCGCGACCTTGTCATAGGCTTCTTTCGGATAGGAGATAATTTTTTTTCGCTTACCGTTCGGATAGTATTCAATCCAATCGTTTACCCGTTGATCGAACTTAAACTCTCCTACAACTGCAGGCTTTCCATTTTCATGGAAGAGGTAATAGTAGCCTTCACGTTCACCGTATTCGATTGGAATTATTTCTTTTAATTTTTTACGCTCGAAAGGATCGTAGTACGTAAGCTGCGATTCTTTTGGCCAGCCTTTAAAATATTTCTCTTTATCCAGTAGAACACTGTCTTTATCATACTTCATCCAGCGACCATGCTTTGTTCCTTTGTAGTAGATTCCTTGCTCCAGCACCAAGCCCCCTAGTAAAAAACGTTTATACGGGCCATGTACTAGTATGCCCACCTTCGGGTCAAATTTTGCAGGAGCGGTCTTTCTGATTTCTTTCCGTGTAAAATCGTACCAGTACACATCACGCACAAAAGTCTGTGGGGTCTCGGGCTTCTTTAGGATATAAAACGTTTCAAAAACAATCCGCTGGCCGGTGCCTTTTCGAGTAAAGGCTTTCTTGGTTTTGATTCCGTAGAAGACCTTTTTCTTTGGCTTCTTCTTTTTGGGATTGGCAATAGGCTCTTCTTCTTGATCGAGATCTAGGGTAAAGGCGCCATCCACCGTAAAAGGTCTGTCCTCCGACTCAACGGGTTCATCTTGGGCGGCCAAGAGTCCGGGTAAAAAGAATAGGAGAACAAACAGAAAGCGCATAAACATGAAACGAAGATACGGTAAATTTATTTTTCTGTGAGCACCAAGTCTCTGTATGCTAGAGAGGTGTTACCAATGGAAGGAAAATATGTTTTGCTCGAGAAAATAAATGATGTTTGATGTATACAATGAAGTTACAAGTTAGCCACAAAGAAAAACTCCCCAGGATGAGGAGCATCCTGAGGAGTGTATAAAGTTTTTGGTTTTAGACCTATAAAGCTTTTATCGCTGCTTCATAGTTAGGCTCTTGTCCTATTTCAGGAACCAATTCGCTGTGCTTCACTTTTCCATCGGTACCAATTACCACAATGGCACGAGCATCGAGGGCTTCAAAAGCGCCATCCAAAATTTCAACGCCATAAGTTTTTGAAAAACCTTTGTTGCGATAGTCGCTCAACGTTACCACGTTGCTTAAGCCCTCTGCCCCACAAAAACGTTTCATGGCAAAGGGAAGGTCTTTAGAGATGCAAAGAACTACGGTATTGTTGAGCTTACTTGCTTCTGCATTGAATTTGCGAACTGAAGTAGCGCAAACACCTGTGTCAATACTTGGAAAAATATTGAGCACTAGATTTTTGCCAGCATAATTTTTTAGAGAGACTTCACTCATATCAGCCGTAGCGGTAAGGGTAAAATCCGGAGCTGCATTGCCAACTACCGGCAGGTCTCCAATGGTGTTAATGGGCTTTCCGCCCAGAGTAATTTTTGCCATACGTATAGAATGTTTCGAAAAGATAAAACAAACAGGCCTCTGGAAAGTTCGGAGGCCTGTCTATTATTTCGAAAACATATAATCCACTGTAAGATTTAGCATGGCTTTCAAGCCCACCAACATACCACGTTCATCGATCATAAAATCAGGTGTGTGATGTCCTACGGCATCTTTCGAAGGATCTTTATCAGGAGGGCAAGCGCCTACGAAGAAAAAGAAACCAGGAACCTTTTGCTGATAGAAAGCAAAATCTTCAGCACCTGTTACAGAGGGAATGCGTACCACATTGCTTTCACCGGCAGCCTTTTGTAAACTCGCCACCATCTTTTCAGTAAGCGCTGGATCATTATAGGTAACGGGAGTCATTTTTTGGATATCGATTTCAGCAGTTGCTCCCATGCTTTCTGCTACGTTGGTAACAATACGTCTCATTTTTTCATGAATCTCATCTTGCATTTTAGTGTCCAGGGTACGAATGGTCCCGCCCATCTCCGCGTACTCTGGAATAATGTTTTCCCGGATACCAGCATTGATGCGCCCTACCGTCACCACTGCAGGTTCTTGTGTTAAATTAACCGAGCGACTTACCACCGTCTGCAAGCTATTAATGATTTGGGCCGAAACAACAATCGGGTCAACACCCATCCACGGAGCAGAACCGTGTGCTTGCTTACCATAAACTTTAATTTTAAACCAATCAGATGCCGCCATTAAACCGGCAGGTTTGTAGGTCAATCTACCGAGCGGTGAAATGGATTGAATATGTGCGCCAAAGATGACATCTACTTTGGGATTTTCCAGCACACCTTGCTTTACCATCAGGCTCGCTCCGCCTTCTTCACCGGCCGGTGCTCCTTCTTCCGCAGGTTGAAAGATGAATTTTACGGTGCCCTTTAGCTCACTTTTATTCTTTGCCAAAATTTCTGCTGTAGCCATTAGCATGGCCACGTGCGTATCGTGCCCGCAGGCATGCATCACACCGGTTTCTTGTCCGTTAAAGGTTGTTTTTTCTTTCGATGCAAAGGGAAGGCTGTTGCGTTCAGTAACGGGTAGTGCATCCATATCAGCACGCAGCGCGATAACAGGTCCGGGTTTGCCTCCTTTTAAAATACCCACAACACCCGTGAAGGCCACTTTTTCCTGCACCTCAATGCCTAAGGATTTTAAGTGAGCAGCAATTTTTTCACCTGTTTTAAATTCTCGATTGGAGAGCTCCGGGAATTGATGAATGTTTCTTCGCCACTCAATCATTTTAGATTCAATAGCCGTGGCTTGCTCCATCATTTTGCCTTGTAACTTCGGGTTTACCTGAGCAAAAAGTGCTGTGGACAGAAAAACCATCAGCACACTTGTTGTAATTTTCTTCATAGGTTTAGGTAATAGTATAAATCCAAGGTATGAAAATGGAGGTGCGAAGCAAAGCGAATTCAGGATGTGGGTGAAGATCTTTACAAGTATGGTAGAAGCGAGGGAACGAGTGCGTGTAAACACCCCGCAATTGCTGCTGATTGGTGAGCAGCGCATAACACTTGTGCAAACCAGGAAAGGGTTTTTGGCTGTACAGGATTTTTGTACACACAATAAAGAGTCGCTTAGCAAGGGCACTGTCAACTACAAGGATGAAATTATTTGTCCCTGGCATGGCTACTGTTTTGATCTGCGCACCGGCCGCGAAAGTCTGGAGCGTTCGGCTGATTTGAAAACCTATCCGGTGCGTGAAGAAGAAGGCGGTCTCTTTATAGATTTGTAGATTGATTGCAATCTGTTTCTTATTTTTTCGTTCTTTGTTGCAATGCTACTAAGACTTGTTTCCTGCTTTTTTTGTTTTCTATTAATATCGGTTTCACACCTGCGCGTGGAGGCACAAAGTATACCTGAATCGGAAGAACGCTTTTGGGCAAAATTCACGATGTCAGGTGAATTACCGGCACAACTTCTCAGTGGCCGTAGTGTATTATTTTATGCTGGTACGTTCAATGAAAAGCAACTCGAACAAATTCAGCGATCGTATGCGGAATCGGGCATTGATGCGATTTATGCTATTCCGGTAGAACGATTGCTGGGAGGCCATGATGTACGGCAAGCATTACACGCCAGTTTACAAAAGCGCGAAATCAGCAACTTGCTTTTCATTCATAAGAATACAGATGGGTTTCATCAAGTTGTGACAGGCTATAATGGACAGTCTACCTTCGTTTCAAGTAAACAAAGTGCCTGGGAAAATACCAGCTCATCATTAAGTGAACTTTTGCAACAACTCAAGCGAGAGGCTCTTGCTTCTTTTAAGGTGCAGAACTTGTTGATCAATGAACAGCCAGAAACAGAATTACCCATTCGTATTTTTTCAGGCAGCCACATAGAAGGTTTTACGCCTGATTTGAAATCCGACCGCCTGGCCGTGCGTCTTACACAATATGCCGAAGAGAACGAAATACTCAAACAGCTCTGTGGCCAATATCCTTTCAAAGTAGAGTTTGTGGAGTTTACCATGACTGATGCAGAGCTGCGGCAGAAAGGATTCTGGTATGTGTTAAATAGTGTGCGAGGTTCGCAAACACAAATACGGGAATTGCTTGGATATGCAGAGGTAAAAAGTGGTGCTCAAACTCAAACTCAAAGTACAAATCTTACCCCTTCAAACGCCAGCGAGATTCTCTGCAAATTTTATTTCAAGAAAATAGAATTTGAGCACGTTTACTTAGGTAAGCAGTGGGATGCCGCAGCTACCTGGCAGCAAGCCCTAGAAAATTTTATTGGGAATCTTAGAAAGGAGCTGAACCTTCCACAAGGTTAGGCTTCTCTGGCATAGCGCTTGCTGCAATTCTATTGGTTAATAGAATGATGTATGAAGCGTTTGATGATTTTGTTCGTATTGCTATTCAGCAGTTTTCTTGTAAACGCCTATACCTCGGGCATTGCCATCAGCACCAGTAAGAGTTCGGTAGTGCAGGTGTTTGTTAATGGCAAATTGTACAATAAGGCACCTTCTAATTTTATTAGGATACGAAGTACCGAAGGCACTTTTCACCTGAAAGTAAAAATACTCAATCTGCAAAGCCGCACCTGGCAAGAGGTGGTGAAGACCGTACACATTGCGAAGGGGTTTGAATACTACTTTTCAATCGTTGAACAAGAAGGTAAAAAACCCCAACTGAGCCAGATTAAGCGTTATCCCATCTATTCAAAATACTTTTTAAACTACTCGCTGTACACCAAGGGACACACCTCCTAATACAAAATTTTCTTCGGTGTAAGTTACATGTACCTTTATTGTAGTATTCACTTTGCTTTTTTAGTAGCTTTAACTCTGCATTTAAGCTTAGATCATGAAAATACGTTTACTGATTAGCCTTCTGCTGGTAAGCACCTGTGCCCTTGCCCAAAAGGTGAGCATAAAAAGGGTAGAGATAGCCGGTAATAAAATCATTGTTCACTACGATTTGGAGGACAGCAATCCCAACAATGAATATCAGATTGCTTTGTACAGTTCCCAGAGCAACTTTAGCACAGCCTTGACTAAAGTAAAGGGCGATGTAGGCAATGAAGTGAAACCGGGCACAGACCGGAAAATAGAATGGAGCATCCAAGAAGAGTTAGGGCCCTATAAAGGTCGTATTTCGTTAGAAGTACGCGGCAAGCAATTTGTTTCCGTAGCCAAGTTTACTAACATCAACGAGACTACAAAGATGAAACGTGGCAAGAGCCACACCATTACCTGGAAGCCAGGCAATAGCAACCCCGTAAACATCGAAGTCCTGAATGGGGCACAAAAAATCTCTGCGGATCTGAATCAACCCAATAATGGGAGCCATTCCATTTTTATTCCTAAAACAGCTGACAAAGGAAAAGGCTATATCATTCGCATCACAGACACCCGAAACAATCAGGATGTTTCTGTCTCCAAACCCTTTACCGTAACACGCAAAGTTCCCATACTGCTTTTGGCTTTACCGGCAGCAGCGGTGGTAGGAGGCATTGTTGTATTGGCCGGTAGCCTAGGTGGAGGAGACGAAGGAGGGGGTACTACAACCGGAACGGAAATACCATTACCAGATAAGCCAGGAAATTAATTTTTGATTGCCTTCAGTAAGCAGATGATTTTTTTATCGCTATCGATTATGAGAAGAATTTTATCAATACTAGCCATCACAGTTTCTATGGTGATGGCACACACCACTCAGGCACAGGTTACATGGGTTAAGCAAATGGGCCCCTATGGTGGTAATATTAGAGAAGTAGCCATTCACCCTACATCTGGAGCTCTGTATGCATTGACTTACAACTATAACTATGGAGCTGGTTTCTTATTCAAATCCACTGACCAAGGGAATAATTGGACCGCACATGCACCAGCTCCTCTTTCAGCAGAGACCTATGGTTTTTCTGATATCAAGATGTTGACAGACGGCACACTGCTTGCCTTAACGAGAGATAATTTATACAGTACCACAGATGATGGAACGACTTGGACTAAACTCAATACCACGCAAGGAAGTGAAACAACCGGTTTTGATGGGGGTAGAGAGGTAACAAAAATCCCCACGACTGGCACCTTGATAATTTTTGGATATGACTATACGGATTCTCAATATAAAGTATTTCGTTCAACTAATAACGGATCAACGTGGCAGAAAGGGACGGATTTTTCAGGATATAGTGCCTCTCAATTTGTTGTAGCCTCTAACGGAAACGTATATGTAGAAGCAGGAGGCAACCTATGGTTATCAACAAACGATGGTGCGGCATTTACGCAGTTAACAACAAGCACATCCCCAAGCGTACCAACTGCCTTCATCAATGCTATAGATAATTTGGTAGCGAAGTCTGATGGAAGCCAGATTTTCTTAACTACCCGCAATTCAGATGGTGCCATTTATTCCTTAGTGTCTCCCTTTACAACTTGGGGAGCTGTCTCAGAAACAGGATTGGAAAATGCCGCTAGCTATTACGGTGATAATGCCGAGCTGGAAATAAGTCCTGATAACTCGCGTCTCTTTCTAATCGATAACTCTTTCAATAAAGTTTATTATAACAACGCAACGGCTGCGGGTGCTTGGACCAAAACGAACAGCGCATTTTTGGATGCAAGTGGATCTGATGTGTATCATGTAGTTGCACGTGATATTAATACACTCTATGCAAGCTCTGAAAAATTCGGTGTTTGGAAATCTGTGAATGCGGGTGCAGGCTGGAACGAAGCAAATACCGGTATTGAATCGATTAATATGAATAGTATGACCGTGGCTGACAACGGTAACGTATTAGTTGCTGGCCAGGGTGCTTACCGAACAGCCAATGATGGACTATCTTGGACAAGAATAGCACAAGCCACAGGCGACTATGAAATAATTAAGGCAACCACTGGAACACCTAAAACCTTGTTGCTAATGAATGAATCTGGAGGAAGTTCTCTTCGTTCTACTGATAATGGTGTGAATTGGGCAGTAATACCTTCATCACCGGCCAACGATTTTACTTCGGTAGATGGGACTAAGATTCTGTCTTACAATCCAAGCAATTTGTATTACACCTATAACCAAGGGACTACTTGGTCCACAGCGCTCACTATTTCTGGAACGGATTTTCCAGCTAGTCGATATTTTGAACAAGTCGCTATTGATCAGAATGGAATCATTTATACGTATCTCTATAATTATTCAAATTCAACACGAGAATTTTGGAAGATTGTTCCCGGTGCCGGTAGCCCACCTACAACAGCTACGGCAACCAAAATTCAACTTTCTACTATCGGAACCACTGGTAATGTGGACGATATTAAATTTTTGAATAATAAAATTTATGTTTTAGGAAACTCAAATTTTGGACAAGTAATCTGCAGCACAAGTGATGCGGGAGTTAATTGGACCACAAAGTCTGCACCCAATGGTTCTTTTAGATTAGATGTAAATCCATCAAACAATTACATTTTCATAAGCACATCTAGTGGTGGAGTCTTTTCAGTTCATTTGACACGCGATGAAGGAGATAGTTTTGTGACGCTTCCCCTGGGTATTAGTTCGAATAAATTTTCGATGTATGGTGTCGAGTTAAATAGTAGCGGGATAGCATTTGCTGGAATTAATGGTTCGAGCATACACAAAACATCAGGGACAGTGGTCACTCCACTGGCACCAACTGCTTTTACAGCTGTTGCAACAACGAAGGATCGTGTCAATTTGAAATTTGTTGATAACGCAACAAATGAAGATAGTTTTGAGGTAGAGAGGTTTGACGGTACTAATTGGGTGCTCGCAGAGTCAACCTATGATAGATCTTCGTCTGGCTCAAAAATTTATGTTGAGGTAGGTGGGCTGCAGCCTGGAACAACGTATCAGTTTCGGGTATATGCCAAAAACACTGCGGGAAATTCAGCTATTGCATCAACGTCAGCAACGACTCTTGCTGCTTGTGCCTCAAGTATTCCTGACAATAAAAGCTGGGGCGGAACGATCAATGCAAGCCCTATAACTAACGTCTCGATTAAAGCTCTTGGAAATGGAATTTACTCTATTTCAGAATTGATACAGGGTGCTGGCATTACCGGTAATTCAAATGCAGCAGGAAAACTTATTGAAACCTGTGGTTCTACCTATATTACTCCTGACTATCCAGTGGAGCCAGGTCAAAACGGAACATGGAATGGAACAACACTCGTTTTAAAATGGATAACTACGGACGGAATAACACCTGAAGTAGTTGGAACAGTGACATTAACACAGCAAGGCAGTGATCCTGCTCCAGCGGCACCCTCTCTGGCAACCGCCTATATCTATGGCAATACAAGTATTGAGATTCGATGGGTGGGCAGTGCCTTTGAGACCGCCTATGTGGTGGAGCGATCTACATCTAATACATTCTCAACGATAGATAGAACAATAAATGTCACCTACCCAAGTACATCGGTAGTTGATAATGTTGGGTTGGTTAATAACACTACTTATTACTATAGAGTAAGAGCCACGAATGTCACCGGTTCATCCCCTAATTCAAATACAGCAAGTGTAACTCTCACTCCTCCTAATTTTATTTTAAGTAATACCCTTATAAGCAATACGCTAAGTTTCTCAACCAGCGGTTTTATTTGGGGAGATTTTGATAATGACGGGAATGAAGATGCGGTGGTACCCTTGTTGACTTTTTTCGCTGACCAAACAAGTGTTCCGCTTTTGTTTAGAAACAATGGAGCTGGTGATTTTACACAGGTGAATACAAGCGGTATTGAACCTGCCCGCTATCTTATCGGCACTGCTGCCGACTACAATAATGACGGTAACCTGGATTTATTCTTAACAGTTGTTGGAGGAGCTAATTACTTATATTCTGGCAATGGCAACTTCACCTTCACAAAAGTGCTTTCCTCTCCTATACTTGAAGGAGGGGGGTTAGATATTGAAGATCTTGACCTGGGGGCCGCTTGGTCTGATATTAACAATAATGGATTGCTTGATTTGGTGGTAGTTCCCAACAGAGACATCCGAACCACTAAAGTTTTTGTTCAGAGTCCAGTAGGAACTTTTACGAAACAAACAACAGGTGCCTTGAGCAATTTAGTAGTTAGAGGCAATACAACAGTTTGGGCTGATTATGACAATGATGGAGATCAAGATCTTTTTATGACTAACTCTGCCAGTGGTGGAACCAATAAACTTTTCAGAAATGACGGAACCGGCTCTTTCACACAAGTAACAGGAGCGCCTTTTGACACTGATGTTAATCCACGATCAACCTCAGCTTCTTGGGGTGATTATAACAATGACGGATTCTTGGATCTATTCATAACAGCAGAGTCCAATAATCTTCTCTATCGAAATAACGGAAATGGCACTTTTGCTAAACAATCTTTTCCTGCCTCCATAACTGAATCGATAAGCTATAATACCTATGGATGCGCTTGGGGAGATATTAACAATGATGGTTTTCTGGATTTAGTAACCACCAACTTCGGTGGTGAAAATGCAATCTATCTTAATAATAGCGGAACAAGTTTTACTAAACGTGTCAATGAAAAGATTAATGACATTAAAATCTATAATTATGGAATGTCATTAGTGGACTATGACAAGAATGGGTTTTTGGATGCCTCTCTTTCAATGCTGGATCTTGTTACCTTGGATGAAAACAGTGTAGCAGGGACCCCCGCTACACAGAGTAACTATCTGTTTAAAAATAACAACACGACCGGTAATTGGGCAGAGTTTTCTTTAAGAGGAACTGTTTCAAACAGGTCAGCAATTGGTACTCGCATTACCTTGGTAGCAGGAGGTATAACACAAATACGGGAAATTCAATCGACAACGGGTTTTGCCGGGCAAAACAGTGGAGTTGTTCATTTTGGTTTGGGTGCGGCTACTACAATTACCTCCGTTCAGTTCAAGTGGCCATCAGGCATAATCCAAACACTTTCAAACATACCTGTAAATGCGCTTGTCCAAGTACTAGAAGACAACACTCCTCCAGCCTTAACACTTTCTCCTACGACCGGAGCGAGCGCTATCAGCACTACTACCAATTTGGTTATTACTACCAGTGAAACATCCTCTGCCGTTGCAACAAAACTGGTAAGCGTTTTCCGTGCAGATGAAACCACTGCTTTGTTTACGCTCGATGTAAGTGCTGCGGCAAAATCCGGAAATGCCTACACGTTTACACTGCCACAAAAGTTATCTCTGAACACGCTCTACAGAGTTTCCGTAGATGCAGGAGCCTTTACGGATATATATGGAAACGCTTCGTTGGCTCTTGCCAAA
>Ga0075163_10004340_pt1 | contig 19052 bp, 15 predicted proteins | sample JI1023141ADNA_FD_71478 | JGI IMG/M metagenome (GOLD analysis project Ga0075163, IMG submission 71478) | Wastewater effluent complex algal communities from Wisconsin, to seasonally profile nutrient transformation and Carbon sequestration -... | ecosystem: Engineered > WWTP > Effluent > Algae...
CGGCGTCGAGCGTCCGCGCGTTGGGCCGCGCTTGGACCGCCACAGCGGCGCCGCCGCGCAGGTACCGCCGCACGCTGTTGCGCGCCACGCCCAGCTCACGCGCGATCCGCTTGCTGCCCCAGCGAAGCTGCTGCAGTAGGCGGATCCGCTCGACGATCTCGGGATCCAGCATCGGGACGACCATCGTCCCGAGCTCGTTTTCGTGCGTCTTTTTCATCGCTTACCCTCCGCGGGGGAGGGGTCAGTTTTAGTGGCGCGCGGGGGTCATTTTACGTGGCGCCTGACAATTGGCCCGTCAAGTTCCGACCGAGGCAATACACGACGACTGGCAGCGGTGGTGACGCGCCGTCATTCCGGGGGCGCAGGACGCCCGCGCGAACCGACGCGGACGACCTCCATCGTGGTCGGCTGGAGCTCTCGCGTGCCCTCGTACGATACATAAACCGTGCGGTCCGGCTCGAGGCTGCCGAGGAGGAACAGGCGTCCCTCGAAGGTCGTCACCAGCGGTGCTCCGCTCTCGGAGAGCAGGACGCGGTCTTCGATCGAGATCGTGGTGTGGCCGTCGTCGGCCCGGGTCTCGACATGGTAGGCGGCCTCGATGGAGATCGCCATGCGCAGGAACGCATCGAGGAGCGGCGCCGCCAGCGGCGCCGCCGTCGCGGCGGACAACGTCCTGTGCGCGACCTGGTTGCGGACCTCGGTCACGCCCCGCGCGATCTGGAGGCAGGTCACCTCGGTGGCAGGGAACGCGGCCGGGCGCACGGCGGCGAGCCGGATCTCGTCGCGCGGCGCGCACGAGGCTGCCCAGGCCTCGCGGATCGGTGCCGGAGCTTCCGGCCGCTTGATCAGGCGAGCCATCAGCTCGGTGACCTTGCCCATCGTCAGCTCCTCGAGCTGACGCGACTCCGGCGCAGCGATCTGCGCTCGATCCAGCAGCATGAGGAGGCTCAGCGCCTGGTGGCGAACGAAGGTCTCGACCGCGTTCAGCGACGCGATGACGACGTCGACGTCCTCGGTCGCCCGCAGCGCTTGGGCCAGCAGCTTGCGCGTCGGCCGGAACAGCGTCCGCAAGAGCGCGGCCGCCGAGCGGTCGGGGATCGAGGACAGCTGCTCGCGCAGCAGCTTGCCCCGGTGAATCGATCGGAGCAGCGCATCGCAGGCGTCGGAGTTCTCGTCGTGGCGTGTGACGACCCAGCCGACGATCGGCAGATCCTCCACGAACCGCTGGGCCTCGTGGAAGACGGCCGGTGGGAGGGGGCGGGCGGCGGTGAGCGTGCGGTTGAGCCACTCTGCCGCGCGGTACATGCCGGCTGCCGCGTCGACCTCCATCGGGACTTCCACCGGGCCGACCGTCACCGCGAACACGTAGCGGCGCCAGAGCGAGGGGTGCTCGGCCTCGAGCGCGGCGATGGAGTGCCCGGCCTTGGCGAGCGCTCGGTAGAATCGGGTCACGATCTGCGCATGCCGAGAGGGGATTGCCAGGGCGTCGACCTCGAAGCGAAGCCAGAGGACGTCGTGCTCGGCGAGGATCCGCGCGCGGTCCTCGACGGTCCAGCCGTCGAGGCTGCGTCGATCGACCGCGTCGAAGGTGCCGTCCTTGCCGGCGATCGCGCGATAGCGATCGAGAGTGCCGAGAACACCCCAGGTCTCGAAGGGCCGGTGCGACCCGAGCTGACGCTGGATGACGCACGTGAGTCGGCTGGGTGCCTGGAGTTCGCTAGGGGTGCCCTGAGGAACCGCGTCGCTCGGTCGCCGCCATACGCGGATCAACCGCCGGATCATGGCGGCGAACCAGACTCCGCCGGCGACCAGCATGGCCGTGACCCAAATCGGAGGCGACCACCACGCGACCGCGCCGGCAGTCATCACGGCGCCGGCACACATCACGGCGATGAAGAGCCACAGGTACCCATGGGTCGCCTCGTCGCCGGGCATCCGCGTCGTGGCGGCCACGTCGTCGATGCGCGGCAACGCTGCGCCGGGCGGTCCGCGGGTCACGCGTCTCACGAGCAACCCGACGGCGATCGCGAGGGCCAGCGCGACCAGCAGGGCCGCGAGCAGGATGAAGTAGAACCGGATGAAGCCGCCGTCGAGGGTCCGGTAGTTGACGACGTAGGCCGCCACAACCGCGCCCGCGGTGAGGACGATGAGCAAGACGCGCAGCAGGCGGCCCATCAGTATCCCCACTCGCGCGCGATCTCGGCGGGCACATCTGCCCACCAGACGACGCCCGGTCCAACGGTGCCGCTGACCGCGAAGACCGCGGTCCACGGGATCACGCACGGGAACGAGAGGCGAAAGAACGCGAGCGTGGCGCTAACCTGCTCGCGGCCAAGGACCAGATCGGGGATCGGGGGGTAGCCGCCGTGATGCAGCTCCAGCTCGAGCGCGCGGTGGTCGCTGACCAGCGACGGAACGCGTACACCCGGCCGGCGGGCATCGACGCGGACCGTCACCGGCCCTTCCCGCAGCAACGACGCGACGGCGATCGCCTTGGACGGCAGGGCGTCGCCGCCTGGCTCCTCGGCCCCCGGCGCGGGTGTAGCGCCTGTGTACCGGCCCTTGAGTTCGGACGGCACGTCATCCCACCACACCATCCCGAGTCCATCCTGGCCGACGAGCGCGAACACCGCGCGCCAAGGGAACACGCACCGTCTTGGCTCGTCGCCGAACACCAGCTCGCCAATGAGCTGGTCGTCGTCGACGCCCGATCCGTCGGTCAGCTCGAAGCGCAGATCGAACCGGTGGCGCAACGGCTCGGGGACCTCCACACCGTCGTGCCGGGCGTCGACGTGAACAATGACCGGGCCCTGGCGGAGAAGCTCGTGGGTGACGGCCGGCCCACTTGGCAGCGGAGCCGGTGCGGGCTCCTCGGCCGCGCCAGCGTCGACGCCGGTCGCTGGCGCCGGATCGTCGCCGGTCGTCGCGCGCTGGTCGGTTGCCGTCCCCTTCAGGCGCGCGCGGACCTCCTCCTCCCTGGTAGCCCACTCGGGACGTCGTGCGGGATCGGTGACCATCAGCTTCTCGAGCACGAGCGAGAGGCACATCATCCCTCGCACGTCGTCGGGTGCTTTCGCTAGCCGCTCGCCGATCGCGAGGGACTTCAGCAGGTACTCGGTGGCCGCGGCCGGATCATCTCGCTCCGTGAGCACGGCGAGCCGGTTCAGGACGAGCATCCGCTCGAACATGTCGTCGTCATCATCGGACGCTCGCACAGCCAGGCGCTCCGCCGCCTTCAGCGCCTTCACATAGGACCGCCGCGCGAGCTCGGGCGCGGAAAGCTCGTCGCGCCGCCCGAGCTCGTGGGCGGCATCGCGCAGGGCGCGCAGGTGCCGCAGATCGGGCGCCAGCTCGACCAGTCGCTCGCCGAGGTCGACCTGCTTCGAATGGAACTCCCGGGCCTTGTCGGGTCGGCGGCCCTGGAGCTTCAGGCCGGTCCGCTGGTACGCCGCCAAGAGGGCGAGGAGCTGCTCCGGGTCGTCGGGCGTGGACGCGGCCGCGCGCTCGCGGATCGACACCGTCTTCTCGTGCCAGTCGAGCGCCCCGGCCGGATCGCGCTGTTCCAGCGCCGCGGCCATCCTCTCGCTGGTGAGGAGCAGCTCGCGGAGGTGACCGGCGTGGTCCGGATCGAGGTCCACGAGCTGCTCGGCGATCGTTACCGCCCGCTCGAGGTATACTTCCGCGCGCTCATCGTTGTCGCGCGCGTGGCAGCGGTCCAAGTTGCTGCACGAGATGCGGAGGTCGCGCATGTGCATCGCGCTTGGGGACAACGCCACGAGTCGCTCGGCGGTTGCCACCGCTCGCTCGTAGCGCTCGCGCGCCCGCTCGGATCCGCCCTTCTCCTCGATGGCTCCCAGCTGATTGCAGGTGATGTTGAGATCGCGAAGGTACAGGAGCTTGTCGGGATGCGATGCCACCAGGTCATCGAGGATCGCGGCGGCTCGCTGGAGGGCGTCGCGTGCGGAGGTCGGGGACGTGCCGGCCAACCTCGCCAGCTCCCCGTAGGAGGACGCGACGGCGTGCATGCGACCCGGATTGCCCGGGTCGCTGGCGAGGACGCGCTCGCGGAGTTCGAGGCCCTTGCGCAGCCAGGCCTCGGGCGTGCCCAGCCGTCGACTGAGGTCGTCACCGGCGGGCCGCGCCGCCGCCGCGACGAGTGCCTTCCCGATCGAGTCGTACGAGTAGGCCAGGTCGGTCACTCGGTCGTCGCTGTCCGGCTCATCGTCGCGCCATTGCTCCTGCAGTGCGGCGATCGACTGCAGCCCGGCGACGGCGCTCACCGGATCGGCGGCTGTCTGCAATCGCCAGATCGTGGTCCGCAGCCGCACCGAGAAGTACATGCCGTCGATGTCAGAGTCCTCGAGCACAGTGGCAGCGCGCTCGTACAGAAGGCACGCCCGCTCGGGATCGATCACGGACAGGCGATCGGCCTCGGCGATGAGGGCTCCGGTGGGGTCGTCCTCGGCATCGCGTGGCTCGGTCGGCATCGACAGGGCTGATCGCTCGATATCCGGGACCGGACGTCCGCCGCCGATCGCGGCGAACACCGACTGGCCCTTGCGATCGACGTCGACCAAGATCTCCTGGCGGCCATCCTGCCGACGGAGCGTCGCGTCGATCGAGAGGATGATCGCGTCCCCGCCCGCTGGCTGGAACGTAAACCTCGCCCCCTCCCCCACGAGGGCGAACGCCGTCGTCTGATTGGCGTGCAGGCGGAGGAAATCGCGGATCAGCGGCACCCGCAGCGCCTCGCCGAGGACCTCCGACAGCGGTCCGTGCCGCACCTTGTTGCGCACCATCCTCGCGAGGTCCATGAGCTCGAGCGGGCTGAAGCGCCGATCGCTCGGCGAGGGACTCACCACCATCGAGAAGGCGCGCTGAAGCAGGGGCACGACCTCCAGGTCGTCCGCGGTCCACACCGGCGTCGACAGCCACTGATGGATCGCGCGCACCGGCTCGGGCGGATCGGGCTCGACCACGAAGGACAGCGGGTGCTTGACGATGTCGCGCCGGGACGCGAGCAGGCGGGCTGCGTCCTCCGTCGCGGCCAGCCGGCAGCCGGCGAGCAACCGGCTGTAGACGTCCCAGAGATCGATCAGGTGGTTCGCGCTCTCGACCGGTGACGCCGCGACGATGCCCGCGTGGAACAACTCGGCGCACGGCTCCGGCAGCGCATCGATGCACTCGCCGAGCCCGGTCGCATTCGCGCCCAGAGCGATGCCGAGGTCTTTCAGGACCCGATGGTCGAGCCCGTAAGCGCGCAACGGCTCGAGCTCGCCTTCGCAGGCCCAGCGCAGCGCGATCCAGCGGCCGGCGACGCGTGCCTGCATGCGCGGGCTCGATCCGTCGGGCAGCCTCTCGACGTCGAGGAGGAGGACGTACTCCCGCAGCGGGTTGCGGCAGCGCGCCTCGAGGTCCGCCACCGCTGGGCCGATCGACTCGACGAGCGCGGCGGTCGAGGTCCATCGGTCCGCCGGCTGGACGACGACGAGGTCGGCGTCGCGAAGGATGCGGGCGTGGAGCGCCGCCGGAGCGTCGGCGAGCGCGACGTCGTAGTCGACCGCGGCAGCGGCCGCCGGCAAGGCGTCGACGACGCGGTTGGCGAGCGCGAGCGACAACGACGCCCCGGGCGCAGTCAGATCAGCGGTCAAGACCAGCAGTCGCGTCGGCGTCGTCGCATAGAGATCCGGCTCGCGCTCGTAGCGCGGCCGGTTCCGCAGCCGCTTGTGGACGGCGGCCATGTCACCGACGATCCGCCCGGCGGCGATCGCACCCAGCGCATAGCAGGGCAGCGCGATCCACCACGATGCCACGGCCCACACGAGCGCCGTGGCGGCATAGGCGACTCCGGAGCCCGCGACCAAGGCGATGATGCGCTGGCGGAGCCGAGCGAACGGCTCCGAAAACGCGGTCGCGCTGCGCGCGAACAGCCTGTCCTCATCGAAGATCCGCTCGTGTGCGGCGCTCAGGGCCGACGAGATTCGGTCGACCAAGCTCCCCGGCAAGAGCAGGCGGAACGGCAGCAGGACCAGCCACCGTGCGAGGGTGAGCACGTGACCGAGCACCATCCAGGTGAACAAGAGTGGCACTGCCGGCAGAAGCGAGAGATAGGCCCACGCCATCTTCCATGAGTAGGACTGACCGGGCGGCTCGATGTCCGCCGGGCGCGAGGCGCGGCCTCCCTTGCCCTTGCTACCCATCTTCGCAGCCTATCACGGTACGAAGTCCGCCCTTGCCACTCGCCGCCTCGCGCGTGAGCGTGGAGAGCGTGGAGAAGAGCGCAGGTGGGGGCGCCGGCCCGGCAGACGATCGGCGCCCCTTGGTCGATCCCACCGGCTACGCTTCGTCAGCTTTCGCGACGGCGCGCCACCGCTGTCGACGATCGCCGCGATGTTCGCGACTCCGGCGGTGATGACGCTCGCGCTCGTCGACATCCTGCTCATGCCGCTCCTCGTCGTCGGGATCAACTGTGATCTCTCGGCGGCAGCTCGGCTCGCCGGCAGCGAAACGGCAACTCGACGAATTCGAGCTGCCCCCCCCCTGCTCCACCGGCGGCGATGGTTCCTGGCGGTCTACTTCGCCGCGACGCCTGTGGTGGGCGCTGCCGGTCTACGTCGGCGCCTTGGTCGCCGGATCGCTATCATTGTTCGACGCGCTCATCGGCGTCAGGCTGCGCAACCGGCCCCGGTTCGAGTGGACGACCCGAGCGTTCGCCGGCGACGACCTCGGCGACGCGCCGGCTCACCTTCGTTTGCTGCTCCCTGCCATTCTGCTCGCGTTCACGCCCGCCGAGACGCTGCCCGCAGGAGCCGCGGACGAGTTGGCCCAGGTCGAAGCGACGGCCCGAATTCCCGTTTCGCTGCTACGTGGTCATCCATCCGCCGCCCTGGGCCGCGCGGACGAATGGCTCGTCGATGTCGGCGCGCCACCGGATCGGGCTGACGTTCGTCGGCGGTCGCCGCCCGCCGACTGATCGCCCTTCGGCATCCCCGCCGCATCCTCGTCAGGCCACAGCGGGGTGCACGGGCTTCGCACCGCGGAGGGGACGCGGCGCGGCTCCGGCACGCCGGCGCCAGGATCGATCATCGAGGCCGGCTCAGAAGGGCGTGGCTTCGACGTGGTCCAGCAGCACCTGGCCGCAGGTCGAGTGCCCGGGCCAGTGGTTCGTGACGGTGATGTACGAGGCACCGGTCAGGTTTCCGGAGAACAGGGGCACCGGCCCGGTGCCGGCGACCGCGGCCTGGTTGATGGTCGCCGTCCCCAGCACGGCGGCGGGGCTCGCGTTGTCGTAGAGGGTGTACGTGGCGCCGGTGTGCAGGCTCCAGGTGCACGACGGATCGAGGTTCGTCGGGTTCGCGGCCGGGTGGGTGGGGACGGTCGCGTGGATGCGGTAGTTGCCGCTCAGAGCGACCGGGTTGCCGGCCCCATCGGCGAAGAAGAACCGGGCGTGCGCCGTCACACCGCTGCTGCGCGTGAACATGACCACCAGCGGGTTGCCGTTGTACGTGCCGGCGCCCGGGAACCGGTTGAAGCAGGTCACGCCGCTGCACCCGCCGTCGTTGTAGGCGAAGAAGCCGGTCGCCTGTGTGGTGCACGCGTAGCAATGCGAGGTGCAGGTCGGCACGTAGCTGGTGCCGGCGCAGCCGTACGAGTGGAAGGTGGGCCTCACCGGGCAGCCCTCGACGACGCACGCGCCGAACGCGTGCGAGCCGGACAGGACGCCGTTGGTGCACGAGCGGGTCTCCCCCGCGCAGGTGCCTCCGCAGGGGACCGAGGCCGCCAGGTACGCGGTCACCGATCCGCCGTTCGGGAGGCTGCCGCCCCACGGCAGGGCGCACGACAGCGGGCACGCCTGCACGCTGCACGAGCTGCTCGCGTACGAGCCCGACAGCACGCCGTCGTTGCACGTGCGGGTTTGCGACAGGCACTGCCCCCCGCAGGGCACCGACGAGGCCGCGTACGCGGTGACCGACGCACCGCTGGGGATCGAACCGCCCCACGGTAGCGCGCACCGGGCCGGCGGCGCCGGCGCGTCGACCCCGGCGTCGACGGAGACGGGGAGGGTCGGCCGGCACCCGTGGAAGATGCGGCCCTCGAACAAGGTCGCCTCGACCTGGGCGATCGTGATCCGGAACCGCCACAGATCGATCTCGGCGCCGGCGTACGCGGCGAGCGCGGCCGTGAAGTCGTCGCACGTGTCGCTGCCGACCGTGCGCGTGTACTCGATGCGAGCCTCGGGGCCGACGTACGGCCCCGCCGCACCCGCGAGGTAGAACTTGAGCGGCAAGCGAGCCGCGAGCTCGCCCCGCGCCGTCAGCGAGAACCCGCGGTCGACCGTGACCACGGTCGCCATGCTGCCCGACACGCCGGCGGTCCCGCCGCTGGCGCCCGTCCACTGCAGATCGGCGCCCGCGCCCACCGTCGTCTCGAACCCGTACGCGAACTGCGCGCCGACCTCTCCCAACAGCTCCACCTCGGGATCGAAGCCGATGATGAAGACGAACGGACCGACCGGGAACGCGGTGATGCCGAACTTGCCGAGCTTCCAGGTGTGCCCGAACGTGCGCTCGATGCTCGCGGTGCCGCGGACGATCGCCGTCGGCGACACCTGCATGTGGAAGCGCGGCGGCGCGATGCCGAGCTCGACCGTCGCACGGATCCCGAGATCGAACTGCAACGCCCGGAGGCGGAGCGAGGGGTCGGTGCGCGGGTACTCGATCGTGGGGAACGTGAAGCGAAGGCGCTGCTCGAAGGTCGCCGGCCGCGCCGCGCGCGGGACCTCGATCAGCTCGACGGCGGCCCCGGGAACGCAATCCTCGAGGCAGGTGGCGCCGGCGAGCGGGAGCGGCGCGTCGCGCATGCCGAAGAAGCCATCGACCACGGCATCCTCGAGGGCCGCGGGCTGGGTCGCCATGGTGATCGTCGAGCCGGCCACCGCGACCTGCACCACCCGTCGCACGTAGCCAGGGCCCGAGGTGCCCCAGACGATGCTGCCCGCAGGGACCTGGACGCCCGGCCGATCGAACGTCAGCACGACGGTGTCGGCGGTGACCCGGGCGTCGATGACGGTGCCCAGGTTCTCGGGGAACACCACGCCCTCGGCGAACACCAGCTGGTTCGCGTACACGACCGCGCGCGCCACCGCGTCTCCACTGCCGTCGTGCACGGTCAGGACCGGCTCGAACTTGCCCCACCGCCGGTAGGTCGCCGGCACCGAGCCGGTCTGCGGGCACGGGGACCGCGTCTCGTCGACGTGGCCATCGCCATCAACATCGATCTCGCACGAGGTCGCCCCCTCGGGCGTGTCGAGCTCCCACACGAGCTCGGTCGCGAGCGGGGTCTCGCCCCACGACGGCGTCGCCTCGAAACGGTTGATCGCGGGCGCCGCGCAGTCGCTGCCGCCACCACACCCGGCCGCCGCCACGATCGCGACGCCGACCATCATCATCGCCATCACCACGCGAGCGTTCATCGCCATGCACTGAAGACGCCCCGCGGTCACGCTCTCTGACAGGTCGGCTCGCCGACAGCGTCTTGGATCCAGTGGTCGATGTTGGCCGGCATCGCGATGGGCATGCCGGGGACACGCGCCCTTCGGCGGCGTGCGCTTGCCGTGTCGACGCGTCGCCAGCGGTCACGGCGCGAGATCGAGCACGACCGTCCGCCACCCGTCCCCCGACGCGCCGAACCAGTTCGTGACCCCGCCGAGCGTGTTGCTGCCCGGGCCCGCAGTGGCCGTCGTGTCGATCCAGAAGTCGATGCCGAACTGCGCGAGGGCGTGGCCCGTGACCCGCACGCGCGCCTCGATGTGCGTCCGGGTGGCCACCGCCGGGATCGCGCCGATCGGAACGCGATCAGTGCCAAGGATGATCAGGCGCGTAACATCGGTGCCTGGATCCGCCGTGACGACATCGCCGCTCAGACCGATGCCCGCGGGCTCGTGGGGGTGGTCCGAACCATGGAGAGCGGGCGTGGCTCTCGGCCCAGCTCACCGCGCTCGGGTGGGCGCCGGTCTCGGCGATGAGGTGGACCGGCGCCCCGTTCACGATCGCGTAGAGGCGCATCCAGTCGACCTCGACGGAGCTCGGCGCCGCCGGGTACCGATCATCGTGGATGGTGTGGATCCAGCCCACCGCGGACAGCCATCCCGGCGGCGGCAGCGAGAGCGCGACGTGGCCCTGCCGCAGGCCATCCGGAACGTCGGCGGGTACGACGAGCACGGGCACGGCTCCGTCGAGCGCCGCATCGACGAGGCGGGCATCGGGGGCGCCCTGCCAGGCGTCCGCGGCGTCCGTCACCGCCGCCGCACCGTCGGGTTCGGTGGATGCCGAGAGGCGCTCGAGGTCACACCCGGCGAGGAGGATGACGAGGACCAGCGCGCTGCGCATCAGAAGGCTCCTACGAACGCGAGGTGAAGCGACCGACCGTCGACGGTGACGACCGGCTTCGGCGCAGCGTCGCTGCGGCGGCCGGACCAGAGGTAACCAGCGGCGACGCCGAGCGCCACGCCGGCACCGAGCGCGGCCTGAGCGCCGAGGTGGCGGCGGTTGGCCCGCCGGTATGCATCGTCCTCCTGGATCGTCCCGAAGACGAGAGAGTCGGTGTCGTAGATCCGGCGGGCCCAGACCTCCAGTGCGAGGGCCCCCACCAGAGAGCCGCCGGAGGCGACGCCGAGCGCGAGCGCTGCCTTGCGCCTCCGGGTCGGCCCGCGATCGTGACGACCCGCGCGGGCCTCGACCATGGGGGTGAAGCCCGCGAGGGGACGTTCGGGCGCGTCCTGCAGGTCCTCCGGAACCACGGCAGATGCAACCCGCGCGCCCGCCGCGGCGCACGCGCCGTCGCACGAGTCTTCGACCGCGGGCTCCTCGCTGCGCGGGGCCTCGGCTCCATCCGGCGCATCCTCGACCGCGGCACCTCGGCTGCACGCCGGATCGTCCGCGTCGCATGCACCGAGGGCGTCCTCCACCTCCGTCGCGGCCTCCGCCTCGGGACAGCCGTCCTGATCCTCGACCCCGTCCGGATCCTCGGCGGCCGCCGGGCAGCGATCACGGCTCGTCGGGATGCCGTCCCGGTCCGGATCCCGGTCGATGCGGCGGCGCGGCGGCTTCGGTGCGGCAGTGCAACGAGCGGTGCCATCGTCGTCGTGGCTGACCACCTGGCCGCTCGGACACGCGCACCCGCCCGCGGTGTCGTCGGGCCGGCCCCCAGGGCCGCAGCGGTACCCGGTCGACGGGCCGGCCACGGCCACGCTCCACGCGCTCGCACCGCACAGCATGATCGCGAACGACAACCCGAAGGTTCGGCTCAACGCGCGCATCGGAAACCAATCCTTTCGGAGGCGACCACGTCGGCGCCGGCGTGCGGACCGGCCGACGCCATCGTGGCTTTTTAGAAGGGATCGGACGGCTCGAGACCGCGGTCGGTCGGCTCGCGCACGAGCACCAGACCGGCGTGCAGCGTGCTGGTCCACTCGGCGATCGGCCCGGCGACGGCGTGCCCCTGCCCGACGCCGATGGCCCACTCGCTGCTCGTCGGCAGGCGTGCCCCGAGCTCGGCGCAGAACCGACGCGCCTGCTCGACGGCGATCCAGTTCGCCGGCGCGTCGTCGCTCCTCGAGGACCACGCGCGCAGCGGCCGGACCTCGTCGCCGACGGCCGCGACGAAGCTGGCGTACTCGGCCGACGACACCAGCCGCCGCTGGATCGTCAACGCGCCTGTCTCGTCGACCGGCTCGAGCGGACTCGCTCGCAACACGTCCTCGCGGTAGCTCGGCGCCGGCGGGGTCGGCGCAGGGAGCGGACGCGACGGCGCCACCGACTCGGTGCGGCGCAGCGCGGGCCAGACTGCTGCCGCGGCGACGCCCTCCGCGACGACGCCCCCGGCCGCGAGCAGGAGGTTTCGAGCCCAGGCGCGGCTCCGCGTCGTAACCAGGCGCGGCGGTGGGTTGACGGCGTCGACGAGGGCCCGCTTCATGGCGGCAGCCGACGCGAAGCGCTCCTCCGGCTTCTTGGCGAGCGCGCGCAGCACGACCTCGTCGAGCCGCGCGAAGCTCTCGCCGATCGCCTCGGTGAGCGCCGCCGCCGTGCTGGCGTTGATGGTGTTGCCCCAGACCGGGATCCAGCCGATCGCCCACTGGCTGAAGCCACGGCCGACGCAGGTCGCGCTGAACGGCAGGATGAGCTGAGCCGCCGCCGCCTTCGGCAGCGTGACACCGCGCTCGCTGGCGATCGCCATGATCATCGTCGTCTGGATGCCGCAGAGCACGGGCGCATCGGAGCCGGGCAACTGCGCGAGGCCGGCGCCGACCGCGGCGGACGCCGCTGCGTGGATGTGGATGATGCCGTGGACCTTCTGGCGCGTGGTGAGCATGGATGCTCCTCCCTCTCGTGGCCGCATGCTCCGCGTCGAGGACGCGCAGCTTGCGCGTCTACTGACAGCGCGGCTCCCCGTCCGAGGGACTCCCTGGCTGTGCCCTGACATGATCCCAGGCGAACGCCACGCCAAGTGGAGACCTGCGCCAAGGTGGCACAGGTCCATCCATGCCTGGCGGTCGCCGGACGCCTGACTTCGCCCGGCGTGTTGGAGTACGCTCGCTCACGTGGGGACCACCTGGCAGGAGTGGCAACTCTTCCTCGATGAATCCGGGCGCGTCGACGGCATCGAGCAATCCGTCGTCGCTGGGGTGCTGGTGCCTCACGCGCGCTCCGTCGCATGGGACCGCACGCTTCGCCAGGGATTGCTGCGTCGCTTCCCGTCCATGCCGTACCCGATGCACGCGGCCACCCTCGCGTATCCGATCTCGCGCGTCGTGGGCTGCCTGCTGTCGCCGGAGCCGACCACGCCTGAAGAGCGCGACGTCCACGAGCGATGCGCAGGCGCATTGCGTGCGCTGCGCCGAGCGCCCGCCCACGTGGCGGAGCCCTTCTTCGCGATGATCGCGGCAGGCTCCCGACTCTCACACCAAGTCCTCGGTGTCGCGAACGGGTGGTTGCATCGGGCGCACCGCTACGAGGCCGCAACGCTCGATGCTCTTGCCCACGAGCAGGACCGCGCTCTCGCCCAGTTGCTGCGTGCAACGCTCGCTGCCGACGGCTGCGCGGTCATCGGTGCGGCACACCTCCCGCGGGTTGATGGGGCCCCCGCGGGCGAGGAGGCTGACCACTACCTGCCCGTCGCCGAGGCTCTCTTCGAGCGTGTTCGTGCGCTGCTCTGCCGCACGCAGGCGGCGCCAGTTCGGATCTGGGTCCGGGCGGAGCGTCGCGACGTGTCAGACCCGGTCCTCGGGACGATGGTCCCCCTGCTCTCCCGGCACCTTGCGACTGCCGCGTCGGTGAGCGAGGGGTATCCTTGCCGTCGCGCGAGCAGCGGCTCGATCGTCTTCGTCCCCGACCGTCCGGAGGCTAAGTCTACCGCAATGCACCCGGGCCTGGTCCTCGCGGACTTCGCGAGCCACCGGCTGCAGCGTGCTGTCCGGGACGGTATCAACACGTATCGAGCCATCGACCGCTGGCTCGAGCTCGACCTGGGCCTGTCCATCGTGCGTCCACCCCGCTTCTCCGGCTCGGCGGGCTCGCTGCCGACCGTCGCGTCGATGGGAGTACCGCGACAAGCGGTGACGGCGGCTTGCCTCGGACATGCTCCCGTACCGATGACGAACGTCAGTTCTCGCTGGGCTCGCGAGCAGGCCGAGAGCTGGATCTCCGCGCTGGCGGGGCACTGTCCATGACGCTCCGCGATCTCGTTGTTCAGCTGCAAGAGGGTGGCCCGGCCGAACGCCACGAGGCCGCAGCGACACTGTTGACGTTCCTGCGAGGACTGGGGCATCTGAGCGACTCGCTGGCGGCCGAGCACGAGGACGCTGTGCAGAACGTCCTCCTCAAGCTCCTCCAGGGCACACGGCCCGCACAGGCAGACGATCGGGCTGTCCGGGGTTACCTGAACCTGATGGTCAGGAATCACCAGCTCAGCCATCTGCGGCGGCGGAAGCACCGGGTCGCCGGCGAGCTGGTCGACCGCGAAGAGCATCGAGACGCGGTCGACCAGGCAGTGGACCCGGTGGCGAGCGAGGTGGTGCGGGCGCTTCGTGATGGGCGCGAGGCTGACGTCGCGGAGCTCGAGGCCAAGAGCCGCGCCAGCCTCAGCAAGGTCTTCGAGGAGGCCGTGCGGCGGCAACACCCCTCCGCGCGCGAGCGCTTCCAGTGCACCTGGGCTCAACTCATCGCGATCCACCTGGACGGCGCATCAGTCGCGGACGTGCTCCGTGACGCCGAGGGGGTGACGCAGGCCGACTCCGGCTGGATTCGAGCCGTGAATCGGCTACATACCGCCCATCGACGCGCGCGGCTCGCAGCCCTTGTGGCCGTGGAGTCGCTGGCGGCGTCCAGTGCCCTCGACGCAGAGGAGGCCGACCTCGCCCGCCGTAACCTCACGAGATTGCTCGTGCGTCAGAAGCGAACGCCCCGCGCGTCTCATGGTGGAACTCCATGACCATGATCGATGAGATCCGGGAACGACTCGGGCTCGGCGCCGACGCTGTCTTGCGCCAGGTCGCCGAAGGCACAGTGTCGGGTGGTTCCACAGGCTGGGGCCTCGCGGGACCCGAGCCGACCCTCGCTGAGGTCGTGACACGTGCACGACAGAGCTTCGGCCTGCTGGAGATCGACCCCCGTTTGCCGTCTGGGTGCAAGGCGCTCGATAGCGATCCCCGGTTCTTGATCGCCGAGTCCGGCGTCGGCGTGGAGATCGCTGGCATCACGTTGAGCCTGAGCGACGACATCGTCGTCGTCGATACCCGCCACCAGGTAGCCTGCGTCTCGTGGCAGACCGAGGAGGGCGACGCAATCGCCGGGTTCCGTGGCGGCGATTACGAGATCTACTTCGTGGAGCGAGAGGCGCCAGAGTCGCTGCGCGCGTTCCGCGACGGCACCGTATCACCGCTGCCGATCATCGATGTGCCGGCGATCTCGTGGTTCCTCGCCGGTGAGACGGCCGAGCCTTGGCTGTGCGCTGCGTTCGACGAGCGGCGGGCGTCGCCGTCCGTGCTCGACCGTGTGGCCGCAGCAGGCCTGGTCCGCCGATTGTGGGCGCCTCCGCCGGGCGCTGCGGCGGGAGTCGTCGAGCGCCTCCTCGCAGGCGAGGAGAGCCCCGCCCAGAGGGCTGACACGTGGGCGCGCGCGCTGCCGCCGGACGTCGTCGAAGAGGTCGAGGGCGTCGCTGTCCGCGCGGCCGGGGCGCTGGCGGACGAGCTCGCGACACTCGCCGAGGTGCACGCTGCGCTGCCCGGCGGTTTGCACGAGGTCCAGGCCACCGCGGCTCTCCGGCGAGACGACCTCCAGTCGGTGCTGGTCATGCTCCGGTCCGCGCGCGCCGGAGACTCCCTGGCTCTCGCCCTTGCGGACGTGGATCGCGTAGCCGAGCAAGAGACCAGCGCACGGATCGCCGACGCCGTCCACGACGTCGACGACGTCGACGAACACCTGCTCACAGTTAACTGGAGTGAGCCAGAGGCGTGGTGGGGCGTAGATGCCGGTTGACCGGCTCATCGACGTGCTGCGTGGCACGCACAGTGCCGGCTTGAGCCGCATGCAGGCGAGCCAGGCACTGAGGTTCCCGTGGTGCCGGCCCCTGGCGCCAGAGCTGCTGGCGGCGACCCGCACGTTTTCCGTCACCCCCGACGTTGCGAAGCCAGGCGAGGCGTTGCTCGTGTCGGTGCCCGCCACGGGACCGGGCGCGTCGCTGTGGTGCCTTCGTCCGCAGGACACGTCCAAGGTGCCGGGAGCCTTGACGTTCGTGAACGAGGCGAGGCGCGGACTGCAACGCGCGACGGTCCATGCCCTCCGCTCGCTGCCACTGGTGCGCTCGATGCGTCCGCTCCGATCGTACCCTTGGTGCGCCGAGAGGATCGTCCGTCACGGCCAGCGGGAGCGCGAGGCCGTCCTCGACGGCGCGTCGTTCGGGCTCTCCATGTGTCTGGCGGTCGCCTCGAAGTTCCTCGACATCCCCCTGCCGACGACGCTGGCTGCAACCTGCGAGGTCGACTCATGCGGGAACACGGCGCCAGTCCAGGATCATGGACTCGAGGCGAAGGTCGATGTCCTTGCCGGTGAAGCGCTCGGGGTCACGCAGCTGCTGCTCCACCCATCGCAACGCGACCAGGCGCAACGCATCGCGCAGTCCATACGCGGCGACCTCGAGTGCATCGGTGTACGATCGGTTGGCGAGGCGGTCCGCCATGCGTTTCCCGATCTCACGGAGCGCATATCGTCTTGGTGGGCGGACGCCAGCGACGCGCGCAGGAGCGCCAACGAACTGTTCCGTGCGGTCGTCGAAGAGCGCGTCATCATCCTCGAATGGAGAGCTGTCGCCGCTGCGGCGGAGCGACTCATGTCAGTTCTGGAAGGCGACCCGCGCTCCTACCTGCGCGCCGGCATCGCGCGCGCTGTCGCGCGACGGCACTGCGGCGAGGTCGCTCCCCTCGACTGGCCCGACGACTCCTGGCTCCGCGCGGAGCGACGCCCTCTTCGCCAGCGGCTCGTGGCCAACGTCGTGCAGAGCGCGATCGACAACGCGTCGGCGCACACGGCAGCGCTGGCGGCTCGAGCCCTCGCCACGGTTCCAGCCGAGGGGGACGAGCATCCTGAGGACCTTATGGTGCTCGGGGCCGTCGGCCGCGCGCTCGCCGGGCTCGAGCGATACGCCGACGCCACCGACAATCTCAGGCGCGCCGTCCGCGGCTGGCTGGAGCTCGGTCGCGTGGCGGACGCGTCGTACGCACTTTGCGAGCTGCTCCGAGTCGAGGGCATCCTTGCGACCGACGACGACGCTGAGATCCGGGCCGCGGCGCGCGGACGGCTCGAGGCCACGGTGAACGAGCACGCGCTGGTCCTCCTCGAAGACCCCGAGGTCTCTCGGGCGTCCGCGGCGTTCGTGCAGGCCGGCGTCGAACGCGCGCTGCTGCTGGCCGGCGATGCTCCCACGTCACTGGCATTCGAGGCCCGAACCACCACCGAACCGATCGACTGGCTCGCCGAAGTGCCGCGCCACCTCGCGATCACGCGCGGCCGCTGGCGTGCCCGGGCACTCGAAGCTGTGGGGCAACACGACGAGGCCGCCGTTGTACGCGCGCAGGTGCTCTCGCTGTGCGCCGAGGACCCGACCGATCGCGAACTCGCGCTGCTGACCCTCCTCGACGAGGCACGCACGGCCGGTGAACCTGTCGAAGAATTGGTCGCCGACTTGCAGAACCAGCCTGCCGTCGCCCCCATCGCCGTGACCGGCCTCACGACGGATGAGATCGCGCGTCGCTATGCAGACTGCAGCCGGTACTGATCGTCACAGTGAGAGCGTGCTCGGGCTCAGGTGCCCTCGAAGCGTTGTTGGATCGTGAGCCATCAACGACACCGGGGTGACAGCGGCGCTGGCGGTCGAGAGCCTCGACGGTTCCGAGGAGGAACCGATGAACGAGCGACGAAAAATCACGGATGCTGATGACGCGCGGCGCTGCCTGGCGGCGGCACGGCGAGCTGGCGAGCGCGTCGGGAGCTGGGCTCAGGCGAACGGTGTTGATGGCCGGTCGTTGAACGCGTGGCGGATCAACTTGGCCCGTCGCGGCGGCCGGCCACGCCGCCGAGCGCAGGTGGGTCCACCGTCGCGCGCGGCGCTGGCCGTGCGGCCGCGAGCGGCGCTGGTCGAGCTGATCCCCGCGGCGCGGCCGGCGGCGCCGGGGCGCTATGTCGTCCTGGTCGGCGACGTGCGCGTCGAGGTCGGCGATGACTTCGACGTGGCCACGCTGCGCCGGCTCGTGGGGGCGCTGCGCACATGCTGAGCCTGCCGCCGACGGTGCGCGTGTTCGTGGCGGTCGAGCCGGTCGACATGCGCGGTTCGTTCGACGCGCTGGCCGGGGCGGTCCGGCGGCTCGGGCTCGATCCGGTCGACGGCCACCTCTACCTGTTCCTGAACCGGCGGCGCCGGCTGGCGAAGGCGCTGTGGTTCGATGGGTCGGGGTGGTGCCTGCTGTCGAAGCGGCTCGAGAACGGCAGCTTCCAGCTGCCAGTGATCACCGGCGAGGCGGCGCAGGTCCAGATCGACGGCACCGCGTTCGCTGCGCTGCTCGCCGGCATCGACTTCACGGCCGCGCGGCGCGGCTGGTACCGCCGTCCACGCACGACGCCGCCGACAGGGATCGACAGCACGCGCGCGATGTGATCTGGTGGCGCGGTGGCCACCGTCGCTGACCTGCGGCGCGAGAACGCCGAGCAGCGTGCGCAGCTCGGGCAGATGGCCGTGCAACTCGGTCAGCTCGTCGCGGTCAACGCGGCGCTGACCACCGAGGTCGCGAGGCTGAATGAGCGCCTGACCGAGGTCCTCGCGGTCGCCCGCCGTCGCCAGCGGCCACCCGCGGCGCCACCGCCACCCATGCCACCGCCAGTACTCGACGCCGCGGCAGCGCTCGCGTTCGCCGATCGCCCGCCGCCGCCGTCGCTGCCGGCGAAGGTCAAGCCTGCGGTCAAGGCGCGCCGCCCATCGGGTCGCAAGCAGCTGCCGGCGCACCTCGAGGTCGAGGCGCATGCGCTGCGGCCCGACACCTGCGCGCACTGCGGCAGCCACGCGCTCGACGCCGCCGACGTCGTCACCGAGGAGAAGCTGCACGTCGTCAAGGAGCACCAGCGGCGGCGCGTCGTGCGGCGCACGACCTGCCGCTGCCGCGCCTGCGGCGGGCGCACGACACCGCGCTCGCTGCCCGCGCCGTACGAGCGCTCGAAGGTCACGTGCGACTGGCTGGCCTGGCTCGTCGACCAGAAGTTCGCGATGCTGACGCCGCTCGATCGCCTGCGCCGCGACCTCGCGGCCCGTGGCATCGCGCTCGCGATGGGCTCGCTGGTCAACTTCATCGAGCGCGCTGCCGACTTGCTCGCGCCCGTCGACGGCTACCACTGTTAACGGCAGCCTGAAGACGTCGTGATCTGACGGTCGGGTCGGTCGGCAAGAAAGTCGATCCAGCGAGGATCTCGCCGTAGATCCGCAGGCCGAGGACGCCGAAAAAGAGAAGAGGG
>Ga0075163_10004341_pt1 | contig 19045 bp, 8 predicted proteins | sample JI1023141ADNA_FD_71478 | JGI IMG/M metagenome (GOLD analysis project Ga0075163, IMG submission 71478) | Wastewater effluent complex algal communities from Wisconsin, to seasonally profile nutrient transformation and Carbon sequestration -... | ecosystem: Engineered > WWTP > Effluent > Algae...
CTGGGAACCGTCGGTGCTGCCGTTGTCCGCCACGAGCACCTCGCCGGCGATGCCGGCGGCGGCCAGGGCGGCCACCGCCTCGCTCACGCAACCCGTGATGGTCAGCGCCTCGTTGAGGCAAGGCATGACCACGGTCAGTTCGAGCTCCGCAGCGGAGGGTTGGATGGGGGCAGACACGCCCCGGAGCAAAGCGACCGGCCCGACCATGGCAAAGGCAGAAATGCCGGGGTTTCCGCCGGGCGCGTCAGTAGCTGGCGGTCAGCGAGAGGGAATACGTGCGACCGCGCCAGTCGCCGTAGGGTTGGACGCCGGCGCCGGAGACGTCGGTGGCGTATTTCGGGAAACCGAAACCCGAGAGGTTGTTGATGCGCAGCTGGGCGTTCAGGCGGAGTTTCTTCGGCGGGCGCGGCAGCCAGCGGGTGAGGTCGGTCTGGGCATAGGCATCGAACTGCCAGTAGGACTTGATGTGATCGCTACCTTGCACCGCCCATTCGCTGGCGGGCAAAATGCGCGGACTCAGGTAGTGCCCGTCGAGGCCAAAACCGTAGGCCGGCCCGGACCAGCCGGCGCTGAAGGTCAGGCGGTGGCGGAGCAGGCCGCTGGCGAAGCCGTCGGGGGCGCCGAGTTCGTCCACCACCGGCGAATTGGCGAAGAGCTGCCGTTCGTAACGCTGAAACCAGACCCAGCGGCCGCGCAGCTCGAGGGTGCCGCCGGCGAAACCGTGCCAGGCGTAGTCGAGCGCCGCATTCCAGTTTTGCGAGTGGCGCTTGGCGGCGTTGGCGGAGCCGGTCAGGAGCGTGGTGACCCGGCCGGTACCCGCGGGACTGCGGAGCACGCGGTCGGGGAAGAGTGCTTCCTGGTTGAGCAGGCCGGAGGCCTCCAGCGTGATGATCTCGTTGGTCTTGGACGTGTCGGCGAAATCGAGTGAAGCGCGGAAGCGGTGGGTCTGTCCGCGCTGAAACAGGATGCCGGCGGTCTGGGTGGCGGCGGCTTCCGGCCGGACGTTGGCGTTGATGGCGACCTTGGACTCGACCAGGTAGCTTTCCTGGCGGACCGGGTCGAAGATCGGGATCAGGTCGGCGCCGCTGCCGCCGCCGCTGCCGTCCCCGAGCGGGCGGCTCATGACCGGAGTGGGGAAACGGTTGGAAGTGGTGTAGGAACCGCGCAGGGAGAATCCGCCGCGGAGGTTGAGCTTCAGCCCGAAAGTGGGCGCGACGTTGGTCTCGTTGGACTGGGCCGATACGGTGTAGCGCACGGCGGTGTCGGTCTCGATGCCCTTGATGTAGCGGGGCAGGCGTGCCGCCGGCACGAGGGGTGCCTGGATCTCGCCAAACACGCTCATGCGCTCGAGGGTGCGCCCGCTCCAGCGCACGATATCCCCCGCGGGTGTGCCGTCGGCAAAGCGCGGTTCTTCGGTGTAGGGGGCCAGCGAGGTGAGGCGGTAGTCGGCGCCGAGATTGACGGTGCTTTCGCCCGTGGGCAGGTGCAGCGATTCGTGGGTCAGACGCACCGCGCCTTCGATGGTGTGATAGTCGCCGAAGGTGAGGAAACGGCCGGGCCCACCGTGGTAGACGAGTGCGCGATCGTAGAACGCCTGCGGCGGGCCGGACACCTGGGTGTCGCGCAGCGGCTGATAGAGACCGTCGTCGACCAGCTGTTGCCAGCGGACCGGATCGGCGCGCACCAGGCCGCGGTAGCGGGCGATGTTGCGGGCGTACTGCGCATCGAGCGTCAGCTGCCAGGAGGCGGGCAGTTTCAGCAGCGCACTCGTCACCAGGGAGTAGGAATCGATGCGGGCTTCGTTGTAGTCCCGGCCGAGCGCGGGCGTGGTGTCGTGGAGGGCGACCCGCACCTCCTGGCCGAACGGGTTCAGCGCCGACGAGCCGGCGAGGGTGAGCTCGGTGGAGAACAGATCGAAACCGCGATGTACCACGGTGTGCCCGTAGCTGGCATCCACGCCGAGTTGCAGCCAGGGAAACGCATCATAGACGACCGAGCCATAGTACGCGAAGCGCTGCTGGGATCGGCCATAGGGATAGTCGGCGCTGTTGGGTGAGGCGGTGAGGCCGCCGGGAGCGTCGAAGAGGCCCTGGCTCCAGCGTCCCTCGCGGCCGGTGAACGCGGCGCGACCGCCGGTGCCGTCGGCCCCCGGCGCGACGGACGTGAAGGTCGGAGTGCCCGCGCCAAAAAGGCCTGCGCCGGTCGTGCTCTCGACGTTCGGGGTGGCGCTGGGTCCGAAGCCGGGTGTCTGGCGGGCGAGCCGGGCGCGTTGGTAGCCCAGTTCCGATTCCACGGCGGGCTGCGTGTGGGTGAACGTGGCGTTGAGCCGCAGGTGCAGACGACCGTCCAGCAGACTTTGGGTGTGCTGGAGGGAAACGGATGATTGTGGGGCATCGTAGCCGCCGAGGGCGTTGGTGTAGGTGGTGCGCACCTCCGTGCCATCGGCTTCGGGCCGGAGCACGATGTTGATCACGCCGCCGACCGCGTTGCCGCTGTAGAGGGCGGAGGCGGAAACCGGCAGCACCTCGATCTGCTGTACAAGCGAAAGGGGCACGAGGTTCACATCCGGCGGACCGAGCAGGCCGGTGGCATCGGTGATCGTCTCCGGGAGACGGCGGCCATTGACCAGCACGACGGTTTCATTGGACCCGTAGCCGCGCAGACTGAGGTTGGAGCTGCCGGTGACGAAGGGCGATAGGTTGCCGCGCTGCTCCGGTGGCGTGGTGTTGGAATCACCGTCGATCAGTTCGCGCTGTAGAAATTCGTTCAGCTGCACGACCCCGCTGCGGGTGATCTGCTCGCGGGTGAAGAGGGTGAAGGGCAAGGCGTTGTCCTCGGTGCGCGGGAGGTCGAGGTTGCCTGCGGCGCGGCGCGGCCCGGCGCCGACGCCCTCGCCGATGGGCAAGCGGTCGTTGCGTTCGGTGACGACGTAGGGATCAAGCACCGTGATGTCGCTGGCGGCCTGCAGGTGCAGCGGCTCAAGCACGAGCGTGTGCCCGGCGGTGACTTCGACGCCGGTTTTTTCCAGCAAGCGATAACCCGGACCACCGGCAAAGAGATGCAGGGTGCCGGGCGTCACGGCGGGAAAAACAAAATGTCCGTTGCGGTCGGTCTGCGTCCGCAACCGGGTCCCGGCCAGCGCGACCGGCAGACCGATCGCCGGTTCGCCGCTCGGGGTGAGGATCCGGCCTTCGAGGGCACCGGGGGGATTTGGCAGCCGGGTGACGACGTACTTGCCGCGGAGATTGCGCCGGGCCGCGAAGCCCGTGCCCCGGAGCAGGAGCGCAAGGGCCTCCTGCGGTTCGTACCGTCCGGTGAGGGCCGCCGCCGGCACGGTCCGCAAGTCGTCGTAGGAAAAGAGCACTTCCGCGCCGGCCTGTCGGGAAAAGGCGAGCAGCGACTCGGCGGCGGGTGCCGCCGGCAGATTGAAGTCCGCCGGCGCGGCCCGGACCGGTTCCGCAAGCAACAGACCGAGACCAAGGCACCAGTGATGGAGAGGCGAGAGGGACAGGCGCACGTTAACGGAGAGCCAGGGTTCAACTCCGCGGTGCGGCATCGACGTGCACGGTGCCATCCGGACTGCGGGTCACCTGGACGGGCAGAATGCCGTCCTGCAGGGCGGCCAGAAAGCCTTCGAGATCATCGAGACTGTAGCGGCCCCCCATGCGCAATTGGGCGACGGAGTCAGCGGCGGTCAGGGTCCGGCCATGATACCGGGCAAAGCGGGCGAGCGCCTCGCGCAGCGGCGTATCAGTGAACACGATCTCGCCGCGGCGCCACGCGAGGGCGTCGCCGAGTTGGGCGGAACTGAGCGGAGTGACGCTGACGCCCGCCGGCCCGGCCACGAGCTGGTCGTTGGCGTGCAGCATCTGCGGAGCCGGGCTGGAGCCAGCGCGCACTTGCACGGAGCCTTCAAGAACCGTCACTTCCAGCGGATCCAGCGCGGAGCTGCGGACGTTGAATTCCGTGCCGGTGACGCGGACCGAGCCGGCGGGCGTCTCGACGATGAAGGGTCGGGCGGCATCCCGGCTGACCTTGAAGAAGGCCTCGCCGTCGGTCAGGCGCACGCGGCGGGCATCCGCCCGCAGCTCGACCGAGACGGCGGTCCCGGCGTTGAGTTCAACGCGGGAGCCGTCGGGGAGCGTCACGGCCTGCCGCTGCGCGACGGGAGCGGCGATATTTTGAAAGAGATTCTGTGGCTGGCCCGGCCACAGAATGACCACCACCACGGCGGCCGCTGTCAGCATTGCCCCGGCCAATATCGGCCAGCGCAACCAAGGGAACGGTCGAATGGTTTTTGCGGTGGTTCGGGACTCCGCCAACTCGTCCCTGATCCCTGCAATCAACGGCAACTGCTGTTCGAGGTCGGCGGAAAACTGGCAGTACGAAGCAAGGAGAGTGCGATGCGCCGGGTCGGCGTCAAGCCAGCGCTCGAGGTCGGCGCGATCGGCGGCGGAGAGATCGGAGCCATCGAGGCGCGCGGCCCAGAGGGAGGCTTGTTCCTCGCTGGCGGCGGAAGGGACGGAAGAAGGGTTCATGGATGGGCCTCCTCGGAGCGGGGTGAGGTGGGGGCAACCGGGCGTTGGGTGAGGGCGGTGCGCAGCAGGCGCAGGGCGCGGGCGTGTTGTTTTTCGACGGTACTCACGGCGATGCCGAGGCGATCGGCGATTTCTTGGTGGGAAAGCAGTTCGATTTTGCGCAACAGCAGGACGGCGCGGCAGCCCTCGGGAAGCTGGGCGATGGCGGCCTCCAGCTGTTGCAACTCCTGGCGGGCCATGACCTGTTGCACGACGCCGGGCTGGGGCGAGGCGTTCAGGTCGTCCGAGGGTGGCTCCGACGCGAAGGGCGCGATGCGACGGCGTTTGAGCCGGTTGAAAGCCAGGCGGCGGGCGGTGGTGTAGAGGAGCGCCTCGGGCTTTTCGGCCTCGTGCTTCTCCATCACGGGGAAGACCTTCAGGTAGGCGTCGTGCGCAACGTCTTGCGCTTCATTCGGGTTGCCGAGGATGCGGGCGAGGTGACGGCGCAAAGGGGCCACGGTGTTCCGGTAGAGACTGGTGAAGTCCCGGGAACTGGGTGGCTGTTCGGGCATGGAGGTGTTTTGCAGCACTTCACCCTCGAAGACAATCCCGGCGACCAAACCCGCTATCCAGCGTCAGCGATTCTGACCGGCAATGTCGGGGCGGCCGGCGCGCCAGGCGACAAACCAGCCGGCGAGACCGGCCAGGGCGAGCGCGGCGAGCGAGGCGTGCAGACCGGCGTGATTTTCGTTCTGCAGCCGCTGCTCCAGCGTGGTGGCCAGTTCGGCGTTGTCCGCCGGGATGGGCGGGGCGGCCGCGACCCAGCCTTCGGTTTCGGAGCGTCCGTCGTAGAGCACGAGCCGGGCCGGGCGGCCGAGATAGGCCTTGGTGTCCACGGCCCAGTAACCGATGCCGTTGAGGTTCGGACCAGGGCAGCCGATTTCCCCGACCAAGTTGGTGCCGCTGTCGTCCAGCAGTTGCACCCGCAGGCCATTGCCGTCGCTGACCGGGTAGCCGCCGTAGGGCACGATGAGCCAGGGCTTGGAAAGCACGAAATTGCTGCTGAGCACGGTGCCGGTGAAGCCGGGACCGGCGGGCGCGGTGCCGAAGAACTGGTTGCGCAGTTCCACCGGGGAAAGCGGGGCGGCCCCTTGCAGGCGCTCGGGTCCGAAGGTCGACGGCGTGGCAAAGTGGAAGGTCAGTCCGGTCAGCGCCTGTTTGCCGCCCAACATCTGGTGCCAGCGCGTGTCCTTGTCGAAGACGAGGGGATTGGACCAGAGGAGCAAACCGATGCCAGAAGCCAAGGCAGTGAGGAGCGCGAGCCGGGCGGGCCAGGGATCGTCGTCGGCGGACAAAGCCGGGAGCGCGGCCGCCGGCGAACCCCGTCGGACGAGCACGACCACCCCTGCCAACACGATCCCGCCGCCGCCGAGCAGCAGCCAGAGCCAGCGGGCTTGGATGGCGCGATTGAAGTTCCCGATGAGCGTCGTGGGGTTGGCCGGGTTGACGGTGGCGGGCAGGAGCGCGCGGAAGTCCGTTTGGTCGAGGAGCCCGGTCAACACGTCGGTGCTTTGCGTCAGGACCCAGCGGGTTTCCGTCTGCTCCAGCAGGTGCTTGTCGCCATCGCGGAGATAGGCTTGCACCGCCGCAAGGCGCAGCTGGTTGGCCTGTGCGGCGTTTTGATGGAAGTATCGGGCGTGTCCCTCCGTGGCGCGCACGAACAGGCCGGTGAGCACGATGCCGGACCAGACCAGCGCGCCGCCGAAAAACCAAGCCCGCGCCCGGGTCGTTGAGGGCACCAGACGGGTGAGCGCCAGTGCCCCGGCGAGGGTGCCGATGAACAACAGGTCGCCATAGCGGGAAACGTAGTCGCTGTTGTCACCGGTGCGCGCGAAGGCGAGTCCGACAGCCTGCATGATCACCCAGAGACCGAACACGAAGACCATGCGGTCGAGCGGGGCGACCGTGCTTTGCCGGCGAAGCCGCAGCGCATGGATCAGCCAGGGCAGCTGCAACACCGCCAGCGCGCCCGGCAGACCGCTCGGCCAGCTCAACAGATGCAGGGCGGAGTGCAGGAAATCCAGCGGCGAGCGCGACGCTTGGGCGAAGGAGTGTCCGCCCGGGGAAAGCAGGTGGATGAGCAGGAGGAGACCGATGCCGAGTCCCGTGATGACGAGGGGAACACGGAGGGCGCCGCCCGATTCCTGGCGGCGGGTCCAGAAAAAGGATAGGACCACCGCCAGCGGCGCCAGCCACATGCTGGCGAGAGTGAAGAGTCCGGCGAGTCCGGCCAGCTGCGCCAGCCACCAGCCCCGACTGTGGAGCGGCTGCGTGCAGGTGCCGCGCACGTAGGCAAACAGGCACAGGAGCGCCAGGGGAAACTGGGAATGAAATCCCCACGCGATGTTTTCCCAGGCGTGGGGCAGGGCGCCGCCGCAGACGAGCAGGGCCGTCACGAAGGCGGCCGGGCGCGGGGTTAATGTTTCCCAAAGCCAGCGGGCGACCAGCCAGACGAAGCCGGCGTACAGGCCGGAGTTGATCGTCATCTGCACCAGCGGATCCCAGCGGCCGGTCACGGCCACCTGCAACCAGACCAGCAACCGCGTCCACACCGGCAGGTGTTCAAAGTGCGGGGTGAAGAAGTGCCAGGGCCGGAGCGTGCCCTCGAGCCACGGGGCGATGATCTGCTGCGCCTCGATGATCCATTGGTCGTTGTAGGGGACGTCGCCGGCGAAGAGGTGGATTTCCCGGAGCCGCGTGGCCAGCACGATGATGGCGGCGCCCGCCGGCAGCAGGGCCAGCCAGCGGCTGGCGGTCGAGACCGCGGGTGGGCGGACAGCCTGCACGGCGGGCCGGCTCCAGACCCGCACGGCGTCGGCGGCGATGACGGCGAGCGCCAGCAGGTAGAGAGGATACGCCGTCGCCATGGCGGCGGGGCTCATGTTGTTGAACGAGGTGACCGACACCAACACGTTGATCGCGAGATAGGCCGCGCAGGCGCCGAGCAAGGCGGTGGCGAGACCGAGCAGATAAGTGACCTTCCGGTCCAGACCGGCTTCAATCAGCCGGATCAACCCGATCAGGAGCAGGAGCGGCCCGAGCCAGCCGAGGACCTCGCCGGTGGCGCGGCCGATGGTTTCCAGCCGGTCGACCTTGGCGTGTTCCCACTCGGCCTGGTTGGCCGGGAAAGGATCGGGGGAGCGCGGCGCATGACTGAGCCGCGTGCCGACGATGTCGCGGAAGGGTTTCAGGTCCGCGTAGTCGCCCACGCTGTCGGGCGAATAGGCGGTGAAACCCTTGAAGAAGACAAAGTACCCGGCGTACTCGACCGCGCCGTCGAGCAAGGGTGTGACGTATTCCCTGCCCAGCGGCGGCATGAAGCCCGAGCGGCGTGGCCGGCTTGGCACGCGGCCGGCATCGCAGGCCGCATTGATTTCCTCTGCGATTTTCCGGAAGTTCTCGAGGGCCTGGCCGGCGTCCGGAGCGAGACCGGCCGCCACCATGGCGTCGCGGATCGCCCAGACGAACCAGCCGCCGCGGATCTGCCGGTCCTCGCCGGCGAAGAGCTGGCGCTCGAACCAGTGTTCGCCGACGGGGCCTTCCAGCTGCGGGCGAAGCCGGGCGAAGGCGGGGCTGATCTCGTAGGCGGCCTCGCGCATCTGCCGGGTGATGGGCACCTGCGGCAGATCGGGACCGACCTTGATCCGCATGAGGGCGCCGTAGGCATCCTTGAATTCCGCGGCGCGGAACTCGACGGTGCCGAACCAGTGGTAGTGCCGCTGGTTCAGCGCGCAGACCGTCAGCAATGGCAAAAGAAACGCCAGCAGGAACAGGCCAAGGCTGGTGCTGAGCGTGCGCCAGCGGGCCGCGAGTTCACGTCCGAGAGACGCGGCGATCCCCACCAGCAGCAGGCCCACGGCAGGGAGGAGCCACACGCTCTCCTCGCGCGTCAGCCAGAAACCACCGAGGGCAAAACCGGTGAGGAGGGCTGGACCGGCCTGCCGGCCCCACGACTCGCGACGGCGCGCGAAGAGTTGCACGAGACCGGCGACCACCAGCAGGGCGAGCGGCGTGTAGATGTTTTGCCGCATGAGCCGGCTGAGATTGCCGGCGTCGTAGCTGATCGGATTCCAGAGCAGCAGGGCATAGAGGGAAAACTGCAAGCCCCCGGAGCGAAACCAGGGCTTGAGCGAACGGGTGACGACCGCGCAGGCGGCGGCGTAGACGACCTGCTGGGTCAACAACAGGGGCAGCCCCAGCCAGAAGACGCCCGCGAGAAACAGCGGATACATCGGCCCCTTCGCGAGGGTGAACTGGTCATACGGGCCGAGCCAGTCGCCTCTCAGGATGTGGGCGGCGAGAGTGGCGAAAAGCTTGTCGTCATGAAACGCCGGACCGATGGCGTAGATCGTCTGGCCGCTGGTGAGCCAGAGCTTGAAGGCGGTGAGTGCGAGGGCCGCCCAGAGCCACCAGCGGTTGACCGAGGCGGACGGCATCAGCGGCGGATGGGACGGGAGGGACTCACTTGAACTCGATGCCGGTCCACCCGGTCCAGTCGAAGGCGTATTCGTTGTTCTCGCCCGGATCGATCCGGAAGATCACGTGGCCCTTGCCCTTGGGGATCGGGGCCGAGAAATGCTGCAGGCCGCGGTCGTTCAGGCGGGTCACGGGATTGAGGTAGCGCTCGTGCAGGACCATGCGGTCGCCGCCGTCGCTCCAGAAAACGGTGAACTGGGCACCGTTCGTGCGGCCGCCGTTCTGGTAGGCGCCCGGGACGAAGCCGAAGGAACCTTCGACCATGGTGGCGCCGGCCGGCACCTCGAACACCATCTGGCTGGGCGCGTGCATGATCATGACCGGACGCTTGTCGATCATGTCCTCGTTGGGCGGATTGAGCGCCTCGTAGGAGATCGGGGTGTCCTTGAACATGTGGAACTTGGCCTTGTCCGCGTTCTTGAAATATTCCTTGCCGGCATCGGAGGGAGGCAGGGAGGAGAAACTCACGGTGACATCGTCCTGCACGCAGTCGCGATCCTGTTTGGCGGTGTCGATGCGGATGCTGACCGCGCGGCGCGAGGTGCCGCCGCCGGAGGCGCGCATGTAGTCGAGCATGTCGTTGACCACCGGGCTCAGCATGAAGCCGGCGCGGCCGATGGGTTGGGGCAGGCGGTGGACCGTCTCCACTCCCTTGTCATCGGTGATGTGCAGGTTGACCAGCACCGGACGGTAGAGGAAGCGCCGCAGCTTGCCGAGGAGGTTGAAGCGGTAGTCGATCTCGACCCAGATGTTGTGGTCGACGAGGTCGGCCAGATTGATCTTCTCGCCCAGGTGGGCGGCGACCGAACGGATGGGCTTGGGCTCGAAGGAGGCGGCGTCGAAGGGACCGGGCTTGCGCCGCCAGAGGGCGAACCCCTGTTCGGAGTAGAGGTAGGTGTAGCGCTGGACCAGCAGCCGCAGCACGTGCGGGTCGTCCATGGACGCGAGCCGGCCGTCGAGGGTCTGGAGCTTGAAGAGGACGTATTCCGGCGCCCGGTCGGAGGCGTAGTAGTCGTAGTTCAGCCGGGAGAGATAGGGCGTGTAGGCGGAGTAGCCCTGGAACACCGGGCGGGGCTGGTAGTTGAAGCCGTTGAACAGGGCGACCGCCTGTTCGAAACCGAGGACGTCCAGGGAGGCGCGGCCGACGGTGGCCTTCGTCTTCTGCAGATCCACGTTGCTGCGTTCGGCCTCCAGCTTGCCTTCGTAAACCTTGGTGCCGTAAGCGTCGGTGAACAGGTAGGCGGTGTGGAGGTTGACCTTTTCCTGGATGCTCCCAAGGGCCCCGCGCACGAGTCCGGGCAGAACGGCTTCGAGGCTGAACAACGAAACCACCGCCGTTGCGGCGAGCAGGCCCTGCTTCAGGCGGCGCAGGCGATCCGATTCATCCAGCAGGAGCGGGGAAGTGAAGAGGATCGTCATCACTGCATAGTAGAAACCGATCTGGTGGCCGTCGGCGCGGATGAAGCCATGTTTCCAATTGAGGTAAAGATAGGCCAGGGCCCCGAGGGTGAGGGCGCCGCCGCGGATGCGGTCGGTCGCGGTCGCGAAATTGACGGCCAGGTAGGCGAGCATCAGGCCGACCGTGGTCAGGCCGAGATAAAGCTGGTTCGAGGGACAGGCCAGGCCCATCGCGTCCTGGTAGCCCTGGCTGATTTCCCACGAGCTGTGAAAATATGCGGGCAGGTTGCCCAGGTGCTGGCCGCACAGCATCCAGCCGATCATGAACAAGGCGAGAAAGAGACCGGGCAGGCGCAGGCCGGACAACTTTCTGGATTGCCAAAGCTCGAGGCCGCCGGCGAGCAGGACCAGAAAGAATCCGAGCATCAGGTTGGTGAACTTGACCAGGGAGAGAATGACGAGCAGCACCAGCAGCGCGACCGAGCTCCAGCGCCACGTGAGGTTGCTGCGGCGGATCAGTTCCATGCCGCAGAGCGCCATGATAGACATGTGCATGGCGTCCTGGTACGACAGGCCGAACAGGAAGAAGAAGCCGAAGCAGAAGATGCGGGAATAGCCGGTGAGGCGGTAGGCGTGCCAGTAGATGATGATCGTGAACACGACGGCCTGGACCGCGTGCCAGCCGATGAGGACATTCAGATGGTCGCCCCAGTAGGTCTTGCCCATGGCGAAGCCCAGCGGGCCGTAGGTGAACACGACCTCCGTGCCAAACTGGCGGCCTTCCATGAAGAATCTGCCGATGGCCATGCGCCAGGATGAATCCAGTTCCATCGCCGGGAACAGAGGCAGGGTGAAGGCGACCGCCACCATGGCGGTAAAACCCAAGACGCGGAACAGCCAGTCCAGCGACGAAGTTTGGGAAGTTGAGGTGGCGGAGGAGTCCATGGGAAGCGATTACCCTTAAAATCGAGGGGCGGGGGCGTCTAGTGGTAAATTTGAGAATGGTTGACGCCGAACCGACACACCCCGGCGCTGCGCGCCACCCCTCTTCATCGAGGGGATCACGATATCCGCAGCAGAAGTCCCCTCTACCAAGAGGGGTGCCCGACAGGGCGGGGTGGGTTGTGGAGGATTCAAGGGTGAACTATCCGGGCTAGTGGTAGTTTTCGAGCAGCAGGTCGCGCCAGTAGGACCAGTCGCTGGCGGCGTTCTCAAACGGGCCGGTGCCGGTGACCAATTCCAGTTCCCCGCCGGCGTGGGGCGGCAGGGTCACCTGAAAGGCGTGGAGACCCCGGTCGGCGGGCTCTTCCCGGGGGCGGAGCAAACGGCGGAGCAAAATCTGTTCGGTGCCCCCGGTCGGTCGCCAGCGGACGATGAATTCGACGCCATCAGTCGGGCCAGGGTTCTCCGGGGCATAGGCCCCGGGCCGGATACCGAAGCTGCCGCGCAGGGCGCTGGTCGTGGCCGGTACCCGGTAAACCAGCGAAGCCGGGGCATGGGCGAAATACTCGACATGTCCGTCCACCGACTCGCGGTTGGCGCCATGAGGAGCGGTGGCCCGGATCGGCGCGAGCGGCGCGCCGAGTGTGCCGATCTGGAGCGTGGCGGTGACGGCGGCGGGCAGTTCCGTTTCGGCCGGGTCGTTTGCCGCCGGTTCATTTTCCGGACGCCGCTGATACAGGCGAAAACCTTGAGGAACGAATTGGTGAGACTCGACCAACCGGTACCGTGCGCGGAGGTACGCGTGGAACGCGGGAAAATGTTCGGTCGGGTATTTCTGCCAGAAACGATTGGGCCCGGCGCTGCAGTCCACGATGAAGAGCGGCGGCCGTTTGTGCAGGTCGGCGAGAAGTTGCGGCAGGGCGCCCGGTACGACGGCGTAGGCGGTGTCACGCTCCGGAGCGGTGTTGGTCCACGGGATGAGGCCGGTCAGGAAAGAGGCGTAGAGGAAGCGGCTGGCCGGACGGCGGTCGGCGTAAAGATAGATGTCGGGATGATAGCCCCAGACGAAGAGCGCGTCATCGGGTGTACTGTGCGCCTTGATGTAGGCGGCGACCCGGCGGGACGGATCCTCGGGCAGAGTCCGCAGACGGGAACGGAAGGCGGATGAGAGGGCGCTCCACGCGACGACCGCGAGCAGCAGGCCGAGCACTGTGCGGACAAGGACATGGCGGGTGCCTTGTCCGATGTTCCGTCCAAGGTGGCCGACAACCAGACCCGCCCCGAGACAGAACGGAGCGAGAAACTGGATGGAGTAGTGATCGAAGGAGCGTCCGCTGGCCGCCGATCCGGCGAGGGCGGTCAGGGACCAGAGGCCCACGAAGAGCAGCGGTGGGTTGCCCGTGCGCTCCGCGGGTGTCGGCTCGCGCTGGACGAGACGATGAAAGGTGTAGACGGCCGCCGCCACCCAGAGCAGCAGCAACCAGGGTTGCGTTGTCCCGATCAGGCGGAATGGCCCGAGCAACGCTGCCAAGCGGTCGGTGGCGGTGATCTCCGGGCCGTAGTAGCTGAGGTTGTAGGTCCACGTGTAGAAGACCGCGTCCCGCAGCGCGCCGTGGGCGGCGAAGTACAACGCGGTGAGCAGCACCGGGGCGAGCCAGCCGGTGATGAAGGCGAGCATCGCTTCTAGGACCGTGCGCCGCGGCCGGCCCTCCCGCCAGCCGAAATAAAGCAACACCGCCAGCGGGGCACCCGCGTCGAGGAGCGCGGGTTGCTTGGAGAGGAAGGCGCAGCCGGACAACAGACCGCAGCAGACGAGACGGTTCCGCCCGGGGGTGGACCCGCCCATGAGAAAGACCGCCGCCGCCGCGCTGGAGAAAAAGGCGACGAACCATTCCGTGTTGGCGGCGTTGGCATCGCCCTGAAACAGCGTGCTCGACGCGAGCAGGACGTAGAGGACGCCGGCGACCAGCCCGGTGCCGCCGTCCCGCAGCCGGCGGCCGGCGATGAAGAGCAGCCAGCCGGTGGCCGCGACCAACAAGGCGATGGCTGCACGTACCGCCCACAGGTTGTTGGCCCCGAAGATGGCGCTGATCCCGGCCACGGCATAGTAAGTGAGCGGCGTGCGCTGGTCGATCGCGTCCCGGTAAAGCACCCCGCCATCCAAGATCACGCGCGCCGCCGCGGCATGGATGGATTCGTCCACATTCCAGAGCGCAAAACCAAAAGTCGGCCAGCGGAGCCACAGTGAGGTGGCGATCAGCAAGAGCGCCGCCGCCACGGCCGGCATCCGGGCACGGAAGCTTGGGGTGGATCCGGGCATCAGAGGCGGCCCGGGCGCGCGGTGACAGGTTGATCCGCAGCCCCGGTGTGACGCGGAATCAACGATGAAAAACGAGGCAGGAGGCGCATGTTTGGCAGGGCGGCGCATTCTTGTGTCGCCCGGGCGGAGTGCAAGCGGAGGATTGGCCGGGGAACCGCCAGCAATGCAGACCACCAGGGCTGGAGAACCCGCCATCGCAAAATCTCACTTGCTGATCATTCCTCCTCATGGTTTTCCCGACAGGATGCAAAACGCAGTGAACGGCGGAACCAGGACTCGGTGGCCGTCTTCGTTGCTGCTGATTCTCGGGCTCGTGCTCCTGTTGGCTCCCTGGTGGCGCAACCATGGTTATCTGCGTGATTTTTATGATTATGGGTTGGTCATGGCTGGGGTCGGACGCATCGATGCTGGCGAGCGCCCCTATCAGGATTTTGTGACCCCGATCCAGACGGGCATCTTCCTGGCCAACGGCTGGGCGGAGCAGCTTGGGGACGGCACGTATCAGGCCATGACCCGGGGAGCGGCCGTCCTGACCGCCTTCGGCCTGGCTTTGCTGACTCTGCTGTTGTCGCGGCGTTGGTCGTTCACCCTGGCGTTCCTCTTGGCGGCGGCGTGGACGGCCATGACTTTGGCGCAGCATACGATCATCTGGCACAACACCTTGGCGGCATTCGCGCTGGCGGTGGCGGCCAGCAGTGCCGCGGTGGCGCCCTTGTGGCGGAAGGACACCTGGCCTTGGCATGTGTTGACCGCAGGCGCATTGCTCGTTGGGGGGCTGACCAAACTGAATGCCCACCTGGTGGCGCTGGCCGCTGTCGTGGCCTGGGCCTTGCAGGCAGGGCTGCTCCGCAAGGGAGAGTGGCGACGGGTGGCGGTCACGCTGCTGCTGGCGGGCTTTTTTGCGATCGTGCTGCCGATCGCCATCGAACTGGCGTGGACGGGGGCTTCGCTCGCGACTTGGTGGTACAATGTGGTGACTCTCCCATTCGCGTCCCGGTCCGGTGAGCTGGCGGCGATTCTGGACTGGAAGTTTTTTCTGGCCGTTCGCCATGACTACTACGGCAAGCTGCCCGTACCCCAGCTCGGCTTGGTTGGGCTGTTGGCTACACTGGGATTTCTGGTGGCCGCTTTGCGGACGTTGGGGGCGAGGCATGCGTTCTGGGTGGTGGCGGCGGCGGCGATGGCCGCGGCGTCGGGCACGGCCTTTCTGGCCACGAATCTGGATATCGCCTACGTGGGCATGGGCGCTTGGTTTTCGCTGCTGGTCGCGCTTTGGCTGGGCTTTGGCCTGCGGGCTTCCGGTGGTTGGTTCTATGGCAGCTTGGTTGCCCCGATGTTGGCGGTGGGCGTGCTGGCCTGGATCTCAGCGTGGCAAGGGCAACGGTCGCAGTTCGGTTATTCGCTCGCTCCCCGGACCAGTTATGTGGAGGCGGGTTCTCTGGCGCCTGACTATGCCTATTTGCGAGGCACCCACCTGCCACCAGGGATCGGCGAATCCATGCAGGCCACGGCGGCGTGGCGAAACACGCTGGCTCCCGCGGAGCGCGAGCTGATCTTTTATGGGCAGGGTCTCGAGTGGCTGGAGCGGGTCTGGCCGGTTCTGAAATTGCCGCGCATGCCGTTGTGGATGCATGGGGGCACGAGCTACGGACCGGCCGAGGAAGTCAGATTCACGGCGTCCATCGGAGCAGAAGGGCCCTACCTTCATTTGCTGGTGCCCGAGGCCCGTGACTATTGGGATCAGGCAACCCAGGCGGAATTCTTCGCCAATTATCTCAAGCGTCGCGCCGGACCGGTCTGGTTCCACTACGACAAGTTACCGCCCGGCCGCGTCTCCTGGCGGCCCATCGATTACCTGTCGGTGTTCGGCGGCAATATCAACTCCACGCGCATCGTGTCCTCGCTCGTGAAGCAGACGCTGGGTGATCGTCGCTCCTTTCTGGGTTTGAGCCGGGGTCGGGGGGAGCTGCAGATTCTGGACCCGAGCTTCCGCGCGCAGGGTGTGGCCGTGCTGAAAAAAGTGGAAGGCAAGGAGGTGCCACCCGACGCCAAGGTCCGCTTCGAGGCTTTCGCCGTGTCGGGACAGGATAAGTACCGGCGTTGGTCGGAGGAATGGTCGCTCGCGCCGGATCAGGCGGAGCTGCTGGCGCCGTTTCCCTTGGATTGCAGCGGGCTGCCCATGCTGTTGACGGTGACCATTCCGCCGGAACTTGACGGCAAGGTGGTAGCGGGCTTCCGGGATCTCAAACTGACCGACACCGTGGATGGTCCGGAGACGCCGATGAAAATCCTGCCGGATGCGGCCGAGGCCGTGGAGGCAGGTCTGACGGAACGCGCGGCCCTGATTGCGCCGGCGGTGGGCTGGGAGCCGCCGGCGGTGTATATCCGCAATGGTCGCGCGGGCGCCAATGGTCTGGAACTGTTGCCGGGCGGCGAGCTCTGGATCAAGTTGAGCGGACGTTTTTCGGAAATTGACTGCGTGGCGACAGCCCCCGCCGACGCGGCGTTGCCCTCGGAGCCGGTGATCAGGGTGCTGTATTACAAACAGGCCAAGCTGGAGATCCAGACCCAGAGCGTCGTGGCGTCGCCGTCCCGGACCTTTGCATTCAAGGCTTGGTCCTCCGAGGCCAACGGCTGGTTGGTGGTGCTCGTGGATCCCATCGCCTCGGCTCCGCCGGTCGCATTGCGGGTCACGGGAGTCCGGAAGTCCGAGTGAGGGATCCGGCCGGCAATCGGGGCTGATCAGCCGCGGCCGGTCAGCCCCTCGACTGGCTCGGGGTCCTGAGCTTGTCGAACGGAGAGACCGGCCCTCCAGTTCGAATGGGAGCGCGGGCTCCTGACCTGCGCGGTTTGTTGGAAATGTCCCAGGGGCTCTACTGAAAGACCACCTCACCCCAGCAGGTCCAGTCGCGTTCCATGGTTCCCTTGGGGTCGGCCTTGAGGAACAGCCGGGCCGGGTCCGGGCCGCCGGGAAGCTCGAAGGTGAAGGACTGCAGGCCGCGATCAGCGGGGTTGGTCGCGGGCGTGAGGGTGCGGGTGGCCAGCACGGTGATGCGGTTGCCGACCATCAGTTCCACCGAGAAGATCGCGCCATCGGTCTGGTGGTCCGCTTCCGTGTAGGCGGTCGGCACAAAGCCAAATTGCACCGTGGCCTTTTGGGCCGACAGCGGCACGGCGCGGACCAGCGTGCTGGGCGCATGGGCGAGCGTGACGCTCTTGTTGTCGATCTGGACCTGGTTGATGGGAAAGGGGCTCGTGTCGCTCACCGGTGCGAGCCGGCTGTTGGGCGGCAGGCGCTTGAAGACCGTGAACTTCGCGTCGAACTGCAGGTAGGGCAGGCCGTGGATGTCGAGGGAGTCCAGCTGTTCGGCAACGGAGAACTCCTTCGCCGGCTGGTAGTCCGAGGTGAGCAGATCGTAGTCCTCCTGTGAGACGCGCTGCACCTCAGACGGACGCAGGACGACCCACTGCGGCCTGAGCTCGACGATCAGTTTCGCCCAGCTGACGCCGACCTTCTTGCGCGCGGCCACCATCTCGCGGGATGACATGCCGGGAAAGTCATAGGTCTTCAGGCCGGAAAAGAATCCGATGTAGCCCAGTGGCTCCATGAACACGGCGTCGCCGGGCTGGCCGTTGGCGTGCAGCCATTCGCCGATCTTGCGGCGGTTGCCGTCCTCCACGTAACGCTGTTGCGCGGCGAAGAGCCGGGCGCTCTGCCAGGTGGTCCAGATATTCGCCGCGAGAATGATGCCAACCACGACCAGCGCGAAGCTCAGGACCTGGTTCGGACGCAGGCTGGTCGCGTGAAGCTTCTTCCAATCCTCGGCCACCGCGAGTCCCTGCGCCAGCAGGCTGCCGAGGCAGTAGATCGCCAGCAGCGTCGTGCTGGGAATGTACCAGGGAAACGGGAAATAGGGATAGTAGCTGAGGTAGGCGTGTGCGCCGAAGAAGGCGAGGGACGTGGCCCGGGTCTCCATCCGCAAGAAGGGCACCACCCACAGCAACGAGCAGAAGATCGCCAGACCGCGGGCGGCCTGAACCAGATAGGCCGGCCAGCCCCCAATCATGTAATACGCGGGTAGAAACGTGGCCTCCATCGAGCCCGTGCCGGTCCAGGCGCTGAAGGGGAGGTTGGCGACCGTCTTGAAAAGCCCCACCAACGTGCGGGGATCACCGATGCCGCTCTTGGCCGTGATGGTGTGGGGGATCGGGGTGCCGTAGTAGCCCCAGCAAAACAGCAGCCAAGGCAGGTAAAGCGCGGTGGTGACCAGGCCGGCCCGCACAAATGTGACAAGCAGCTGCCGGCGGTTGGCGCCGGTGCGCGCGGGGTCGTTGAACAACCAGATGCCCGCGCCGATCAGCCCGATGTAGATGAAGCTGTCCGGCCGCGACCACATCAGGCCCGCCCATGCAATGCCCAGGTGACGCCAGGCTTTCGGCCCCGGCGTCAGGTGGGCCCAGAGCGTGTAGGTCAGGAAGAGAATCAGGAACGCCGTCTCCATGCCGTTGATGGCGAAGTCCACGAGCTTGGAGTCGAGCGCGAGCCAGCCGATCATGAGGATCGCGGTCAGGCGGGCGTACCGCAGCGACTCGGTCAGGCGCAGGATCAGCAAGGCCGCGCCGCCCAAGGCAAAGCAGGACATCAGGCGGAAGATCCAGAGCGCGGCTGCATCGGAACTGTTGAACGTGAGCAGGCTGGCCACGGCGGGCAGCAGCACACCCAGCGGGGAGGTGAAGGTGTGCAGACGATCCCCCCAGTTGAAAACCAAGCCATGGCCCGTCGCGAGGTTCTTGCTCGAGCGATAAGTGATGTAGTAATCCTCCCAGACGTGGTGGGTGTAGAGCGCAAAAGCCGCGGCGATTCCGGCCACCAGCAGGAAGATCAAGGCTCGGGAGCGATAGGGTGTTTGCGTCTTCATCAAGCGGAAGTGGATTGGGCCAACTGGCTAAGTGATTCGACCCGATATTCAAGCCGCAAGCGGCCCGACACGGCAGGGTGTCCGGAAGAAGACAATCTCACCGGCGGGATCCGCCCGAGCGGATGCGGTTTACCCGAACAAAGCACTCTCTGAGGTCTGATTTGTTCGGCCTGTCGAACCGACACCCCTCGTCGCTGCGCGCCACCCCTTTTGATAGAGGGGAATGTCGATCCTTACACTCACTATCTCCTCAATAATCCTCGCAGCCGAAGTCCCTTCTATCAAGCCGGACCCATGCAGCTGAGCTGTCCTTTGGCTCTCATTCTCGCTCCACCAATTGGTGTGTGTAGGGGCGTCGCTTGACGACGCCCGCAAGGTCGCCGGCGATCAACCAATTCCCGGGCGCCGTCAAG
>Ga0075163_10004342_pt1 | contig 19045 bp, 12 predicted proteins | sample JI1023141ADNA_FD_71478 | JGI IMG/M metagenome (GOLD analysis project Ga0075163, IMG submission 71478) | Wastewater effluent complex algal communities from Wisconsin, to seasonally profile nutrient transformation and Carbon sequestration -... | ecosystem: Engineered > WWTP > Effluent > Algae...
GTCGCGCACGTAGTCGGCGGCCGAGGTGCGCGTCAGCATGTTGAGCGCGGCCTTGGCCATGTTGGTGTGCGGGTGCTTGTCGGTCTTGAAGCGGCGGTAGAACTGCCCCTCCATCGCCGAGACGTTGACGATGTGCGCGTCCTTGGTCGGCACCGCCATCATCAGCGGCTTGAGCCGGGCGTTCAGCACGAACGGCGCGATCGCGTTGACCAGCTGGACCTCGAGCAGCTCGGCGGTCGGCACGTCGGCCAGCGTCATCCGCCACGAGTTGGTGTCGCGCAGGTCGACCTGCTGCAGGTCGGCGTCGTAGTGGCCGGCGGGGAACAGGTGGCTGCCGCGCTCGAGGTCCTCGGCCAGGACCGGCACCTGCGACAGGATCGCCGCGCGCCACAGCCCGGTCGGCTCGCCGCTGGCGGTCGCCAGCGCCGCGCCGGCGTCGAGCATCGGCGTCGCGGTCGGATGCACGCCCCACCAGCGCGCCAGCATCGCGCGCTCGCGCGGGCCGACCTGCTCGGGGCCGACCGCCTCGCCGGCCAGCAGGTGATCGTAGAAGCCGCTGGGCCGGCGCACCGTCTGGCACGCGTTGTTGATCAACACGTCGAGCCGCGCCCAGTGCGCGCGGACGTGGGCGCACAGCGCCTCGACCGACGGCGTGTGGCGCAGGTCGCAGCCGAACACGTGGGCCCGCGTCGCCAGCTCCTCGCCGTCGGGCTCGGCGGCCAGCCGGCGCGCGGCGTCGACCGGGAACCGCGTGACGATGATCGTCTCGGCGCCGGCGCGCAGCAGCTTCTTGGCGATCTCGGCGCCGATCTTCACGCGCGCGCCAGTGACCAGCGCGACCCGGCCACGCAGATCGCTCGACTGCGTGCGCTTCTGCCAGTTCTCCTCGGCGCAGGCCGGGCACATCTGGTCGTAGAACCAGTGCAGCTCGTGGAAGTCGGCCTTGCACACGTAGCAGTTGCGCGCCTCGCGCACGCGCACCGCCACGGCGTCGTCGCGGCGCGCCTCGGCCTCGGCCCACGCGCCGCCGTCGGGCGACGCGTCGAGCGCCGCCGGATCGTCGATCAGCTCGCCGGGCGGCAACGCCGGCACCGCGCCGAGGTGGCTGAACACCGGCAGCTTGCGCAGCGCGCGGATGCCGGTGGCGTCGAGGATCGCCTGGTCGGCGGCCTTGGCCTCGGCCTCGACCTTCTTCGACAGCCCCTTGCGCATCGCCTTGCGCATGTAGCGATCGGGCCGCGACAGCTTGCCGGCGGCCACCATCAGCCGGCGGCGCAGCTCGTCGGACAGCTCGGCGACCCGGCGCGGCTCGTCGGCGAGGCCCTCGAGGAGGGCCACCAGGGCGGCGGGATCGGGAGGCGGTTCGGTCGACACCGGGGCAGCTCTTAGCACCGCCCTGGCCGCTCCGTATATATACGGTGCATGCGAACGCTGCTCTGCCTGGCCGCGGTGGCGGCGTGCTCGACGCCTCCGGCGCGCCCGGTCGCCCCCCCGACCGCACCGCCGGCGCCGGTCGCCGGTCCGCGCTACCACGCCACGATCCGCTGGACCGATCACGGCGTCCCGCACATCACCGCCGCCGACGTCGGTGGCCTCGGGTTCGGCCAGGGCTACGCCCAGGCCCAGGCCCACCTGTGCGAGCTGGCCGACGGCTTCGTCCGGGTCCGCGGCGAGCGCGCGCGCTACCTGGGCCGCGGCCCCGACGACGCGCACCTGAAGAGCGATCTGGTCCACCGCCACCTCGGCTACCTGGCCCGCGCCACGGCCGCGCTGCCGACCGCGTCGGCCGAGACCCGGGCGATGGTGGCCGGCTTCGCCGCCGGCTACTCGTACGCGCTGGCCAGGATGCCGGTCGCCGCGCAGCCCGCGGCGTGCCGTGGCGCCGCGTGGCTCGGGCCGATCACCGACGTCGACGTCGCCGCCTACGGCCTGTCGATCCAGGCGATCGCCTCGTCGCGGTTCTTCGCCGACGCCATCGCCGACGCGCGGCCCGAGCCGGCGGCCGGTCCCGCCGCGCCCGCCGCGCCCGCCGCGCCCGCCCCCACCGGCGGTGCGTCGAACGGCTGGGCGATCGGCGCCGATCGCACCGCCAGCGGCGGCGGCGTGCTGATCGGCAACCCGCACTTCCCGTGGCAGGGCGACCTGCTGTTCCACGAGGCGCACCTCACGATCCCCGGCGACCTCGACGTCTACGGCGTGTCGCTGCTCGGCACGCCGGCGATCCAGATCGGCACCACCGCGCACCACGCGTGGACCCACACCTTCTCGGCGTCGACCCACCAGGTCGTCTACCGCCTGAACCTCGCTCCGGACTCGGTGCTGCGCTACCGCCACGGCGACGAGACGCTGCCGATCGTCGCCACGCGCTACGCGATCGGCGTGCGCGACGACGACGGCGCGGTCCACGACGAGACGCTGATCGCGTACAAGAGCGCGGTCGGCCCGATGATCGCGGTCGCGGCCGGCCCGTGGTCGGCGGCCAGCGGCCACGCGTTCACGATGCGCGACGTCGCCGCCGGGTCGGTGCTGGCGCTCGATCAGTACCTGGCGATGGCGCGGGCGCCGTCGCGCGCGCAGTTCGAGGCCGCGCTGGCGCTGCACGGCACGCCGTTCGTCAACACCATCTACGCCGACGTCGACGGCGACGCGCTGTACGTCGACGGCTCGCGGGTGCCCGACCTGTCCGACGACGCCCTCGGGCGGTGGAAGCTGGTGCGCAAGCTGATCCCCGAGGTCGACGCCGCGTGGCGCCAGCAGCGGCTGGTGATCCTCGACGGCAGCGATCCGGTGAACGACCTGGCCGCCGACGATCCTCACGCGCCGGGCGCGGTGCCGTTCGCCGGCGTGCCGCGGATCCTGCGCCGCGACTACGTCATGAACGCCAACGACAGCTACCAGCACACCAACCCCGCCGCGCCCGAGGCCGCGGCGCCGCGGTCGCCGCTGTGGGGCGACGACGGCGATCATCCGTCGCCGCGCACGCTGGCCAACCTCGCGGCGCTGGCGCCGGGCGCCGGCGCCGCGGGCCCCGACGACCGCTTCACGCTCGACCAGGCGGTGGCGGCGATGCTGTCGAACCACTCGTTCGTGGCGGCGCGGCTCGCCGACGAGGTGCAGGCCGCGTGCGCCGCCAGGCCGCGCGGCGAGGCGGCCGCGACCACCGCGCAGCTCAAGCGCGGCTGCGCGGCGCTGGCCGGGTGGGACCGGCGGTTCGCCGTCGACAGCCGCGGCGCGGCGCTGTGGCGCGAGCTGACCCGCGCCCTGGCCAGCGGCGGCGGCGTGCCGTGGGCGCGCGGCTACGATCGCCAGGCCCCGCGGCTCACGCCCGACGGGCTCACCGTCGACGCCGCGGCGGTGCGCGCCGCGATCGCCGCGGCGACGACCGCGTTGACCGACGCCGGGCTCGCGCCCGACGTCGCGCTCGGCGACGTGCAGCGCGCCGCCGGCCCCGCCGGCGCGGTGGCGGTGCCCGGCGGCCGCGAGCTCGACGGCGTCGCCAACGTCGTGACCTCGAACCACTTCGACGCCACCGCGCTGCCCATCGCGCCGGTCGACGCACGCTACCCCGTCGACTTCGGATCGAGCTTCATCCTGGCGGTCGAGCTGACCCCGGCCGGGCGGACGGTGAAGGCGCTTCTGACCTACGGCAACTCGAGCGATCCGGCCTCGCCGTGGTATCGCGATCAGCTCGCATCGTTCGCCGCCGGCGCGCTGCGCTCGGTGCCCCTGACCGACGCCGCGATCGCCGCCGATCCCGCCTACCGACTCGAGGAGCTCGACGCACCATGACCCTCCGCTCGCGCCTGCGCGGCGCCGCCATCGCCACGTTCCTCGGCGCCGACGACGCCCGCCACGCCATCGCCGATCTCAAGCGCCGCGTCACCGGCGCCGCGCCCGGCGTCGACTTCTACTTCGACCTCAGCGACCCGGCGAGCTACCTGGCCGCCCAGGCCGCCGAGCGCCTGGCCGCGGCGTACCCGCTGCCGGTGCGGGTCCACGTGGTGTCGGGCCCCGCCGCCGACGTCGATCCCGCGCCGGCGCTGCGCGCGCTGCACGCGATCCGCGACGCCCACGACATCGCCGCGCGCTGGGACGTCGAGTTCCCGGGCAAGAAGCCGCTCGATCCCGGCGTGCTCAAGCGCGCCCACCAGGTGCTGATCAAGGCGCGCCCCGACGGCGAGCAGCTGGCCGTGGTGCTGGCCGTCGCCAAGGCGGTGTGGACCAACGATCAGAAGGAGCTGGTCGCGCTGACCGGCCGCCACGGCAACGAGGATCAGATGTCGGTCGCGCCGTTCCTGGCGACCGCCTACGACAAGCTGCGCCAGGCCGGCTTCTACCAGGGCGGCGCGTTCGCGTACCGCGGCGAGTGGTACCTGGGCGTCGAGCGGCTGCCCTACCTCGAGGCGCGGCTCGCCGCCGACACCGGCGCCACGCCGAGCCGGCCGCTGCTCGAGCGCCGCCCGGCCGGCCCGCCGCACAAGCTGGCGCTGCCCGCGGGGCGCCCGACGCTCGAGCTGTGGTTCTCGTTCCGCTCGCCGTACTCGTACCTGGCGATCGCGCAGATCGGCGCGATCGTCGCCGACCTCGACGTCGACCTGCGGCTGCGCCCGGTGCTGCCGCTGGTCGAGCGCGGCGCGCAGATGCCGCGGATGAAGGCGCTGTACATCGCCAAGGACGCGCACCGCGAGGCGCAGCGGCTCGGCATCCCGTTCGGCCACATCGCCGATCCGCTGGGCGCCGGCGCGCGCAACGCGATGGCGATCATGCCCGCCGCCGACGCCGCCGGCCGCGGCCTGGCGTTCGCCGAGTCGGCGATGCGCGGCGTGTGGGCCGAGGCCCTCGACCTGGCCAGCTACGTCGATCTGCGCACGATCGTCGAGCGCGCCGGCCTCGGCTGGGACGCCGCGCGCGCCGCGCTGGCCGACGCCACGTGGCAGACCGCCGCCGCCGACGCCGCCGCCGACCTCAACGCCGCCGGCCTGTGGGGCGTGCCGAGCTTCCGCATCGGCGACTACGCGAGCTGGGGCCAGGATCGCCTGCCGTACCTCGTCGATCGCGTCCGCGCCCACCGCGCGGCGTGAGCGCGACACCCGGCGGCGGGTCGCCGACAGTCACCGGCATGCCGATCTGGTGACCTTCGCGCCGGGGTGAAGCGCGCCTGCGACCGGTGCGACGCCGGTGCGGCAGTGGCGGGCGCGCGCGATCTGCGTTAGGCACGAGCGATGCGCCGCTGGCTGTGCCTCGCCGTCCTCGCCGCCGCCTGCACCCACCACGCGTCGGTCGCGCGCGACCTGACCACGACCAGCGAGCGCTCGGGCTGGCTCGCCACCGGCCGCCACGCCGAGGCGGTGCGGCTGTGCCACGACTTCGCGATCGCCTACCCGGCCGCCGCTCGCTGCGAGACCTTCGGCACGTCGTCGACCGGCCGCGAGCTGGTGGCGCTGGTGCTGTCGCGCCACGGCTTCGACCCGGCCGCCGACGCGCGCGCCGGGCGGCCGGTGCTGTTGATCGAGGCCGGCATCCACGCCGGCGAGATCGAGGGCAAGGACGCCGGCTTCTGGCTCGCGCGCGATCTGGTCACCGGCGCGGCGCTGCCCGAGCTGCTCGACGCCGCCACCGTGGTGTTCGTGCCGATCTTCAACGTCGACGGCCACGAGCGCTTCGGCGCCAACAACCGCCCCAACCAGCGCGGCCCCGAGGAGATGGGCTTCCGCACCAACGCCGCCGGGCTCAACCTCAATCGCGACTTCGTCAAGGTGGACACGCCCGAGATGGCGGCGCTGCTCGGGCTGTGGCGGCGCTGGGATCCGACGCTGTTCGTCGATCTGCACACCACCGACGGCGCCAAGTTCGAGCACGACGTCGCGGTGATGGTGGCGCCCAAGGCCAGCCGCGGCGACGACCTCGAGGCCGCCGGCCGCGCGCTGCAGGCCGCGCTGATCGAGCGCGTGACCGCCGCCGGCCACCTGCCGCTGGCGTTCTATCCGTCGTTCGACGTCGACGACGATCCGAGCTCGGGGTTCACCGACGGCGACGCGCCGCCGCGCTTCTCGCAGGCCTACGCGACGACCCGCAACCGGCTGGGCATCCTGGTCGAGACCCACTCGTGGCGGACCTACCCCGAGCGGGTCGCGTCCACCCGCCACGTCCTCGAGGCGGTGCTCGCCGAGGCGGCGGCCCACGGCCGCCACTGGCGCGACGTCGAGGCCGCGGCCGACGCCGCCGATCGCGGCGTGGCCGGCAAGCGCGTCGTGCTGATGTCGCGCGGTGATCCCGCGGCGCCGCGCACGATCGACTTCCGCGGCTACCGCTACCAGCGCGTGCCGTCGGAGGTGTCGGGCGGCACCTGGACCCAGTACGACGAGACCCAGCCTGAGGTCTGGCACCTGCCGCTGCGCGACCACCTGGTGCCGGCGCTGACGCTCACCGCGCCGGGCGCGGGCTACGTGATCGACGGCGGCTACGCGGCGGCGATCGCGCCGCGCCTCGCCGCCCACGGCCTGCGCTACCAGCAGGTCGCCGACGACGCCGACCTCGACGCCGAGGTGTGGCGGATCGCGCGGCCGACCTTCGGCAGGACCTTCGAGGGCCGCACCGCCGCGACCATCACCGGCGCGTGGACGCGCGAGCGGCGGCGCGCGGTGCACGGCGCGATCTTCGTGCCGGTGGCGCAGCCCGGGGCGCGGCTGATCCTGCACATGTTCGAGCCGAGCGCGCCCGACGCGCTGGTGGCGTGGGGGCTGTTCAACGCCGCCCTCGAGCAGAAGGAGTACATGGAGCCGTACGTCGCCGAGGAGGTCGCGCGCGGGCTGCTGAAGGATCCGGCGATCGCCGCGGCGTTCGCCGAGGCGCTCAAGGATCCGGCGTTCGCCGCCGATCCGGCGCGGCGCCTCGACTGGTTCTACCGGCGCAGCCCCGCGTGGGACGAGCGCATGGGCCTCATCCCGGTGTTCCGCGTCGACGCCGCGCCGCCGCTGGCGCCGTAGCGCCTCACGGCCGCGCCGCGAACCGACGCTGGCGCCGCCGCCACAGCGCGACCGCCAGCGCGATCAGCCCGAGCCCGCCGATGGCGCCCCCGACCACTGCGGGCCACGGCGTGTGGTGGCGCGGCAGGTAGCGCCGGGCCCGCGCGAAGTCGGGCGCCGGGCAGTCGATCCCGAAGTCCATCGACACCGCCGCGGGGCCGGTGCGGACGTAGCGCCGCCACAGCCCCTGCTCGCGCTCGGCGTCGGTGGTGTGCACGTAGGTCGCCGCCTGGCACAGCGCCATCGCGTAGGCCTGCGAACGGTGCGGCAGGCGATCGGCCGCGGCCTCGGCGAGATCCGCCGCCAGGTGGCGGTAGTGGTAGCGCCGCGGGCTGGCCGGCTGGCTGGCGAGGAAGCGCCCCACCTCGAGCGGCGAGCCCGGGCCGAGGCGCTCGACGCGGGTGACCTCGTGGCCGTTGTCGACGTCGGGATCGGGATCGGTGTCCTCGATCCAGTCCCAGCGCGCGTCGGGATCGTACTGCGCCTCGTACATCGCCCAGTCGGGCGCCGAGGCGGTGCCGAGGATCTCCAGGCCGTCCTGCCGCGCGAACAGCGACGCGGTGTACAGGTGCTCGGCCTGCGCGATCGGATCGTCGGTCTGCGTCGCCGCGGTGCGCGCCGCCGCGTAGGCCATCGCCGGCGCCCGCGCGCTGGCCGGCAGGTAGGCCAGCGCCTCGGCGTAGCGACCGGCGCGCATCATCCGGCGGCCGAGGATCGCCGCGAGCACGTCGGCGTCCATCGTCCACGGCTCGGGCTCGGCCGGCGCGCCGGCGTCGAGCGCGCGGACGAAGCGCGCCAGCTCGTCGATCGTCACCACCCGCTCGGCGAGGTACGCGACGTCGCTGGGGTACACGCCGCGCGCGCCCCACAGGTGATCCAGCGCGTCGGCCCAGCGCCCGTCGGCCAGCGCCACCAGCGCGCGCTCGCCGCGCACGCGGTCGCTGCGCTGCGGATCCCAGCAGCCGTCGTAGCCGTCGTCGGGATCGCACGCGACGGCGCGCGTGGCGTAGCCCGCCTCGGCGGCGGCCAGCGCGCGATCCGCGCCCGCGCGATCACCGGCGCGCAGCGCCAGCTTGGCCCGCACCCAGCTCGTCAGCGGGCTGGCCCCGGCTCGCGCGACCAGCGCCGTCGCGCGATCCCACTGGCCCTCCTGGTACGCGATCACCGCGAGCCGCTCGGGCGCCGCGAGGTGCCGCGCCGCGAGCAGCCCCTGCCACACCCGCGCGGCCTCGTCGTCGGTGAGCTCGGCGCGCCGGGTCGCCAGGTACGTCGCGATGACCGCCTGACCGGTCGGGTCGGCGATCAGCGCGGCCTCGGCGCCGTCGGCGATCGCCGCGCGCACCACGAACAGCAGCGACGGCGCGGCGCTCGGGTGGCCCAGCGCGGCCTGCTCGGCGTACAGCTTCACCGCCGTGACCCGATCGCCTTGCTCGAGGTACAGCCGCGCCTCCTGGCCCAGGCTCGACGCCGCGAGCCCGGCGTCGTCGGCGTAGCCCTCGTCGACCAGCCGGCGCACCTGGCGGTAGAAGCCGGTGCCGTCGGGCCAGCCGCGGGTGCGGCCCAGCATGTACGACGCCCACGTCGAGCGATGCCGGCGCTCGGCCGGCGGCAGCGCGAGCACGCCTTCGTAGTCGCCGGCCAGGTAGCGGCGCCGCTCCTCGGTGTCGACGTCGTCGACCTCCACCGGCTCGTCGCCGACCACCGGGTAGCGCTGGCGCGGCGTCACCAGCTCGCCGACCTCGACGAGGAAGCGCCCCTCGGGCAGCTCGGCCAGCACGCGGCTGCGCGCGCCGAGCAGCGAGGTCGGGAAGTCGGGCCCGCACGCGGTCGCCGGGCGCTCGGGGCCGAGCACCGCGGCCAGCGCGATCACCAGCCCGACCGACACGCTCCGCACAGCTTCACATCGCATCGATCGAGACCTCCTGGCCGGTCGCCCAGCCGATCACCACCTCGTCGCCCGGTTGCAGCTCGCGGCGCGGCGCCAGCCACGCGCGCGGCGTCGGCGCCGGCAGGTAGCCGCCGACCAGATCGCTCGCGGCCACGTCGCCGCCGACGCGGACGTCGGGCCAGCGCCCGGCGCGGGTGCCGCCGTTGCGCAGGACCAGGTCCCAGCCCTCGGCCTGGCGGCGCACCGCGTGGGCGGTGATCCGCTCGACCAGCGGCGCGCCGCTGATCACCGCCGCCAGCGTCGCCGCCGACCACGCAGTGCGATCGCCGGCGACCGGCAGCCGGAACCACGCCACGCCCCGCACCCCGGGCACCGGCCGCCGCTCGAGGGCGCGCACGAACCCGGCCACCTCGTCGGGCTCGGCGCGGACCGGCGCGCCGCCGATCGTCACCGCGTAGGTCGGCAGCGCGACCCGCAGCCGCGCGCCCGGCACCGCCGCCGCGAACCGCGCGAGGTCGCGGCGCGCAGTCGCCGCCGCGAACACCGCCGGCGCGCGCACCGCGTGGACCTGCACGACCAGCTCGTCGACCGCCGCCGCCACCGCCGGCAGCGCCGGCGCATCGGCCCAGGTCGGCAGCGCGGTGATCGACCACGCCAGCGGCGCCGGCGGGCGGTTCGCCGCCAGCCACCGCGCGTAGTCGGCCAGCGCCGCGGTCGCGCAGTCGTGATCGATCTCCAGCCCGACGACGTCGACGCCCGCCGCCCGCCAGCGCGCGACCTGCGCCAGCGCCGGCGCCAGCGACAGGCCCGCGACCAGCCGCGCGCCGTCGACCCGCACCACCGCGATCACCGGCCGCCGCGCCGCCACCAGCGCCGCCACCGCGACCGCCGGCGTCGCCATCGTCGCGGCGGTGTCGACCTCGGCGACCAGCACCCGCAGCCGGCCGATCGCCGCCGGCGGCGCCGCCACCGACGCCGCCACCGCGCCGGTCCACGCGCGCTGCCAGACGTACGCGTCGTGCTCGAGCCGCGGCCCCGCCGCCGGCGCCCGGCCACAGCCGAGCGCCACCACCGTCAGGGCGACGAGCCACGCGCGCGCGCGCACGATCGCGGCAACGCGCCACCGCGCGTCGCTATTTCACGGCGCTCACGCCGCGAAGGTCGCCTGGTGCCACGCGCACAGCGGCGCCAGGCCGTCGAACACCACGTCGGCGCCCGCCGCCTCGAGCGTCGCCCGATCGTCGGCGCCGGTGGTGACCGCGACGACCTTGGCCCCGCAGGCCCGCGCCGCCGCGACGTCGTGGATCGTGTCGCCGACCACCACCGCCGTGTCGCCGGCGCCGACGCCGCTCTTGGCGATCGCCACCGCCACCAGCTCGGCGCGATCGGTCGAGTCGCAGCCGTAGCCGCCGAAGCCGAAGTGGTGGGCCAGCCCGGCCGCCTCGAGCTTGGCCCGGGCGCCGGCGGCGACGTTGCCGGTGGCGACGCCCAGCCGCACCTCGGGGCGCGCGCCCAGCCAGGCCAGCACCTGGTCGGCGTCGGGCAAGACCCGCAGCCGGGTCGGCAGCTCGCGCCCGAGCTCGGCGAGGTAGTCGGCGAGCACGAGGTCGATCTCGCCGGGCTGCGGCTCGCGCCCGAGCGCGCGCACGATCAGCTGGCGCACGATCCAGCCGTCGGTGCGGCCGCCGAACGCCACGCCGCGGGCGGCGTCCTCGACGCCGTAGCGCGCCCGCATCACCGCGGCCAGGGCCCGCGCCCCGGCGCCGCCGGCGCGCAGCAGCGTGCCGTCGATGTCGAACAGGTACGCGATCACGGAGGCGGCGCGCTGTGGGTCCAGCGGTTGACCGCGGCCAGGAGGCCGTCGAAGGTGTCGCGCATCGCCCACGCCTTGGCCGCCGGCGCGGTCAGCGTGCTGACCCGCAACAGGCCGGCGCCGAACGCGTCGCGGATGCCCTTGCAGGTCGAGCCCTGCTCGAACTTGATCGCGGTGGCCTCGTAGATCTTGAAGCAGCCCTCGTGATCGCCGCGGTTGTACAGCGGCGCGCCGACCGAGATCGCCGAGTCGATCGCCGCGACCGCGTCGGCCACCGCGGTCGGCTCGCAGCCGGCGAAGATCGACAGCGGGTGATCGGGCACCTTGCGCTCGATGGTCACGCCGTCGACGACGATCGGCTGGACCCGCGGCCGGGTCAGCTCGGCGAACTCGGCGACGTCGAGGTCGCGCGGCGGCTGCCGGAACAACGCCTGGACGTAGTTCGACGGCATCCCGAAGTTGAGGTTCTGGCCCTCGGTGAACACCGCGGTCGACACGCCGATCACCTGGCCGAACGCGTTGAACAGCGGCCCACCGCTCGACCCTTGCGAGATCGGCGCCGAGATCTGCAACAGCTTGATCCCCGGCGCCACCTGCCGCACCGACGAGATCAGCCCGTCGGACACGGTGTAGTCGAGGACCCCCAGCGGGTTGCCGATCGCCAGCACCGGATCGCCGGCCGCGACCTGATCGCTGTCACCGAGCGCCAGGGTCGGCAGCGGGTGGCCGGCGGCGACGCCCAGGAGCGCCAGGTCGTGATCGACGTCGACCCCGACGATCCGCTCGACGGTCAGCGTCGTGCCGTCGAGCAGGCGCACGGTGATCGGCGCGCTGGCCGCGACGACGTGCAGGTTGGTGGCGATGACGCCGCCGCCGTCGATCACGAAGCCGGTGCCGACCTTGTCGGTGCCGGCCTCGATGCGGACGATCGCCGGCTTGGACTTCTCGACGATCTGCTTGGGCGTGAGGGGCGCGGGGGCGGGCGCGGCCGGCGCCGGCGCCGCCTTGCCGCCGCACCCGACCGCCGCCGCGACGCAGACAGCCATGACCAGGCGAGCGCTCACCCGATCATCCTAGCACCGCCGGGGCCTCACACCAGCGCGGCGCCGACCACGCGGGCCAGCCCGAGCCAGCTCGGCGCCAGCTCCTGGCGGATCATCCGGCGCGCCACCGGCACCGCGCGCGGGTTGCCGGTGAACCACAGCGGCCGCGGCCGCACCACCAGCGGCCCGCGCAGGATCGTCTTGTCGACGTTGGCGATCATATAGGTGTTGTGCACCCAGCCCAGGCCGCTCTGGACGTCGCGCAGCGACGCCGACGGGTGACCGCCCCACGGCAGCGAGCCGACGCCGAAGCCGAGCGCGGGCCAGTGGTTGACGGCGACCGTGCCGTAGCGCAGCTCGGTGATCGCGCGCTCGAGCGCCGGCGCGACGCCGGGGTCGCGCTCGTGGCCGGGGGCGACGCACACCGTCGCCGACAGCGTGCCCCACAGCCGCTCGTTGCAGAACCGGGTCGCGGCGGCCAGGAACTCGACCGGGTCGCCGACCGGCAGCACGACGTCGGACACCATCGCGCAGAACGGCTCGACGGTGAGCACCGGATCGGCGGCCGCGGGATCGACGCCGCGCACGATCGTCCACGGCAGCTCGCCGGGGCCGGCGCCGCCAGCGAGCACGAGGTCGCGGCCCGCGGTCAGCCGGGCGTAGCGCGCGAACGCGCCCGGGTAGTACGCGGCGCGCGGCGGCGTCGCCGCCAGCGCCCGCGCCACCAGGCCCCAGAACGCGTCGTGCTGCGGCCAGCCGTGGGCGCTGACGACCACCTTGGCCGCGTTGCAGTTGAACGACGCGTTGTTGGTGATCATCGTCGCCAGGTTGGCGGCCATGAACGCCAGCTCGCCGTCGGCGTAGTCGGCGGGCACGATCACCACCGGGCTGACGTTGCCCAGCTCGCTCGAGATCGGCTTGGTCAGCACCGGCTCGCCGTCGGCCTGCCGCCGCGCGCGCGCCGGCCCCGGCGGCCCCCAGACGATCCGGTCGTGGGTCTCCGCCGAGCCGGTGAGGTGGACCTCGTCGACCGCGGGGTGCTCGACCAGGTACTGGCCGACGTCGGCGCCGCCGTAGACGATCCGCAGGTAGCCGGCGTCGCACAGCGGCGCCAGCGCCCGCTCGAGCAGCGGCCCGGCCCACTCGTTGACCGGGTTCATCTTGAGCAGCGCGACGTACCCCTCGACGAACAGCTTCGACAGCACGTCGAGGGCCGGGATCGACGACGCGTTGCCGGCGCCGAGGATCACCACCACGCCACCCTCGGGATCGCGCTGCCGGTAGAAGCCGGCCTGGCGCTGCGCGGCGTCGGCGCGGGTCACGCCCGGCGCCAGGAGGACGCAGCCGGTGAAGCCGCGGAACGCCATCCGATCGAGGTTCGACACCGGGAACGCCTCGATCTCGACCCGGCCGTCGGGGCGGGTCACGCCGCCGGTGCCCAGCGGCGGGCGACCGCGGCGAGCGATCGCCTCGAGGCTGTCGCCCAGCAGCCGGGCCAGCCGCAGGGTCGGCAGCGGCCCGGCGATCCACTCCTCCGCCTGGTAGGCGCCGACCAGGCCCTTGGCCTTGCACCCGGTCGCGACCCACGCCTCGGCGCAGTCGGCGATCCGCGGCATGCACGCGCGCACCAGCGCCGCCTTGGCCGCCGGCGCCAGCCGGGCGAACGGCCGGGCGCGATCGCGCAGCGTCGCCAGCGCCGCGTCGAGCTGCGCGCGCTCGGTCGGCAGCGCGCTGGCCGTCGGCGGGATGGGCGCCGCGTCGGGCGACGGCCGCGGGGGCGCGATCGGAGAGGCCATGGGCCACTGTACCGCGAGCGGCGGCGCCGCCGACCTGTGGTACTCACCGGCGATGTCCCTGACTGGCAAGCAACGCCGCCACCTCCGCGCCCTCGGTCACGAGCTGGCGCCGGTGGCGCAGGTGGGCAAGGGTGGCCTCTCCGCCGCGGTGATCGCCGCGGTCGACCGCGCGCTGGCCGACCACGAGCTCGTGAAGATCAAGCTGCTCGAGAGCCTCGACGTGGATCGCGACGAGGCCGCGGCGCAGCTGGCCGCGGGCACCAAGGCCGAGATCGCGCAGGTGCTCGGCCGCACGGTGCTCTTGTACCGCCCCGATCCCGACGAGCCGCGCATCAAGCTGCCGAAGGCGGCGCGCGCGGATATTAACGAAGACTGAACACCGGCGCGCGAACCGCATGTGCGGCGCACCGCGCGAGTGGACAAACTTTGCACACCGCGCGCGCGACGCGAGCGTGGCGTCCTCGCGACCGACTGTGACATCATCGTCCCACGTCCGTCGCCGTCATGACACCGCCCTCCTCCACCGCGACCGCGCGTGATCAAGACGCGCAGCTGACCGCGCACCGGCGCGAGGACAAGTACCTGCTCTCGGCCGACGCCGCCAAGGCGGTCGCCGCGGCGGCCAACCGCCACCTGACGCCGCACCGCTTCCGCGGCGACGGCGCCAACCTGTTGCCGGGCGCGCGGCACTTCGTCACGACGATCTACTTCGACACGCCGAGCCGCGAGCTGTTCCACGCGGCGCACGGCCACAGCCAGCACCTCAAGCTGCGGGCCAAGGAGTACTACGACCTCCACCCCGACCTCACCGAGACCGCCACCGACATCGCCGAGCTGGTGCGGTTCCAGCCGATCGTCTGGCTCGAGGTGAAGAGCAAGGACGCCGGGTTCACCGGCAAGCAGCGCATCGGCATCCCCAAGGTCGACGTGCCGGCGTTCTTCGCCGAGGGCAAGCTGACGCCGGCGATGCTGCAGATCCACGAGGCCACCTACGGCGGCGACGCCACCGCCGCGCTCACCGCGGTGGCCCGGCTGTGCGCGAGCTGTCGCGAGCCGCTGCGCGCCGACTGCCTGGTCAGCTACCGGCGCCAGGCGTGGCAAGACGACGCCGGCGCGCTGCGGCTGACGATCGATCACGGCCTGGCGTTCTTCCGGCCGCCGCCCGATCTGTGGCAGCGGCGCAAGGCGCTGGTGCGCGAGTCGCTGGGCACGCCGGTCGCCGCCGAGGCGCGCAAGGTGCTCGAGGTCAAGACCCGCGGCCCGGCGCCGGCGTGGCTGGCCGAGCTCGGCCTGGCGCCGATCGAGTTCAGCAAGTTCGAGGCGGCCTCGACCGCGATCCATGGCTGACCCCGCTCGCCGCCGCAGCCGCGCGCGCCTGCGCACCGCGCTGGGCTGGGTGCTCACGCTGACGATCGTGCTGTACTCGATCGTCGACTGGGGCGACGACGACGACGACCGCATCGCCGCCGCGGCCGGCGACGGCGACGGCGACGACAAGCTGCGCATCCGCACGATCAGCGACGCCGAGGTCAGCCCCGGCGACGCGGTGGTGGTGCGGTTCGACAACGCCGACGACGAGCTGCCGATCGGCGCGCGCGTCGCCGGCGAGGCGGCCACGATCCTCGATCGCCGCGCGCATTCGCTGGTGGTGCGCATCCCCGACGACGTGGCGCCGGGCCGCGCGCCGCTGCGCCTGGTCCAGGGGGCGCGCAAGAGCAAGTCGTGGGACCTGCTGGTCCGCCCGCCGCGCCACGGCAAGCTGGTGGCCAAGGTGATCGGCGGGCTGGCGCTGTTCTTCTACGGCTTCGGCGTGCTGGCCGCCGGGTTCCGCGGGCTGGCCGGGCGCCGGCTGCGCCAGCAGCTAGGCCGCCTCACCGGGGCGCCGACCCGCGCGGTCGGCGTCGGCGTCGCGGTCGGCGCCGCGACCCAGCTCACCACCACCGCCACCGCGGTGACGGTCGGGCTGATCGAGGCGCGCCTGCTGGCGCTGGGGCCGGCGCTCGCGCTGCTGGTCGGCGCCCAGCTCGGCGCGTCGCTGGTCGGCGCGCTGTTGCCGCTGGGCTTCACGCGCGAGAGCCTCGAGATCGTCGCGATCGGCGTGGCCTGGACGGCGGTCGCCAACACCCGCCGCACCCGCGCCGTCGGCCAGGCGATCCTCGGCGTCGGGCTGGTGCTGTACGGCCTGCGGCTGCTGCAGTCCGGCATCGATCCGCTGCTCGCCGATCCCAAGCTCCTGACCTACGTCGGCTACCTCCGCGACGACGGCGTCCTGCCGATGCTCTTGGCGGCGGCGGTGGGCGTGCTGGGCGGGCTGGTGTTGCAGGGTCCGGGGCCGGTGTACGGCCTGGGCCTCGGCCTGGCGCAGGTGTCCGGCGCGCTGTCGCTCACCAACCTGCTGGCGATCCTCGCCGGCACCAACCTCGGCGCCGCGATCGGCATGGCGATCGTCGCCGGCGCCAGCGCGCGCCACCGGCCGCTGGTGCGCCCGCAGCTCGCGTTCGGCGCGATCGCCACCGCGGTGACGCTCGCGCTGGTGCCGGCGGTCGCGGCGCTCGCCGACGCGATCGTGCCCGGCGATCCGGCGCGCCTCGACTACCGCCACGCGGTGATGCTGCCCAACCTGTCGGCCCACCTCGCGGTCGGCTTCACGCTGGCGCAGCTGACGATCACCGCCGCGTGGACCGCGCTGGCGGTGCCGCGGCTCGCGCGCGCGGTCGGTCAGCACAAGCCGCGAGCGGCGAGCGAGGCGTCGGTCGCCACGGCGCAGCCCGAGCTGGCCGGGGCCTTCGAGCGCCACAAGGCCGCGCTCGACGCCTGCCTGGCCGCCGCGACCTCCGGCGAGCGGGTCGGCGCCGAGCTCGAGGTCGGCCTGGCCGAGACCCGGACGGTGGTCGAGGAGCACTTCGCCGCGCTGGCCAGCGCCGAGTCGTCGCCGACGATCGATCGGCTGCGCCGCGCGGTGCTCGGGACGCTGCAGCTGCAGCGCGCGATCGAGCAGGTGGTCCACGTCACCGAGCTGGGCGTCGAGCGCGGCCTGGCGCTGACGCCGGAGGAGCAGGCCCGGATGGCCGCGCTGCATCGCCTGGCCGCGACGTCGCTCGCCGCGCTGGCGGCCGCCGCCGACGGCCAGCCGCTCGACATCGAGGCCGCGCGCGGCCGCGAGATCGAGATGAACCTGCTCGAGGCCGAGTCGCGCGCCACGCCGACGGCGCCGCTCGGCCGGCGCCGCAACGAGTCGACGTCGGTACGGCTCGGCCTGGCCGAGCTGGTCGACGCCTACGAGCACGTCGGCAACCACCTGTTCCGGGTCGCCAAGGCCCTGGCCGAGGAAGACGATGACGACGACTGATTCGAGCCCCACGCCGGACCGCCGCGCCACGCTGATCGTGTTCGAGGGCATCGACGGCAGCGGCAAGACCACGCTGTCCAACGCGGTGGCCGCCGCGCTGCGGGCGCAAGGCCTCGCGGTGGCCCACGTCCGCGAGGGCGGCAACTTCGCGTCGCAGGTGACCCAGGGCATCCGCGAGTTCGGCCGCGACGCCAAGAACGTGGCGATGTCGCCGCACGCCGAGCTGTTCGTCTACCTGGCCCGCGAGATCCAGCTGCTCGACGAGGCCACCGCGCCGGCGCTGGCCGCCAACGACGTGGTGATCGCCGATCGGTTCTTCTACACCGCCGAGCTCCTGGCCACCGCGGGCCGCGGCCTGACCGAGGCCGAGGTCGCGCCGGTGGTGGCCGCGGCCAAGCGCGGCGTCGAGCCCGACCTGGTGGTGCTGGTCGACGTCGATCCCCACGTCGCGCGGGCCCGGCGCAAGGTGTCGAAGGTCGGCAAGTACGACCCGCGGCCGCCGTCGCGCAAGGGCCTGGCCGGCGTCGGCCTGCAGTTCCGGCTGCGCGACGGCTACCGCGCGCGCGCCGCCCGCGAGCCCGAGCGGTGGATCGTCGTCGACAACACCGAGGCCGAGCTGCAGACGGTGATCGACGGGCTGATCGCCGCGGTCGGCGCGCGCCGCGCCAAGGACGTGGCCGCGGCCCGCGCGTGTCTGCCCGCGCCGATCTACCGCCGCCCGGCGACGACCTTGCCCGACGCCGCGGCGGCGCTCGGCGCCTGGCTCGACGCCCGCGCCACCCGCGAGCCGGCGCTGGCCGCGTACCTGGTCGGCGGGCTGACCGGCCCCGAGTGGGATCCGCGGCGCCGCGCGCTGGCGGCGGTCGCGCCGCTGGTGATCGCCAGCGACCTGCGCAACCTGCAGGACGACACGTCGTGGGCGCTGCGCGCCGAGCTGGCGTCGCTCGCGCCCGGCCCGATCGCGCGCTCGTACCTGTCGGCCACCAACCCGCTGGCGCTGACGCCGGTCGATCCGGCCCGGGTGCCGTTCGCCCAGGCGCGGGTGCTCGAGCTGTTGCCGCAGGCGCGGCGCGAGGTCGCCGGCGGGCTGTGGGGACGCGACGACGACTTCGCGTGGACCGTGCGCGCGCAGCTCACCGGCGACGACCTGCTGCGCTCGGTCGGCGGCGTCCCCGGCGAGCGCGCGTGGGCGATCCGCGCGGCGTGGCTGGCGGCCGCCGGCGGCGACGCCGCGTTCGCCGCGTACCCGACCGCCCACCTCGCGTGCGGCGCGGTCGGCGCGCTCGCCGACGAGCAGGCCTGGAGCTGGCGCGCCGCGGCCCGCGACGCCGCGCCGGTGTCGGCGCTGTCGTCGCTGTACGGCGTCCACGACGATCGCGCCTGGAAGTGGCGCCGCAAGTGGCTCGCCCGCGCCACCAAGACCGTGCTCGGATCGATCGGCGGCGTCGACGAGCCCCGCGCCTGGGCGCTGCGCGAGGCCACGGTCGCGCGCTGCCCCGAGGCCCTCGACTCGATGCGCGGCCTCGACAGCGCGCCGGCCTGGGCGCTGCGCGAGGCCGGCCTCGCCACCTGGCCGATCGCCGCGGTGAAGTCGTTGGGGCCGCTCCTGCTCGGCGAGCGCGGCCGCGCGCTCCTCACTACGCAGCTCGTCCGACTTCCGGACAGCCTGGCGCTGTGGCGGCTGGCCGCCCAGACCCTGGCCCGCGGCAGCGCCGACGCCGACGACTAGCCGAGCGCCAGCGAGGCTACGCTCTGGGGCAATGAGGTACAGCCTCCTACAGCCTCCTAGCTAGCGCCAACGCGCGCATGGCCCGACCAGGGGGCTCGACGCGCCCACGGACCGGCCGGTCACGCGAGCGTCAGCGAGCCTGGGCTCCGGCCAGGCTTGCCTCGCCCGCCGCAGCATCGAGGTGACCGCCACCCTGAGACGCGTGGCCGCGTGCCCGACGGGTCCGGCCAGGCGTCCCCCACTGCCCTGAACAGACTCGGTGATCCCTGACGCTTCGTTCGCGGATGATCCCTGACAGCCAGTCCGCGCTGACGGACCGCGTGATCGCGTGGGCGGCCCGGCGGCAACGGCGAGGTCGCGCGGCCGAGCCCGCGCCAGCGGGCTCACCGCCGCTCGCCAGCC
>Ga0075163_10004343_pt1 | contig 19035 bp, 14 predicted proteins | sample JI1023141ADNA_FD_71478 | JGI IMG/M metagenome (GOLD analysis project Ga0075163, IMG submission 71478) | Wastewater effluent complex algal communities from Wisconsin, to seasonally profile nutrient transformation and Carbon sequestration -... | ecosystem: Engineered > WWTP > Effluent > Algae...
CGCCACGCTGCGGCATCACCGCGCTCCGCGTTGAGCGCCGTGATGGCCTGCTTCACATCGCTCCAGTCGCGCCCGGCCCGGTTGGTTTCTTTGATGAACGCGCTCTCCGCAAAGTATTTGAGCGTTGCGGCACCGCCCTCTGCCCGATACAGGTTTCCATCCGAAGCGCCGAACCTCACCGCGAGCATCGGCTCATCGGGAACTTCGACGACGGTGTAGAGCCCGAAATAGGTGCAGCCGCGGCCGCTGTCGACATAGATCCGATAGAACGCGGAGCGCGGGCTGTGCGCGCTCTGATCGCGGAAGATCTCGCCCGCTGCGCGCTGGCGCAAGAGCGACGAGTCGCCCGCCCCATTGCCCAGTGAGAGCGCCCGAAATCCATAGATGCGCTGATCTCTGACCTCTGGATGGCGACCCGCCAGCCCGTCAAAGCGCAGCTCGAACGGCAGCTTGCCGACCCCTGCCCGCAGCGTCTGCGCCAGCGGCGCTCCGCGCGGCACAAACAGCGCGACGTGGCTCCACTTCTTCCCCGCGAACTCGACCGTGCACGGCACGCGCAGAGACTCGCGGCCTGGCTCGCGCCGCTCCTCTTGCAGCGCCCGCCAGTCGGCAGGATGCACGATAAGGTCCATCCGATTGACCTGCCCCTGCGGCAGCACGCGGTCGTAATCGGGAGTTCCTCTTGCCGTGTGACTCTCTTCGCTCCAGCCCAGGGTCGAGAGCGCGGGTGCGGTTTCGAGCGCGCCCTCTTTGCATGCAGTCAGCGCCAGAAACAGGAGCAGCGAGGGCAGCGGCGAGTTGAGTCGCGATCTAAATCGATAGGTAAACATCGTTGTCCTTTCTTGGGTCTGGCCACGACCATCCGCGGCCATGCCGCAGGCAAGGCAACGACGCGAGATCGCAGCGAGAACGGCGCAAACAGGGGAGGCTCCCCGGTTCGCAGCAGGCGCCCGCTCAGAGCGCCCGTTTCATTGCATGACCAGCTGCTGTGTGGATGACAAGCGAAGGCCCCAGGTCGTTAGGAGCCTTTTTCGCAAAAGTTCAATGTTGGAAGCGAAGCGGAAGGGATGGGAGGGGAAGCGCTGCTGGCTCAGGGATGATCGGGAGCAGGTTGATGATGCGGAGGCGGCGCACCTGCGGGCGACGGCGGTCCCGGCGGCCCCGGCGGCCCGAGTGGTCCCGGCGGTCCCGGTGGCCCCGGCGGTCCCGGCGGTCCCTCCATGCCCGGTGGGAATCCGTCCGGACCGTGGCGCGGGAAGCCCATGCCCGGACCTCCGGGACCTATGGGCCCGCGCATCGGACGGCGCGCCTTGAGCTCATCGAGCTTCTTCTGCTGCTCTGGACTCAGGACTGCGCGGATCTCCTGCTCCATCTGCTCCTGCACCCCGCGGATCTTGGGAAAGGTCTCGCGCATGATTGCGTGCAGCTTGGGCTGATGGCGCTCGCTGATCTCCCACGTCTGCTTTTGCTGCTCAGCGCTCAGCCCGAGCTCATCGAGCATGTGAAAGATCGGTGGTGGCGGGAGGGGCGGACGGAAGGGCATCACCCAATAGAGCAGTCCCGCCCCGAGCGCCGCGCCCGCGAGGAACGTGCCCAGGATGACCAGCGCAGTCATCACGCGAATCTGACTTGGCGACGAGTCATCGGTAGCCATAGGTATCTCCCATCACTTCTATGAGCTGCTCCGCCGCATGCGCATCGCCCTTTTCCAGCCACTGCGACATCGCCTGCGCCAGCTCCGTCGGCTGGGGCTGCGTCGGCCGGGCCAGCAGGGCACCGATCCACACCACCAGCGCTAGCGAAGCCGCGATTGCCAGCGTAGGTCGGGCCCAGCTGACAAGCTGAAGAGGGATCGAACGAGGTCGCCTGTGAGCATGCACCCGCTCTGTGACCGAGCTGAGCATCCGCTCCCAGCGCTGCGCATCCCGCGTCGGGTCGAGCGCCTCAAAATCGATTTTCTCACCTTCGCTCATGAACCACCTTTGCGACAGTCTCCGGCTCCAGCTGTCCCCGCAATATACGACGAGCGAGGAACAAATGCTGCCGGGACATGACCTCTGAAATTCCCAGGACCTGGCTGATCTCCAGGTGCGTCCACTCCTCCAGATCGTGCAGCAGTACGACCTCGCGCTGGGCTTCGCTCAGTTTTGACAGGGCCTCGACGAGCCGCTCCTTGAGTCCGGCCCGCTCGGCCTGTCTCGCTTCGACCGCGATCGGGGGCATCTTGTCGTGCGATGCCACGTCGCGCAGCCGTCGCCGATCCAGCCAGTTTCGCGCCTGGTTGCGCACGATCTGCAGCAGCCAGCCTGCGAAGCGCTCCGGATGGCGACAGTCGCCGATCCGCTCCAGCGCCACGACGAAGGCGTCCTGAGCCACATCCTCAGCGTCGGCCGGGCGCCCCACGATGGCCAGCGCAACCGAGTAACAGGCCCGCAGAAACACGCGGGCCAGACCGGAAAACGCTGTCTTTTCGCCACCTTGGGCGCGCAAGACGAGCGCGACCACTGCCTCCTTATCGACCATTTTCGCACCTAGCCTATAAGAAGACAGCCACCCCGGGCGGGGCGTTAGCGCAGATTGTAGTTCGGTTGAGCGGGCCGGCTATTCGCGGGCAGGTGGGGGGCCTTTGGGCGCGCAGGCGAGCGGCCCTTTTCCGTCGAGGCCAGAGCGGCAGATGCCTTCGATCGTGTGGCCGTCATGGGTCACGGTGCAGGCGTCGCTGGCGTTCAGGCTGCTGCACGCCTCCACGGCCTCGGGCGGAGGTCCCGGCGGGGGGCCTTTGGGCACACACGCCAGGGCACCCTTTCCGTCGGGGCCAGAGCGGCAGGTGCCTTCGATCGTGTGGCCGTGGAGGGTCACGGTGCAGGCGTCGCTGGCGCTGGCGCTGCTGCACGCCTCGAACGCTTCGGGAGGCGGCTGTCGCGGGCCGCGGTGATGGACCTCTTCGGCCACGGCGATGCCCAGGCCCGCACCTGTGGGCGTGCCGGGTTGAGCGAACGAACAGATGCAAGCTGCGAACAAGAGACCTCTAAATACGAATGTGCGCATCATGGTGCTCTCCTTGGTTGGGGGCGACTTTGCTTCGTGGCCCAACACAGGGACAGGTCTGCTTCTAAAAGGGTTAGTGACATTCTGATGACTTCTTGAAAGAGCTTCGCCTAGCGCCCGGCAAACGCCTCTTCGCACTCGCGCACGAGCGCCGCTTCATCTCGCGCTTGCGCAGCTGCACGCACACGCGCGTGCAGCGCTGCATCATAGCGATGCACGGCCAGCGCGCGCACCGCCTGCGTCGCCAACGAGAGCGGCGCTGTGGCCACCAGATCCAGGAGATGGCTGGTTGCCGCGGGACTGCGCAGCATCGCAATGGCCACCAGCGCGACGCGCCGCTCCGGCACCGGCCGCCTCTGCGCAAAGGCTTGAAGCAGCGGCAGCGCATCTTCGTGGCGCGACTGGCCCAGTGCCAGCGCCGCTGCCTCGCTGCGCGCTTCATCGGACTGCTCCAGAACCTGCGCCAGCACGGGCAGCGTCCGCCGCGGCGCGAGCGCTAGCAGTGCGGCGCAGCACTCCAGCATCACCTCGCCCGCTTCATCGCCGATGCGCAGCTTGTAGCGCAAGAGCGGCAGCGCCTCCTCGCGGCCGCTCGCGCCCAGCGCCCGCAGGCACAGGGCGCGGGCCGTGACCTCGGGATCCGCGAGCAGCTCCGCCAGATCCTCGATCACACCCGGCATCCCGATCTGCGCCAGCGCGAGCGCGCACAGGCCGCGCAGCTCCGCCGCCGTATCCTGCCTTCCTCCCCAGATGGGCTCCATCTGCCGATGATGAAGACCGCTGCGAAACAGCGCTTCATCCTGACTCTCATTGCGGTACAGCGCATCCGCGATGGCCAGCTTGGCCTTGCAGCCCTTGTCGGATTTTTCCGGATTGATCATGAAGCGCGCAAACGCTTCGCGCAGCAGCGGCAGCAGCTCTGCAAGCTCCGCAGCGGCCACCACCTCGGCCGCAGCAGCGACGACAAAGCTGCTCTTGTCGGCCAGCGCCTGGCGCAGCTGCGCCAGCGCCTCGGGCGTGCGCGGATTTTCGCGCAGGACATGGATCGCCGACAGCTCCTGCTGAGTTCGATCGGGCTTCGGCTGGGTCTTCGGCATGGCCACCGGATACCAGAAGGTCGGAGGCTAACAGCCTGGAGCAGGGCAGGCGCCGGTGCGCGGGACGGCGCTGCGGGCGCCGATTCCGCACCAGGATGGGAAGCCGGCTCCCGTCGGAATTCCCGACGTCTTGTACGGCGAGTCGCCCGGCGCCAGCCAGTATGGATGGTCAAAGATGAAGCGCCACAGCGAGGCATACTTGGACATGCCCGGCGGTGCATCCATGGGCGGCTCGCCATGCTTGCAGTTGTGCACGCACTCCAGGATGAAGTTGCCGTCCTTTTGCAGCGCGGCCTCCAGGTTGCGCGAGCCGGTCTGGAAGTTGATCACGATGCAGATGTCCAGCGGTCCGCCCCACAGCACGAACATGGGCAGCTTGTGCACGGGCGAGCCCCAGGGCTTGACCGGGCTGCCGCTGCCGTCGCCCACGCCACCGGACAGCGACAGCGCGGAGGCCAGATACTGCGAGCGCGCGCTCGCCAGCTGATCGGTAAAGAGCGCTCCGGCGCTGACGCCGGCAGAGGACACGCAGTTGCTGTTCACCTTGTACTGCGCCGACACGCACGAGAGCATGTCATCGAAGAACTTGAACTCCTCTTCCTGCCGGGCCGCGCTGTCGCCGACATTGAAGGGCCACTTGAAGATCATGTCCGCCTTGGCATCGGGAATCACCGCCAGGAAGCGCTGCTGATCCACCGCCGCCTGCACCTCGCCCTTGCGCAAGAATTCGTCGGAGCTGCCGCCGAGCCAGTGCCACAGGAAGACCACCGGAAGCAGCTCATCCGAGTGCAGATCCGACGGCACTACCAGCAGGAACGACCGCGCATGGCCCGTGCTCTTGATGCTGTTCTTGCCCGACACCAGCAGCGGGCAGGTGCCGCCGCTGTACCTTGGGGGCGGCGGCGCCAGCTTGGCACCGGCCGGCGGCGTCTGGTTGCAGTAGATGGACGAGCTGCTGAGCGTCTGGGCATCGCTGGCGCTATCGCTGGCGGCGGTCAGCGAGCCGGCGCGGTCAGCGAGCTCGGAGGGCGTCAGCTGGGCAAGCTGCGCGACCTCCTCGGGCTCATGGCCGCAGCCGATGAGCTGGGCAACTGCACCCGCGATGGCGAGCGAGACTGCGCACGGGACCTGACGGGAGCGTGGAGAATGACGCATGAGGGCCTCCTTTGTCCGAGGGACGAACCGGCGCAACATATCGCAGTTGCTGGCGTTTCGGGGAGCTCGGACAGATTTTTCAGGAGGCGCCCGCCGCAGAAACAGAACCTGAAATAGAAGCGGCGGCGAACAACAATCGAGCAATGCAAACGGCACCACAGAGAAGAGGCAGAGACATCAATGCGCAATCATGAGAATGGCTACTGGAGCAGACTGAAGTTCAAAAAATAAATAATGTCATATGTGAACTGAACTATACAATTTGATGATCAGAGTCAAAATCAATTCAAGATGCCAATGAAGTACAAGGACCCATCCTAGCACTGTCCATGCCCGCCATGGGAAGATCATTTTCCGTCAGTAATGCTGATCCGATCGGAGATCTTTGGCGCAAACTCCGATCGGAGTCGGAGAACGCGAGCGGAGATGCTATTGTTTTTACTTTTGGGTAACGTAATTAATGTAACAAAGTGGTGCCATTTGCCTAAGTCGGTGTATGCGCAATGTGTTAATTGCGTATTTCTTATGCTGATGTGGGGAAATGTTCGATAAAGCCCGCGTGGGAGCAACCCCCTGGGCGTGGTGCGTGGTTACGGGGATGGCGCTGCTGCAGGGTTCGGGACATACTCGTCTGAATCGCTCCCATCCAGAGGATCCGGCGCTGGGAGACCAACTTACCTACGCGAGGACTTCATGAGCGCACTCTTTCAGTTGTTCATGCGGCTGCACGTCAGCGTCTATCGCGCCACCGGCGGCAAGCTCGGTGGCAACCTGGCGGGAAACAAGATCCTGCTGCTGACCACGATCGGCAACAAGACCGGGCAGCCGCGCACGGTGCCGCTGGTCTATTTCGAGGACGACGGCAAGACCTATATCGTCGCCTCGGCCGGTGGCGCGCCGCAGCATCCGGCCTGGTACAAAAACCTCAGCGCCAAGCCCGAGGTGACGATCGAGCTGGGCGCCAAGCGCCTGCGCGCCAAGGCTGTCACCACCGAGAAGGCCGAGCGCGATCCGGTGTTCGAGAAGATCAAGAAGAAGATGACGCAGTTCGCGGGCTACGAAAAGAAGGCCCAGGGGCGCGTAATTCCAATCGTCCGACTCGATACGCTCGGCCCCGCCTGATCTTGCGCCTCGGGCCCCCGTCGGGCCCATCTCCTCATCTGATATCATCCTGCGCATGCGCAGATTCCGCGGTTTCAAGGCACTCGTGCACGATGCAGTGGATCTGACCACCGACCTGGTGCGCGAGGGCATGGAAGCCACGTCGCGCACGGTCACGCGCGTGACCGACAAGGTCGAGCCGCTCGCCGGTCCCGCGCGCTCGGTCGATGAGCTGCGGCGGCTCTCGACGAGCGGCGTCCTCGGTACGATCAAGCTCGTCAATCGCACCGTGGAGGCCGTGAGCAACGTCGGCGTGGATCTGGCCGATGAGCTGCGAGCCCCGCGCGCGGCGCTGGGCACCGCGGTGCCGATGCGCTCGGATGTGATGCGCAGCGCCGGCTGGATCGGCGACGCTGCGCTCGGGCTGGTAAACGCAGTGGTCGGCGATCACCTGCATCAGCGCGAAAATGGTCTGGCGCTCGACATGGTGTTCCGCATCGGCGACACCTACGTTTCCCCCGATCGCGATACCCTGGCGCAGCTCTTGCCCGCGCCGAGCTCCAAGGTCGTGCTGTTCATTCACGGCCTGGCCACGACCGAGTGGTCCTGGTGCCTTGCCGCCGATGCGTATCACGGCGACTCCGGTACGAACTTTGGCACGCTCTTGCAGCGCGACCTGGGCTACACGCCGATCTGGCTGCGCTACAACAGCGGCCGCCATGTCTCCTTAAATGGCCGCCAGCTCGCCGAGCAGCTGGAGCGCCTGGTCGATGCCTATCCGGTGCCGATCACAGAGCTGGTGCTGGTCGGCCACAGCATGGGCGGGCTCATCGCGCGCAGCGCCTGCCACTATGGCAGCGAGCAGTCTCGACGCTGGACAGGGCTCGTGCGCCGCGTCTTCTGCCTGGGCTCGCCGCATCGCGGAGCGCCGCTCGAAAAGCTCGGCAAGCTGCTGACCAGCGTGCTCGACTCCATCGATCTGCCCGGCACCGTGGTTCCCGCGCGCATCCTGGCCGGGCGCAGCGATGGCATCAAGGATCTGCGGCACGGCTCGCTGGTCGACGAAGACTGGGTCGGACGCGATCCCGAGGCGCTGCGCGATGATGGCCAGCGCGAGGTTCCTCTGTTGCCCGGGGTTCGCTATCACTTCGTGTCGGCAACTGTGACAAGCGATCCCGAGCATCCGGTTGGCAAGGTCATCGGCGATCTCCTGGTGCGTCAGTCCAGCAGCTCCGGTCCGGTGATCCGCACCGACACTTTTGCCGTCGAGACGCGCCGCTTTGGCGGCGTCATGCACCACCAGCTCCAGAACCATCCATCGGTCTACGAGGTCCTGCGCCGCGCCTGCTCCGGCGACAACACTCCCGCCAGCTGATCGGCTCAGTAGGGAGCGGCAATCGCCGCAAAGGTCATGTCGCTGAAGTCGCGCAGCAGCGTGGGCTCGGTAAGGCCGCTCTTGTGCAGGCCGGCGCGAAACAGGCCGCCCCCCTGCGCGAACACAAGCTGCTTGCCATCGAGATCGGCCCACTCCCAGCTCTTGCCATCGACCCGCTTGTTCGCGTCAGCATGGTCGAGCTCGTGCTCATCCCAGTAGCAGCCCTTGCCCGGCGGCGCTCCCACCTCAGCGTGCGCATATTTGCGCAGGACGAAGCCATGCGGCAGCGGCTTTTCAAAAACGGTAAACGAGCGCTCCGAGATCGCGTCCTTGAGCTGCCAGCCGTCGCGCTGTAGGCGCAGGTAATAGACTCCCGGGCACTCACCGCCATAGTGTGCCGATGGGCGGTAGTCAGCGTCGCGCTGCACCTCTGAGCTCTGCCGCAGCACATGGTGGCCGTAGCCGTCGTTCAGCCAGTACTTGTGCTTGCCGGTAAACAGACCGCCGCCGTGCCAGCAGTCGCCCTTGCCCAGCAGCACCAGCGCCTTCAGAAACGGCGCTCGGGAGACGGCGGTCCACGCGCCCTTGGTCGGCGAGCGCCAGCGTCCGTTCATCGCGAAATAGATGAGGTGCTTGCCGTCGGGCGAGAGGTCTGCGCGCCGCTCATAGATTCGACCGCGCAGCCACTGTCCGAGCTCAAAGGTGTCGCGCTGGCGATCCCAGAGGATCGCGCACACGCTTTTGGATGGACCGCGCCGCAAGATCACGCCGACGTTCGCACGGCTAGTAGTACTGCGTCATCTGTCTGATGAGCCTGGTTAGTCTCCGTCGAGAACTGAAATTGGCCGTTAAAGCCGCGAAAACGACTTCTCGTCGAGAACTTAGCGAGCTCATGATTGAAGTGACGCAGTACTACTAGCCAGCAGCACATGGAGCCGGGGCGGAAACTTGTTCATGGCGACCATCATAAAGGCAGTTCAGCGTTCGTTACCATCGAGAACCAAAGCGCTTCTTGTCGATGGCCGGTGGGGTGCCCTATAATGACATCGGCCTCGGAGGCTTTTATCTCTATGCTCAATGCCCAGCGCAGCAGTCCATGGCTCAACGCACCGAAGTGGGCTCGCCTGCTGGTTCCCTGTTTTGTGGCGCTGCTTCTCGGCGCTTCGCAAGCCCAGGCGGGCCCGAACGCGCCCGACGACGGCTGCCTGAATGACACCGTCTGCCGCAACCACTATGGGCAGGGCGTCAAGCTCTTTGAAGTGGGTCGCTTCGAGGCTGCGCTGCCCGAGTTTCAGGCTGCGTACGAGCGCCGGCAGATGCCGTGGCTGCTCATCAACATGGGCAGGACCCTGCATCGGCTGGGACGGGCGCGCGAGGCGCTCGATTACTACCAGCGCTTCAAGCAGGCCGAGAGCAAGCCAGATGCGGAGACGCTGGAGCGCCTGGAAAAATACATCGCCCAGGCGCAGGCGCTGGCCTCGACGCCGCCGCCGTCCGAAGGGGGAGTCACGCCGCCAAATCCACCCACGTCAGGCACGGATCCGCAGAGCGATCCCGCCAAAGCTCCGGCAAATGAGCCCGGCAAAGAGTCCGCACCGACACCGCTCTACAAAAAATGGTGGCTGTGGACTGCCGTCGGTGGTGGTGTGGTGGCCATCGTGGTCATCGGGGTTGCGGCGGGAGTGGCCAGTCGCAACTCGGGACTGCCGGACGGTGTGACCCAACTGACTTTCACTTTTTAGCTTAGGCAAAGGAAATATTATGTTGTCAGCGTCGTTCCGCTGGTTCTTGGGGATGGCCTGTCTGGGGCCTTTTGGCATGTTGTCTGTGGCAAGCTGCGGCTCGGGCGACAGCAACCTGCTTATCGGCGTGACCAATGTGCCCTCGCGCAGCGTCAAGCTGGTTGTGAAGGCCACGCTCGATGGCAAGGACGCCACCAGCACCCGGGAAGTGACAGCGCCCACGGAGCAGTTTGGCGTGGTGCTGCCGTCGAGTGTGGCTGGGCATCTGACGCTGACCATTCAGTCGCTTGATGCCGACGGCTGCATCCAGGGCGCCGGCCAGGTCGAGGCCGAGCTGCCGGCGGGCCGCAATGACTTGAGCGTGGCGCTGACTGCGAAGAGTCCGCGCCAGTGTGGAGTGCTGCTGCCGTGCGCGAAAGACACGCTCTGCACGCCAACGCCCAAGCCAGCTACGGGAAGCTCGACCGTGTGGGGACTTTGGCAAGTTGCGCCCAACGACGTCTGGGCAGTGGGCGATGGCGGTCTGGCGGTGCACTTTGACGGCACCAGCTGGACGACCTCGCAGACGCCGGCCGGAACCGGCTATCTGAATGCGGTCTGGGCCAGCGGTGCAAGCGATGTCTGGGCAGTGGGAACCACAGGAACGATCCTTCACTATGACGGCAAGCAGTGGAGCAGCTCGTTCAACAATGCGACCTACGATTTAAACGGTGTGTTCGGACTGGACTCTCGGACCGTGTGGGCCGTGGGCAGCACCTCGACCGCCACTCCGGGGCCGGGTGAGTTTCACAAGTGGGATGGCGCCAGCTGGAAGCCTGTCTCCACTGGAATCACCGGCAAGCTGTATGGCGTGTGGGCAAGCGCGGCCAATGATCTGTATGCGACCGGGGTGGGCGGCCTCGTTCTCCACTTCAATGGCGCGACCTGGAGCTCGTCCACACCGACCACCAGCGATCTGCGCTTCATCTGGGGCACAGGCCCCAACCTGTTTTTCACCGTCGGCAACGCCGCAACGCTGCTGCGCAACACCGGCTCGGGCTGGAGCAAGCCAGCGGTGGTCGACTATGGCGCCACCCTGTTCGCAGTCTCCGGCGACGCCGACACGATCTACAGCGTCGGGAACTCGGGCGTAAACGGCAACACCATCAAGGGCGCTGCACCCTTTGATTCGTTCGCAGTGCAGCGCACCGGCAGCAGCGCTGATCTGAGTGCGCTCACCGTTGGCAAGGACGGCATCGGCTGGGTCGGCGGCAAGAACGGCTTCATCGCCTACTTCGATACCCGCCCCTAAATCTTCTTCGCTCCGGCGCCGCAGAGAAGCTCCATCGATTCCAGATCCAGCACCGCTGCCGCGCTGCGTTCCAGCGCCGCCCGCACGATCGGCTCGGCCTGAAGGCTGGCTGCCGCCGCGGTGATCGCCATGGCGCCCCAGGTATAAAGAGCGTGCCAGCGGTGCTGCGCAAAGAGCGCTTCGCGCGACGGCAGCTCGCTCGCGCCCGCTGCTGCCAGCGTCTCGCGGTAGAGCTCCAGCAGCTCGCGCTCATGCATGCGTCGCAGCCGGATCGGCATCGAGCTACACATGAAATAGGAGACATCGCGCATGCCCTGCCCGCGCTGCGCACACTGCCAGTCGAACAGCCCCACCGCCGCTTGTCTGAAAAAGAGATTGCCGATATGTACGTCGCCGTGAATCAGGGTGCGCGGTCCGCGCGCGCAGGCCGCTGCGATGAGGTCGAATGCGCCCGCGAGCTGGCCAACCGACCGATGCAGCGGTGCTGGAATCAGCTCGCGAAACTTGTCCATCCCGGGCTTGATGGCCAGCGACCAGATGCTGCGCTCCAGGCTGAGCGTGGGGTTGTTCTGCTGCGACTTCAGCCACGCCAGATCTCCGGTCAAGCGCGGACTCTCCCAGAAGGTGGCATGCAGGCGAGCCAGCATCTGCACGACGCGGCACGCCTCCTGGTGGTCGGCTGGCGTCGTGGTGTCGCGAAACTGCACGCTGCCGGCTAGATCCTCCAGGATCAGCACAAAGCGCTCGGCGCCACGGCTCAGCGCGGCGTGATACACACCTGGCCTCTCCACCGGAAGCGCCGCTGCGGCCTCCTTATAAAAGCGCACCTCGGTGGGACCGAGCCTGAACAGGCTGACGAAGATGCGGGTCCTGGGATCCGCAGGCGCGATCTTCACAAAGATGCTCGCCGGCAGTGCGGCCGCGTCCTGCGCGCTGTGATAGGTCACGCGAAAGCGTGCGCGCTGGGTCGTGCCCACATCGGCGCTGAGCTGCGAGATGGCCGCAATGCGGGCGGCTGGGCTGCGCTGGCGCAGCACGCCCTCCAGCCACTGCGGGGTCAGCTCTTCGATGCGCGCGGGTACGTCATCGGGGCCCAAGTACCGTCGCTGAGCGCGGTCGAGAGCAATTCGACCGGCCTGCCCCAGCAAGCCTCCCAGGATCGAGACTGCATCTCCTATTCGAGTACTCATAAGCTCATCTATATTGGTATGACGAGCTGGATTTGTCAGCGCTCAACCGGCTTCGCTTGTAATTTGCCTATGTGCCAATACACTGGCAGCTGATCAGGGGCGCTGTGGTCCCGATTCCCACATGAGGCAGCGACTGTTTCGCACGGTGGATGTTTCTGAGTGGAAACATAGACACTAATATTTGGTAAGAGTGCATTCTGGATTGAAATACGTATTTGTGGGGTAGTCAGCCCAGCTTTTAAAACGGAGAATTTAGACCAAAGGATGAGCAGCTACCCCGCCGCAAGCCCTGGCATCGCTCCCGGTCCAGGCTCCATCGTTGCCGATCGCTTCGAGCTACAGCGCATCGCTGGCAGCGGCGGCATGGGCACGGTCTATCAGGCGCTCGACCTGTTCTCCGGCGAGACTGTGGCCCTCAAGGTGCTGAATCAGACGGGCGGACGGTCGCTGGAGGCTCGCCGCTTCGTTCGCGAAGGGCACATCCTGGCGCGCCTGCACCATCCCGGCATCGTCTCCTACGTCGACAGTGGCCAGCTGCTCGACGGCACGAGCTATCTGGTGATGGAGTGGCTGGTCGGCGAGGACCTCTCGCAGCGTCTGGAGCGCGGTCCGCTGACGGTCATGGAGTGCGTGGAGATGCTGAAGCAGGTGGGCGCAGCCCTGGCATGCGCGCACCAGATGGACATCGTCCATCGCGATATCAAGCCGAGCAATCTGTTCCTCTGCGAGCACGGCGAGCGCGCCGTGCTGCTCGACTTCGGCGTCGCGCATGTCGATCGTGAAAGCACGCTCACCGCGCTGACCATTGCTGGCTCGGTGGTGGGCACGCTCAACTACATGGCGCCCGAGCAGGCGAGCGGCGATACCAAGATCACGGCAGCGGCCGATATCTATGCCCTGGGGCGCGTCGCCTATCGCTGCCTGGCAGCGCGCAAGTCGCGTCCGGTGGCGCACGTCGCAGCGGCGCTGGCGCGGGTGATGTTTGAAGAGGATCCGCCGCTGTCGCAGATCTGTCCATGGGTGCCAGAGCCGCTGTCGATGCTGATCGCGCGCATGATGTCCAAGGAGCCCCTCCGGCGTCCCCAGCACGCGATGGCGCTTCTTGGCGAGCTGGCAGCGCTGGGACCGCTGCGCTCCACCGCGCCGGTGTCCACTCCGCCTGAAAGCGAGCTGGAGTCCCCAGAAGAGCAGGGGCTATATAGCGTCGTCCTGGCGGTGCCAAGCACGGCTACATCGGCCAGCTTGTCCGATCCCGCGGACCTCCTTGTGCCATCGGCAGACAAGTCGCGCCCATCGCTGGATGAGAGCCTGGTCCGGCATCGCGCGCAGCCGTGCTGGCTGCTCGATGGCTCGCTGCTTCTGACCATGCTGCCGTCGGATTCTGCCCATGATCAGGCGGCGCATGCGGCCCGCTGCGCGCTGATGATCAAGGTGGCATGGCCCCATGCTGCCGTGGCGCTGGCCACGGGGCGCGGCCACATCTCCAAGCACACGCTGATGGGCGAAGTGGTGGATCGCGCGGCGCGGCTTCTAAAAGAGCAGGACATCGCCGCGCAGGCCAGCCCGCAGATTGCAGCGGCCAAGGCAAAGGGAGTGTGGGTCGACGGGCTGAGCGCTTCGCTGCTCGAAAGGCGCTTTGCGCTGATTCCCGTCCTGGGCAGAGCCATGCTGACCGGAGAGTCGGTATCCAGCGAAGATGCGCGCCCGGTCCTGGGCATGCTGCCGCCCTGCGTGGGCCGTGAGCAGGAGCTGACCATCCTGGATGCGATTGTGTCGCGCTGCACCAGCGACTCCCTGTCGCAAGCGGTGCTGGTCACGGCTCCGTCCGGTCAGGGCAAGACGCGCCTCCGCCAGGAGTTTCTGATGCGGCTGCGGCGCCGCTCGCGGCCCGCGATGGTGCTGATCGGAGTCGGTGAGCTGCTGTCCGGCGGCGCGCCCTACGGCGTTCTCGGAAGCGCGCTGCGCAGATACTTCGAGATCGACTCCACTGCAAGCCCAGAGTCTGCATTCCACAAGGTCGTTGCCGCGGTTCAGGGGCTGCTCGGCCAGGCCTCGGGGCTTAACATTGCGCCCTATGTCAGCGAGCTCTGCGGGCTGCGCGTTGCCGACGAAGATAACCAGCAGCTGCGGTCGGCGCGCGGAGATCCGCAGGTGCTGCACAAGATCCTGCTGCATGCGCTGGTGCAGATCATGGATGCGCTGTGCAAGCGGTCGCCCGTGGTGATGCTGCTCGACGATCTGCACTGGGGCGATCTGCTGACGATCAGCCTTGTCGATGAGCTGCTGCGCGAGTTCGAGTCGCGTCCGCTCATGGTGCTGGCGCTGGGACGACCCGAGGTAAAGGACTCGTTCCCCAAGGTCCGGCAGTGGCCGCGCATCACCGAGCTGCCGCTGGCCGGACTCAGCCGCGGAGCCAGCGAGAACATCGTCCGCTTCGTGCTGGGAAATGGCATCTCGTCGGGCACGGTGACCAAGATCGCTCAGCAGGCAGCGGGAAATGCGCTCCTATTAGAAGAGCTGATACGCGCCCAGAATCACGACCATGGCGCTACGCTGCCCGAGACCGTGCTGGCCATCCTTCAGGCGCGCATGCAGCGGCTGCCCTCGCAGGCGCGTCTGGTCCTGAGCAAGGCGAGCATCTTCGGCCTCTGCTTCTGGCGCGGCGGCATTCAGGCGATTCAAGAGAGCTCGCAGTCGCAGTCCGGGGAGCTGGATGCCGAGCTGCGCCTGCTCTCGCAGTCTGAGTTCGTCACGATGCACCGCAACAGCAGCATCGCGGGCGACACCGAATACAGCTTCCGCCACATGCTCATGCGCGAGGCGGCGTACGGCCTGCTGCGCGATGATCAGAAGCAGCGCTGGCATCGCTGGGCAGGCCAGTATCTGGAGCGTGCCGGCGGTCAGGACAACCTGCTCCTGGCGCAGCACTTCAGCCGCAGCGATCAGCCGCAGCACGCCGTTGGCTACTTTGCGCGCGCGGCTTCGCTGGCGCTGGAAGCCGATGACCTGGACCTGCTGCACTCGTGCATCCGCCGCGCCTATGCGTGCATGCCGGACGGTCAGTGCGAGCCGGCGCTGCGCGGCGAGCTGCTGGCCATCGAAGCGATTGCGCAGTATCGCTCCGGGGATCTGGATGCCTGCATCCGTCTCGGAATGGAGGCGCTGGCGCTCTTGCCCGCGGGCGGCAGCCGCTGGTCGCGCATCATGTACTCGCTGTTGTCGGGCTCCATGATGATGGGCCAGCGCGCAGTCTTTGGCGAGCTGGCGCAGCGATTCATGGCCACAGATCCACTGCCCGGTGCGCAGTCGCTCTACTTTGAGACCAGCGGGGTGCTGCTGACCAACCTGAGCCTGTTCGGACAGCGCGAGGTGGCCGAGAAGCTCGTGGCCCGGCTGCGTGAGATCGCCGCTGACATCATCGATCGGCAGGCGGGTGTGCGCGCCTGGTTCAGCTTCGGGCAGAACCGCCTGACGGATCTGGTCCTGGGCGATCCGTGGGCCAGCTGGCGCCATGCCGAAGACGCGCTGGATGCTGTGGTGCAGACAGGCAATCCGCGCTGGATCAGCATCATGGGTCTTGAGTCTGCCCTGGCGGAAAAGGCGCTCGGTTCGCCTCGCTTTCAGAGCGGGCTGCGCAACGCCATCGATGTGCTGCGATCGATCAAGGTCGAGGTCTCACCGGGCTATACCTCCGTCGGCGCTGCGGTCGCTCTGGCCGAGCAGAAGGAGCACGCTGCCGAAGCGATGGAGCTTGCGCAGAGTGCTCTGGCCAGAAACACGGGCAATGCTTACTTCGCGGGCATGGCGCACCTGGCGATGGCCAAGGTGAATGCCATCGCGGGCGAGCCGCTGGCTGCCGAAGCTGCGGCGCGTCAGGCGCTGGCGCAGTTTGTCACCATGCCGCCCATGCAGCCCATTGTTGCGGCCGTGCTGTGCCGGGCGCTGCTTGCGCAGGGGCGGGCAGCCGACGCGCGGCTGGCTGCCGAGGTGGCGCTCGCTCAGCTGAGTGCGCTGGGCGAAGTTGCTCACGAAGATCTGAGCCTGCGTCTTGCCGCCATTGAGGCCTTTGATGCGACGGGGGATGCCGAGCGCGCGAATGCACAGCTGGCCACTGCGCTGGAGGTGCTGCGTGCCCGTGCCGCCGCCATTCCAGAGCCCGACTGGCGCAGCAGCTATCTCAACAATGTGCCGGAAAATCAGCGCATTCTGGCGCTGGCCCGCAAGCGGCTTGGGGATCCGCTTGCGGCCATCTCAAGCTAGAAGACTCAGCAGCTGAAGGACATGGTGGCTTTGTTGTTGGCGTCGTAGCACTCGGACGTGGTGCTCTTGCCGGTGCCATCGTCGTCGGCCGCGATGGTGACGTCGTGCTGGCCGCCGCTGCTTATCGGCGCGGTGCACATGACCGTGATGCACTTGCCGGGCGGCAGCGCCTGCGTGGTGTTGGCCGTGCACAGCACCGAGGTTCCTTCATAGAAGGTCGTCGGCATGCCGTCGCCCACCGGAGCCGAGCCACGGTTGCAGATCGAGGTCGACAGCGTGACCATGCCGCCGCTGCATGCCGCCTGGGCGCTGCCGCTGCCCTTGGCGGTTGCATCCGGCGAGCTGGTGGGACCGAGCTTGCCCTGCACGTTCAGGCGGAAGTTGTTCAGCCCCGGCTGCTCCCAGTTGCGCAGCGTGCCGGTGGTCGTGGGAATCAGGCCATCGTCGGTGACATTGGTGATCGAGTAGGCATGCTGATTCCACATCGGCCGCGACGCAACCCAGCGATCGAGCCCATCGCCGAACACGCGAATGCCGGTGCGATTGGCGGCGTGCGCAGCCTGGCAGGTGCTGCCATTTCCGGGAACGCCGGCCATCGCCGGCTTGCACACAAAGCCGCCGCCGCTGCTGCTGGTGTTGCACTGGTTGTCGCCGGTGCAGCGGCAGAAGCCGCTGTCGCACGGCATGGCGTTTGGACAGTCGGTGGAGCCGGTGCAGCGCAGACCCTTGAACACCGGATCGATGGCAGGGCAGCTGACGTTGCAGTTGGTGTTCGACGGCACGATGAGCTTGGAGCGGAAGTTGCCCTGCACGTCAGCAATGGTCACGTACTCGTTCCAGGTGCACGAGCTGTGCTGCTGCGAAAACAGCACCTCGCCGGTGGCTCCATCGTGGATGCGGGCGAAGCACTCATCGGCATAGATAGCCTCGGCGGTGCCGTTGCCTTCAAAGTCGAACAGGGCCGAGCCGGTCACGCGCGAGCTCTTGTCCTGCGAGAACTTGGTCCACAAGATTCCGTTGACCGTGCCGGTCGAGCAGAACTTGGGATCCGCGCCGGCCTTGCAGTCGGGATCGAACACCTGATACGAGTCGGCGCCCGCTGCGGCGAACTCGGCCCGGCCATCGTTATCGAAGTCGCCGACCGTCGGTGGACCGCCGCCCCAGGGCGTGCCATCGGAGGCGTTGGGAATCGTAATCGGACCCAGGACCACCTTGCCGTCATAGGAGAGCATGGTGATCTTCGAGCTGCCCACAACCACGACCTCGGCGAAGCCGTCGCGCGCAGTGCGGTCGAGCGTGGTGCCGGTCACAGTGCCAAAATCACCCACTGCAATGTACGCAGAGGTGGACCCGGTGGGGTAGGTGTACTTGGACTCCCACTTGGCCAGCGCTTTGTTCCACGCATAGAGCGCCGCGGGCGTGACCAGGTTCGGCACGCCGTCCTTATCGATATCGGCGACCACCGCAAACTGACCGTTGCCATTGCCCAGGTTCCCGAGCGTCTTGTCGATGAGCTTGCCCGTGTTGTCGTAGACATTTCCTTCGGCCAGGATCTCCGGCTTGCCATCGTCATTGAGATCCGCGATCGAGGGCCCTGCCCACTGACAGCCGGTCAGCAGGTTGCTGGGGTTGTTGCTGGCATCGTGGCTGCGCCACAGCTCTTTCCACGCGCCGGTGCCAGGCTCATAGCTGAGCGCGACAACTCCTGAAGGAGTGGTGCCGGCCTCCCAGGTGTAGGCGACGATGTCCGGACGACCGTCGCCGTTCAGATCTCCGATTGCCGGCGTGATCGCGCCGTTGAGCTTTGTCGAGATGCTGTGCTGAATCTTGCAGGTGCGTCCATCCAGAATGCGGATGATGCCCCACGCCGTCTTATCGTTGCTGGGGCCCAGCCCGCACGCGCCATCCGAGCCGTTGTTATAGGAATTGATGACGATGGAGGGATGGATGGTGGGAAACTCGCTGCTCTTGTGACCATCGAAGTTGAAGTCGGCAACCAGCGGAGTGGACATGACCTGCTTGTTGTCGGGAAATGGATCGCTGGTGTCGGGCCCCAGCCACTCGCAGAAGATGCTGGGCGAGAGCAGTCCGGCCGGCACCAGGCGCGCGCACTCGGCGTTGGCGCCCCCGTCGTCGTAGGCCGTGCAGTGGCCGTTCAGGCAGTAGGTATCGCCGCTACAGTCGTCGTTGGTGGTGCAGTCGCTGGCCGGCACGCACTGCCCGTCTCTGCACTCCTGACCCGCTGCACAGGCAGGGTCGCAGTTGCCATTGGTCAGGTTGGCGCCGCACGCCAGCGTTCCCAACGTACTTGAGAAGGCCAGGGCTGCGAACGCGTGGCTCCAATTAAGCGTCCATCTAGGCTTCATGTCGTTCCTCCATCTTCCATTTGGCGCTTCAGCGCCCGCCACGTCAACGACCAGTCCACCTGAGAATGGCTGACAGGACCAGGGCGGACCTCCTCTGCGGCGTCGTCGCTGCGCTCCGGTGCTTACGACCCCAGTGCGCGCCGCTCGCTGCGTCTTGCCGCGCACTCTGACCAGGCCCTGCTCCCCCATTCTCCCACACCGCATGCACGCTGCCGACCTGCGCTTGATCCGGCGCTGATCCGCAGCCTGCAACCCGTGGATCTTCCTCTGCCAGCGCGCACGGCGTCCCCATCCGGTTTAAAAGCGGGGAGGGGCAATGCCCTCTGAAATCAGATCCTTGGAGTCGTCGGATCAACGCCAGATCAGGAGATTTGCGCCATTTAAACATCCATGCCACGGCTCGTTAATTT
>Ga0075163_10004344_pt1 | contig 19033 bp, 23 predicted proteins | sample JI1023141ADNA_FD_71478 | JGI IMG/M metagenome (GOLD analysis project Ga0075163, IMG submission 71478) | Wastewater effluent complex algal communities from Wisconsin, to seasonally profile nutrient transformation and Carbon sequestration -... | ecosystem: Engineered > WWTP > Effluent > Algae...
GCTGTAATAGTTTTCCTAACAACCCGCTGGGCCCGAACATTAGGGGGTAAGCGACTAGTAGATAGACTGAAGTTACGGATGTGGCCAATTGCGGCTTTGTTTTCTAAGATGTACATGGCCAGGTTCACTCGGACAGGCGCCACCCTAGTCGCAAGTGGTGTGCCACTGATTCAGGTGCTTGAAATTACTGCAGATGCCGTCAATAACGTGCATATCGAAGAAGCAATCCGCCACGCGACAGAAAAAGTAAAAGGAGGCAAGGCATTATCAACATCGCTTGCGGTCGAGCCAACATTTCTTGAGTTAGTGCCACAAATGCTTAAGATTGGTGAGGATTCCGGTGCTATCCAGCAGATGCTAGAAAAAACAGCAGACTATTATGAAAAAGAGGTTGATAATCAGATCAAAGCCATATCTACAATCATCGAACCGTTACTGATGGTTGTGTTGGGGGTTGTGGCAATTATCATCGTTAGTGCAATCTTGCTACCGATATATGGCTTGGTCGGTCAAAAAATTGTTTAAAATGCTTGTGTTTTAAATAACATTGTCATATTATTGTTCTATAAATAGAATCTGTAATCATATAAGTAGGGGGTGAAATGTTCAGGAAATTACTGAAAAAGGGTCAAGCGGGATTTACGATTATTGAAGTCATGATTGTGCTAGCTATCGCTGGGTTAATCATGGTTGTCGTTTTGGTTGCTGTTCCACAGCTTCAGAGAAGTCAGCGTAATAGTGCTACAACAGCAGTATTAGACAGGACTTTTACCGAGCTACAGAATTATGCGACAAACAATAACGGGAACTATCCATCTGGAACAACTAACCAAGACGGGTTCTGTGAGCGATATCTATCCAAGACTGCTAACTGTAGCGATGATAGTACCGCTGCGTTCGTTAACGATCCTAGAACAGGTACGAGTATGGACGTTCAATTTTTAGATGATGTGGACACAGATCCTGAGGATTTTCCGTCATCTGGTGAACCAAGAACGATAACAGTATATGTGACTACTGGAGGAGCAAAGTGCGAAGGAGAAACGGTGACAGACGGTAACGGTGCTCGTCAGATTGCTGCCGTTGTACCTCTAGAGGGTGGCGCATACGCTTGTCGTGACAACCAGTAACAGGTAATTATAAGACTATATAGTGACTAAGACGCTTGCCAATTATGGCAAGCGTCTTTTTCTATCTAATCTGATAATATAGTGGTAATGATTATTTTGTTTGGTATCTATACATTTGTGATTGGTTTGGCTTTTGGTAGCTTTGCGCTGGCAGTTGCTGATAGGTCGCAAAAAAACAAAAACTGGGTAACTGGACGTTCGGCTTGTGATAACTGTCATAAGAATCTAGATTTTTTTGACCTTGTACCGGTTCTAAGCTATTTGTTTACTTGGGGGAGATGTAGGCACTGCCAGACTAAACTATCTGCACTGTACCCACTAGTAGAGCTAATTATGGGTACTGTCTTTCTATCGTCATATCTGCTGACGCTTGATAATACCGGGCTGATATCGATAATCCAACTATTGTTATGGCTACTAGGGCTGGTTCTGATGATGATTCTAGTGATAATTGACGCTAGAACCCTAACTCTGCCGTATAAGTTTCTGATGCCTCTGATTGGGTTATCTGCGCTATATGCCGGTTCTGAGCTATTTCGGCAGGAATCGGTTGCCCATTACTTGGTTATGCTGGTTGCATCTTTGGCGGTTAGCTTTGGGGTGTTTCTGTTTTTGTATCTATTCTCCAGAGGCAAGTGGATAGGGGATAGCGATGTACTTCTAGGAATTGCCATGGGGCTGTTCTTGGCTGATCCCTATTTGTCTTGGCTAGCAATAGTATTGGCATCTGTTTTGGGGCTAATATACGGTATGTCAATTGTGATGGTACGCAAAAAACCACTTAAAAACTTAAAGATACCATTTGGGCCTTTTTTGATTATTGGATTATTCATTGCCTATACCTGCGGACAACAGATAATTGATTGGTATATAGCGTCTGTATTGTTTCTGTAGGATTACAGAGGTAAATAAATACGCTTATGGTATACTTTTATTATGAAAAAGCGTAGGGGTAGTGGCTACACCATTCTTGAGGTTATGATTTTTATGGCTATTTCGGCATCGATGTTTGTGCTGGCAATAACCTCTATCGGTGGACGTCAACAACAAGTTCGTTTCACACAGGCAGTCAGAGATTTTGATTCTAAACTACAGGATGTTTTGAATGATGTTAGCACCGGGTATTACCAAACTGCCGGAAGAATTAGCTGTGACGTTGCACCTGGTGCAAACTCTAGACCTAATGTCGGCTATGACGACCCCGAGCCTGCTGGTACGAATAGTGAATGTGTTTTCATTGGAAAAGTAATCCATTTTTCACCAGATAATGGTGCTGGCGATAATCAATCACATTTCAATATATATGATGTTGTAGGTAGGAGATATGTTGATTCTGATGTCCGTCCAGTTAATCTAGCAGAAGCCAAACCTGTTGCTGTGCGAATCGCCAATATAAACGAATTCCAATCCGGTATGAAAGTAACAAAAATTGCTAGAGAGGATAATCCCGCTATCAATACTATAGGAGCTATCGGAGTATTTACTGGGACTAATAAAAATATCCAGGCAGATTATAGTAGCAACAACGAATCAATCAACGTGGCTACTATACCCGGCACGGCTTTTGACTATACGCCCGATACGATATACGGCATAACAGACCAGATAACCGATGTTACTGGATTTGGTGGTAATTATATTGACATGAATTCTACTGCACGTATTGTCGTTTGTCTATCCGACACTGACAACAAAAGGAAAGCGTCAATAACTTTTGGTGGCAATGAAATATCGACCAAACTGGACTTCGACACATATAATACGGAGGTATGTGGGCTATGATTGGTCTAGGCAGTAATTATCACCGTCAATCAGGCGATACAATCGTTGAGGTATTAATAGCTATGGCAGTAATGGGTCTTGTTCTATCAGCTTCTTTTGCCGTTGCTAATAAAAGTTTATCCGTCGGTAGGTCAGCTCAGGAAAGGACAGAAGCCCTCAAAATAACTGAAACTCAAATCGAATTGCTCCGTTCTGCCAGTAATAATCCAGACAGCGTATTATTTGATCCAGCAACGAGCCAGCTATTTTGTATAGATAATGCATCACAAGAAATTGTAGAGTTTGGTCCATCTGTAGTAGTAGCCCCTATACAAGGCAATGTTGATCCAATTGTATACCCGGTTGGGTGTAGAATTGGGCCAAGTTCTAGGTATGGAGTAAGTGTTGAGAAAGACGGGGACATCTTTAGCGTCAGGACTAGGTGGGAGCGCTTTGGTGGTGTAGGCATAGACGAGAGTGTGCTGTATTACCGAACTTATAAATTTGAAGACAATGTTAACTTTAATTAACCGGAAAACAAGTATGAATATTAATAAAAAAAATAGAAGATTGCAGACCGGGTTCACGATTATAGAGCTGATGGTATCTACGTTGATTTTTACCCTTGTGCTTATGGCAGTGACAGCTGGCATGGTTCAGATAAGTAGAATGTATTACAGGGGTATTTCTAACGCCCGTACCCAGGGAGTAACGCGCAGTGTTGTTGAAGACATTGGACAGTCTATGCAATTTTCTAATCAAGTTGTAACACCGCCTAATTATCCGGTCGGAACAGTCCCAGGCCCTGAAATACCGGCGAATCAAAAGGGTAACGGCGTTGATACGTTTGTATTGTGTGTCGGTACTAGGCGATATAGTTTTGCCGTTGACCGTAAGCGCACACTTGACCCAACAATGGATAGCGATCATAAAGAATCAAAGCACGTATTGTGGGTTGATGAACCAGCTAGCGGTTGCGCCGAATCTGCGGTTGTTGTTGAGCCTGTAGACCTAAGTCAAGACGTCCCTAGCCTTAACGGCAAGGAGCTATTGGACGAAAATATGCGAATAAATCGTTTTGAACTGATAGAAAATGACGGCGGGCTGTGGACAATTAATTTGTCGCTAGCGTATGGTGATGATGATCTTCTGATAGTAGCGGACGACGGCAGAAGAGTCTGCGAAGGAAATACCATAGGTGTTGAATTTTGTGCTGTTTCGGATTTTTCTACAAATATATTTAAGAGAGTACAATAAGCATATGAAGAAAGAACAAGGATTTGTATCAATTATTATAGCTTCGATATTAGTGATAATGTTGACGCTCATCGTACTGGGGTTCAGCCGTATTATGGACCGGGAACAGCGTCAAGTCATAGATAGACAATTAAGTTCGCAAGCCTTCTATGCAGCAGAGACGGCAGTAAATGATGTCTATGCAAGATTGCAGGAGGGTCAACTGACTGATGCTATAAAAACAGAGTGCGATGTAACTGATTGGCCAGTACCAGGTGCTAACGGTGTAATTAATCCTGCCGAGCCAAATGTTGCATACACTTGTCTGATGTACAATCAATCACCAAGTACGCTAGTGTTCAATAATGGTGCTGTTTCTACCCAGCAGTCAAAAACATTCCAAATTAGAAATACTAATGGAGGAAACATACAAACGATAACATTTGAGTGGTCAGGTGCGAATGAAAATATAGACATTGAAGATGCGGGTTGTTCAACGCAACCACTACCTGCTACCAGGTTAAATAAGGTTCCAATTCTACGGGTTGAGCTGGCTAAACTACCTACGGGTGCGCCATCAATTGATCGTAATACTATTATTAATGATACAACCTATTTCTATCTATATCCAAGAAACAGCTGTGGCGCAACAAGCACTAATTATGACCTGCATACCGCAACTTCTGAAAAAGGACAGCTGGTTGATGTTGATTGTAATGTAGGCGTCTACGCTTGTACGTTTACGATTCAAGCAATGGATGATCCAGCAACCGCTAGCGACAGGTACATTGCCCGCATAAGAAGTATCTATGACAATGCAGACGTTAGAGTTACTGCTACAAGTCAGGGCGGGGGAAGTTTTGAGTTCTTTGGCGCCCAGATACAAGTAGATGCGACAGGTAGATCAAATGATGTACTGCGTAGAATAAACGTTAGTCTAGGTAGTCCTGACTACCCTATTCCAGATTTCGTACTTCAAAGCATGGACGGTGTCTGTAAAAACATTACTATTGCTCCAACTACTACGGCTGATCCTCCTGGAATTGCTAGTATTTCCTGTTTCTAGTCGGCTGTTATTATTTATAGTCTAGGATGACGTAGTCTATTCTACTTTTTTACTGTGGAATTTTTGGTGGATGGCTTTTAGGTGTGGGTCAGTGACGTGGGTATATATCTGAGTGGTAGATATGTTGCTGTGTCCTAGCATGGCCTGAACTGATCTCAAATCCGCACCGTTCATCAATAAATCTGTTGCGAATGAATGGCGGAGTGTGTGCGGTGATACATGTTTGGTGATTCCGGCTAGAATTGCGTATCGTGCGACTAGTCTTTGGACGCTACGCGCAGTTAGACGGTAGTAGTTGCCACTGACATTGACTTTTTTGGTCCCGCTATAGCGGATGAATAGGGGCAAGCTGTTGTCCTGGCGCTTGTCTAGATACTGTTGAATCCACCAGGCCGATGTGTCACTAATAAATATTGGTCTATCTTTTTGACCCTTCCCACGAACCATGAATTCCTGACGTTTTAGGTTGATGTCATCTTTATTTAGGCCAACAAGCTCAGACACCCTTAACCCACTAGAAAAAAGTAATTCTAATATGGCACGGTCACGCAAACCAGTAATTGTATCAATTTTTGGGGCACCAAAAAGGCGTTCTAATTCTTCTGTGTTTAGAAATGTAACCTGTTTTCTCTTTGAACTTGCTAGTTCTATTTTGTCGGCCGGAATTGCCACTATGTCACGTTTGGAGCAGAATTTTAGAAAACTACGTAGGGCAATAAGGTGATAATTCTGTGTGTTTTTGCCAAGTTCGTCAGAGGTGTTTGTGCCTAGTCGGTTGAGCCATAGACGCCATTTGCGAATAAGCTCTGGCGTTATATCAGTGATATCTATATCGCCAGCAAAATCCAGAAGTCTGGTTAAATAGTGGTCGTAATTTTGAATAGTATTCTGTGAGCGGTTTTGTTCTATCTCTAGGTATTCTAGAAAATCAGTTTTTAGTTTTGCGAATTGCGCCATGGGTATTAGTATAAACCAAAAATATTATTGTACGACACAAATACTGATCACTACTCACCATTCACCCATCACCTGTCAAAAGTGCTATAATTGTAGGTAATAAATAGGAAAAAAATTTCATGGAAAGAACACTAGTAATATTGAAGCCAGATGCAGTCCAAAGAGGCATTGTTGGTGAACTAATAAGTAGATTTGAAAAAGTAGGGCTTAAAATTGTTGGTATGAAGATGTTGAGTCCCAGCATAGAAGATTACCAGCATCACTACGAAACTATAGGAAAGGTAATTTCACGTAGGGGGCAGGAAGTTTTTGACGTGACTGTCGAATTCATGATGGAAGGACCGGTTGTTGCCATTGTATTAGAAGGCGTAGAAGCAGTAGAACTTGTACGTAAAATGATAGGATCAACCGAGCCAAAAAGTGCTGCGCCGGGGACGATACGTGGGGATTATACTCATATGAGTTTTGAATACGCAAATAACGTCGCTAAATCCACTGTACCAAACGTAATACATGCAAGTGGTGATGCAAATGATGCCGAGCAAGAAATCGCACACTGGTTTTCTGAGGCTGAAATGTATGACTATGAAACAATCAACGAAAAGCACGTCCGTACCAAGCCAAAAAAGTAAATACAACTAAAATTAAAATCCCACAGATGTGGGAGTATAAATTGGTGACCCGGGCAAGAGTCGAACCTGCAACCTTTTCCTTAGGACGGAACTGCTCTATCCATTGAGCTACCGGGCCATGTCGCCAGTACATAACTGTAAACTGTAAACTGTAATCTGTAAACTATTTCCTGTACTATATAGCTTATGGCAAGCAAAAGTCCAAAAAAACAATTCAAAGATCAGTACGACAACGAAGAAGTACTGCTAGTTTTTAGAAAGCACCCTGTTGTAATGCGCAAAGGGCTGATTTTATTTATGCTTGCGATTCTACTTGGGACTATACCGTCATTTATTAAACCTGAATTTAGCTATTTGTATGGCGGTCTGGTTGTAGGCTTTTTAGTTGGGGTTATAATTGCATTCCCGTCGTGGGTTTACTGGTATTTTAGTATCTATATAGTTACTGATCAGCGATTTGTACAAATTACTCAAAAAGGATTTTTTCATAAAAAAGTTGTTGATATAGCCATAAATCAGATACAGATGGTCAATTACGAAGTTAATGGCATACAAGAAACACTCCTTGGATTTGGTACAATAATGGTGCAGACGTATATTGGCGATTTAGTTATTCACGATGTGCACAAACCTGCTCATATTCAACATGAACTGCTTGGATTGTTAAGAGAAAGAGGGATTGCCCTAAGTGACGTAGGTGCACATAACGCTTCAGATAACTCAGACGTAACAGAGGAAGAATCATGAAGAACAAAGTAAAAGAGCTTCGAGCGAAAAGAATACTCAAAAAGCAGGAAAAGCAGGATGCAAATGTCCCGCGTATTACTAACGATAACCTTGCTGAGCACCGTGAAGAAGTTATATCTGGTGCCAGGAAGTACATATACCCTTTGCAGCATTCAAAACACCGTGTCGTTTTTCTGACTATCAGTTTGACACTTTTGGCAGTGCTGATTTCTTCTGTTACTTCTGTAATACTTTTGTACAAACTCCAGACAACATCGGCATTTATGTATCAAGTGACTAGAGTCGTGCCATTTCCGATAGCACGCACCGGCAAGACTTTTGTTGCCTACGAAAACTATCTGTTTGAATTAAATCATTATGTTCATTATTACGAAAATCAACAACAGTTGAGCTTCGATACAGAGGCCGGGCAGGCACAGCTGGCGAGCTACAAAGAACGCACGATTAACAAAGTAGTCAATGATGCCTATGTAAAATTAGAAGCAGATGATTTAGGTATTTCTGTTAGTTCGAAAGAAGTTGACGAACAGATACAAATTGCCCGTGAGCAGAACCGTTTGGGGAGTAATGATCAGATTTTTGAAGACGTATTGCGTGAATATTGGGACTGGTCTGTAGGTGATTTTAGAAGAAGACTAAGTACTGAATTACTATCGCAAAAAGTAATCCGGGCAAAAGACCCAGATACAGAAAAACGGGCAACAGAAGCGCTGGCTCGTATTACTGCCGGTGAAGATTTTGCCACAATTGCGACCGAGTATTCTGATGATATTGGCACAAAAGATGCTGGTGGGGAATTCGGCTTGGTTAATAGGTCTAATCGTAACGTTTCACAACAGACAGTCGATACACTATACAAGCTTGGCGAGGGTGAAGTTTCTAATGTAGTGATAGTCACGTACGGTACCGGCTATGCGCTTGCTATAGTTAAAAACTTGGGTGAGCAAGGCGATCAGAGGAAGGGTGCGCATATTATTTTTCCGCTCAAATCATTGGACGAAATTTTGAACGACCGCAAGGAAAGGCAGCCTTATAAGCTGTACATGAACCCAGTTACGAAGTAACTAGGCTCATTGTGAGTGGTGACGAGTGAGTAGTAAGTGGTAAACTTCGGGGGAGGGGCAGGCTTATAAAGTCTATTCTCTTGTTATTTACTCTGTTAAATGATATGATTGTTCGAGTTTCAAGGTGTGCATATATTGGACACGTTGAGTAGCAACTTCCTGTATTTTAGCTGACCGTACAAAGAGAGGATTCTTTGGACGGAAGGACGAGCGAATTTTATTGCAGTGATTGTGAACAAAAAAGTTACGTCTTTTGTTCACATAAAAGCAAGAAAATTGGCGAGGGCTCGTGGTGCAAAAGGCCTAACATGCCTCCCTGTCACGGAGGAGATCGCCGTGAAAACCGCCTGTGGCGGTTTGCAAGGCCGGAACACCTGCGCACAATAGTGCCAGATGTGAGGCGTGGCGACAGCTGATTTAAAAGTTAAACTTTTAAGTAAGACTGTGGCTCAAATCCGGTCAGACTTTAACAACTAATATTTTTTGAGTATCTTTCCTGCGGGCTCGTGGTGTAGTGGCCTAACATGCCTCCCTGTCACGGAGGAGATCGCCGGTTCAAATCCGGTCGGGCCCGCCAGAAAGCAACTCAAAAACAGTAGTCTTAATAACTCGCATTCCGGCTCAAGCCCACCAAAAATAGTAATCATAGCTGGATCACGCTTTTGTTTAGCTGGGTTTTCTAATCTATAATGACTACTAAAGTAAATAAAGGTATTTTATGGCTGTAACAGGCGAAGCTATCGACGGTAATTCTATGGACGTTCCAAAAACAGGAGCTTTTTTTCAATTATTTTATTTAGGAGAGCCCAAACCTGCAGGGTATGTTCCTGTTGAAGATAGAGTAATTGCTGTAACACCAGTAGCAATTATTAATCATAGCCATAGATTTATGACTTTCCTGAAATATTTGAATCACCATTTGAACCAGATATGAAAATCGGTGATGTAGATACTGTTAGAGCTATTTTTGCTGCTGTTCACCTACACGGTAACAACTACAGAATGTCTAAGGGTCAAACAGTGGCAGAGGGCTCAAAAAGTAGGACAGTAGCATCTCTACTCTTGGAAATGAGTGTCGGCAATCAGCGCATAGGTGGGGCAGGGAGTACATTGGAGGAACTAGTAGAACAAGGTGCAAAAGTTGGCCCATATTTCATGATGGGTGCTAATTCTGAACCGTTATATCGACCTGGGGTTGGACTTTGGTTGCCTAAGCCAATCGTTACTTATGAAGCGTAGTGACGGGCATTGAAATACCTACAAATGAACCGCCAATGAAGATGATTTATTTATATTAGTTTTGTGTCCAAGATTTATACCTGGATTTGTTCAACTTGAACTGCTTGAGACAAAGGCGCAGGCGGTGGGGTATCCCCGCGGAAGTGTTCACTCATGTGATCAGGTGCTAGCGATGGAGCAGTAAGTGCCGATCCGCAAACCCAAACTGCAAATTCTTTAACCCTTGTTGATATCGGCGCTCTGTTGCCAGTATTGCCAGTAAAAAATGGTCCAAGTACCGGATCTGGGTTATATCCGTGTGGTTGTTCTAATCTTTTTTTCATTTTATTTCTCCTTCTTCTACATTAGTGCAAAAATAAAACTCCCCGGGTTTTGGTCGGGGAGCTTGTGTTCTGCTTAATTTAATTTTGATTACAGCGAAACACACTCCCCAGGGGCCTTAATATTCAGAACCACGACTTGTGTATTAAATTTTGTAATCACAAATACAAGCCTACGCCTTCTAGGCTACTCTGTCAAGCAAAGCAATTAATATTTTTTTATAATTCATAACTGTCCAAAGCTGGTATACTAACCCCTGTAAATGCCAAATTTGCTTTGTCGACAAAAAGCATCTACTAACAGGCAGTACGCCACCTTAGCTCAGTTGGTAGAGCACCTCATTCGTAACGAGGAGGTCGCCAGTTCGATCCTGGCAGGTGGCTCCATGCGGGATTAGTACAGTGGCAGTACGCTTGCTTCCCAAGCAAGATGCGCCAGTTCGATTCTGGTATCCCGCACCAAGATGCATATGCTTGCTTAAGTCTGATAATGTCATTATTATGCTAATTATACGAAGGAGAAGTTATGAAGATTCATGAGGTTAATAAGAGCAGTGCTTTAAATGGAAAATGGGATGTAACTTTAAGTCCTTCTCATGTGCGTGGAATATTTTCTGGTATACAGGCGATAAGGACGTTTCCGCTGCCATTGGAAGCACAGTTACACTACGTGGGATTCCGTTTCCAGATGCACAGGCAATGGGTGATGGCGATATGTCTGTAGTAGATAGTTACCTAGAGCCTGTAGACGGTATTTCCGGTCAATATATTGTCGCATTAGGTGGATTAGTTAGCGTCAGATTTGGTGATAATAGTATGGGTTTTAATCAGGGAGCAACAGTAACAGAATTTATCCCTGCACCAGTCCAAGCCAACAAGTCTGTCTAAGCACGAAATAACAAATAGTAAATAGCATACAATTATTAAATTTATTTTGTTTTGCATTTGTCATTTTGAATTTAATCAAGGCAACTACTAGATAGAAGTCGGAACCTCCTATATACTAAATAGTAATACAAATGAAAATTTCAAAACATTATTACCATGATAAAACAGTGTTGGCGTTACTTGGTGCTAACGCAGCCTTATTTTTGCTTACGGTTTCCAATGTATTATTAAACGTAAACACTGAACTGAGTGACACTAGTATTATTTCTTACCGTTCTAGCAGGGGGATACAAGATAGTGGACCAACTAGCGATTTGTACCAATTTGCGCTGTTTGCCCTTGTCGTTACAGGAATAACAATATTTTTGAGTATCAAATTGTTTGGCCACCGTAGGCATTTGGCCGTTAGTATTTTGGGGCTCAATGTAATCACACTGATTCTATGTCTAGTCGTGTTTAATGCCCTAACTAGAACGCTGTAGGCTAGATATGGCGAAGTTTCCATTTGAAATCCCGTTTCAAAGTGAAAAAACTAAGCAATATAGATTTTTTGAAATACTCCCAGGATTTCTAACCTGGACTATATTGTTTCTGCCGTTTGTGCTGGCGTATACAAATGTGGGCTTGGCTGCTGTATTGATGATTAGCTATTTGTTGCTCTGGTTTGTGAAAGCAATGGTGTTGAATATGCGTGCGCTTCAGGGATATAAAATATTTGCTCAACACCAGAAATTGGACTGGCAAGCTCTGATTGAAGATCTAGAAAACGATGTAATGTCTGGCAAAAACTTCCCAAAGTGGCACTATGCAAATAAAAAACGACAACTAGATAATCCAAATGGAATACAAAGTGACGATATTATCCATGCCGTTATTGTTGCGACCTGGAATGAGGCATACGAAATACTAAAGCCGACTCTAGAGAATGTTAAAAATAGCCTATACGACAAGAAAAAAATGATAGTATTGCTTGCATTCGAAGACAGGGGCGGTCCAGAGGTAGAAAGCCAAGCAACTAGAATTATGGATGAATACAAAAATGTATTTCTTGTGTCTAAAGCTATTAAACATATTGATCAACCCGGTGAAGTGGTTGGAAAGGGCGGAAATATCACAGCGTCCGGTAGGGAGCTACAGAAAATTATAGAAAAGATGGGTATCGATCCTAAAAATGTTCTGGTCACGACTCTGGATGCAGATAACCGCCCACATAAGTCATATTTTGCGGGTTTGAGCTATGTTTATGCCGTATGTCACGATCCAAAATATATGTCTTTCCAACCTATACCTATGTTTACCAATAACATCTGGGATGCGCCAGCACCAATGCGTGTGATTGCAACTGGTAATTCGTATTGGATGTTGATTCAGGGGTTGCGACAGCACTCTTTGCGCAACTTTTCTGCTCATGCCCAACCACTGCATGCTCTAATTGATACTGATTTTTGGAGCGTACGAACAATTGTTGAGGACGGACACCAATTCTGGAGGAGCTGGTTTGCTTTTGACGGTAAACACGAAGTCATTCCAATATTTTTGCCAATATATCAGGATGCAGTGCTGGCAGATACCTACAAGAAAACCCTAAAGGCACAGTTCATACAAATTCGTCGTTGGGCATGGGGCGCATCTGATGTATCGTACGTTGCCAAATACGCTTTTTTTACCAAGAACTCAATTTCCAAATTTGATAGGTTGGCAAAGTTTGGGCGACTTCTAGAAGGGCATGTCAGCTGGGCAACATCGCCGTTGATATTGCTTTTTGGTGCAATTTTGCCGTGGATATTCAATCAATCAGATTTCTTGGCCAATCAATTGCCACAAGTTGCAAGCAAACTTCAGACAGTAGCTATGGTAGGTATATTTGTATCACTGTTTTTCAGCTTCAAGATATTGCCACCTAGACCAGAACGCTACAAAAGGCACCGTACAGTGTTCATGGTTCTACAGTGGGTGCTGTTACCAATCACTACTATTGTCTACAGCTCATCAGCGGCCATTAACTCCCAAACTAGATTGATGTTCAAAAGATACCTTGGCAAATTCGACATAACAGAAAAAGCCGTCAAAAAAGATTCCGGCGAAGTCGTCTCTTCGCATAAGTAAGCAGTGAATAGTGATGGGTGAGTAGTGAGTGGTAACGGAATGTCGTTAGGCTTATGCTTGCGCAGGGAACTGAGTAAATGTTAGTGTTTAGTAATGGTAAAGACATTAAAAGAAAAAGTACATGGTGGCTGGATGTACGGAATAAAAATTACACCGGGGGAGTCAGGTAATGTTTTGGAGCATCGTTGGCAAGCAATGGAATTCCAGACATGTGAGCGAATCAACGTATCTGAACACACTGATTATCCTGGCGTGCGTGTCTATGATTTGTACAGTGCAACTACGGGGACAGGGGAAAGAGAGCCGATAGACTTAGAAGCGGCTATGGCTGGAAAATCCGAAGCAATGCGCATATTGCTTTCAATAACAATGCAGGATTTTGTCGTAGTAACATCACGTATTGGTTACGATCAATCCAGAGAAGTTGAAGTGACACAAAAACATCACGCAGCTACATTACCCGAACTCAATATGTTTGATTTTAGATTTTCTACTTCATCGGCCAGCTTAACAGAAACGCACAGAATGCGTTTTGGTGGCTTTGGTGGTGACATCCAATACAGGCTAGCACCAGTTGAATACGACGTAGCGTTCTGTGCGATAATGGCTAATTTAGAAGAAGCCAGGGCTTAGAATTATTCCGCTACAATACACCTCTATATGCAAGTTATTGAAGATTAAATAAAGTAAACAAAAACTGACGGCCGTCAAGAAATGTAAACTTTCGTTTAGGCAAAAGCAAGCATAACAGAAAAAGTCGTAAAGAAAGATTCTGGCGAAGTCGTCTCTTCGCATAAGTAGAATGAGCTACGTTCTCGTCGTAGCCAGGGCTATTTGCACGACATACTTTTACCTACAGGTGCAAAAGTATGACGAACAGGCAAGCGAAGTGTGCCGTCGAAAACGTAGCTAAATCTTACAGTTCGTCTAAATTCAATTCCTTGCCGCCTAGTGCCCGGGCAAAATAGCTATCGTGGGTGATATAGAGAATTGCGCCGGTGTACGCTTTCAGGTGGTTTTCCAGCTCTTCGATCGAGGGTAAGTCTAAGTGGTTTGTAGGTTCGTCGAGGATGAGCAGGTTTGGTCGTCCGGCAAGCATTCTAATCAGCTGAAGCCGAGCCTTCTGGCCACCGCTTAACTGATTGACTAACACGCCACGGTCTTCTGCCGGGTTGAACAAATAATTGTCCATAATACGCAAAATTGCTTGTTCGTTTGCGAGCATGTCTCTGGCTGCAAATACGTGCTCTATTGCGTCATACAGTGTTAATCCAAGGAGTTCCGAGCCTATTTCTTGTTCATACGTGCTGAGACGAAGGGCAGTAGAGTGTTCGATGACCCCTTTGCCTAGTAATGTGTCTGGCATTTTGTTATTTACTGAGTCTAATATTGCCCTAACCAAGGTAGTCTTGCCCGCACCGTTGCGTCCAATGATGTGCATCCTATCGTTGGCTGCAATGCTGAACGAACAGTCGGAAAATAATGGTTTGTTATCGTAACCAAGACTAACGTCATCTATGCGTAGTAATGAGGAGCTGCCGTGTTCTGTCTTGGCGCTGGATATAGAGATATTTTTGGCCTTATATTTGTGATAGTTTGACGTAGCTTTGGTCGATAACTGTTTGGTTGATTCGCTGTCTATCCAGAAACTTGGTTTGAGGTGAGTTTTGGCGATTGTGGCTAGTTCACGTTCTAGTTTTTCACGCATAACTACCCAAGGGTTCTTGCCAGCTTTTCCTTTGTAGCCGGGCGCTCTGGCTTTGGCGTAGTCTATCTGTTCTTTGATGTTTTTTATACGCTTTTCGGTAATTTCGTACTCATTAATTGCGTTAGATGTTTTAGACGCATTTTGGCTCAAATATGCGTCGTAATTGCCGTTGTAGTTGTGGGCTTTTTTGTCTTTTAACTCAACTATTCTATCTACTGCACCAAGCACGTCACGGTCATGAGATATAACCAATACGGCACTTTTGGTGTTCCGTAGCCATTGGACAAAAGCGGCTTTACCAACGTAATCCATATGATTTGTCGGCTCATCCAGAAAAGCCACATGCGGTTCAGCAATCTGGATGGCGATAAGTTCTACTAGTCGTTTTTGACCGCCACTTAGGGAAGAAAATTTGTGTTCTAGCAGAGAATCATCTAACTGGTAGGCTGCAAAGTATTTGGCAAGCGAATTTTCTACGTTGTAGTAGCCAAGGTTAGAAAATTCTTCGAGTGCATCGCTGTATATGGTCATTTTTTTCATGTCGTCACCCATATGACTAGGGTAGGTGGTGATAATTCGGTGGAGGGTAGAGAACCTAGGCAGTTTGGACGTTGCGTGTTCTATGGTTGTGCGGTCATCAGTATGTAGGCCGGTGTGCTCCTGTGATGTGGCCATAAATATGATGTTTTTGGGAATGATAATTTCACCGTCAAAGTCGGTGTCAGACCCCGTTACAAGGTTCATAAAAGTCGTTTTGCCGGCGCCGTTACGCCCTAGAAATCCGACTTTTTCATTTCGTTCCAAACGTAGCTCAAAACCGGCCAAAAGCAATTTGGACCCCATGGTTTTTTCGTGAATGGTAACGTGAAGCATAGAGGTACAGTATAGCTCATCTGTTAATAATCAGTGAATTGATGTAGGGTCTTGTAGAGTTCGGCGGCAAGTTTGTCGTAATTTTTCAATGTTTTGTAGCTGGTTTCTGAAATTAGTGCAGTAGGGAATACTGGCTGGTTAGTTTGCTGTAACTTCTCTAAAACTGTTCCATATATGTATTGTGCATCGATTGCGGGTGTTTTTCTATGCTTCAGGGCCTCGTACAGGCTGACTAGGAGTAGTTCAGGTCGAAAGTCGACCAAGTTGTCGTCTATTGCTACTTTGAACGTCCCAGAGCCTTGTAGACGCTCATTTGTAGTCCAAATTGCATGACAATCTAGACACTCACGCCTGCGCCAGACGCTGTTAGATCGTTTCTGAAGCCGCGAATTCGTTACCTTTGAATCCTGGTTACAGTATGGGCATTTCATTTTACGACGTGCCCAATCACATTAGGGGACGAGTTAGTTAACATAAGCGTATAATAGCCTAATATCTAATACCATGTCAACATATTGACATTTGACTGTTATAAACGCTAGTGGATAAGTTGTGGGCATGTGTGGGAAAGTCTAAATAAAACAAACCCCTGATGAACCAAAGTTCATCAGGGGCCCGGGTAATCGTCCACTATAACTCCCGTTAAGTACGCTTGACTGTTGCTCTTGGCCTTCTGACTCTGCTTTTCTGCGGAGCTGTTGAGGTCAATTCCTCATAAAAGAGTGCAAAACTGTCAAGCGAGTTGCTTGTGTTTTTCAAACACGTACCTCTTCTTAACCTGCTTATGCTAACATATTAAGGCCTACATGTCAATACCTTGAGCGGACGTTATGGTACAATCTATCTCTGATGGAAGATATATTCAAAGAAGTGAAGAAAATCGGCAAATATGGACGGACGGGAGTACTGCATACACGTGCGGGCGATGTTTTGACCCCGACTTTTATGCCTGACGGCACTAGAGGAGCAGTGAAGGGCCTGACTCCTGAGCAGGTGGCTAATACTGGCGTTGGAATTGTTCTTGCAAACACTTATCATTTACACCTAAACCCAGGAGAAGTGACAATCAAAAAGCTCGGCGGGCTACATGGGTTCGCAAACAGGAAAGGTCCTATGCTAACTGACTCTGGTGGATTCCAGGTATTTTCTCTAGATGCCCATGCAAAAGTAACAGAAGAAGGTGTGCGGTTTAAAGACCCTGTGAATGGCGATATTCGTACCATAACACCAGAAAAGTCTATGCAGATACAGCTTGATTTGGGTGCTGATATGATTGTAGCCTTTGATCATTTGGTAGGGCTAAAGGATGCAAAAACCGGAGAAGTTAAAGATGCTTTTGATAGAACCCACCGCTGGCTAGAACGGTGCATAGTCGAATTCAAGCTCCTGACCAAAGACATGGATAAGCCACCACTGTTGTTTGGAGTTGTTCAGGGCGGGCTAGACTTAGAACTGCGCAAAGAAAGCCTTCGGATTATTCAGGCAAGTGATGTTGATGGAATTGCTATCGGCGGGCTGTCAGTAGGTGAAACAAGGGAAGAAATGACAACTGTATTGGAGGCTCTAGCCCCGCTGTATGACCCTAAACGCCCAAGGTTTTTGCTAGGAGTCGGAACGCCAGAAGATTTACGGATAGCAGTAGAAAACGGAATCGATATGCTAGATTGTGTTTTGCCGACTAGGAATGCTAGGCATTCAAGTGTTTGGGGGGCGAATGGTGAGAAATTGACCCTAACAAACGAAAAATTCAAAGAGGATCCAGACCCAATAGAGCTAGGTTGCGATTGTTACACTTGTGCAAATGGATTTTCTAAAGCCTTCCTAAGACATCAATTCAAATCTGGTGATCCACTAGCCGGAACACTAGCATCAATCCACAACCTGCGCTACATGATGCGCATATGTGAAGGATATAGATCTTAGCCTCGTAAGCCAAACACAAATAGTTGCCACCTTCTTTGGTATCTATACTGTGGTATTAGGTTAATCGATCCCATAGCATCATATAGCAACTCTGGGTCTGCTGGTATTTCTTTGCCGGACGCTTTTAGTGCTTCAGATACTTCATTTTGCATTCCAGGTTCTAGCTCGTCGAAACCCAGTAGTTCAAAATAGCTGTCTAATTTTTCTGTTGTTACAATAGATTCAGAACGCTCATTTATCTCTGCTATGCCAAGTAAATTTGTAGTAGATATAAAAGTGTTTTGTTGCAGTTGGGGTCTTTGATAGTTGTAACTTCTCCATACTGCGATACCACCCGCAGTCAGTACTGTTCTTTTTATGACTTCGTTAGGATCAATGTCTCCGGCACTGTCAAAAAATGCAATTACGTCAAACTCCCCTTCAGGTGTGTATGTGTTTGCGTCTGCATGCACAATATTAATGCCAGGAACTTTTGTATAGGAGACGTCCACATAAGTAACGTCCCCAACCTCTGCAAGGGTTCTGTCAGCCCCACACCCAGGATAATAAATTTTTGGTGTTTCAGCGTTATTACCGAGTTCTCGGTGTGCTGCCAGAAGTAGCTCTGCTCTTATATGCATAATTTGAAATATATTGTACAACTATGTAGCGACTTATCAAAAAAGACCCAGTTTTGTAACCGGATCTTTTATGGTGGGTACAGAGGAACTCGAATCCCCGACCTCTTCCACGTCAAGGAAGCGCTCTAGCCAACTGAGCTATGTACCCTCGTAGCAAACTGAACAGTAGAACAGGGTAGAGTATAGCGGTTTACAGTATAATCTGCAATAAATGTGCTCAATTATACCGCTAGGTGCATAAGTATTATACGGTTTATGCTTTGGGTGATATAAACAAGGGTTACCCACACGTTGTGGAAAAGCCGGTAATTATCTACTAGCATGATAGTACTATCTTGGTGTATAGTTGCTTGCAGTGAGGTAGTTCTGGGAGAGGTTTTCTAACCAATCCACAGTGTCTATTGTGCTCAGTTGCGAGAGGTCACAATAGAAAAAAGAGTTGAAGAGGCCCTAGAGGGGCCTCTTCTTTGTTTTATAGCAGGGGTGCGGGTATACTTAAATACAAAGCAGGAGAAACAAGATGTCTAATAGTCCAGAACAAGATAATTTGCACGCCATGAGGCATAGCCTAGCTCATATAATGGCGAGCGCTGTAACTAAGTTGTGGCCGGAGGTGAAACTCGGCGTTGGACCAGTGGTAGAAAACGGATTCTATTATGATATTGATATACCCAATGTGACGATTTCTGAAGCTGATTTCAAGAAAATTGAAGAGTCAATGAGGCAGATTATCAATCAAAAGCAACCTTTTGTTCAGTCAAAT